>Ga0315336_1000979_pt1 | contig 62720 bp, 46 predicted proteins | sample ASW5metaG_FD_204512 | JGI IMG/M metagenome (GOLD analysis project Ga0315336, IMG submission 204512) | Ammonia-oxidizing marine archaeal communities from Monterey Bay, California, United States - ASW #5 | ecosystem: Environmental > Aquatic > Marine > Intertidal zone | place: USA: California... | reverse complement strand
GGCGTGTAACCGCAGAACGTCACGTATCTTGCGCATGGGTAATCTCTCTCCGGGCATCCCCGCTCCTTTCCAAAAAGGTGCGAGAATAGCCTTCGGTCGATCACCCGGCGGCGTCGATCACACCCTCCCAACCCCGGTCGCGTTCCTTCGGAAACGCTGGTCGGGATCGATCGGAATCAGTGGTCGCAATCATTCGGAATCAGTGGTCGGGATCGCTCGGAATGCGCAGCCAGAACATCGGTATCGGTGCGGCCCGTCAAGACGTGCGGTTCCATGACGGCACGTCCAGTGGCGACGGTCACACGTTCGACGGCCGGATCGGCGAGTTCGTGCAGTACAACGACGCACTGAAGGATGGCGACCGAACCGGCGTCGAAGCCTATCTACAGGACCGCTGGCAGGGCGTGTCGAACCAGCCGCCGGACGCGGTCGACGACAATGCGGTGGCGACGGAAGGGACTGTGACCGCCGGTATCGACGTGCTGGCGAATGACAGCGATCCGGAGGACGGCGCGGCGGTTGCCTATGTCGGTTCCGATCTGGCGGGCACCGTGGGTACCGTGACCGACCATGGCGACGGCACAGTCGACTATGACCCGAACGGTGGGTTCGAGCATTTAAGCGCCGGCGCGACGGCAACCGACAGCTTTATCTACACGATCTCCGACAGCGCCGGCGCAACTGACACAGCGACGGTGACTGTCACTGTGACCGGAATCAACGACAATCCGGATGCGGTCGACGATACGGCGACGGTTGCCTGGGACGCGACCTTGGGTTCGATCGATGTGTTGGCCAACGACAGCGACGTCGACAGCGCCGACACGCTGAGCGTGACAGGCTTCGACACGACAGGAACGTTGGGCCAAGTCACGGACAATGGCGGCGGCACTTTCTCCTACGACCCGAACGGCGCATTCGATGGCTTGGGTGAAGGCGCCAGTGCCACGGACACGTTCAGCTACACGATGACCGACGGTAACGGCGGCAGTGACACGGCAACAGTGACGGTGACAATCACCAGTGCGACGCCGGGCGTGCCCCCGGATAATCTGTCGGACTTGGTGTTGTGGTTCGACGATTCCACATTGACCGACACGGGCGGCGATAACGACGTTGACCAATGGCAGGACAAGTCGGGTCAAGGCAACCATGCGAGCCAGAGCAACGACTCGTTTCAGCCGCAGCTCTCGTTGGGTGGATTTAACGGTCTGACGGCGGCCGCCTTCGATGGCGTCAATGACCGCTTGAGCGTAGCCGACGACACAACGCTCAACACCGGTGGGCCCTACAGCGGCAAAAGCCTGTTGATCGCGTTCGAGACCGGGGGCGAGGTGGCGAGCCGTCAAGTGCTATTCGAACAAGGCGGCGGTTCCCGGGGCTTCAACGCCTATGTCGATGGCGGCAAGCTCTATGTGGGAGGGTGGAACCACTTTGAGACGGTTTGGGAAGGATTTGTGTCGGCGGATATCGGCGCCAACACGCCTCATGTGCTGTCTTTAGTGTTCGGTGAGGGCAGCGGCAATCTGGAAGGGTTTTTAGACGGCGCCTCGATGGGGACGGTGTCGGGGGTTGATTTACTGCATTCCCATGGCAACGACATGGGTATCGGCGGTGTGGTCCAGAACACTTTCTTCCACGACGGCGTCTTTGGCGGCGACGGTCATTACTTCGGCGGTCAGATCGGCGAGATCGTCGTCTACAACCAGGCGCTGGGCACGACCGACCGGCAAGGCGTAGAAAGCTTTTTGCAGAGCCGCTGGCAGGGGACGCCGAACGCGGACCCGGTAGCTGTCGATGACAGCGGCTCGACGGACGAAGACACCGCGGTCACCATCGCGGTGCTGGGCAATGACAGTGACGCGGACGGTGGCACGCCGACGGTAAGCGGAGTGAATACCGCCGGCACCACGGGTTCGGTGACCAACAACGGCAGCGACGTCACCTATGATCCGAACGGTGGGTTCGAGAGCCTGGGCGCCGGGGTCACAACGACGGACACGTTCAAATACACTATTGCGGACGGCCAGGGCGGGACGGATACGGCAACGGTGACGGTAACCGTCACCGGTCTCAATGATGATCCGACGGCATTGAATGACAATAGCGGCTCGACCGACCAGGCCGCCACGTTCACCACGGCGAATGTACTGGTCAACGACAGCGACCCGGATACGTCCGATACCTTGAGCGTGATCGGCATCGATACCTCGGGCACCACCGGCCAAGTTACCAACAACAGTGACGGCACCTTTGCCTACGACCCGAACGGCCAGTTCAACGGCCTGAACGATGGCGCCAGCGCCACAGATACGTTCAGCTACATGGTGACCGACGGCAACGGCGGGACAGATACGGCAACGGTGACGGTGACGATCACCAGCCCGGGCAACCAGCCGCCGGACGCGGTCGACGATACGGCGACGGTTGGCTGGAATGCGACATTGGGTTCGATCGATGTTTTGGCAAACGACAGCGATATCGATACCAGTGATGTTTTGAACGTCGATGGCTTCGATACGAGCGGTACGGTCGGACAGGTAACGCGGAACGGCAACACGTTCTCCTATGACCCGAACGGTGCGTTCGATGGCTTAGGCGACGGCGCCAGTGCCACGGATACGTTCAGCTACACGGTGACCGACGGCAACGGCGGCAGCGATACGGCGACGGTGACAATTACCGTCAACGGCGGCACGGTGGTATCAGGCATAGCCCCGGACGGCGTGTCGGATCTGGTGCAGTGGCTTGATGCGGACGACGGCGCGACGATCACCGATAACGGTGGTGACGGCGACGTTGACGTTTGGACAGACAAGTCGGGCCAGGGCAATCACGCGAGTGAGACGACGTCGGGCAGCCAGCCGGCGATCGTGGCGGCGGGGATCAACAGTCGCACGGCGATCGGCTTCGATGGCTCGAACGATGGTCTGGATGTTTCCGATGACGCGACCCTGAACACGGGTGGTCCGTATTCTGGCAAGACCTTGATGATGGCGTTCCGCACGGGCGACAATGTGGCCGACCGCCAGGTGCTCTACGAACAGGGCGGCCAGAATCGTGGGCTCAATTTCTATATCGACAATAACCAAATCTATCTGAATGGCTGGAACGTGGTGGATACGGCGTGGGGCCCGAGCTTCGCCAAGGCGGCGGTCACGGCCAACACCACCTATGTCGCGACCTTCGTGTTCGACCAGGCGACGGGCACGGTCGAGGGCTTTTTAGATGGCGCCTCGATCGGTTCAGTATCTGGTGTCGGCTTCCTGAACAGCCATGGCCAGAACATTGGTGTTGGTGCGGCACGTGAAAGCACGCGGTTCCACGATGGCTCGTTCAGTGGCGACGGTCAGAACTTCGAAGGCCGCATCGGCGAGATTGTGCACTACAACAAGGCACTGAACGAGGCTGAGCGGTCGGGTGTTGAAGCCTATCTGCAGGAGCGTTGGCAGGGCACGCCGAACGCGGATCCGGACGCGGTCGACGACAGTGGTTCGACGACCGAGGATAGCGCGGTCACCATTGCCGTGCTGGACAATGACAGCGACACCGACGGCGGGTCGCCGACGGTAAGCGGGGTGAACACGGCCGGCACCGTCGGTTCGGTGACCAACAACGGCAGCGACGTCACCTATGATCCGAACGGTGGGTTCGAGAGCCTGGGCGCCGGGGTCACAACGACGGACACGTTCAAATACACTATTGCGGACGGCCAGGGCGGGACGGATACGGCAACGGTGACGGTAACCGTCACCGGTCTCAATGATGATCCGACGGCATTGAATGACAATGGCGGCTCGACCGACCAGGCCGCCACGTTCACCACGGCGAATGTACTGGTCAACGACAGCGACCCGGATACGTCTGACACCCTGAGTGTGACGGGCATCGATACGTCGGGCACCACCGGCCAAGTTACCAACAACAGTGACGGCACCTTTGCCTACGACCCGAACGGCCAGTTCAACGGCCTGAACGATGGCGCCAGCGCCACGGACACATTCAATTATACACTCACCGACAGCAATGGCGGGACAGATACGGCAACGGTGACGGTGACGATCACCAGCCCGGGCAACCAGCCGCCGGACGCGGTCGACGACAACGCGGTGGCGACGGAAGGGTTAGTCACCTCCGGTATCAATGTGCTGTCGAACGACAGCGACCCGGAAGACGGATCGGCGGTCATCTATGTCGGTTCCGATGTGACGGGTACCGTGGGAAACGTGACCGACCATGGCGACGGCACGTTCACGTATGACGCGCAAGGCCTGTTCGAGGAATTGAGCAACGGCGCGACGACGACGGACACTTTTTTCTACACGATCTCCGACAGCGCCGGCGCGACCGACACGGCGACAGTGACGGTGGTGGTGAGCGGCGATAACGATGCGCCGGACGCGGTCGACGATACGGTGACGGTTGGCTGGAATGCGACATTGAGTTCGATCGATGTGTTGGCGAACGACAGCGACATCGACAGCGCCGACACGCTGAGCGTGACCGGGTTCGATACGACGGGGACGTTGGGCCAAGTCACCGACAATGGTGGCGGCACATTCTCCTACGACCCGAACGGGTCGTTCGATGGCTTGGGCGCCGGGGTCAGTGCAACGGATACGTTCAGCTACACGGTGACCGACGGCAACGGCGGCAGCGACACGGCGACGGTGACGGTGACCATAAACGGTGCCGATGAAGGTCCTCCGCCGATTCTACCGAGCGCACTGTCGGACCTGGTGCAGTGGCTGGATGCCGACGACGGTGCGACGCTCACCGACAGCGGCAGCGACAATGACGTCGACATTTGGGCTGATAAGTCTGGCCAGGGCAACGATGCTGGCCAAACCAGTGCCGCCAATCAGCCGCTAATTGTACCTGCAGGCATCAACAACCGCACCGCGATTGGCTTCGACGGTGCCGATGACCGGCTAGATGTTGCTGATGATGCGACCCTGAACACTGGTGGCCCATATTCGGGCAAGACCTTGATGATGGCGTTTCGCACCAGCAATGACGTCAGCAGCCGCCAGGTGCTCTACGAACAAGGTGGTAGCAGCCGCGGCCTCAATGTTTACGTCGACAACGGCCAAATCTATCTAAACGGCTGGAACCTAGCAGAGACGGCGTGGGGCCCGAGCTTTGCAAATTCGGCCGTCAGCCCCAACACGACCTATATCGCAACCTTCGTATTCGATCAGGCAGCGGGTACAGTCGAGGGATTCATCGACGGCAGTTCCATCGGCTCTGTATCGGGCGTCAGCTTTCTGAACGGCCATAGCGGCGACATTGGCCTTGGCGCGGTCAGTGGCGGCACGCTGTTCCACGACGGCACGTCGAATACCTCAAGCAACACCTTTAGCGGCCTGATCGGCGAGTTTGTGCAATACAACCAAGCGCTGTCGGACGTCGATAGAGCCGGTGTCGAGGCCTATCTGCAGGACCGTTGGCAGGGTGTGGCGAACCAGCCGCCGGATGCGGTCGACGATAGTGGCTCGACGACCGAGGATAGCGCGGTCACCATTACCGTGCTGGACAATGACAGCGATAGCGACGGCGGTTTGCCGACGGTAAGCGGGGTGGATACGACCGGCACCGTCGGATCGGTGACCAACAACGGCAGCGATGTCACCTATGACCCGAACGGTGGATTCGAGCACCTGGTGGCGGGTGAGACGGCGACGGACATCTTCGAATACACCCTGGCGGACGGCCAGAGCGGAACGGATACGGCGACCGTGACGGTGACGGTGACTGGGATCAACGACGCGCCGGTGGCGATCGACGATAATGGCTCGACGGGCAAGGACTCGCCCTTCGTCACGGACAATGTGCTGGCCAACGACAGCGACCCGGACGGGCCGAGTGCGCTGAGCGTTACCGGCTTCAACACGACGGGCACGTTGGGGCAAGTCAGCTATAATGGTGGCGGCACGTTTTACTACAATCCGAACGGCCAGTTCAACGGCTTGAGCGACGGCGCCAGCGTCACGGACACCTTCACCTACACGGTGTCCGATGGTGGCGCTGGCACGGATGCGGCGACCGTGACAGTGACGGTCACCAGCGGCATACCGGGCACGGCCCCGGGCAGTGTGTCGGACCTGGTGCTGTGGTTGGATGCCGACAACGGCGCGACCATCACCGATACCGGCAGCGACGGCGATGTGGATCAATGGTCGGACAGGTCGGGCCAGGGCAATCACGCGAGTGAGACGACGTCGGGCAGCCAGCCGGCGATCGTGGCGGCGGGGATCAACAGCCGGACGGCGATCGGCTTCGACGGCTCGAACGACGGCCTCGACGTCGCCGATGACGCGACCCTGAACACCGGTGGTCCGTATTCGGGCAAGACCTTGATGATGGCGTTCCGCACCGGCGACGATGTAACCAGCCGCCAGGTGCTCTACGAACAGGGCGGGGCGAACCGTGGGCTAAATTTCTATATCGACAATGGCGAACTCTACCTGAACGGTTGGAACGTGTTTGAGACGGCGTGGGGCCCGAGTTTCGCCAAGGCGACGATCACCGCCAATACCACTTATGTTGCAACGTTCGTTTTTGATCAGGTCGCGGGAACCGTCGAGGGTTTCATCGACGGCTCCTCCATCGGCTCGGTGTCGGGCGTCGGTTTCCTGAACAGTCATTCACAGAACATCGGTATTGGCGCGACCCGGGAAAGCACGCGGTTCCACGACGGCTCGTTCAGCGGCGACGGCCACAGCTTCGACGGCCGGATCGGCGAACTCTTGCAATACAACAGGGCGCTGACGGATGTCGAGCAATCGGGTGTCGAGGTTTATCTGTTCGATCGCTGGGATGTAATACCAGTTCCGTATTCGATAAATATAGGCGATCTTGACGGAAGTAACGGCGTTATTGTCAACGGCCGCGACTATGAAAATGAAAACGAGACAAGGAGTGGCATCCAGGTCGTGGGATTAGGCGATGTCAATGGCGACGGAATCGACGATTTTGCGGCACGGGCAAATAGAGATTATCACTATTACGAACCATCTGGCGGACACGCTGCCTTCCCTGGCCAGTCCAACGTCATCGTCTATGGTTCATCCGGCATTGGCGATCAAATTCCGTTGGAACTCAACGACATCGGCGAGGCCAGTGGTGCTGTCGTTGATACTGGGCCGGGCTTTGATAGCAAACGCGGCCCGCTTGGCAGGGGCGTCGGTGACATCAATGGCGACGGCTTCGACGATGTCTTGGTGTCAGAAGACCAGTCCGGTTACGGCTATGCCAGTCTCAGGATTGCTTTGGGCAGCCCCAACCTCGGCGCGCTGAACGGAAATATTGGATTTGCAAACAAAGGCTTTGATCTTGAGATCCAGGGCTGGTTGATCGCAAACGTTGGTGATCTCAACAACGATGGCATCGATGATCTGTTCGTTCGTGGCGCGGGAACCGCTGATTCGTATATCATATTCGGAAACGCCAATATTGCAGACAACGGCTTTATCGATCCAGGGCAACTTGGCTCTTCCGAACGCCTCCTCATAACGTCCGGTAACGGCGGGACATCCTCGGTAACCGCGACTCGCGCCGGGGACGTGAACGGTGATGGATTTTCCGATGTTCTAATTGCGAATGACAAATCAACTAATGCCGGGCTGTTCACTGAAGTCGTTATTTTTGGTGGCTCCGATGTCGGTTCCAACGGAACCATAGATATGGACTTATTGGATGGTAGTGACGGGTTTGGCATTACCGGACCTGCAGCCGGGCAATATTCGACGGGGAGGATTAGCGGCGCCGGTGACATCAATGGGGACGGATTTGACGATTTTGTTGTTTCAGATCCGAGACAGAATACTTATGGCGCACCTTCTGGCGTAGCTTACATCGTCTTCGGCGATACGAATATTGGACAACAAGGACTAATTGACCTTGAAAGTTTGGACGGCGCAGATGGCTTTCAGTTTCGCAACACCGACCTTTCGTTTAGAATGGGCGAAGAAATAGGCGCTATAGGAGATTTCAATCGTGACGGATTTGATGATCTCGTGTTCTCCTCTCGCCAGTTCGTTAGTGACACCATAACCCAAGTTTATGTGTTGTTCGGCGACCAGGATGTTGGCCAAGGGGGCGTTGTCCTATCCCATAAACTGGATGGGACAAACGGATTTGCCATAACCGGGGAAGAAGTAAATGAAGGCTTCGGAATGTCGGTGGACGGTGCCGGAGATGTCAATAACGATGGATTTTCCGATATTATAATCGGCGCATCCCGGTCCAACGGCATTGCCGGCAGAAGCTATGTCGTTTTCGGCCATGAAACCAGCGACACTCTATCAACACCGTTCGCGCTATCCGAAACAGCGATAATCACCGTCGAAGGCTTGAGCGACACCGTATCGGGGAACCTTCTCGACAACGATATCGATCCGCTGCCTGGACCTAATCCGCTGAGTGTAACAACCAGCGGCGTGGTTGCTGGTCAATTTGGATCTTTCAACATTTCTGCGAACGGAGCGTTTTCCTATACGGTGGACGTGAACCAGCCAGCCGTCGACGGTCTTACCTTCGGTGAAAGCATCTTTGATGCACTCGAATACACGATTTCCGATGGCGCTGATCAAAGCACGGCGGAGCTGCGTGTTCGTATAGACGGCGGACGCGGGCGCGTTTCAGCGATCGATTTGAGTGAGCTCGACGGCAAGTTCGGGTTCGTCCTAAACGGCGTCGATGCAAATGATCGCTCCGGCGCGGCGGTTGCCGATGCCGGCGATGTCAATGGCGACGGTTTCGATGATTTTATTGTCGGTGCGTTCGCCGCGGATCCGGGCGGTGATAGCCGGGCCGGCGAAGCCTATGTCCTGTTCGGCAAGGCGACCGGATATGCGGCAAGTATCGACCTCGGCACCTCGAACGGCGGCAACGGGTTTCGGCTGGATGGCATCGCGGTAGACGATTTCGCCGGAGGCGTCGTCGACGCTGCCGGAGACGTCAACGGCGATGGGTTCGACGATATTTTGATCAGCGCCACCGGTGCAACGGCCGACGGCGACGCGGACGCCGGCCATGCCTACCTGATTTTCGGCAGCGGAAGCGGTTTCCCGAGCAGCATTGATCTGGCAACGTTGAACGGAATTGACGGTGTTCGTTTCGACGGAATCGACACGGGTGACAATGCCGGTACTTGGCTATCCGGTTTAGGCGACTTTAACGGCGACGGGCTCTCCGACATCATGATATCGGCGAGCAATGCCAACGCGGATGGCAAGTCGGATGCGGGCGAGATCTATGTCGTATTTGGCCAAACAGCCGGCTTCGGTGCGAGCTTCGATCTTTCCGCCTTGGACGGGACCAACGGCTTCCGTTTGGATGGTGAATCAATTGACGACCACGCCGGTATCTCGACCGGCTCTGCCGGTGACATCAACGGCGACGGCTTCCAAGACATAATCATTGGTGCATCCGGCGCCGATGCCGATGCCGGCAGGAGCTATGTACTGTTCGGATCAGGCAATGGATTTGCCGCGGATTTGGACCTCTCGGCGTTGGATGGCACGAATGGCTTTCGGCTCGATGGCGTCTCGGGCGGCGACCTTTCCGGAGCCTCGGTGGCAGGTATCGGGGACATCAATGGCGACGGCTACGGCGACCTCGCAATCGGTGCCAATGGTGCCGACGGCAGTGCCGGCCGAACCTATATCGTCTACGGTAAACAGGCGGGCTTCGACGCGGTCTTAGATCTGGCTTCGTTGAACGGCAGTAACGGTTTTCGGTTGGACGGCGTCGACGCTGACGATCATTCCGGGCGCGCGATCAGCGGTGCCGGCGACACCGATGCCGGTGAAGCCTATATCCTGTTCGGCTGCTCGAACGGCTTCGATGCGGTCATCGATCTCTCCAGCCTGAACGGCTTCAACGGCTTGCGGCTGGATGGGATCGATGCGGACGACGTGGCCGGACGCGCCGTCAGCGCCGCCGGCGATGTGAACGGCGACGGATTTGACGACGTCATTGTCGGGGCGGGCAGTGCCGACCCGAACGGCGACAGCGACGCCGGCGAATCCTACGTCGTCTTCGGGTTCGACACGACAGGTGCCCAAGTCGGCACCGACGGGAACGACTCGCTCACCGGAGGCCTTGTCATCGGTGGACGAGGCAACGATACATTAGTGGGCGATGGCGGTCCGGACGTGCTGATCGGAGCGCAGGATGATGACGTCCTTGCGGTCGCAGACTTGTCATTTCTGCGCGCGGACGGCGGCCCCGGCTTCGACGTGCTGCGCCTGGATGGCAACGGCCGGCAACTAGACCTTGGTAGTCTTGGCGTAGGTCGGCTTCGTGATATCGAAGCCATCGATCTGGGTGGCCGCGGCCACAATGTCATCGTCACCGAGTTGGCCGTTCTTGGCCTGGCCGACAACAGCAATGAACTGCGCATCATCGGCAATAGCGCGGATAACGTGACGTTGCCGGAAACCTGGTTCTACGAAGGAATCGAGTTCGTCGACGGTTTGGACTACGGCGTTTATACCCGCGGCAACGCAAAGCTTCTGATAGGAGGCACATTTGCTGTAACTGGAACGATTGTGGATCGGGTGAACTTTCAAGCCTTGGAAGTAGGCGACGGCTTCACCATCGAAGGTTTCGCCGCGGGAGACTCTGCGGGCTCGGCGGTGGCGACAGCATTTGATACCGATGGGGACGATTTGGATGACGTCCTGGTCGGCGGACCGGAGCCGTTGTCTAGACCTGTTTCCGATGAAACCTATCTTGTGCATGGCAGGACTGCGTTTGACGCCGTCACGACGCGTGGCGAGATTATTTCCGGTGAGGGTGTTGTATTCCATAACCCCTATTTGGCAGGCGGGCTTGGCGGATCTGTTGGCGGTGGCGATATTGATGGCGACGGACTATCGGATGTGCTGATCACCGCCGAATATGGATCTTGGTTTTTTCCGCCTGAAGGAGGATATACATATATCGCGTTATCCACCTCAATCTCCGGGACGACCTTTGATGTTCGAACGCTAGACGGTAGCAATGGTGTCGTCGTCAATAACAATCCAGACAATATGCGATTCTTGGGCGACTTTAATGGCGACGGCTTTGGGGACATCATAACAGACCGGTCTGATCCTGGCGGCGGTACTGGCAATAACGAACTATTTGACGCAAAGGTCCTCCTAGGCGCTTCGGCACCCTATGAAGTAAATCCAAATTACGTGGACAACTACGACAATCCGCCTCATGCGATTGCGAGTTCGCCCGATATTGCGGTCATCAACGACATAGAATCTTATATCGGTGCGAGACTTCAATCCTTGCCTGTCGGGGACTTCAACGGCGACGGATACTCAGACTTGGGTATTGGCACGGAGCTTCTAACGGGACCGCCCAATCAGAATATTTATGAGCCAATTGGTTATCTCGTATTTGGGTCGTCCAATATAAGCTATAACATCGAAAATGGAGTACCGAGCCTCGGATTCAGGATTGAAGGATTGCCAAACTCCTCGTTTGGTCCTCGAACACGCGTGGAAGGCCTCGGCGACATCAACGGTGATGGCTTCGCGGACGCGGTGATCGAAGGCAGCGGTCAAAGCTATGTCCTTTATGGCAGTAATACAGACTTCAACGGACTGTTCAGCGTTCATGACATCGACGGCTCCAATGGATTTCGGCTGATCGCCGATGGAAGCGCACACGGTGTCGGCGACGTCAATGCGGACGGTATCGACGATTTCGTTGCAGGTTCTAAACTTGTGCTCGGGCAAGCTGGCGGCTTTGGCATAAATTTTGATGCCAAAACGCCGGATACCAGCATTCCCTTCAATTTCATAACTGGCGGCGGGGCGTGGCAAAACGGCGTAACGAGTGCTGGTGATGTGAATGGCGATGGCTTTGGTGACATGATTGCTGGCAATCCGACCGCAGACCCTGGCGGACGGATTGACGCCGGTGAAGCATATGTCCTTTTCGGCGCGGATTTTTCCAGTATCGTGACCCACCAAGGAACTGCCGCCGATGATTTGTTGACCGGCACGGCTGGCGCCGATGTCATGGTCGGGGGCCTAGGCAACGATACATTGATTGGTGGTGGCGGTAACGACGCCGTCAATGGCGGCGCGGGTGACGACCTGTTGGCGATCTCCGACTTCAGTTTCCAACGGATAAACGGCGGCAACGGATTGGACCAGCTGCGCCTCGACATGGCTGGGCAGACCCTGGATTTGACTAGTATTGGCGACCCTGAAATTACCGGACTCGAAGAAATCGACCTTGCCGGCAGCAGTAACCAATTACAACTCGACGCGTTAGAGCTGGCAAACATTTCCAGTCACAGCAATACGCTTACCGTAATTGGAGATACGACGAACGGCGTGTCGGCAAACTTTGTTGGATTAGGTTTCGTATCTTCGCAAGCGAATGGTTTTGATGAATATTTCAATGGTGTTCTTACGCTTCGCGTGGAACAGGATGTCGACAACAGCGGCATCCTAATTGCCTAAGCATCGGCTAGGCGGCTTCGGGTAATCCTAATGACCGAGAATGACGAAAATGCGCAAAGCGGCGAAGAGGCAGTGTTTCGCCTCGATGCGTCTCGCCAGTTTCCGGAATGGCTGGCGGAACAGGGATGCGGGCTGGCGTTTACCACTTACCAAGCCTCTAAGTTGTTCCTCATAGGTCTCCTGCCAAACGACACGCTCTCGGTTTTCGAACGAACCATAGACCGCTGTATGGGTCTGGCTGTGGACCGGGACAGTTTGTTCGTCAGCTCGCTTTATCAGGTTTGGCAATTCGAAAACGCGTTGAAGCAACCGGAGCGTACGGACGAAGGCTACGATCGCGTCTATCTGCCGCGGGTGGGATACGTCACAGGAGATTGTGACATCCACGATATGGCCGTTGAGCAAGACGGGCGGCTCGTATTCGTAAACACTCTATTCAGTTGCTTGGCGACCCTTTCCGACAGGGCAAGTTTCGATCCACTCTGGACACCGCCTTTCATCAGTCGACTGGCCGCCGAGGATCGCTGCCATTTGAACGGCTTGGCAATGCGCGACGGGAAGCCGGCATTCGTGACGGCAATATCCGACAGTGATGTCGGCGATGGTTGGCGGGACAAACGCATCGATGGTGGTGTGGTCGTGGATGTGGAGGCCCGGGAAGTGGTGGCCCGCGGGCTTTCCATGCCGCATTCGCCGCGTTGGTACCGCGATCGGCTTTGGCTGCTCAATTCCGGCTCAGGTGAATTCGGTTTCGTTGATCTGCAAAGCGGTGGGTTCGAGCCTGTTTGTTTTGCGCCAGGCTACCTACGGGGCCTAACGTTCATTGGCAGATATGCCGTAATGGGACTGTCGTTGCCGCGCCACAACCATACGTTCCAGGATTTGCCGCTTGATGCGGCGCTGACAGCAAAAAACACCAATCCGCGCTGTGGCGTGCAAGTGGTCGATCTGAATACCGGAGATGCTGTCCATTGGCTGCGTATAGAGGGTGTCGTGAATGAACTCTATGATGTTTCCGTTCTTCCCGAATGTCGTAGACCGATGGCCATTGGGTTTCAATCTGACGAAATTCGGAGAGCCATAGTTATTGGCGAAGACAAATCACCACGTATGACGACGATCTAACCAGGCCTCATTTTGTCCAACAGGCATAGAATTTCTAAATCTCTTAGAATTCGTATGGGGCGTAAAGGACCGCAACTGTTGCCGTCTGTTGACGCTCACCCTTTGTATGTCTCGTTATGAACTCGGTACCATTGTCGGTGACGATGGCTATTGGCCTGCCATCCATGAGTTGGTCCGCCATGAAATCCATGGACCAGCGTTCACCAGGTCCAAGTCAGGAAACCCGTCGCTGCGACCGTGCTGTGTCGCTGATTCTAAGCTTATGATGGACGGCTTTCGCGGTTTTTTGCGCAATAGTTAGGCAGGTAGCCACCGAAGGCCCGGCGAAATAGTTCCCCGTCAAGTACAAGCCGTCTTGTCGATCGGCCGTCGTCTCCAGCGTGTTGACCAGCACGCTGTGGCCCAATCCGTATTGCGGTAATCCCGCCGGCCAGTGGCGCACTTTGGCGAGGGTTGGCTCGCCAACGGCGCCGATGAGATCGCGAAATTCAGAGCGCGCCAATTCAATCAGTTCAGGTGCGGACAGACCGGCCAGGCGCGGCGCCCTGACGCCGCCGACATAGGCAGAAATTGCAACCTGTCCCTTGGGTGCACGACCCGGAAACATGGTTGAGCTGAATTGTGCGCCGAGAATATTGCGGCTTTCCGCCTCGGATGTCAGGAATCCCAACCCATCCAGTGGATGAGCGACACTGCGGCGTGGAAATCCGAGAAACACGACCGCCAAGGGAGGCATCTGGATCTGCGCTGCTGCCGCGGCGCCATGCGGATCGACATCGGCAATCAACTGCGCCGCGACATGGGCCTGGGTGGCGACAATCACGGCTCTGGCCTTCAGCCTGCCGGCGTTGCCAAGATGGATATCGAAGCCGCCATGGTGGGTTGAAATTCGCCGAACCGTGACGCCGGTCTTGATGCTGTCGCCCAACCCTTGCGCCAACCTGGCGGGCAGTGTGGCGATGCCGTCGCGCCAGGAGAACAACCGGCTGCCCGGCATCTTTCCGCCTTCTCTGGCACGATGAATGATGCCTAACGTCACCGAGCCGTATTTTTTCTCCAATGCCACCAGCATGGGAAAAATCGCCGTCACCGACAGCGCCGAGGCGCGGCCGCCATAGATGCCGGCGACCATGGGATCCATGACGCGCTCCGCAAACTCCCGGCCAAAGCGGCGTGAACAGAAATCGAGGACGGATTCTTCGCCGTTGTCGTCCTTATGGGGCATGAGAAACTCGGCCAGGACCCGAAGCTTTGCCAGTGGCGAGAGATACCCGGCGGTCAAGAAGCCGAAGGCGCCCGTAGAGATCCCGGCAAGACGGCCGCCGGACACGAGATAGCGGCGGCGGACGCCGGTGCCGAGATCGCAGCGCCATCCGTCAAGGCCGAGTTCGGTCGATACCGCGCCGGCGGCGGGGACGTAGGCATTCATGGTGCTCGGGCCATGTTCCATCAGGAAGCCGCCGTCGCGTTCCGAAACCGCCGTGCCGCCGGGCCGCGACTGGCGTTCCAAAACGACGACGCTGTGGCCGCGCTGCTTCAGATCGTAGGCTGTCGCCAAGCCTGAGACACCGGCGCCGATAACGGCAACGTCGGCGGTCATCATTCCGGCGCCCCCGCGGTTGGTCGTTGTTTGCCGAAGCGCTGCCGGGCGGTCTGCGCCAAATCCGCCATAACCGCGGCGGTAACCTCCGTACCATGCTCCTCTCGCACCCGACTTTCCGCCTGTAAACGGACAAAGCGGCGGACGAAGGCTGGAATGCGCTGCAACCAAACCGAAGCTTCCGGTGTCCAGTGCAGCGGATCCGCGATCTCGCCAAGAACCTCGATCGGCGCGCCGCCATGCGGCTGGTAGGTGCAGAGAAAATCTTCGCCCATAAGACGGCCGTCGCGGGCCAACGGCCTGGCCCGGCAACCGCCGCATATCTTGCCGTACTCGCAGGCGCCGCAGCGTCCTTCAAGGGCGGGCTGGCGGAGCGCCTGGAACTGCGGCGCGGTCTGCCAGATTTCGGCGAACGTCTGTTGACGGATGGAGCCGACGTCTTCGGCGATGTAGGGACAGGCGGTAACACCGCCCGTCGGCGTGATCCGGCAATAGCGCGTCCCGGCCAAGCAGCCGCCGGCGTCATAGCCGTGCGCGGCCGTAATCGGCCACTCCGGATCCAGTTCCCAGGCCATGCGTTTGAAATGCGGCGCGCATTTGGCGCGAATCATAATGCCCGTTTCTTGCCGCGCGGCGGCCGTCAGGCGGCGCATGACCTGGTCATAGGTCTCGGCCGAAATGTTTGTCATCGTCTCGCCGCGCCCGGTGCAAACCAGAAAGAAGACGTTGAGGACGAAGGCCCCGACGTCGCGGGCAAAGACAATCATGTCTTCGAGTTCGTGGGCGTTGTCGTCAGTCACCGAGAAGTGAATCTGAAAACGCAGGTCTTCCTTGCGGCAGGCATCGAAGGCTGCCATCGCCCGCGCCCACGAACCGGTCAGTCCGCGAAAGCCGTCATGGTCCGCCGGGTTCAGAGAATCGAGGCTGATACCGACACCCTGCAGCCCGGCTTGTTTCAATTCGGCGGCGCGGCGATCGTTAAGGCCCATGCCGTTGCTGCCGAGTACCGCCATGAGGCCGAGGCCCGAAGCATGGGCGATCAGCGCCGAGAGGTCTCGCCGCAACAACGGCTCGCCGCCGGTGAATACGACCATGGTTTCGTCGCTCATGGCTGCAATGTCGTCGAGTAAGGCGGTCACTTCGGTGGTGGTCAATTCACCGGTATCGTCGCTTTCCCGGCTGCCGGCGTCGAGATAGCAATGCGCGCAGTTCAAGTTGCAGCGCCGCGTCAGGTTGAGGGCGACCAAGAAAGGCGGGTCGGCTAAGTCCTCCATCAGACCCCTTTCACGGCTATTTGGCGGTCAATCATCATCGTATTCGGGCGCGGTATCGGAATGGAAAGCGCCGCTCGCTTTCCAGGCCTTGCCGGCTTTATCGACGGCGGCGGCGGTGACCATGTCCAACCCCATGCCGCGGGCGCAGCGTTCGATCTCCATCATGATCATCGGCCGGACAAAATCGGGGATGCGCTCGATCCTTGCCGTGGCGTCGGCGTCCCAGTCCATAGCCGGTTCACGTTCGGCCGATCCGGCGGCCCAGTCGGTGTACTTCTCTTTGACCAAATCCAGCGTGACGGTGTCCGCGCCGCGTTCGCGGGCGTAGGCCTCGACGCGTTGTCTGGTCATGCCGCGCATGAAACCGTCCGGCACGCGGGCTAGCCGGGCCTCGGCCAGCGGCGACCAGCCGAGTGCTGTGTCGTCCGAGGGCTCCGCCGTAAGTTCGCTACCGGTCGCCGGATCGCTGGCCGGCACTGGGCACATGGCCTGGCGGGCTTCGGCCACGCCTTCTTCGGCCAAGTCGAAGGAAATCTTCTTGATGTTGCGCTCCAGTGCCAGGTCCTCGATACCGGCTTTTACCGTTTCGCGCACCATGGCCGGTACCTTAGCAACACGGGCCAATGCGGCCGCCGACCAAGTCGGCCGGTCGCCCTCGGTTAGGTCCAGGAATGGCGACACATGTTTGGGCATGACCATGTCGCTGTGATCCCGGCGTGCGCGCTTGATGGCGCGGAGCCGGATGTTGTCGGCAAGGGCGGCATCGGCAACGGTCGCCATCAGTTTCTCCGCCGCCGGGTTCCACGCCAGCTCGCGGGTTTGGCCGGCGTCGTTGCCGGCAAAACCCGGCATCGCCTTGCCCATGACCTCATCGACAATGTCGGACGTGACGAAGGTATGACCGAGTTTTTGCGTGTGTCGCAAAACCATGCGCCGAGCCATGTCGCGAACGAATTCCGGCGCCCTCGATATCTTCTTTTCTGCCTCGGCACTCCAGGCGACGGTCTCTTCGGCAACGATGTCGAGCGGTGGTGTGTAGATGGTCTGCGTCAGCCATAGATGGCAGGGCGCCAGCCGCAACAAATTCTCCGCATTGCCGCCAATATCCAGTTCGTCATCCGCATGAACACCGGTCTTGCCGACCACCAGCAAGCTGGCGCCGACCGTTTCCAGATAGTCGAGGATGGCTTTGTAGGGTTTGCCGTCGAGCAACTTCGTGGTGATTTCGACACCGAGGTCTTTGGCGATAGTCTCGGCCACGTCGAGATGGGACTGATAGATTTTGGCGATGCCGTCGTCGATCAGTTCCTCGTGCAATTGCTCCTGTTCCTTGAAACGGAAAACCTTGCCGGCTTCCTCGCTCAGAACGCCGGCGATCTTGTTGAACGCGACGTAGTGGTAATAAGGATCATAGGCGGCCACCGCGTGAACGGACGCTCCGACCCTGGCCGCCAGATCAAGGGCGGTCATCATGGCGCCGTAGGACAGCGGCGAGCCGTCAATACCGACAACGATTGGGCCGTCGCCGATCGATCTATCGGGGTTGCGGACAACGAATGTGTCGATGGGCGACCGCCGGGCTACGCGTTCCGCGACCGTGCCGATCAGGCTGCCCGGCACCGCGCCGAGACCGAGCGCGCCAATGGCCAACACGTCGTAATCGCCGCTACGGGCGGCCTCCACGACCTTGGCGTAGTTCTTGCCTTCGGGACTCAGTCTCTGGAAGGTCACACCGGCCTCGTCGCAGACCGCCTTGCCGGCGTCGTGATAGGAATCGGAAATGATGTTCAGGCCGCGGCTGATCAGATCGTCGTGGACTTCGCGTTGGTAGCCCATTTCCTTTTCTTCAAGGTAACGCTCCGGCAGCCCGCCTTCCATCATCTTGAAGCGTCGATCGTGGAGCTGTGCCGCGTAGGCATGGATTCCGGTGACGGTGCCGTCGGCGCATTTGGCGAGGCGAACGGCTTCCGCAAGCGCCTGGTTGGCATGGTGGGAGGCATCAAGAGCAACCAGAATGCGTGCCAATGATACCGGTGCCGTGTCCGTCGGCTGACGGTCCGGTTGTTGGTCAGTGACTTGTTGAGACAAGCTTGCGGTCATTGTGCCACCTTCATTTTTTGTCGACACCTCCCCATGGAGCCATCAGCGTCACGCAGATGTGGCGGATACGCTTTGATCTGCGTCAACGTCTACTGTGCTGCCGAACGGCCCCGATTAAACAAAGCAGTATCCCTGTTGCGATGAGCGCGCCGTGGAATGGCAGCAGTTCCAGGCCACCGCGCCACGACAACATGGTGTCGAGCGAGCCGAGGATGATCAAAATGACGCCGAACAGCTTGATGACGGCGCCGCGGCTGTTGCCGATCGCGGTTGTCGAATGCTGTTTCATGTCGGTGCCGAGTCGCGGTTTCGGGGCGCTGCGCTTCGCACCCACCACACCAAGATTCCACCGATCAGCAGCGCAACGGCGACGGCGGCGATCAACGGCCTGGCGGTGGCCGGGGGTTTCAACAATAGCCAGTACCACGTGGTCATGGCGTGGCGGCTGCCGGCTTCGCTGTTGGAGCCGTCCCAGGCGAAAAACGCGATCGGAATGAAGCGGCCTTCTTCGAATTGCAGGTCGGTGCCGTCGGCATTTTCCGTCGCCAAGGGCCGGGTCATGACGACGCGCCAGGTGCCGGCGGTGTACGTGCTTTTGGCCGTCAGGCCCGCCGTGTCGTCGCGCTGCTGTTGGTCGCCGATTCCTTTGGCGTCGAGCAGGGCGATATTTTCCGGCGCCGCCGTCGTCCCGCTCGACCAGCGCCACAGGTTCACCGGTTTGGCGGTGTTGCCCATTAGAAAATAGGGCTTTTCCATGCCCTCGGGGATTTGTATCGGAAACTGCACGGCAACGGCGTCTTGGCTAAGCTCATCATCGGCGATGCTTTTGGCCTTGGTGTCACCGGGGATGCTTTGGGTCCGATCGTCCCATTCCAAGTGGATGGCAATAGTGTCGTCGCTGTAGAGGGCGCGGACGGTGATGGTGTCATTGGCGCTGGTGAAGAAGCGCTCTTTGGCGACGATCTGCGGGACCATGAAAAATGTCGACGACGGCGCTTGGGCCCAGGCCGGATCATCTGGCGTTGCGGGTAGGGCGCCGTCGATGCGGGTGGCGCGGATCACACTGTTCTCGGGCCGCACGACGGCGTCTGTTTTTGCCAGTGACGCGACGTAATTGGCGACGTGCCAACGCTCTTCGATGCTCAGTGCCTTTTTGCTTTTCGGGTCGGCGAATGACGGCATCTGCGTGGTCGGGATGCCCACTGAAATGCGGGTGAAAATATCCTTAGGCTCGTTGCTGGATCGGAAAGTCCAGGGCTTGGAAAGGTTCCGCGGCCAGGTGCGTTCGCCGTTGTCATTCTTCAGTTTCTTGATGGCATCGCCTTTGCCCGCCGCGCCATGACATTCCGAGCACCTGTCGTCGGCATGGAACAGCGTCTCGCCGGCGGCAACGCTGTCCGGCGAGGTCGCCACCTGTGTGCCGTAGTCGACCTGGGTTTCGGGCTCGCCCTCCAACTCGGCAAAGGTCTTGATGTAGGCGATGACGTCCCACATCTCCTGCTCGGACAGCAAGTCGCTCCAACCGGGCATGGCGGTGCCGGGCATGCCGTCGCGTACCATGCGTAAGAGATCGGCATCGTTGGGCAGTTCGGCGTCGAAGGCCGACGATTGGATCTTGAATAGGCCAAGGGTGAAATCGCGCGGCGGTGGGTTGAGGCGCTCGGCTGCCGGCCCGAGCCCGTCGCCCTCTTCGCCGTGACACGCTTCGCAGCGCTTGGCGTAGATCACTTCGCCATTGTCAACGTCGCCGGATTGCGCCGCGACCGATCCATGGCCGAGTGCCAAGAGACCGACGATTGCCGCCGCGCCGAGTTGGTTTATGCGACCACGCGCCATTATTCATGCCCCCAGGAGCGCGGCTCATGGCCGGTATAGTCGTAAAGGAACAAAATGACCTTCCAGATTTCGTCTTCGGTGAGGAAGTCCTGCCAGACCGGCATGGATGAAATCCACGGAGCGGCTTCTTTTGGCAATCCTGGGCCGCCGGTGGAAATGCGCCAAAACAAATAGGATTCCTGAAGCTGCGCGATGGTACCGACATCCTGGAAATTGAGCGGCGTCGGGTTGAGCCCGGCGGCATAAGGCCCCTTGCCGTCGAGTTTGTCGCCGTGACAGTACTGGCAGTTCTGGATGTAGATGGCGGCGCCGCCATTCACGAGCTCGCGAAACGCTTCCGGGTCTTCACGTTCGACCTTGCGGAACGGATTTTCCAGCTTCAGCAGGTTGACGCGTTTGCCGAAGATCTTTGCCGTTGTCGGCGGCGCCGGATGGATGGTGCGAAGCTCGATCGGCGCTTCGAAATTGGGCTGCATCTGCAGGTAGGTGCCGGCACCGGCGACAAGCGGTACAATGACGATCACGATATTGCGCCACACCCGCTTGGACGGGTCCTCGACCAAGGCTTTGATCGGTGCCACCAGTTCGCGGGTTCGCTCCTCGTCATAGGTAAAGACCATGAACACGCCCGCGGCGACGAAAAACATGTACATGGCGAGCAGACTGGCCGGAATCACCGCCTCGAGAATGACATCAAAGACAACGACGAAACCGGCATAAACCCCGACCAACACCAGCACGGCCTGCAGTAACCTGGGAATTTTCATTGCCGCCGCCTCATTTCAGCTCGGCCAGGAAATCCACCAGAATCTCCAACTCGCTGGCATAAATCTGCTCGCCCAGATCGTCGGGCATCATGTCTGGCTCGTAGCCCTCCGTGATATCGGCGTTGGGTTTGAGGATTGCGCGCCGCAGGTGGGCGCGATCGCGCAGTGCACCGATCTGCGTGAGGTTCGGGCCGACGTCGCCGCCGACGCCTTGCACCATGTGACAGGCATCGCAGGTGAACCGGGTCATCAGCACTTTGGGATCGCCGATGGCTTCGCGCGGTTCGCCCTCTTCCTCGTCGCTGTCTTCGCCGGCTTCCGTATCGCTCGGTATCTCGACGGTGACTTCGGCCCCAGCCAGATCCTGAAGATATGCAACGACGGCGGCGGTTTCCGCGTCGGAGAGCCGGATGCTGCCGCCGGTGACGTCGGGCATCGGGCTTTCCGTATCGTTGGTGCCTTTCTTGCCGAACCCGGCGACGACGAACGCCGACGGCTCAACCAGCGACTCCAACAAATATTGCTCGACGTCTTCCGCCGCGCCTTGGTAGCGGGCGTCTTCGAGCCGCTGGGGCACGATCCCAGCAAGCGTGTCGAGCGCCGGTGCCCGGCCGAGCTCGTTATGGCAGAGCGTGCAGGTGCCTTTGCCTTTGAAGATCTTCTCACCCAGCACGATGAATTGATCCATACTCATCGAGCCGAGGTCGAGTTTCTCCTCTTTCGGCGGCGGTGCCGGTTCGATCTGCGGGATACCGAAATTGGAATAGCCTGAGAAGAAGCCGATGGTCAGCAGCGAAAAAGCGACGACGATAAGGAATTGCCGCATGACCGACTACTCCTTCCAATAGCCGGCGGGCAATGTTCTGGTGCCGCTAATTTGAGCGATCCAGAAAACGAAGATCACCATAGCCATGAATATGATGGCTGCCACCGATACGACGTTTGCCGCGTAGCCGAGGGTCGGCGTGAAGGCGTCCACCGAGTTGTCGCGCATGATGTCGACCACGTGCCAGTGCTGGCGAATGCCGGATCGGATGTATCCCATTAATCCCATCAGCCAGGTGAAGGCGACGGCCAGCAGGAACAGCGCATATTGTGCGCGCCCGGGTATGCGCCCCCAGCGCAGCGGCCCGACTTCCTTGGCGCCGCGATAGATGATGGAATCGAGGGTGATGCTGGCGGCTATGACCACGAGCGTGGTCAGTACCTGGGGGATCGATGCCGCCACCTTGTAGACGGTGTTGGTGAAGTAGCCGTGGTAGATGCCCAAAAACATGATGTTGGCGATGCCGGCGGTATAGAGCGCCACTTGGATGGCGTTGCCGGCATCGACCCAGGACACCGTGGCGATCTTGTTGGCGCGCCGGTAGAACATGAAACTAAGCGCGGTGAAGATGATCATCACGTTCACCGCCGTGTTCTTCGCCGGCATGATGCCCAACGGCCCCAGGATCTTGTGGTGCGGCCCGCCGAGAGCCTTCAGTTCCTCGTTGGTGAGCACCAAGGTGTGTGGTGTGAACCAGACCAGGAAGGCGGCGATCAAGACAATGGCGATATATTTAATGTATTTGGTGTAACGCTTGGCGCCGTCGCTCCGCCCCATGCCGCACCAAAGGTAATAATTGGCGGACAGGAACAAGGTGCCGATCAACACCGCTTGGATGATGAACAACCAGGCGAAGATGCCGCCCATCAAGGTGATGCCCATCTGCTGGCTGTAGGCGTAGATCTCCGCCGCCAGGTAGTAGCCGGCGAAGGGCAGCGGCAGCAGCGCGCAGATGGCGATGAAGTTGGCGTTGTAGCCCATCCAATCGTAGTGGGCGCGTTCCTGGGGCGTCGTCGCGGTCAGGAACTTGAAGGCCGCATAGGCGCCAACAATGGAGCCGCCATAGGCAATGTTGGCGACGAACCGGTGAATGTTGATCGGGTTCCAGAGAAAATTATGAATGGCCGCCCATTCGTCACCGCTGAAGACACCGGCGGCGTCGACGCCGGCCGGGCTCATCATGAATGTCAGCCAGGCGTTGGCCAGCAGCATCAGCGTCGTGCCGACGGTATTGAGAAGCAGGCCAAGCGTCAGATGCAGCCATTTCCTGAATCCGCCCTGCAGCCAGTGCCAGCCATAGTAATAGATGTATAAGCAGGCGCTTTCAGCGAAAAACAGCAAAGCATAATAGAACATGCTTTGACCGAAAATGCCCGACAGATAGGTAAACAGATCGGGGTAGAAAAGAATTAAGGAAAATGCCAGCAGGCCGCCCTGGATGGCGGTCAGGGAGTATGCGGTGATCGTGATCTTGATGAACTCGTAGGCCATGTCGTCGTAGCGCTTGTCGCGCGTGCGCATGCCGATCACTTCGATGATGAAGACGAAGATCGGTACGGCCAAGACGAAAGCCGCGAACCAGAGATGCAGTTGGGCAAAAATCCACACCGCGACCCGGCTGTTGATGCCGGCGATGATCGGATAATCGGCGGCGGTGAGGGTGGGCGCCGGACCGTGGGCGGCGACCGCCTGCTCGGCGGCGATCGCGCCGATGTCGCCGAGCGCAAGCACCGCCAGGGCCAGGGAAGCCCCTGCCGTCAGACGCGCAAATCGAAAAGTCGCGGGACGCGGTCCGCTCATGGTTGTTTCAATCCCTCATCCGCGAAATATCAAACTCAGGCCCTGCATGTTCATGATCGCCATGTCGAGCAGCAGGAAGCCCGCCAAGCAGACGGCCAAGGCGGCGGCGAAGGGCAACACATAGCCGGTCATGTCCGAATTCCTCCTCTGAGCCACCGCATCGCTAGGCCTGCACAAACCACCAGAAGAAAACGGCGATCAGTACGCACACTTTGATGAACAGCACCGGTCCGGCCCAGCGGTAGGCGGCCGAATTATTCTCTTGATCAGTCATCTTCACGCCCCGTGCCACCGCCGGTTTGATCCAGGTCAATGAGCGCGACGTCGGTTCGCGCATAGGCTTCCGCCATGTCTTCGCCCAGAAAGCAAATTGTCGATTTCGTCATCTTTTCCGGCATGGCGGTGAACGCCGTCGTCATCGGACTGATCCTCTACTATTTCGTTTTCTAGACGGTCGGCTTCGTCGTTACGGTCAGCCTTGTTTTCCTTCGCACTTGCACAGCGCGCGCAAGTGTTTGATCAGGCCCTCGACCTGTTCCTCGGTCAGGGTCTTGCCCCAGGGCGGCATCATCGCCGACTTGCTGACCGACGGACCGCCATCCATGATGACGTTTTTCAAGTCGGCGTCGGAAAGCTTGTTCATTTCCTTGGCGTTGGTGAAGTTGCGCGGACTGACCGGAAAGTCCTTGGTAACGTTCGGGCCGTCGCCTTCGCCGGTCAGGCCGTGGCACTGGGCGCAGTAGAATTTGAAGACTTTCTCCGTTTCGGCCGCCGTCGCCGGCAAGACGATGATTGAGAAGGCAAGGGCGGCGATCGCCGTCAGGTTTTTCATAATTGCGGTCCCCCTATTTCTTCGGCTTGAAGTTGGCGACGTAACGGGCGACGTTCATCATGTCCTTGTCGCTCAAGAGATCGACGAAGACCGGCATCATCTTGACCGGCTTGAACACTTTGGGGTTTTGCAGATAGGCGAGGATCCAATCCGGATTGAGGCGCACGCCAGCCTCCACCAGCGACGGGCCGCTCCGTCCGCCCGAGATTTTTCCTTTGCGTCCGGCGTATTGATGGCAGCCGCTACACGGCATCTTTTTGTTGAAGATCTGCCGGCCTTTGGCGCTTTTCTTCGGCTTTACCTTGCCGGCGGCAACATCAGCCGAGGTCAAGCCCGCCAGAAAATCGCTGACCGAGGCGGCGTCGGCCGCAGCTAGCTTTGGGTGGTCCGCGGCGTTTTCCTCGGTCAGGCTACCGAACTTCATCGGCCGGATGGGTTTCGGATCGGCCAGCCATTCGGTCAGCCAAGGCTTCTGGAACTTGGACCCGGCATACCAGAGCTCCGGCCCTTTCTTGGCCAGTTGATCGTCGATCGTCTTTTCCTTGGCAGGCCCTTCGGTGTAGTGGCAATCTCCACATCCCTTGTCCTCGAAAACCGCCTTGCCGGCTGCGGAATCAGCCAGTCCGGAAGACGCAGTCCCCGCCAGAAATATCAGGCATAGGGCCGCTCTGGGTACTACTTTCATGACGTTCTCTCCTCTAACGCTTCCCGTTCCGCTTTGCGCATCAGCCATAGCCCGGCGCCACCGGCAATCAGGAATGCAAGCGCGGCATAGACGTAGACCGTGATGCCGGCCGGGGCCTCCAGAAACACGTAGTGCCACGTGCTGAGGCTCATGATCAGCCCATGCTCGCCGTTGGAGCCGTCCCAGGCATTGACGGACATGGGAATGAACACACCCCGTTCGAATTGCACGTCGTTTTTGTCGTCGGTCCGCAAGGGCCGCTTCATGACCACTGTCCAGCGGCCTTGGTCCCAATTGGCCTTGCCGGCGATCTGTTGTCCTTCGGCAGCCTGTACTTTGATGGGCTGCTTCCAGCCGCGCGCGTTTCCCTCTTCAGTGCCGGCTTCTCTGGCTTCCGCCAGGTCGGCTTTCCAGACCCACAAATGCACTTGATCGGAGGAACTGCCGCGATAGAAATGCGGCTTCTTGGTGCCTTGTGGCGGCTTAACCGGGAATTGTAAGGCGATGGAGTCGCGGAACGTTTCTAACGCCCGTGTGACCATGTCGTTGGCTTCCACGTATGAATTGAAAGCGCCCACCTTGGAAATGTCGGCGACGTCGAGTTCTTTCGCCTCGTCGTGTTTGACGTCCTTGAAGGGGTCGTCCCAGGTCAGCCGGAAGGCAATGTCTTTGTCGTTGAACAGAGCCTGGACGGTAGCCATCTCGACACTCGGATTCTGCCAGCGTGGCGGCGCCACGACCTGGCCGGTCAGCCTTACGTCCATGGGCTCGGCGTCGGCCCAGGCCTCGTTGTCGGGGCTCTCCGGCAGGGCGACCTCGATCCGTTTTGCCTTCAGGGTCTGGTGGCTGGTCAAATTGTGCTGAAGCGATTTGATATAGGTCGCCAGGTTCCAGCGGTCTTCTTCGTTCAGCGACTTCACGAAAGACGGCATCGGCGTGCCGCTGATGCCCGACGTGAAGCGCATATAAATGTCTTCGACTTCGGAGCCGGCCTTGATCTTCCAGGGATGGGTGACATTGCGGATGCGAATGGGGAAGCCCCAGTCGTCTTCCCGAAATTCCTTATTGCCGTCGCCGCGCCCGAGCTTGCCGTGACAGCTCCAGCACTTGGCCCGTTCGAACACCGCCTTGCCTTTGGCGATGGTCTCCTGGTTTTGCGGCGACCGGGTCGCCGGCAGCGCAATGACCTTGTCGGTTTTCACCGGGTCGAAGTCCGGATCATCGAACTCTTGGGCGAATGTCTTGATGTAGGCGATGACGGCCCAGCGTTCGTCCTCATCAAGGCCGTTCTTGATCAGGTCGCTGTCGAAGGCCTGCATGGCCGTGCCTTGCAGGCCACGGCTGACCGTCCGAAACAAATCCTCGTTGGTCGGCAGCTCACCACTTTTCGTGGTCCGGAACTTGAAAGTGCCAAGCGTGAAGTCCCGCGGCCGCGGATCCAAGTATTTTGCCGCCGGTCCTTCGCCGTCGCCGAGCAGGCCGTGGCAAAAGCTGCAGCGCCTGAAATAAATCGCGGCGCCTTGTTCCAGCACCGCTTCGGTGGCCTCCGGCATGGCGTTGCTCGGCGTATTGGCGGCCAGCGCCGGGCCCGTGCACCAGGCGACGGCTATGACGGCAAACAATCTAGGGATGATCGACATCAGTGGCCCTCCGGTATGCGCGGCGTCTTTTGGGCCAGGTCGTATTCGGCGAGGATGATCTTCCAACGCTCTTCCTCGGTCAGGCTTAGTTTCCATTCGGGCATAGCCGAATCCCACGGCGTCGCTTCCGGTGGCAATCCCGGGCCGCCGTTGGTGACCCGCCAGAAGGTGTAGCCCTCGACGATGGTTTCAATGGTGCCGTTGTCGGTGAAGTTAATCGGCCTGAGCTTGAAGCCGTCTGCCATGGGGCCGTCACCGGCGACACTGTCGCCATGACACGGGCGGCAGTTCATGGCGTATAGCGCCCGGCCTTCGAATAGGTGTTTCTCCAGCAGCGCCGCCTTGGCGGTCTCCGGTTCAACACTGCCGGATTGCAATTCGGTCAACAGCTTTGCCATGGGTCCGCCCGGAAAGAACGCCAACATGTGGTCCGGTTCGGTTTCCTCCTGCCAGCGCTCTATGTCTTCGGCGACCTGCGGTATAAATTCGACAGCGTTGGCCTTGGCCTGTTCGATGAAGGCTTCGATATCGGCGTCGGTCGGATCCGTGATCGGGTTCTTCGCCTGCTCGAAGGATCTCGGGAAGTTGGATGACGGATGCTGTATGCGCAGCGAAGACGGCAGCTCGACCTTGGGCACGGTGATCTCATAGACCTGCCAGCCGATCACCGCCGGTACCGCCAGCAGGATGATGGCGCGCGGAATTTTGCCGTAGCCGCCTCGTAGAAACTTTCTGACTGGCCTGAGAAAGTCGCTAAGTCCTTCCTCGGAAAACGTCACGAACAGGAACAGCGCGATGACGGTCAGCACCATGTACATGAACATCAATGTGCCGGGTACGGGGAGCGGGAAGGGCAACGTCGTTACTTCCCTTGAAACCGCCGGGATGCCCCATTTGATCAGCGCGTAGACCGCAACCAAAGTCAGTATCACCGACAGGAAACTGCCAATTCTGAGCCGTCTCATGACTGGCCGCCTGTTGCTGGATTATCCGTTACGCGTTGCATTCGGTTCACTAGCCTACTCTTCCGGCTTTGGCTTCTGCAGCATCAGAAAAGACAAGATGTCCTGATAGTCCTTGACCGTCATGGCCTCCGACAAATCGTCTGGCATGACGCTTTTGGTTTCGTCGACTTTGATTTCCTTGATGTCCGCCTTGGCAATGGTGACCACGTCGCCGTTGGCCTTGGTGATGTCGATTTCGCCGGCCTCGTCGCGGGTCTTCAAGCCGATGGACTGGCGTCCTTCGTTGGTGATGACGACGTGGGTTTCAAAGCCCTTGGTCACCGCCTTGGCCGGTTGCAGGATGGCTTCGGAGATGAATTTCAGGCCTTTGGCGGCGATGCCGGAAAGGTCCGGACCGATCTCTTCACCCTCACCATTGAGAACGTGGCAGTCGACGCAATTGTCTTCGAAGACCACGGCGCCCTGGCTGGGGTCGCCGCCGCCGGCCTCTGCCGCGGCGGAAATCTTGGCATAAAACGTTTGCGTCGCGTCGCTTGGTTCGGTGTCGATCGCCGCCATGTCCAAATCGCCGCCGAGCGACATCAGATAGGCGGCGACCGCCTTGATCTCTTTCAGGCTCAAGGAAATCGGCGGTGCGTAGACCACGGCCATTTCGTCCTTATAGCCCTTGACCACGTAAGCGCTCGGGCTGGCAAGGCTCTCGACGACGTAGTCGACGGCGGTGAAGTCCGTGCCTTCTTTCTCCGCCCGCTCTTTGGCCCGCTCGACGGCCCGTGCGCCCATGGGCAGGGGAAATTTTTCGCCGAATTGGCCATGGTTAGGGCCGCGCACGGCGCTGCCTTGTCCGCCGACGCTGTGGCAGGTAAAGCACCGGCCCTTGCCCCAATAGATGGCTTCGCCGCCTTCCGGGCTGATATCAACATCGGTGCTGGCCTGACGCCCACCGCCGGTCAGCTCTGTAATGGAGTAGCCGATCCATAGAAACAGCCCGAGGATGACCAGAAAGAATGCCAATACCCGAGCCATCGTCGCGGTCATGGCGTCACTCCTCCTTCGACTTGGCGGCAATGCCGCCGAGCCAGAACATGAAGGCGCAGCCGACCATAAACAGCAGCACGGCGCCGCCGACCTGCTGGGTCATGACGAAATTACTCGGCGTGTAAGACCATTCGGAGGTGTCACGCATGATTCCGAAAATGTGCCAATCTCCGCGCAGCCCGGACCGGATGAAACCCATGAGCCCCATGTTCATGGTGATCACGAAGGTGAGCAGCAACAGGGCGTACTGAGAGCGTACGGTCATTTTTCCCCATTGCATCTCGCCAAGCGACTTGGCCCGCTTGAACAGGAAGGCATCGATGACGGAGACCACAATGAGACAGCTGATAAGCTGCAGGAATTGGGAGACGGCGACGTTGCGCAACACCGGCGACGCCTTCTCCATGACCACGAACCCCCAAACCCCGAGGAACAGAGTGACGTTAAAGGCGGTTACCGCGAGATAGATGCCCTGGCCGAGCTTGCCGCGGTCGGCCAGTGCCAGAGCAATGGCGAGAAGACCGGCGGCGCATTCGAAGACCAGCAGGTATCCGATGACGCGGATATAGTCGACGCGGTCGGCCGGCAGGTCGAGTTCGCCCGGGTCCATGGTCAACATGGTAACGGCGTATTGTGCCACCAGGGCGATGGCCGCAAGGCCGACGATGACGATGGTCACCCGCGCGCCCTTGCCTTGATCGCGGATCGACACGGCATCCGCCATGTTGCCCCGGCGGTACAGCAGGAAGCTGAAGAACGTGGCAAGAATGATCAGATTGACCACGGCATTCTTGGCCGGCATCAGGCCCAGGAACTTGAGCATCGGATGGTACTGGCTGCCGGCCATCTCGCCGACCTCTTTGCTGCTCAAAGGCAAATTGTGCGGCGTCAACCAGATGGCGAAAGAAATGATCAGGGCGAGCAGTATGTATTTGATGAATTTGTAGTAGCGCTGCGCGCCCGGGATGCGGGTCATGCCGCTCCAGAGGTAATAGTTGGAGATGATGAACAGCGATCCCACCAGCATCGCCTGGATGATGAAGGTCCAGGAAAAATCGCCGCCCATCATGTTGTTACCCATGACTGCACTGGTCGAATAGACCTCGCGGCCCAGGTAGTAGCCGGCGAACGGCAACGGGATCAGGGCGGCGATCGCGACGAGATTGGAGACATAGCCCATCCAATCGTAGTGGGCCTTTTCAGCCGGCGTCTTGGCGCCGATGAATTTGACGGCGGCGTAGGAACCGGCGACCAGCCCGCCGAATGCCAGGTTGCCCAGCATGCGGTGGATGGCGATCGGCGTGGCCAGAACGTTTTCAAAAGCCTGCCAGACCGTGCCGACCAAGGCGCCCTCGGCGTCGACACCGGCCGGGCTCATCATGAATCCGGCCCAGGAGTTGGCGAGCTGCATGATCGCCGTGCCGAATATGTTCAGCAGAATGCCGATGAAAATGTGCGACGACTTCAAGTCGCGGATCATCCAAAAGCCGATGGCCAACGGCAAAATGTAAAGCAACAGGATGAACCAACGCGTGTCGACGCGCATGTCCGGGCCGACGGCGCCAACCGCGAAGGCCAAACCCGCCGCTGCGACAACGATGCCGAGGCCCTTGAACAGCCATTGCATTTGCGCGGCAAAGGCCTGGTCGCTCTTGAGCCAATGCCAACCGTAGTAATAGAGATAAAGCGCAAAGGTTTCGCCAAAGAATAACAACGCGTACAGGAACATGATGTCTTTGAAGATGCCGGCCATGTAGCCCATGAACGTCGGATAGAGCGTAAACAACGCAAACGCCAACAGGCCGCCCAACGCCGCCGTCGTCGCATAGGCGACGCTCAACAGACTGGTGAACTCGTAAGCCAGTTTGTCGAACTTCGGGTCCTTGTTGTTCCAGCCGGCGATCTCGATGATCACCGCGAACAAAGGCACGCCAAGCACGAAGGCGCCGAAGAATAAATGCATCTGCGCCAGGAACCAGACCAGACGGCGTGAATCGATGCCCAGGAATTGGCGGTAGACGTTTTCCTCAAGGGCAAAGGCCGGGGTCGCGGCGAGCACCAGGCTAAGCGCCACCGTTACCACGAGGATGCTGCTTATGCGTCTCTTTGCCATAATTCGCTGCCGGGTCCGGGTGATCGGTTATCTGTGCGTTACTCGGCGTCTGAAAACGCAAAGTTGCCGTCGACCGTGCCTTTGGCGGTCACCGTGATCTTGGTTTTCTTGATGCCGAATCGGGGATGCCAGGCCTTCAGCGTGTATTTGCCCGGTGGAACGTTATCAATGGTATACGTACCGTCGTCGCCGACCACCACGGCATAGGGATGGGTGGGCGCCATTATGAAACCGAACATGAAGTTATGGGCTTCGCAATTGATGCCGATATAGGGGGACCGTCGCGGTTTGATCTTGTCTTTGATATCGCCCGGATCCGGTTGACCAAAGTTGAACAGGGTTTTCTTGACGACACGGCCCTTTTCAACGCCGATCAATTCGCGGGCGTTGATGTTGTGCAGGACACCGGAGTCACTGTTGCGGATGATAATGGGGCCGGGCCGAACGACCTGGGCCCAGGGCCGAAACCGGCAGCCCTTCTGATCGACAAGGTATTCGCCAAGCTCTGGTTTTTGCCAATTCTTGCCTTGCTTGATCTTATCGAGGAAAACGAATGTGCCGCGCAGCGCGCCATCCTTGACGTCAACCCAGATGACGTCGCGTTCGCCGTCGCCGCAGACGTCGTTGTTCTTGGTGATCAGGATTTTTTCAACGGCATCGGCCGGGACCGCGCCGTCGAAACGCACCGTGCCTTTGATCGTGCCACCGTCGGCGACGTCGACTTCCTTGTATTTGGCTTTCTTGGCGGCATCCGAAGGGGCCGCCAATACGCCGGAAAGTGAGACGGCGAGCACCAGGCTCATAACGATTGTATTGGTTTTCATGTGATTTCCCCTCCGATATTTCCGGTCTATGCGATCCGTGCCTCAACCGCTCGGGCCGGCAGAGATCGGTTCAGTTCACCGGCCGCTTCAATGGCGACCGACCAGACCCGCTTACGGTCCGGATCTCGCAACACATCAAGAAAGTGCGCATTGGCTCGGGCTGGATCGAGTTCCCGCAATAGGCGGGCCGCCTGCCGGCTGTGGAAGCCTTCGAACGCAAACGCGAAGTCGACCAGCTGTGTGACCGCATGGTCGCCGCCGGCGCTGGCAATTGCTTCTGCCGCGCTTAGCCGGACCGTCGTGTCCGGGTCACCAAGCAACCCGTCGATCTCCGCACCAAGCTGTTGTCGCTTGGCGAGCGCGCGGACCGCCTCGGTGCGCAAGAAAGCATCTTCGTGATCCAAGTACGTGCGCAGCCGGTCGTCGGCCTGGTCGCCGACGCAAGCGGAAAGCGCGCGGATCAACAGACGTTTCTCTTCCGGGCTCCCTGTCGCTTCCGCCGCCATCACGGCGTGCATTGCAGCCTCCGGAAGCGGCGACAATTGTGCCCCTATGCGGGCCATGGAATCCGCCGCCGCCAGTCGGACTTCTTTGTCTTCGTCGGCCAAGGCAGGCGCCAGCGCCAGCGCTACATCGACGTGACAGAGGTCACCCAACAGACGTGCCGCAAAGCGACGGATGTCGTCGTGCAGCACCACAGTTGGGTTCAGCGATATGCGCTTCTTGGCTTTGATTTGACGCGCCAGCGCCAGCCTTTCCATGTCGGCTGGCGTCAAGTCGATACCCTGGCCGGGTGACGGCAGTAGCGCTTCGGCCTGAGGGGAATCAGCCAGCATCGCCTGCAAGGTCGACGTCGGGAAGGCATCGGCGTCGTCCGCGTCCTCCGCCATCGTCGTGGGCGGTTGTTGTCTTTCGGGTGGCGGCGTCGCGGCCGTGGTAACGTCGGGCGTATCGGTGTCGTCTGCCTGCGGCGTGAAATCACCGCGCAAAATGGAAAGCAGCGCCACGCCGGCGGCATTGGGCCATTCGGCATCGGCCCGCGCCAGCCGGGCCAGTGCCGACATGGCTTCCAGGCGAACCGAACGTGCAGGATCATCCACGACGCCGATCAGCGCTTCGACAGCCGCCGGGTCGCCGACCGCGGCCAACCCGCGTAGCGCGCCGAGCCGACGGTCCGTGCCGGCGTTCGTGTCTTCGAGGAGTGACCGCAGGTCCTGTCCCGCGGCCCGCGGTGCAACGTTGGCAAGCGCCTCGGCGGCTACGGCTGCCACCCTAGCGGTACCGTCGCCAAGCTTGGCGCGGAGCGCATCGATCAAGCCTTCGTCGGCTGTAAATGTTTCCAAGCCCGCGAGTACGGTCAGGGTTGCCATCTGCACAGGCTCGTCGGTGTCGTCGAGCAGACCCGGCAAGTCGTCCGGGTGATGGCGGCCACATAGCCGTATGGCTTCGGCCCGTACCGTTATATCGGGATCTCCGAGCAACGCCGCCAATCGGTGGTCCGAGGGTCGCCGCGCGGCCAACACCTGCAACGCCGCTAGGCGCACCGCGGCGGCGGGATCGGCCAACGCCCGAGCCAGCGGCTCCATCGTCCCGTCGGCATCGCTGTCGGCCAAGGCGGCGGCGGCCCGACGGCGTATTCGTACTGAGGCTTCGCCCAAGAATCCGGCGAGCGCGTCGATCCCTGGCCGGCCCATCCCTGCCAAAGCCTTGAACGCCGTCTCGGTCATGTCTTGGCCGTCGGTGTCCCGGACGGCGGCGGCGATGTCGGCCGCGGCATCGTCGGCTTTCAGCGCGGCCAATGCGGAAACGGCTTTGATCTGAATGTCGAGCCAATCGTCCCAGCCGCTGGAATAGAATTCCTCTTCGTCCCACACCACGTCTTCGTCGCGGGCTCGGACCATGCGCCGAAGCCAGGGCACGACGCGGTCGTCTTGTTGTTTCGCCAATGCGTCGATGGCCGCCAGTTTGACCTCTGTACAGGGGTCGCCGACAAGGTTCTCGAGCAATTGTTGGCTGGCGCGTGGATCGGCCAGGTCCGACAACGCCGCGGCGGCATCGGTGCGAACGTCTTCGTCCTCATCCAATAACGCGGCGATCAAGGGCTGAACCGCCGCTGGGTCGCCGATATGCCCCAATGCCTGAGCCGCTAGGCAACGGTGCACGTCCACACCATTGCCAAGGATGTCGCTCAACACCCCGCACATCTCGCTCGATGCCGGTTGCGGCTCGGGGGGATCTAGGCGATGTAGTTTGCCGTTACCGGTCATGTCTGCAATCCGACTATCAGTTCTCGATCGCTGTTAGGTATCCGGCTCGGCGCCCAGAAACGGTGCCGAGCCGGCAATGCGGTTAGATGATGTCCCTCGGGGCGAACGACATCGAACGGAATGTTTTCTTGTATGGAGAGACGCCGATCTTCTTTACCTTGGCGACGCCCATCTTGTAGTTGTAGTTACCGCTGATCCAATCGACGACCCGGCCTTCCAGCGCGTTCGCAGGCTGCGACGTGTGCAGGAAGTCCATGTAGATGATGCCTTTCTTGATGTGGCGCGTGACCATGGCGACGCCCGTAACGGCGGCCCGGGTCAGTTCCACGTTGCCGGCTTTCATCTGGCCGCTGAACGAATAATCCTTGGCCTCGATGCCAAGCGTCGTTTCCTTCAGGCTCGGCACCCGATCGGAATAGACCATCAACATGTCGCCGTTTTCGATGCCCCGTGCCTTGGCGTCGTCGGGATGAATTTCGACGTAATTGTCAGGCCAGCGCTGAACGATGTACGGCCGGCGCCGATCATCGAAACCGGACTGCCAACGCTCGTTGGTTCGGCCGGACGTACACCATAATTCATCGCCTTTCGGACTCATCCATTCCCAATAGTCGGAGAACAGCGACCACGGCGACTTCTGGATGTTGCAACGGCCGGTTTGGCTGTTGAAATGGGTCAGCTTCTTGTTGAACACATTGCCGGCAGCCGGTCCGGTAGCCGGCAGCTTGCGCGTCGTGTCGTGCAGCCGTTTGGTACCGACCAGGGTGCCGTCGTCCATCATGAACACCGGGCCCTGTATGCCGTTGGTGCCGAACTCGCCGAGCTTCTGATGCAGAGTCTTGCCTTCGCGATGCGCGGCGACCTTGATCATATTGAAGTCTTTGCGGCTGCCGCGCGAGAAGCGGGCCGATTCCTCGGCGACGTCGTTGGCGTTTTGCCAATCGAAGCCGTCGAAGCCCATGCGCTTGGCCAATTCGGCAATGATCCACCAGTCCGGTTTGGCCTCGCCGGGCGGATCGTAGAATCTGTTGTAGACCCGAAGACGCCGTTCGCCGTTGGCGCGAATGAACGTTTCCTCGCCCCATGTTGCGGCCGGAAAGATGATGTCGGCATAACGGTTGCCGATCGGGTCGACCAAATAGATGTCCTGGTTGACCACCACCATGCCGCCGGAATCGGCGCGCTGTTTCAAGGTGTCGATGATGTCCTGCTTGTCGTAGGAGCGCACCTGATTGGGGTTGGCGACCGTCAGTTCCTCGAACCGCTTGGCCAATTGCTGGGAACCGCACATGGACTGGATCCAGGTGGTGCCGATGACGTGGGCGAAGCGGGTGTGTCCCGCCATGGTCCAGGTATCGGTGTCCAGGGCCCGACGGCGCCGGCCCGGCACCTTCATCGGCGATTTGTTGCGCGGATACTTGCCGCCGCGCTGGCCGCCGCGCTGGTGGCCGCCGGCGCGGCCGATGACCTGCCCTGGCCGGCCACCGGCACCGACGATGATACCAAGCGCGCTGATCGCCTGGGTGTTGCCGGTGTTGTTGGACCAGTAGAATCCTTTCTCGATCATGATCGAGGTCTTGGGTCGCCGGCCGTCTCGTGGCTTTGCGATCCATTCGGCGGCGGTAAAGATTTTTTTGACGTCGATGCCGGCGACTTTTGCCGCATGCTCGGGCTCGAACTCGTCCTGGGCCAACAGCCACTCTTTCCAGTCGTCGAAACCTTTGGTTTGGAACTTGCCCCAGGTCGTGCGCCATTGCCACGGCGTGTTGCGTGTGCCTTGGCCGAAGCCGGAACTGGAACCCCACTTGTTATTGACCCAGTTCTTGATCCACTCCGAATCCTGCCAGCCGTTCTCGACGATAACCCGAGCGATGGCATTGACCACCAGAAGATCGGTGCCGAGGTTGACGTCGAGCCAGAGGCCGCCGTTGTTCTCCGCATAGGCCACACCAGCGGTGCGGCGCGGGTTCATCATGATGCACTTTTGGCCGTTTTGGATGCCTTTCATGATCCATTGGGTCCAGAGAATCGTCTTCGTCTCGTAAGGATCGGTGCCGCAAATCAACAGGGTCTCGGCATTCATCCAGTCTTCGTATGACGGGCCGAAATTGTCGAAGCCGGCGTCGCGGAATCCTGGTGTTGACGAGACGTCGGATGGCGTGTCGTGGAAGGTGAAGTTGGCCGTATTGACGTGGCGCAGCGCGTATTTGGTGATGGCGTAAGTGTTTTCAATGAACTGGTAGGAGAAGGTCTTGACGCCATAGGCGTTGGCGCCATGCTTCGTGCGCACGTGATTGCCGACCTCTGCGGCGACGTCGAGGGCGAACTCCCACGGCACCGGCTGCAGGATGCCGTAGATCCGCATCATCGGCGACTTCAGCCGATCGCGGGTGGGTGTTTGCGGATTGTAGCACTTCTGCGCGATGCAGCCGCCGCGCAGGCTCGAATCGCCATCGGTGTTGACGAACTTGGTGGCCTTGTCGGGCGTGATGACCACATGATGGGGCTCGCCTTTGTGCAACACGATGTTGTGCTGATTGGGCGCCACCCAAGGGCCCAGTGTTTCAACGGGAAAATCGACACCAAAGGCGTTTTGGTCGGCCATTGGACCGCCATCATGTTTGCCCGCGACAGGCCAGCGGTAGACATTGTAGCCGCAGGCGACGATGCAGTAGTCGCAGGCCGTGGTGATAACTTCCGCGCCCTTGGGAGGAAGAGGGACATTGGTTTCTGGAATGTAGTACGGAGTAGACATAGTTCTGCCTTCCTATCCCTGGAGGTTGTCGTAGCGGCCGAAGATCAAGCCGAAGACGCCAACGGCGTAGATGTCGTCGCCGGTCAACTCGAGCAGCACCTGCGGAAGACTTTGGTAGGCCTGACCCGAAATCAGAATGCCGTGCCGGGTCAGGTCGTAGGTTGAAAGATGCAATGGACAGGCTCCGAGCGACTTGGTGTCGGCTTTGTAGGTGTCCATTAGGCCGCCGCCCTGATGGGTGCAAAAGTAATTGAAGGCGACCACGTCCCGCGCCGGCCCGATGCCGCCGCCGGCCTCGGTGCCGAGCTTGACCAGCATGGATTGCGAATAGGCACCGTCGTCGGGATAGTCGAAGGCGAGCGGCTGGTCGGTTTTCAACGCGCTCAAGGTGGCTATTTTCTTGCGTGGATAGGTCGCGACCGTGGCCGGAACCTTGGCTGCGGCCAATCCGCCATTGACCGTGACCATGACCGTCGCCGCGGCGATGCCGGAGGATAGCAAGACCTCGCGTCGCGACATCAGGCATTTGCCCGGCGGATGGCCCTTTTTCGATCCTGCGGGAGGCGTCCGGGTTTGAGATTGTCTTAGGTGATTTGTCATTTTTCGCATCCCTCAGTTGGTGTTCGCTACTGTCGGCAGAGGCGCGTAGCGGGGGAGTTTCGGTGTTGACATCTTGATTTCTTTGCCGCTCAACGCTTCGAGGAAGGCGACGAGGTCTTCCTTCTCCTCGTCGGTCAAACCAAGCGGCTTTAAGAGCTCCGTTTTGGATTTCGCCATCGTGCCGTCGGTAAAGTCGTTATCGCCGCCGCCATCGTTGTAGAAGTCGACGACTTCTTCGAAGTCGAAGAACGAGCCGTTGTGCATGTAAGGCGCCGTATAGGCGATGTAGCGGAGCGGCGCGGTACGGAACTTGCCCATATCGGCCTTCTGCTTGGTCCGATAATACAAGCCGGCGTCGTCCTTGATCTTGCGATACAGCTCCTCGGTCACGCCTTTGGCATATTGTTCGTAGCGGAACGTTATTTGCGCGAGACCGCTATCCAGCCATTCTTCAGCTCTTGGGACCCCTAAGTTGTAGAATTTCTGGTCGGTCAGCAGGGGACCGTTGTGACATTCGGTGCAGTTGGCCTTGCCTTGGAATAGCTCGAGACCGCGCACCTGTTGCTCGGTCAGCGCCGACTTATCGCCGCGCATATATTGGTCAAACGGCGTGTCATTGTGGATCAACGTGCGTTCGAACGCGGCCATGGCCTTCCACACGTTGTTTACTTTCGGCCAGTCGTCGCCGAATACCATGTTGAAGCGCTCCACATACTCCGGAATGAAGGCGAGGCGTGCCTCGACCATATCGCGCTCGCCATTACCCGAAACCGCGCCGAGCGCGGCGGCCGGCGCCTGGTTTTCCAGCGACTTGGCCGAACCGGCCCAGAACAGCTTGCCGAGATAGGCAGAATTGACGACGGTTTGGCTGTTGCGCCAATGAATGACACCGGGATAGCCGCGCGAGATTGGGTCGTTGAAGCCCCAACCCTGTTTCGGCATGTGACAATCCGCGCAGGATACCGATGCATCGCCGCCGATGCGCGAATCGAAAAACAGCAATTTACCGAGTTCGATCTTTTCCGGAGACTGCAGGTTATCGTGCGGTATCGGCGGCGGGCCAAGTGCGGCCAACGGTGGATTGCTATCTGCCGACGCGGTGGACCCAAGCCCCAGGGCGACAAGACCGAAGGACGTTGCGATGAACGCGAGGGATAGTGCTTTACCCTTTGCCATAGCCTTGTTCCTAATTCCTCTGTTCCAGCCAATCTTCGATGGCCGCATAATTGACGTTGATTTTCTCCTGCCAGACATGCTCCGGACCGGTCAGGGCGTCGCCCGATAGTGCTTTCAGGAATGCCACCAGATTGGTGCGCTCTTCCTTGCTCAAGCCAAGCGGCGCCATGCGCCGGTCCTTGTTTGGATCGTTGCCGCCGCCGCGGTTGTAGAAAGCGACGACGTCCTCCAAGGTCTTGATGGTGCCGTTGTGCATGTAGGGTGCGGTGAAGGTGAGCTCGCGCAAGGTCGGCGTCATGAACATGCCGATGTCGGAGCCGTCCGCCTTGTGGCGGCGAACATGGGCGCCGACGTCGCGCCGCAGGTTCATGTAGTTTCCGATACCCATGAATTTGGCGTAGGTCACGAACGTGACGTGCCTTTTGGGATCGGACCAGATGTCCGGATTTTCCGGCACGCCGGTGTTGTGGGGCATGTCGTCGGTGAATCTGGAGCCGGCGTGACATTGGGCGCAACCAGCCTTGCCTTTGAACAGTTCAAAGCCGCGTTCGGCCGCATCGGACAGATTGCCGCTATCGAACGGCGCCTCCCGCGACGTCAGAGTCTTGAGGAATTCCGGGATCGCCTTGCGGACCGAGCCGTTGGACGGCTCGCCGTAACCGGCGTCGGCGAACATCTTCACATAGACAGGGTCTTGCTTGATGCGTTCCTGCATCAGGCGCATGTCCATGTTCATGAAGTAGGTTTCGGTGATCGATTCGCGCGTTACGTCGTTCAAATTGGTACCGATGCGGCCGTCATGAAACCACGCTGCCTTCTTGGCCGTATTGATCAATGTCGGGGTGTTGCGGAACCCGTCGGAACCGGGATAAGCCTTGGACAATGCCAAACCGTCGCTGAACCCTTTGTCCGGAATATGACAGGTCGAGCAACTGATCGCGGCATCGCCGGATAGGCGCGAATCGAAAAACAGCCGTTTGCCTAGTGCCGCCTTTTTGGCGTCGACCATGATCGGCTCGACCGGGCCGAACTCAGCCGCGGAAATCGGCGCCGCAATCATCCCGACACCGACTGCCAGGGCGATCGCCAGGGAAATTCTTGCCGATACTCTTATGTTCATCGCGGAGCCCCATGGTTAAAGAAATGGCCGCACCGAAAATGCCTATTCCGTACTGGACCGTTACTAGCGGTTCGTATTCGGACTGTCCTGGGCCGGCAGGGGAACGCCGCTGATCCTCTCGAGAAACTCCTTCATCTCCGACAGGCTTTGGAAATAGCACTCTTCTTGGCCTTGAACGTGTTGGATATGTCCCCGCCAAGTCGCACTGCTTCCCCGCTCCCCTTCCAACCAAATCCGAGCTACGAACGATCCCGGCTTTCCCGGCTCAACCATCTCGCACTTGCCATCTCATTTGTTTCTGCCGCCACAGCGGGGCAGGTTCGAATGGACGAAAGCACGACCCGGTTACGCCACGGTAACACCCGGGAAATTGCCGCTATCCAACGGCTTTAGTACTGTCGGGATTGGTAACATCGGGTGGTAACACAGCAGTAACACGGCGGCCGCCGTGGTCGATTTGCGGTGGTCAGGGGGCCGTGGGGGCACGCGATTCGCGGCGCCGATCACCGATAAGGTGCTGGTAGGTCCGAAGGGTTTCCGGCGTGGGCTCGAGCCCATATTCCTCTTCGAGCGTGCGACACCACGATTCGAACTGTGCTTCGGCCCAGTCGGGACGGCCGAGATTGACTAAATTTTCCAGCAATGCACGCAGGAAGCTTTCGCGGCACGGATCATTGAACAATGCCGTTCGGCAGACCTGGGAGGCCTCCATGAAATGCCTGTCCTCCGCGTAGCACGTCGCCATGCCGGCCAGGAGTTCGAGATAGATTTCGCGCAGCCGCTCTCTTTCCTCCGCACACCACTCGGCGTAGGGTTCGTCTTCGAGATAGTGGCCGCCGTAAAGGCTTTGGGCTTCTTCGAACCGGGTCCGTGCCTCGGCGCGTTTGCCATCCTTGAGGAACCCCCAGCCCGCCGCCACCGAGGATTCGAACGCGTCGGAATCGACCCACACCGCGTCACGGCGCAACAGATAGCATTGCCCCATCGTCTCGATGGTATCGTCCATGGCGCCGCCGGCGCGCAGCTTGCTGCGCAGAAAAGAAATCGTCACCTTCAGCCGTTCCCAACCGCGCTCGACGTCGGCCTCGGGCCAAAGCCATTCAATCAGCCGTTCGCGGTGGACCGGACGGCCCAGTTGGCTTACCAGACATTTCAGCACCACGACGGCCTGTTTGCGTTTCCAGCTTTCGACGCTTAGGCCTTCGCCGGCGATGGCGAGGCTAAATTGCCCCAATGTGAAGATGCGGAGCGGCAAGATGTGCGGCACGTCGCTCGCGGCGCCTTTGGATTCGTGTAGAAAAACCACCGCCACCGCGTCTTCGTCGTTCTGCTCGCGAGCATCGGGCGGCAGCACTAAGGTGCTGATTTTCGCCGCGATCATGGTGCCGTTTTTGTGGCGGATCCGGCAGGCAGAGATGCCCCATTTTTCGCCGCAGCCGATACAGGCCCGACCCTCGCACAAGACCGAGCAAAGCGGTTCACCGGTGGGATAGAACGCCTGCAGCACCTGGCCGCAATTCTGGCCTATGACGTCTGCGGCAGAGTATCCCAACAGTTTCTTAGCGCCCGCGTTCCAGCCGACCACCCGCATATCGTCGTCAAGGGCGAAGGCCGGGTCGGAGGCGAACTGAACGAGGTCGGTCGTCTTTATAGCTTCTCTCCCTGTCGCGCCTATTCAGATGCTTGACCAAAGCATGGCTGGAAAATCGGCGCCAAGGATTGACCTATGTCAACGGCGGTGGCGCAACTCTGTGATTCCATACAAAATCTCACAACCTTGGAAATAGACGCTCCGAGATGCGGTGTTCCTGGGCGAGACGACAGGTCGAAGGCGCCAGAGCACCTGTCCGAGACAGCAGGGGACGACGCGATCGCAGGCCGAAACGAGCAGACACAGGATGACCGCAGAGTTGCCGATCGTCGCTTGGGCGGCATGCTATCCGTCGCGCCGGATGCCATTGTTGCGGTCGGCGACGACGGCAGAATCCGTGTCTTCAATGCCGGCGCCGAAAAGTTGTTCGGATACCCGGCCGGTGACATTATAGGGCGGCCGCTCGACTTATTGATCCCTACGCGTTTTCGCGGCGCCCATACCGGCCACATGAAACGGTTCCGTATGTCGCCGGAACAAAGCCGGCTCATGACGGACCGAAGCGAGATCGCGGGCTTGCGCGCCGACGGGTCGGAATTTCCCGCCGAGGCGTCGGTGTCGAAACTGGAGATTGAAGGAGAGACCATTCTGGCGGTGATGCTGCACGACGTAACCGCGCGCAAAGCGGCGGAGGCTGAACTGATCGCCGCCAAGGAACAGGCCGAGCAGGCCCTCATCCAAGCCGAGAAGATGGCCGCGCTGGGCACGCTTGCGAGCGGCATCGGTCACGAAATCAACAATCCGCTATACGCGGTGATGGGGGCGGCGGAGGCGATCCGCGATGGCAACGATATTGACCGCGGCCGCGAGCACGCAAACGACATCATCGCGTACTGCAAGCACATCTCGGAAATCATCAAGAATTTGAGCAGTTACAGTCGGCCGGCGGAAAAACACGGCCTGAATCCCGTCGACGTCAACGCCGCCATCACGGAAGCTGTCGCGATGGCACGCCTGTCGTTTCGCTCGGATGTCATCGAAATCGATCAACAACTCGGAACCGTGCCGGCAATAGCCGCCAAATCCGAAGATATTCAACAGGCCTTCTTCAATGTCATCCGCAATGGCCTGCAGGCGATGAGCCGGGAAGGCGTGTTGGCGATAACCAGCATGCGCGACGAAGACCACGTGCTGGTACGGATCAGCGACACCGGCACCGGCATCGCACCTGAGGACTTGGCCAAGATCTATGATCCCTTCTTCACCACGAAAGGCCCGGACGAGGGCGAGGGTATCGGCCTATTCGTGGTCCGGCAGATCGTCAATAAGTACGACGGCACGATCGCGTTCGACAGCGCGTTGGGCGAAGGGACGGTCTGCACGATCACCTATCCGGTCCGACAATCGAATGGCGAGGCTTCCTAGAATGAAACACAAAATCCTGGTGGTCGACGACGAGGCGGAAATTCGCAAGACCATACGCTTGCAGCTGGAGGGGACGATCTACGAGGTTCTTGAGGCGGCGGACGGCGAATTGGGCATCCAAATGCTCGACAACGAGAACATCCTAGAAGTCGACGTCATAATCTGTGACGTCCGCATGCCGAAGGTCAACGGTATCGAGGCTGTCGCGTACTTTCGCAAGAACTACGCGTCCATCCCGATTGTCGTATTGACCGGTTATCCCGATGTGCAATTGGCGGTCGACTTCATGAAAGACGGTGTGGTCGATTACCTGGTCAAACCGGTCGAGAAGGAAAAGTTGGTCGAAGCGGTCACCAAAGCTGCCCGCCAGCGCACGATGTTCAGCGGTGCTCAGCCGAAGGTGTGATGTCCCAAAGGCCATTGATTAGGGAGGAGCAAGTCGCACATCCGCACGGCCACCGATTTCTCCGTCTCATCGTTGCGACAGGCGTTCGAATACGGCCTGGTATTTTGCCGCGGCCTGATCGAGGCTGTGATGCCGGCATACGAAGGCCCGGGCCGCGGCACCAATGTGTCCACGCAGATTTCTGTCGTCCGCGGCGAGCAGGATAGTGTCGGCCAGCTCTCGAATATTTCCCATCGGAAACAGCAGACCCGTATGGCCGTGCGTTATGACCTCGCTCGCCGCCGGAATGTCGCTGGCGCAGATGACGCGGCCACAGGCTTGGCTTTCGAGATAGTTCAATGCCAAGCCTTCGGTTTCGGACGGCAAGACGACAACATCAGCGATGCGGTAATACGCCGGCATACGGCTATGATCGATCCAGCCGACGAAGCGAAAGCGTTCCGCCGTGCCATCGCGATCGCAGGCGGCCTTGAATGCCGACAGACAAGGCCCATCGCCAACAACGACAAACACCAGTCTCGGGTCACGCTCCAAGGCAAGGCGCGCGGCACCGGCGATATCGAGAACGCGTTTCTGCGGCACCATGTTGGAAGCATGCAGGACGATGATATCGTCGTCGTGTATGTCGAGTTGCCGCAAAAGATCGGTGTCTGGGGTGCTATTTGAGAACTTCTCGGTGTCGATGAAATTTTGGATTATTTCGACATTGTCGAATCCAGCTGCCCGCATATCCTCGCCCAAATGCGCCGCGCAGGCGATAATCAAATCGGCTTCCGACGCGTCGGCCAGAAGACGTTGGCCGTGTTCCTTTGGCAGCACGCCTCTGAAATAGGCAGGAATCCCGCCTGTCGGCGTCAGCACGGTGGGAATTCCCAGCCGCCGGGCGGCACCAACCAAACCGTTTGCAAAGTACTCGCCCCCAACCAAGATTAGATCCGGCTTGTCCGCCGCGACCAGGCGGGGCAGCAAATCCTCCATGTAGGCCGCGTAGCGCTTTCGGTCGGCATCCGACCCTGAATTGCCAACGGTGGTGTAATAGCTGCATTTGTAGTGGTCGAACAGCTGTACCCCGTCATGATATTTCCAGGAATAGCCGCCCGAGATGGTTGAGTCGTGGGGCGTAATCGGGTCGAGCGCCCGGATCACGTAGCCTTTTTCCGCGAGGTGGTTGAATAGCGTGCTGAAGCGGATGGCTGGACCACCCCGGTGCGGCGGGCACCGTCCGACATACAAAATATTTGGCACCAAGGCTCACCTGTTGGCACTTCACCGGGATGACGACATTCTATTATGCGGAAACTTCCGATTCGTGCCACCTCTGAAACCTCGTCTAGGCCTGAAACTCATGGAAGTTAGTGCCGGAACCATACCCGGCGTCTTCCGGCTGCGTATATCAATGCTTACTTTTCCGACACTTTTAGAAGCTTAGTGCCGCCGGCATTCGGGCTGCGAGCGGCGAGATCACGTTCTTCTGTATGGCTTCTGTCATAAAGCAGCTTGAGAATCAGAACGTTTACCATCAGGGCGAACTTGTTTTGCGGAATTCGATCGCAAAGCCGGCCGATGGCTTCGGCCGCACCATTCACATGGCGGCCGGCCATGATGTCGGAACATTTTTTGACGATATCGCCTTCGGTATGTCGGTTGTCGTCGCTCGCAATGGCGGCCTGGCCACCAATGGTCAACACAGCGGCGATGATGAAGTATCTGAGAATTGTGTTCACAGCAACGGACATGCGATGCGCTCCCCTGTCCGACGAAGGCCGTTCTATTTGCTCTATTCGGCCTTCATACAGAACAAATACTGCCGCGACCATCTTGTCTTGCATACTACAAAATATGATAGGAAACGGATTACATGGCAAGAAAGCCGCCATCCACCGGCAGCTCGACACCTGTGACGTAAGATGAATCATCACTGGCGAGGAATAGGTTGGCAAAGGCAACCTCCTCAACGCGACCTTCGCGGCCGGCCGGAATTGCCGATAGCATTTTCTCGCGCACTGCCGGATCCGCCGTCATTTGAGAGGTGCGCATAGCCGGCATAAGGCCCGGATGCACGGAATTCACGCGTATGCCCTCGCGCGCGAACTGCACCGCCGCTGCCTTGGTCGCCATCCGCACCGCGCCTTTGGCCGCATTGTATCCCATATGCACAAAGCGCTGACCGACAATGCCGGAGATCGACGATATGTTGACGATTGAGCCGCCGCCGGCCTTTTGCATCGCCGGGATTACGGCGCGCATGCCTAAGAATACGCCCTTCGCGTTGACGGTCATTTGTTCGTCCCAGGTCTCCATATTCAGCAAATCGGGATGGCTGCCGCTGACGCCGGCGTTGTTGATCAAAACGTCGATTTGACCGTAAGCCGAGATCGTTGCTGAAACCAACGTCTCCCAATCCGCCTCACGCGTCACATCGAGCTTTTGAAAGATAGCCTCACCGCCAGCGGATTCGATTGCCGACGCGACCTCAGCGCCCTCGGCTGCCAACAGGTCGGCCAGGACGACTTTGGCGCCCTCAGCGGCAAACAGCTTTGCGGTCGACGCCCCCATGCCTGAGGCGGCACCGGTGACGATCGCAACCTTATCTTTCAAGCGCATGCTCTGTCTCCTAAGATTTTGTCCTGGGTCGACCAGGTCCGCCCATCCCATTGTTAGCTTACAGCCGCCCGTCTATAATTTAAGGGATAGAGGTCGAGAAATCATATTCGATTCGTTCGTTCTGACTGTGGCGTTTGCCCCTGAAAATCATGAAACTGCTCTTTATCAACCCAAATATCACGGACGCCATCACCGACGTCATGGCCGGCGAAGCACGACGATCAGCATCAAGTGGCACCGAAATTATCAGTGCCAAAGCGAAGTTTGGCACGCTTTATGTTGAAAATCGCGTTGAGGCCGCCATTTCGGCGCACGCGGTGTTGGAGGTCTTGGCCGACCATCACGGAACATGCGATGCGGCTGTTATCTCCGCCTTCGGCGATCCGGGTTTGAGCGCCGCGCGGGAGCTCATGGACATTCCGGTGGTTGGAGTCTCGGAGGCTGCATTCTTATTCGCCTATACCCAGGGCCGTCGCTATTCCATCGTTTGCCTGACCAAGCGTTTGCGCACCTGGTATATGGAATGCGCCGCCGAGCATGGCCTGGACGGGCGAATGGTGAGCGCCCGCGCGCTTGACGTGCCGGTGCCCGACATTACACGGGCAAAGCAAGATTTGGCCGACGAACTGGTCGAACAGTGCCGGCTTGCCGTCGAAGAAGACGATGCTGAGGTTGTTATCGTGGGCGGTGGCCCGGTGGCCGGCCTGGCGCATGAGATTGCGACGCGACTTCCGGTTCCCGTACTCGATCCGGTTGGTTGCGCGGTCAAGTTAGCGGAGTCACTCGTCGCGCTGAACCTTGGCGCGCCGCGGCGCGGCAGTTTTGCCCGGCCGGCCGCGAAACCCTCTGAAAACCTTTCGCCCGCGCTTGCGGCAATGATCAATCAGGAGTGACGTTTCCCCCTTACGCTTAATGGTGACCGGTTTGAACAGGCTAGAGAACAGAAGAGCTATTATTACAGGCAGCAGTTCGGGAATCGGTGCCGGCGTCGCCGTCGCCTTTGCCGCCGAGGGCGCTGACGTCATCATCAATTATCCGGGACCCGACCAGGAAAGTGACGCGGCGTTAGTGCGCCAAGACGTAGAGGCGCTGGGCCGGCGCTGCTTCGCCATCCAGGCCGACGTTAGCGAACAGGATCAGGTAGATCACCTGGTCGATACGGCCTGCGAGCACCTCGGCGGATTGGATATTCTGGTCAACAACGCCGGAATTTCCGGGACGGCGGCCATCGATAGGATGGCGGTTGCGGTCTGGGATCGGATGATTGCCGTCCATTTGCGCAGCGTCTTCTTGATGACCAACCGCGTCCTGCCGCTGTTTTATGAGCAAAACTACGGCAAAATCATCAACACCGCCTCTCAGCTCGCCTATAGCGGAGCACCAGGTTTCGCCCACTACACCGCCGCCAAAGCGGCGATCATTGGCTTCACCCGCTCGCTGGCGCTCGAGATCGGCGACAGAAACATCAACGCCAATTGCGTGGCGCCCGGTGCCACCAATACGCCGTTGCTGAGCAATATCGACAACGACCTGCTGGATGCCATCCGGGAAACCATCCCAAAGAACCGTTTTGCCGAGGTCGCCGACATTGCGCCGAGTTATGTTTTTCTCGCCTCAAGTGATGCCGACTTCTATCAAGGGCAATGCATAAGCCCTAATGGCGGCGACGTTTTTTTGTAAGCGTGCAGGTACTTTCAATGCTCATAGGGAGTTCCATCCGTGAAAATTCTACTGGTCAATCCAAACACGTCTGACCTCGTGCTTGGCTATATGATGGGCTCGGCGAGGCGCGCGGCTCTTGAGACCACGGAATTGGTCGGGATGCGTTCGCCCGGCGGCACGTCCAGTATCGATAGCTCCTACGGCGACTACATGTCGGCGCCACACATGATCGAGGCGGTGCGACAGTATGTCGGCGCCGAACATCCCGACGCCGTCGTTTTAGCCGGCTTCGGCAATGTTGGCATCTTCGCCTTGAAGGAAATATTGGACATACCCGTGGTCTCGATTTCAGAATCCACCATGGCCATGGCCTGTATACTTGGCCACAGGTTTTCCTGCATCACCGTGTTGCCGCAATTCATTCCCTACCAGCAGGATATCGTCAGGCTTTTCGGCTTCGAAGCCAAATGCGCCTCGGTGCGTTCGATCAACATCAACGTCGAAGACGCGGCGCGCGAGCGAGAACGCACGCTTCGTCAATTGACCGAAGCGGTACAGAAGGTCGTGGCCGAAGACCACGCCGAAGTCATTATCCTTGCCTGTGGTGGCTTGTGCGATTTCGATCGCGAATTGACTGAGCTGTCGGGTGTTCCGATTTTGGACCCTGTGATTGTCGGGATCAAAACCGCCGAGTCTTTGGTGCAGATGGGGCTCTGCCACTCAAAAATACGAAAATTTCACGCGCCGCCGCAGCCGATCGAAGCCTATCATGGTGAGCTGCTTCGGCAGGACCAGTAACGGCGCCGGCACGCGGCCTTTCGGAGGAAGCCCATGGACCTAGTCTTACGAAACGCGCGGGTCATCGGTACCAACGGCGACGCGCCCGTGGATATCGGCATCGCCGGCGGCAAGATCGTCGCCATCGAAGACGATCTCGCCGCCGGCGCTGAAGCCTTGGACGTCGGCGGGCGGATGGTCGGGCCCGGCTTCATTGAAACCCATATCCATTTGGAAAAATCCTGCATTCTGGAGCGCTGCACGTCCGAGAAAGGCGACTTGGAAGAAGCCATCGAACAGGTCGCCAGCGCCAAACAGGCGTTCACCGCCGAGGACTGCCGGGAGCGCGCCGTCCGGACTTTGGAAAAGTGTCTACGCCACGGCACCACGCACATGCGGACCCACTTGGAAGTCGATCCGGTCATCGGGCTGCGCAGCCTAGAGGGCATCCTGCCTTTGATCGACGATTACAAGTGGGCCATCGACCTCGAGATCTGCGTGTTTCCCCAGGAAGGACTGCTCAACAATCCCGGCACCGACGAATTGATGGTCGAAGGCCTGAAACGCGGCTGCAAGGTGGTTGGTGCGGCACCCTATACCGACAGCGACCCCAAGGGACAGATCGACCGGGTTTTCGAAATGGCGCGGGAATTTGATGTCGATATCGATATGCATCTAGACTTCGGGCCGGACCACGAAGAGCTCGACATCCTCTATGTCTGCGACCTGGCAGATAAGTTCAAGTATGGCGGCCGTGTCGCGGTCGGGCACGTGACCAAGCTCTCGACCATGGCCATGGACAAATTCGACATTATTGCCAAGCGGGTCGCCGATGCGGGCGTCGCCGTCACCGTCTTGCCGTCGACGGATCTGTTTCTCATGGGCCGGCACATGGATCACGACGTCATGCGCGGCGTCGTACCGGTACACCGGATGCTGGAGTCCGGTGTCAATTGCTCGTTGTCCTCCAACAACGTGCTGAACCCGTTCACGCCTTTTGGCGACTGCTCACTGATCCGCATGGCCAACCTCTATGCCAACGTCTGCCATGTCGGCAAGCGCGATGACGTGGTCGAATGCCTCAACATGGTGACAGAGCGTTCGGCCCGGCTGATGCGCCTCGACGGCTATGGCGTCGCCGTCGGCAACGACGCCGACCTGGTGGTCCATGACTGCCAGGACCCGGCGACGGCGGTCGCCGAACTGGTGCCGCCGGTCTATGGCTTCAAGCGCGGCCGGCGGACTTTTACCCGTGAGCCGGCCGTGCTGCACAGGCCGCATTAGTGATGGACGATCCCTATGGAGCGTTTTGCCGCCATGATGACGTCGCACTCGCCGGTGCAGGCGAGGGGCCGCTTAGTGGACTGAGCTTCGCCGTCAAGGACGTCTTCGACATCGCCGGTCATCGAACCGGGTTTGGTAACCCGACTTGGCTGGCGACCCACCCGCCGGCGGATCGCACCGCGTCCACGGTGCGCCGACTGCTCGACGCCGGCGCCGACATGGCCGGCAAGACGATCACCGACGAATTGACCTACAGCCTGACCGGGGAGAATGCCCATTACGGCACGCCGACCAACCCGGCAGCACCCGACCGCGTGCCCGGCGGCTCTTCCAACGGTTCGGTTTCGGCGGTTGCGGCCAAGCTCGTGGATTTCGCGGTGGGCACGGATTGCGGCGGCTCGGTCCGCCTGCCCGCCAGCTACTGCGGCATCTTAGGTATGCGCCCCAGCCTCGGCCGCATCCCGGTGGATGGCGTTCTGCCGTTCAGCGCCAGCTTCGACGTCGTCGGTTGGTTCGCCCGCGACGCCGAATTGTTGGACCGGGTCGGGCGGGTGCTGTTGGCGGGAGACCGGCCGGCCCCTGAGCCCAAGCGCCTGGTGATTGCCGACGACGCCTTTGCCTTGGTCGAGGATAAAGTCGGTGACGCGCTCGGTTCAGCGGTGGCACTTGCCGGTACGGTAGTGGGAGAGACCGCTCACGCGACCGTCAGCCCCGAGGGGCTGGACGCCTGGTTCTCGGTCTTCCGGATCATTCAGGCCTCGGAAATCTGGGCTAACCACGGCGACTGGATCGAAACGGCGAAGCCCGAATTCGGACGCGGGATCGCTGAGCGTATGGACTGGGCGAGCGCGGTTGAAGCCGATGACGTCATCCGCTGCCGGCAGGAACGCCTCCGCATCCAAGCCCGCCTGGACGACGTATTGGGGCCGGAAGACGTGTTGTGCCTGCCGACTTCACCCCGGGTCGCGCCGTTGAAGGACGCGCCGACCGACGAGGTCGAAGTCCGCAACCGTCATCAGGCCATGTGTCTGTTGTGCATTGCCGGCCTCGGCGGCCTGCCGCAGATCAGCCTGCCGCTCGGCCAGGTCGACGGCCTGCCGCTGGGCCTGTCGATCGTCGCCCGGCGGGGCAACGACCTGATGTTGTTGGACCTGGCGCGGCGGCTGATGGTGGGGGGAGATCGGGTGTCTCGATGATGCACTTGCAGTCAATGGTTTGAGCGACGGATAATCTGGCATGGAAATTCAATCATACGATTACATCGTGGTCGGGGCCGGCTCAGCCGGTTCGGTTCTGGCCAATCGGTTGACTGCCAACGGGCGCCATCGCGTCTTGTTGCTTGAAGCCGGCCGCCCGAGCCATCCATGGTCACGAATACCGGTCGGCTTTGCCAAGCTCATCGACAATGCCGCCGCTAATTGGCTCTACGAATCAGAGCCCGAGGAAAGCACCGGGCAGCGCAAGATTCCGGTGCCGCGCGGCCGCCTGCTTGGTGGATCGAGTTCGATCAACGGCATGGTGTTTGTCCGTGGCCAGGCCCAGGATTTCGACACTTGGTCGCAACTCGGCAATCGCGGCTGGAGCTACCAGGACGTGCTGCCGTTCTTCAAAGATATGGAGAGCTACGCCGGCGGTGATGACGAATTCCGGGGTCGCGACGGGCCGCTGAAGGTGACCGATCCCGATGAACACGGTCCCCTCTACGACGCCTTTTTCGAGGCCGCAGGACAGGCCGGGATCGACCGCAATCCAGATTACAACGGCGCCGCCCAAGACGGCATCGGCATGACCCAGGCGACGATCCGTAAGGGTCGGCGGATGAGCACGGCGTATTGTTACCTCGATCCGGCTCGCTCACGATCCAATCTGGAGATTGTGACCGGTGCCCATACGGAATCCCTGCTGCTCGAAGGCACGCGCTGTGTCGGCGTCGCCTACCAAGTCGCCGGCGAGCGCCGCCAGGCACGGGTCGATCGCGAAGTGATCGTCAGTGCCGGCTCGGTCAATTCCCCGCAATTGCTCGAGCTTTCCGGAATCGGCCAGCCCGATCTGCTTCGCAAACACGGGATCGAGGTTCGCCATGCGCTGCCCGGGGTTGGTGAAAACTTGCGCGACCATTATTCGCCGAGGATGCGATGGCGCGTCACCGTGCCTGGTGCCACCTATAACGACAAGGCGCGCGGCCTCGGTGTCGTCTGGCAAGCGCTCCGCTACGCTTTCACAGGCGGTGGGCTGCTGGGCCTGCCGGCAGCTCCGGTCAGGGCCTATGTACGAAGCCGCGAAGGATTGGCTTCGCCGGATATCGGCATTTCGCTCATTCCTTTCATGGTCGCCAACGACTTCAAGCTCGCGCGCGAGTCCGGTGTCACGCTGATCACCCATCCGCTCCGTCCCGAAAGCACCGGCAGCATCCACATTGCCTCTGCCGATGCCGCGAGGCCGCCGGCGATCCGTTTCAATTTTCTCTCCGCCCAGCTCGACCGCGAAGTTACGGTCGCGGGCATGCGCATCGCCCGCCGGCTCATGAATGCCGCCGCCATGGACCGCCTGCGCGGCGAGGAGCTGGCACCCGGCCCGGCGCATCAGTCGGACGACGAGTTGCTGGATTGGGTCAAAAATAACGCCGAGACCACCTATCATCCCATCGGCACCTGCAAGATGGGCGCCGACCCGATGGCAGTGGTCGACGACGAGCTTCGCGTCCATGGCCTACAAGGCCTGCGCGTGGCGGACGCCTCGATCATGCCGACCTTGACATCGGGCAACACCAACGCGCCGTCGATCATGATCGGCGAGAAGGCGGCAAGCATGGTGCTCGGCAGCGCCGCCTAGACCGCGTTCGACAATGTCGTACGCGGTCAGGGCCGCGACAGCGGCCCCGTCGCGATCAGCGCGCCCCCGCGGAGCCATGCGCCGTAGGCGCATTGGCGTGAGCGCAAAAAAGCGACTAGGTCGCGCCCGCGCTCAAGAGACAGTCGTCGCCGAGCGGCGTTACTGGCGAAAGGCTGCGGTGGTGTTGGTGCTCGGGGCGGGATTGTTTGGTGTAGGCGTTGGTGATCGGATTGACGATCAGCGAATAGATCCGCCGGTTCCACGGCGACATGTTGGGCGGCGAGCCGTGCAGCAAGCAGTCGCCGAAGATCAGCGCTGTGCCGGCCGGACCCTTGGCCGAGACGATGCCATCCTCGGCGGTCAGTGTCGCTACAGTGTTGTTATCGACACACCAGAGCGGATAGCTGGTGGTCGTGGTGTCGAGTTCGGCCGACACCGGGCCGCCCTTGTGCGAGCCGGGAATGAACCACAGCGGTCCGTTGAACTCGGTCACGTCGTCGAGCAAGACGTGTAAGTTTAGCGCCAGCGGCTCGGGCACGCCGTCCTCGTTGTGGTGGGTGGCGAAGTCGTAGTGCCACTGCCAGACCTCGCCCGAATAGGCTGTCTTGGCGTTCACCTTGACCTGCTGAATGTAGAGTTGGTCGTCGTCCAAAATCTGCATTGCCGGTTCCAGCAACCGCGGATGGCGGACCATGCGCGCATAGACCGCGTTGCGCAGATGCAGTCCCATCGCCGTCCTCAGCGCGCCGGTTTTGGTCTCGCGAAAATTCTGTGGACTATCCTCGGCAGACAGCCGGTCGAGCTCGGCACACAGGATCCCGATTTCCTCGGCCGTGAACAGCGCCGGTAGGATCAGGAATCCGTCGCGCTCGAACCGGTCGAGCTGATCGGGTGCAAGCCGCATGGCGCCGCCCTCATTGTCTCTATTCAAACGATAATCAGGGAAATCGTACCACCGTTCCACCGCCAAGAGTTATTTGTTTCCTTTCATGAATTGGCACGTCCTGACATTTGATGCCCGGGCATGTGACCGCTAGAGTGGTGTTCCGTTGTCGAGCATGCAGAGGACACGACCATGTGCGGTATCGTTGGCCTATATTTGAAGGACCGGAGCCTTCAGCCAAGCCTTGGCGCCCTGTTTGCGCCGATGCTGATCGCGATGACCGACCGCGGACCGGACTCTGCGGGCTTTGCGATTTATCGCGATCCGGTTGATGACCATCAAACCAAGTTCACCTTGGCCAGCGACGATCCCGACCGGGACTGGCCGGCGCTCGACACCGATATGCAACAGGCGCTCGATTGCACGGCACGGATCGAGCCCCAAGGCGACCACGCGATCGTTGTCACCGATGCCGAAGCCATGGTGGCGCAAGATTGGTTGGCGGAACACCGGCCCGATGCGCGGGTCGTCGGTTCCGGCCGCGCGATCGAAATTTTCAAGCAGACCGGTCTACCGAAAGACGTTGTCGAGCAATTCGGCCTGGTCGATGCCCATGGCAGCCACGCCATCGGCCATACCCGCATGGCGACGGAAAGCGCGGTCACGACGGCGGGATCGCATCCCTTTGCGACCGGGCTGGACCTCTGTCTGGTGCATAACGGTTCGCTGTCGAACCACAACGACCTGCGCCGCACGCTCGAGCGCGACGGCCTGGTCTTTCAGACCGAAAACGATACCGAGGTCGCGGCCGGTTTCATGACCTGGAAATTGCGCCAGGGCCTGTCGCTGCATGAAGCGCTGGAGGCCGGGCTTGTGGAATTGGACGGCTTCTACACATTCTGCGTCGGTACGGCCGACGGATTTGCGGTGGTGCGCGATCCTATCGCCTGCAAACACGCGGTGTTGGCAGAGACCGAAGACTGGGTTGCCATGGCGACAGAGTATCGTGCCATTGCCCACTTGCCTGGTGCCGACAGCGCCGAGATCTGGGAGCCGGAACCCCACAAGATCTACACCTGGGGAAGCGTGCACTGATCATGGCAGCACTCGATCTGAAAGAGATCGGCGTTCGCGGTGTTAATTCGGCATTGCAGGCGGTACCGGACGGCGCCAACGACCAGGATTGGCAGATCGACAATCCCATGGGCCAACATGCCATCGCCTGCGGCCTGGATGCACCGCTCAGCGTCACCATAAACGGCCATGTGGGATTCTACTGTGGCGGCATGAACCAGCACGCGACAATCACCGTCCGGGGGCATGCCGGCGTGGGTGTCGCGGAAAATATGATGTCGGGCCTGGTGCGGGTCACCGGCAGCGCTTCGGACTCGGCCGGCGCGACGGCTCATGGCGGCTTGCTGGTGATTGAAGGCAATGCCTCCTCGCGCTGTGGCATTTCAATGAAGGGCGTTGATATCGTGGTTGGCGGCTCGGTTGGTCACATGTCGGCTTTCATGGCGCAGTCGGGCCATCTGGTGGTCTGTGGCGATGCCGGCGATGCCCTCGGCGATTCGATTTATGAGGCTGTCGTGTTCCTGCGCGGCAAGGCGACCGGCCTCGGCGCCGATTGCATCGAGAAGGAGATGCGTCCGGGCCATCTCGTCAAGCTGGCAGAATTGCTGGCGGCCGCCGACATCGACGCCGATCCAGCCAGTTTCAGGCGTTATGGTTCGGCCCGTACGCTATACAATTTCGACATCGATAATGTCGACACTTATTAGGGCGGGAACAATGGCAGCAGATATCCCACGGACTGTACCGCGCAAGTCGGCCACTTTCGATGACTACACCTTGTCGGAAATTCGCAGGGCCGCGGCGACGGGCATTTATGATATTCGCGGCGGCGGCGCCAAGCGGCAGCTGCCGCATTTCGACGATCTGTTGTTTCTCGGCGCTTCCATGTCGCGCTATCCCCTGGAAGGCTATCGCGAGGCCTGCGGTACCAACGTGGTGCTTGGCACGCGGTTCGCCAAGAAACCGGTCGACCTGGCCATTCCGATCACCATAGCTGGTATGAGCTTCGGTTCGCTGTCGGCGCCGGCGAAGGAAGCGCTGGGCCGCGGTGCCACGATCGCCGGCACCTCGACCACGACCGGCGATGGCGGCATGACGCCGGAAGAACGCGGCCAGTCGAAAACCCTGGTCTATCAGTATCTGCCGTCGCGCTACGGCATGAACCCGGACGACCTGCGCAAAGCCGATGCCATCGAAGTCGTTGTCGGCCAAGGCGCCAAGCCCGGCGGCGGCGGCATGCTGCTCGGGCAGAAAATCTCCGATCGGGTGGCAGAGATGCGCGATTTGCCAAAAGGAATCGATCAGCGTTCCGCCTGCAGGCATCCGGACTGGACCGGGCCGGACGACTTGGAGATCAAGATCCAGGAACTCCGCGAAATCACCGGTTGGCAAATTCCGATCTATGTGAAGATCGGCGGAACGCGGCCGTTTTACGATACCGCCCTGTCGGTCAAGGCCGGCGCCGACGTCGTCGTACTGGACGGCATGCAAGGCGGCACGGCGGCGACCCAGGAAGTCTTCATCGAACATGTCGGTCAGCCGACATTGGCCTGTATCCGGCCGGCAGTGCAGGCGCTGCAGGACCTCGGCATGCATCGCAAAGTGCAGCTGGTGATTTCCGGTGGCATCCGCAATGGCGCCGACGTTGCTAAGGCCTTGGCGCTTGGTGCCGACGTCGTGTCGATCGGCACCGCGGCGCTGGTCGCCTTGGGCGACAACGATCCGGCATTGGAAGAAGAATACAACACGCTCGGCACCACCGCCGGCGCCTATGACGACTGGCACGAGGGCCGTGATCCGGCTGGCATATCGACCCAAGACCCCGAGCTTGCCAAGCGGCTGGACCCGGTCGCCGCGGGCCGCCGGCTGGCGAATTATCTGAAGGTAATGACCTTGGAAGCCCAGACCATCGCGCGGGCCTGCGGCAAGAGCCACGTGAACAACCTCGAACCCGAGGACTTGGTGGCGTTGACGGTGGAAGCAGCAGCGATGGCCCAGGTTCCCTTGGCCGGAACCAACTGGATACCCGGTCACGGCTAGAACCTAAGCGAGAAATCGACCGGCAAATAACGAGGGGACAGGAATGGCAACCGATCTGGCGCAATATGCCGAAGACAACGGTATCAAATTCTTCTTAATGAACTTCACCGACTTGTTCGGTACGCAGCGCTCCAAACTGGTACCGGCGGCGGCCATCGGCGGCATGCAAAAGTCCGGCGCCGGATTTGCCGGATTTGCAGCCTGGCTCGACATGACACCGGCGCACCCAGACATGTTTGCCGTGCCGGACGGCGACGCTGTCATCCAGCTGCCGTGGAAGCCGGAGCTGGCCTGGGTGCCTGGCGATCTCTATATGGCCGGAAAGAAAGTCGACCAGGCGCCGCGCAACGTCCTGCAATCGGTCATCGCCAAGGCGCGGGAAGCCGGTCTGATGATGAAAGCCGGCGTCGAGCCGGAATTTCATCTCATCAATGCGGACGGCACGGCGATCTCTGACGAACGGGACACTCAGGAAAAGCCTTGTTACGACCAATCCGCGCTGATGCGTCGTTACGACGTGATCTCGGAAATCTGTTCGTCCATAGAGCAGTTGGGATGGGGGCCGTACCAAAACGATCACGAAGATGCCAACGGGCAATTCGAAATCAATTGGGATTTCTACGACAGCTTGAAAACGGCTGATCAATTGTGCTTTTTCCGCTTTCTGGTGAAATCGATCGCCGAGAAGCACGGCCTGCGCGCGACCTTCATGCCGAAGCCGTTCAGCCACCTTACCGGCAACGGCTGTCACGTCCATGCGTCCTTGTGGAGCCTGGATGAAAAGACGTGTCTGACCCTGGACCGCGATGGCGACCTTGGCATATCCCAAATGGGCTACCATTTCCTGGGTGGCGTGTTGGCTCACGCGCAGGCGCTGGCGGCGATAACCAATCCGACGGTCAATTCCTACAAACGCATCAATGCGCCGGTGACGGCATCCGGTGCCACCTGGGCGCCCGATGCCGTGACGTTCGGCGGTAACAACCGCACGCACATGGTGCGTATACCGGATGAAGGCCGCTTCGAGTTCCGGCTGGCCGACGGCGCGGCAAACCCCTATTTGCTGATGGCCGGCTATCTTGCGGCTGGCTTGGATGGCATCGCGAATGAGACTGATCCAGGGAAACGCCTCGATATCGACATGTATGCGGACGGCCACAAGCTGCGCGGTGTCAAGAAACTACCGCTCTATCTGATTGACGCTATACGCCTGTTTGCCAAAAGCAAGGTATTACGAGCCGCCTTAGGTGACGAATTCTGCGACGCTTACATCCATCTGAAAACCAGCGACTGGAACCAGTATTCGCAGCATCTAACCCAGTGGGAACGGGATACCACGTTGGATTGTTGATCCGGGATCGCCGCCGGCGCGCGGTTACAGCTGGTGGTATCCGATCATCTCGATCGGTACGGGATAAGACTCCTGCCAGTTCGTCTTCAGTAAATTTTCTTCGTCATGATAGAGGCTCGGTGGCTCGCTGCCCAGATGTACCATTGCCTCGACTACACAGGATTTGGCCGGTATTCTCTCGTCCCGCAGAAAGTCGGCAAACGATCCAAAATAGTCAACTGATTTGGTTGCGTATATTGTACGAAGAAAGTGATTGTAGGTTCGTTTCTTGAACAGTTGTTTAGGGGACGAGCGCTCGTTGTCTACGAATATGTTCCAGGCAATTCTGGCGCGACGGATGCGATGTCGGTATTGCAAGCATTTCAGTACCGGGAACAGCGCCGGTTTTGTATGAACATGGTGATGGGAATCGATGTGGCTGATGGAAATTCCGGACTGCTCGATACGTCTAATTTGCAAGGAAAACTCCTCCAACAACCCCAAGAGAAGCGCCGGTGTTGGGGAAACCTGCCTAAAAAGCGACGCGTGAAACTCTCCGTCTTCGCCGAGCAGCGGTCGGATTGCCCTGTTCGTACAGAGTGGCTCATACGACGTGCAATTGAGATGTGCGCCAATAGAGCGATGTCGACTATTCTTAATCTGTGACGCGGCCTGCTCGAAAGCCGGGCCATTGGCCATCAACGATGCCGAACTTATTGCACCGGATTCCAGCAGTGTGAAAGTTGCCTCGTTGACGGACGGCCGGACTCCCACGTCGTCGGCACTGACGATCAATCGAATGCCCTTGGCTTGCATATTCAACTTGAGCCGCGTCGGGAATTTGGAAAAATGCTGCTGCTAGCCATTTACGATTTTGTACATAGTCCGACCTAACAATACGCTAAATTCCAGTGATTTCCTTGCAAACATGCACTAAGCTTCAGCGGCGATTTTTCGCTCCATCCCACGCTTAGTTGATATCGATACTATGACCGGGCTTGCTATTCGCGCAAGGCAGGGAAAATTGTGGCCAAATTCTGTTGCTGCATCGAGGCTGATCTATTTGCCGCCGGCAACAGCCAGTAAGCTACGGGCGACCCATTGATGGAAGTCCAGGGTTGGCCCATCCATAACCGGCGAAAATACGCCGCCGTCAAAGGCTGGCGAGGCCCGCCCTGCCTGCAGGCCTTCGACCGCCCAGACATCCTCGACGAAGACACCGCGCCATAGGTCGGCATTGGCTTGGCGCTTTTCCGCCAAGGACGGGCTGGTTGCCGCGTCGGCACTGAAATAGCTGATCAAGACACGTTCCAGCGATCGATCCGCTGCCGTCGGCAAGATTAGGATGGCGTAGAAGTGATCGCGGTGGGCGCCGAGCAGCAAGTTCGGGAACAAAGAGACGTACTCGCCGCGGCCCATCCATGGGTCGGGCAAGCCGGCCAAGTCGGGAAAGCGCGCGGTGTCGTCGGCGTTCAACGCGGGGCGGTAAGCCAAACTGATTTGGCCTGAGAATCCACAGCTCTGGTCGCGAATGGGCTCGTGATCCTCCAGGCGGGAGTAGCGGTTCAAACCCGGATGCACCCAAGGCAAATGATAGCTGTCGCAATAATTCTCGACGGCGAATTTCCAGTTCGCGGCGACCTCCAAGGAGAAACGGGAATCCGGGCCGCCGACATGCAATGCATCGTCGGTGAATGGTTGCCAACGCTGTCGCAGGGGGGCGATGAAACGCTCGAACGGCACGACGCCCGGCGACAATGCAACGAACACCACACCAAACGCCACGGCGCTCGGGACTTCCCGCAGGCCGTTGACCGACGGATCGAAATCCTGGTGTCGATTGACCTTGGGGCCGCCGATGAACGGGGTTTCGCGCAAGCCCCCATCCAGATCGTAACACCAGGCGTGATAAGGGCACTTCAAGATCCGGCCGACCGGCCCGGCCGCGTTCACCAGCGGCATACCGCGGTGCGAGCAAATATTGTGGAAAACCCGCAGATCGCCGTCCCGGTCGCGCACCAGAACCAGCGGCAGGCCCATGAAGTCGACCGGACAGGCGAAGCCAGGGCTTGGCGCATCGCTGTCAAAAGCGATCGCCGTCCAGTTACGTCCGAAAATCGTCCTGCGTTCGATTTGAAAGATGTCCGTGTCCGTATAGCAAGCGTTCGGCAGGCCCTTGGCCTTATGGATATCGGCTAAAACGGACCGCAGTTGCGTGATGGTTTCCGGGTTCGTAATCATGCTGAAGACGTTTCACCAAAATGTGCTTACAGGAACCACAACGCATTTCGGCACGCCCAACCCGCCGGTTATCGACAAAGGTCGGTGCATCGGCGACATTTGGTGGATTGAGCCGGAATTGGGGGGGACGCAATGAAGATTCCCGAACATGACGTGCCGGGACCTAAGCGGGACTATGTCGGCTATGGCCGACACGTGCCCAAAGTAGTGTGGCCGGGCGAAGCGCGGGTTGCCGTAAACATCGTCATTAATGATGAGGAAGGCTCGGAGGTACACATGGCCGCCGACGGCCGTAATGAAGCGGCACTCGGTGAAATCCCTTACGTCATGGACCCGCAATACCGCGACCTATCCATGGAATCAGTCTATGAATACGGTACCCGCGCGGGCATCTGGCGGCTGCAGCGCCTGTTCGACCGGAAAGACATTCCGGTCACCTTCTTTGCCGCCGCCGTCGCGCTGGAGCGCAATCCCGAGGTCGCGGCCTGGCTGCGCGACAGTGCCCATGAACCTTGTTCTCATGGCTGGCGTTGGGAGGAGATGTGGCTGCTGTCGCGGGAGGAGGAGAAGGCGCACATGCACGCGGCCATCAAATCCTTCGAAGAGACCTGCGGCCAGCGGCCGCTCGGCTGGTATTGCCGCTACGGCCCGTCGGTCCATACCCGCGAACTACTCGTCGAAGAGGGCGGCTTCGTCTACGATGCCGATGCCTATAACGACGATTTGCCGTATTACGTCGACGTCGTCGGAACACGCCACCTGGTTGTGCCCTATTCGCTAACCTACAACGACGCCCGCTTCGCCTTGGCGCCGGGTTACGGCAGCCCGAGCGATTTTTTCGATTTGGTGAAACGCGGCTTCGACTATTTGTGGGCCGAAGGCGAGAGCCACCCCAGGATGATGAGTATCGGCCTGCATCCGCGCCTGATCGGACAGGCCGGCCGTATCTCAGGCCTCGCCGATTTCCTTGACTACGCGCAAAAGAAAGGCGGTGCCTGGTTCGCAACCCGCTTGGAAATCGCCAATTGGTGGCACGCGCACCACGCCGAGTTCAAAAGCTAAGGGCGGGCGGCAATCGGGAAAGGGGGGAAAATGCAGTATTTGGAAGATGCTCAAGTATACCTGCCGGACGTCTGGGCCAATCATGCGCGCTATGCGCCAGACAAAGACGCCGTGATATGCGGTGCGGAACGGATTAGCTGGGGCGAGATGGACCGCCGGCTCAACCGCATCGCCAATGCGCTCGGCGCGCTCGGCATCGGCCGCGGCGACAAGGTGGCGGTGCTGATGACGAACTCCGTCGCCGGCCTGCTGACCATTCTGGGAGTGGTCAAGGCCGGTGCCTGCGTGGTGCCGTTGAGCGGACTGCTGACCGGACCGCAGCTGTCGGTCTTGATTGATGATGCCGACGCCGTGCTGCTGATTGCCTCCGCCGACTATCAGCCGGTAATCGAGCCGGAGCGGTCAACGCTCGAGAAACTGCGGGCTGACGGTTGGCTGCTGCATGGCGGCAACGCGGCGGGCTGGCAATCTTGGGAAGCACAGGTGGACGCGGCCGCCGAGACCCCTCCGGACGTGCGATACCGCATGGATGACGACTTCAATATCATCTACTCGTCCGGCACGACCGGTTTGCCGAAGGGTATTGTGCAGACCCACCGGCCGCGCCAGCACTGGTCCTATTCCAACAGCATCGAATTGGCGTTCACGGGCGACAGCCGGGCGCTGGCGACAACACCGGTTTATTCCAACGGCACGTTCTTGATGATTCTGCCGGCCCTGTTTACCGGCGCCACCTTGGTGATCATGCCGTCGTTCAGCCCGCGCGGCTTTCTCGAGACGGTCGGACGGGAAAAAATCACCCACACCTTCATGGTGCCGCCCCAGTTTATTGCCGTTCTAGCGGATCCGGACTTATCAGCCTTCGACCTAAGCTCGCTCAAGGTCATGTTGTCGGCGGGTTCGCCGCTTCGACGCGATACCAAGGCGGCGGTGATCGAGCGGCTGGGGTCCGGCCTGTTCGAGATCTACGGCTTTTCGGAAGGCTTCGCCACCATGATCCGGCCCCATCAACATGCCTACAAGTTCGGATCCGTCGGCACGCCGGTGCTCGGTTTCGAAGTCTGTATTGTTGACGAAGCGGGCAAGGAGCTGCCGCGCGGCGAGGCCGGCGAAATTGCCGGCTACGGCGGCGGTCAGATGAAATGCTATCACAAGCGCCCCGAAGAGACCGCGGCCATCGTCTGTCCCGACGAACGCGGCCGCGCCTTTCTGCGCTCCGGCGATATCGGACATCTAGACGAAGATGGCTTTCTCTACATCCTCGATCGCAAGAAGGACATGATCATTTCCGGCGGCTTTAATGTCTTCCCGGCCGATATCGAAAGCGTCGTCGGTGAACATGACGACGTCGCCGACGTCGCCGTCATCGGTATTCCCGATGACAAGTGGGGCGAGACGCCGCTGGCGCTGGTGATTCTGAAAAATGACAGCGCCGCGACACCCGAGGCGATCCGCGACTGGGTCAATCAGCGGGTGGCGAAACATCAGCGGCTGTCTGGCGTCGTCTTTCGCGAGGAGTTTCCCCGCAACGCTTTGGGCAAGGTCCTCAAGCGCTCGCTACGCGAGACCTATTCGCCGGATGACGCCGGCTGAGTGTGGTCAGGGCCGCGACCGCGGCCCCGGCGCGATAAGCGCCGGTATCGGTGAGTTTCGGGGGGTTTTGGGGGGGGGGGGGGTGGGGAATTTT
>Ga0315336_1000978_pt1 | contig 62803 bp, 61 predicted proteins | sample ASW5metaG_FD_204512 | JGI IMG/M metagenome (GOLD analysis project Ga0315336, IMG submission 204512) | Ammonia-oxidizing marine archaeal communities from Monterey Bay, California, United States - ASW #5 | ecosystem: Environmental > Aquatic > Marine > Intertidal zone | place: USA: California... | reverse complement strand
CGACCATTTTTGGGTCGTTAGCTCAGTTGGTAGAGCAGTTGGCTTTTAACCAATTGGTCGTAGGTTCGAATCCTACACGACCCACCATACGAGCTTCTCAGGAAGCATGAAAGCTGGATGTCCTCACGGGCATCCAGCTTTTTATTGCCTGCGGTTTCTTGCCGGCATATTCAAGGCGCACCCAAGGGTGCGCCTTTCCTGCATCAGTGAAGCTTCAGCCGTGGTTCCGTCGTGCGGCTGAGCTTGTCGCCCAGCATCATCAGTAGCGTGCGCGGGATGCCGTACAGCGCGATCTGGTGCATGCGATAGAGCGAGATATAGAACATCCGGGCCAGCCAGCCTTCGAGCATGACGTTGCCGGTCAGATTGCCCATCAGGTTGCCGACTGCCGAGAAGCTCGACAGCGAAATCAGTGAGCCGTAGTCCTTGTAGCGGTAGGTCGGCAGCGTCTTGCCTTCCAGTCGGTTGCGGATCGAGTGGGCCAGCATCGAGGCCTGCTGGTGGGCTGCCTGCGCGCGGGGTGGGACATTGCGGTCGCTGCCCGGCTGTGGGCAGGCGGCGCAGTCGCCAAAGGCGAAGATGTTCTCGTCGCGCGTGCTCTTCAGCGTCGGGTGAACGACCAGCTGGTTGATGCGGTTGGTTTCCAGACCGTCCAGTTCGTGAAGGAAGGCGGGCGCCTTGATCCCGGCAGCCCAGACCTTGAGGCTGGCCTGGATGAACTCGCCCTGCTTGGTGTGCAGGCCTTCGGCGGTGACTTCGCTTACGGCGGCGTCTGTGAGCACCGTGACGCCCAGGTCCAGCAGGGTCTGGTGCACCGGTTGGCTGATGCGTTCGGGTAGCGCGGGCAGCACCTTCGGGCCGGCCTCGATGAGGGTGATGTTCACATCTTCCGGCTTGATGCCGTCGAGCCCGTAGGCGGCCAGCTCCTTGGCGGCGTGCAGCAGCTCTGCGGCCAGTTCGACGCCTGTGGCGCCCGCGCCGACGATGGCCATGTTGATGTCGCTCGAGGCGCCTTCGCCTGCATGCGCCTTCATATAATGGCTTAGCAGCTGCCGGTGGAAGCGCTCGGCCTGCTCGCGGGTGTCGAGGAAGATGCAGTGCTCGGCAGCACCCTGTGTGCCGAAATCGTTGGTCGTACTGCCGACCGCGATCACCAGCGTGTCGTAGTTCAGTGCGCGAGACGGGACCAGTTCCACGCCAAATTCGTCGCGCGTCGCTTCCAGTCGAATGCATTTGCTCGCGCGGTCCAGGCCTGCCATGCGACCCATCTGGAACTCGAAATGGTTCCATTTGGCTTGAGCGACGTAGTTGAGCTCGTCAGCGGACGAGTTCAAGGAGCCGGCGGCGACTTCATGTAGTAGCGGCTTCCAGATGTGTGTGAGGTTGGCGTCGACCAGGGTGATGCGGGCTTTGCCGCGCTTGCCCAGGGTTCTACCCAGGCGGGTAGCAAGCTCCAGGCCGCCGGCGCCGCCGCCGACGATTACGACTCGATGTGACATGGGAGTGACTCATAGCTGCAAGGGAAACGGCGGGGCGCCTGGCGAGCGGAGCTCAAAGCACAAGGCGGCTCAAGAGGCGGCTCAATAACCCGAGCCCGATCACCACGACCAGTACCACAAGCAGAAGAAGCCAGGGGCGAAACGGCTGGCGCTCGACCTGGTGTTGCGGGGCGCGGAGGTATTCGTCGACGCGCTGCTGGTCTTCGGGCTTCAGGCGGCTGGGCATGGGCACCTCGAATGGAATGCAGGCATTCTAGCTGTGCAGGGTCAAAAGCCAAGCGCGAAGTGCGGCGCTTTGCCGCGCGGAGGGTTGGCGGGCATGCCGGGTGGCATGCCCGTGGGGTCGGTCAGGTATTCTTCAGCTTGCGCAGGTTGCCGATGACCGACTCCAGTGCGCGGTCGAACAGTAGGGTGTCGTTGAGCAGTCGAATGGCACCGCGCTGGAATTCGGTCGCCAGGCCCATGCGGGTTTTTTCCAAGACTTTCATGCCGGTGCGATTAACGAAGATGTACTTGCCGGTAGGCTTGATCACCGCCGCCAGCTTGCAGCGCAGCTTGTGTTCTTCGTCTTCCTGGAACTCCACCCAGCTACCGACGCGCAGATTATCGACCTGAACAAGGGCGACATCGTTATCCGGCAGGCTGATCTCTGGCTCCTGGTTGCGGCTCTCGCCAGGCGCCAGCAGAACGATCTCGTCGACCACCTCGACCATTGGCGGTGTGGCTGCTGTCGGGATGTCTGCTGATTCCGCCGGGTTGCCGTCGTCCGCTGGTGCCTCGTTCGGAGCACTCTGCGGTTGCTGGAAGCGTTGCAGAGTCTGAACATGGAGCGCTTCGAGCTGGGTAAAGAAGTCGCCGGTGGAGAAGGGGTCGAAGGCGGCGCTGACCAAGCCATCGCGCAATGCTTTGAGCAGGCTCGGGACCAGCTCCAGCAGGCGGGCGCGCGATTCTTCATCTTCGTGAGGCGTAACGCTCCACACCAGATCGTCCATGGTGTCCAGGGCGGCCTGCCACTCTTCGGACTGGGTGCCATGTTTCAAGCAGGTAAGCAGCAGAACCTTGCTCCAGGCCTCCTGCAGCAGCCGTACCACGACTTCCGGTAGCGTCTTGCCGAGCAGGCGCTGATTCAGTGCGTGTTCGACTTCCTGGCGGGCGATCTCGGCCTTAGCACGCCCCTCCTCGGCATCACGGGTGCGCTGCTCGAGCAGTTCGCTGCGGCGGCGCTCGTCGCCGATGAAGGCAAGGAAGTCCGCCAGCAGCTCGGAGAAAATCGCCGGATCATCGACGAAGTCGTTGAGCAGTCGGGCGACGATCTGTTCGATCTTCTGGTAGAGGCTGTCCCGCTGCGCTTCGTCCTGATCACCCCAGCCCATGGCCGCAGAGGCGATCTCGTTGAGCAGGCGGCGTGCCGGGTGGCTGCCGCGGCTGAAGAAGGTCTTGTCCAGCACCGCGACCTTGAGCAGCGGGATCTGCAGGCGCCCGATAAGCGCCTTCAGCGAGTCGGGCAGGGTGCGGTCATCGAGTATGAACTCGAACAGCATGGAGACAAGGTTGATCACGTCGTCGTCTATCTCGCCGACCACGCGCGATTTGCCGGTCTTGGCGCTGACTCGGTTCAGCAGGCCAGCCAGCTGTTCCTGAAGATCGAATTCGTCGACGGTCTGTGGTGCGCGTGCCTGCATGTGCGACAGCAGGCGGAGCAGGTCGCCGCTGGAGATCGGGATCGCGTCGCTGGGGACATTGCGCGCCGGCAGCATGCTGCTGCCACGGAGTTCGGAAAGCAGGCTGTGCAGTGCGCTGAATGCGGCTTCCTGCAGCCCCTCGTCGGCATGTGTGGCCTGACCAAGTGGCGCTGATGATGCATGGCTTCCGGCTGGCTCGCCGGGACGCTGCTGGCGGCGGGGCGGGGCGGAGTGCAGCTCTGGCAGGATGCCGGCCGCGACCAGGGTCTGGTTGGCTTCGGCATAGAGTTGGTCGATATCCCCAAGCACGTACTTTTCGAAGAGCTTGAAGATGATCAGCTTGACCTTGATCTCTACCCCAAGGCTGCTGCTGGCCTCGATGAAATAGTCGCAGAGTGCGTGTGGGCCGAGCGGGTTGCTCTTGTCATCGAGCTTCTTGCTGATCAGCGCATTGAAACGGGTGGTCAGGTGCCCCAGCGGCTGAGCCGCACGACTCATGACCTTCGCGACCATGGTGTCGACGGCTACGGACTCTTCCAGCTCATCGTTCTGCACAAGCGAAAGGCTGTCGAACGATACGTTGTCCAAGGCAGGGGGCTTGCCGATTTCATACTGATTGAGCTTGGCGAATGCCTCGAACAGTTGCTGTAGGAAGCCACGCTCGATGTTGCGGCGCTTCATGCGCAGATCGCGCATGGCCTCGAAAAAAGCGTTCTGTTCGACGTTGCTGGTGGCGCGGTCGGCGATCTCGAAGAGCGAGTCGTCGGCGTTGTCGAACAGCGACTGCAAGGCCTGACGCAGCTGTTGGGCGGCCTTGTCGCGGACGCTGATGAGCGCCACAGGCAGGCGGCCTGCTGGTGAAGAAGGCTTGTGCTCAGGGGCTGCCTTGTTCAGGTGCACCACTTTCGCATCGGTTCGCATCGAGACTCTCCTGCGGTCGCCTGCTTAAGGGCGGTCACAACGCCAGGTTCAACAGCGTCTTATAAGGGTAACCAAATCGGCAGGGCAGGGCGGAAGGTTCCGGGCGAGCCCGCAATCTAGTGCGGGTTTCTTCTGTCGAACCGGATCCAGCGCAGCATAGCCGAGCGGTCTGATTTTACAACGACACCTCGTCAGCAAGGTGTCGCCATTTGGGTGGCGTCAATATTCTTGAAGGGCATTATAAGCATCGGATTGCGACGCCAAGGCCGGTTTTTTGTTGGACATGACTTGGCTCACAGATACTCGCAAGTTTTCCGCCAGGTGGTAAAAAAAGCCTCTTGAACGCCCGTCAGGGGTTGCGCAGGTTGGCGCTGCGTTAGCGAGCACTGAGCCTTTATACTCCGCGCAATCCTCAGGAGTCAGCCATGCCGAATCTTACACTTGCCGATCTATCTGCAGAAATCGATGCCAACGTTCGACGCGCTCTTGCCGAGGACGTCGGCAGTGGCGACATCACCGCGCAATTGATTCCAGCCGAGCGGCTGGCGCATGCGTCGGTCATTACCCGCGAGGCGGCAGTGATCAGTGGTACGGCATGGGTCGACGCCGTGTTCCGCCAGGTCGACCCACGTGTTGCGGTTCACTGGCAGGTTGCCGATGGTGATCGAATTGGCGCCGATCGAGTGCTGTTCCATCTCGAGGGTCCGGCGCGGGCGCTGCTCACCGGCGAGCGCAGTGCGCTGAATTTCCTGCAACTGCTGTCGGGCGTGGCGACTCGCTGTCGTCACTACGCGGACATGGTCGAGGGGACCGGCGTGCGGTTGCTCGATACACGCAAAACGATCCCCGGACTGCGCCTGGCGCAGAAATATGCGGTCACCTGCGGCGGCTGCCACAACCACCGAATCGGTTTGTACGATGCCTTCCTGATCAAGGAAAACCACATCGCCGCTTGCGGTGGCATCGCCGAGGCGGTAGCTGCTGCGCATCGCATCGCGCCGGGCAAGCCGGTGGAGATCGAGGTGGAGAGTCTGGATGAGCTCGAGCAGGCGCTAGGAGCCGGCGCCGATATCGTCATGCTGGACGAACTCAGTCTGGATGACATGCGCACCGCGGTGGCCGTCAATGGCGGGCGCGCCAAGCTCGAGGCGTCGGGTGGCATCAGCGACGAGACGCTGCGCAGCGTCGCGGAAACGGGGGTGGACTATATCTCCATCGGCTCGCTGACCAAGCATGTGCGGGCGGTGGATCTGTCGATGCGCTTGCGGCAGTAAGGGCGGGGGAGGTTGCGGGGCCTGGCGCAGCGGCTGCGCCAGGCGGATCGGTCAGTGGCGGCTTTTCAGACCGAAATTCTCGTGCAGGGTGCCGGGGGTGTCGTCGCCCTTGGGCGCATAGTCCTTTGGCGGCTCGGTGAAGGCTGGCGACGAAAGACGCTCACGAGTGCCGTGGTTCTCTTCGCTGTGCAGGGCGGCCATCAGGCGTTGACGAGTCTGTTCGTCGAGTGCGAGGCGGCTGGCGCCGTCAGACAGGTGATCCTGGATGTCCTGATAGTTGTTGGTCAGTTTGCGCAGCAGGCTGGCGGTGGTGTTGAAGTGGGTGACCACCTCACTCTGATAGGTGTCGAAACGCTCTTGCAGGTCATCGACCTGACGCTGTGTGCGGTTTGGTGCGCTGCTGCGAGCCACCAGATAACCGATGGCGATGCCGGCGATCAGGCCGACGATCGGGAGCAACCAGGTCGCGAGGGTCTGTTCCACGAGTCCTTCCTCTATATAAACGGCTGTGCTTACGTTAACGTCTCGTACCTGCTCTGTATACCGCGGCGCGAGGCGACGGTCAGCGGCAGCTAGTTAGCAAGACGAGTCGACTCGTCCCAAGGTCACGGAGTTCCTGCTTTGTTGAAACGCGAAACCCCCCTCTCCCTCGATGGCCCCTGCGGGGCGCTGGAAGCGCTGTACTTCGATCAAACTCAGCCGGCGGGGTTGGCGCTGATCTGCCACCCGAACCCGGTCAAGGGCGGCACCATGTTGAACAAGGTGGTCTCGACCCTGCAGCGCACGGCGCGCGATGCCGGCTACAGCACGCTGCGCTTCAACTACCGCGGCGTTGGTGGCAGTGCCGGCGCGCATGACATGGTCGAGGGCGAAGTGGATGACGCCGAGGCTGCGTTGCGCTGGCTGCGCGAGCAGAACCCGGCGCTGCCGCTGACGCTGCTGGGCTTCTCCTTCGGTGGTTTCGTCGCCGGCAATCTGGCCGGGCGGTTGAGCGCCGAGGGCGTGACGGTGCAGCGGCTGATGATGGTGGCGCCGGCGGTGTCGCGCCTTGCCGGGTTGTCGCTGGCTGACGATTGTCAGCTGACGATCATTCAGCCGGAGCAGGACGAGGTCATCGATGCCGAGTCCGTGTACAGCTTTTCCGCACAGCTGCAGCACCCCCATGAGCTGCTGAAAGTGGCAGAATGCGGCCACTTTTTTCACGGCAAGCTGGTGGAGCTGAAGGAACTGGTCGCCCCGCGGCTTTGATGCCCGAGCCTGTTCCTCTTTGCCGCGCACAACGATCGAGAATGACTGCATGACTACCCGCATCCTGACCGGTATCACCACTACCGGCACGCCACATCTGGGCAACTACGCTGGCGCGATCCGCCCGGCCATACTGGCCAGCCGCGACGCGACCGCCGACTCCTTCTATTTCCTGGCCGACTACCACGCGCTGATCAAGTGCGATGACCCGCTGCGTATCCAGCGCTCGCGGCTGGAGATTGCCGCGACCTGGCTGGCCTGCGGCCTCGATGCCGAGCGTGTGACCTTTTATCGCCAGTCCGATGTGCCGGAAATCCCCGAGCTGACCTGGCTGCTGACCTGCGTCACGGCCAAGGGCCTGCTCAACCGCGCCCATGCCTACAAGGCGTCGGTGGACAAGAACGTCGAGGGTGGCGAGGACCCGGATGCGGGTGTCACCATGGGCCTGTACAGCTACCCGGTGCTGATGGCGGCGGACATCCTCATGTTCAACGCGCACAAGGTGCCGGTGGGGCGCGACCAGATTCAGCACGTGGAAATGGCGCGTGACATTGCCCAGCGCTTCAACCATCTGTTCGGCAACGGCCGCGAGTTCTTCACCCTGCCCGAAGCGGTGATCGAGGAGAGCGTGGCCACGCTGCCGGGACTCGACGGGCGCAAGATGTCGAAGAGCTACGACAACACCATTCCGCTGTTCGGCAGCGCCAAGGAACTGAAGGGCGCCATCGCCCGCATCGTCACCGACTCGCGCCTTCCGGGCGAGCCGAAGGATCCCGATAGCTCGCACCTGTTCACGCTGTACCAGGCATTCGCTACCGCGCAGCAGCAGGATGTATTCCGCCAGGAGCTGCTCGACGGGCTGGCCTGGGGTGATGCCAAGCAGCGCCTGTTCGAACTGCTCGACAACGAACTGGGCGAGGCACGCGAGCTGTATCACCAGCTGATCACCAAGCCTGCCGAGCTAGAGGATATCCTCCAGGCGGGCGCCGCCAAGGCGCGCCGGATCGCCACGCCGTTCCTTGGTGAGCTGCGCGAGGCGGTGGGCCTGCGCAACTTCCGCAGCGAAGTGAAAAGCGCCGCGCCAGCCAAGAAGAAGTCCAGCAAGGTGGCGCGTTTCGCCAGCTTCCGCGAGGCCGATGGTGCCTTCCGCTTCCGCTTCTTCGCCGCCGACGGCGAGGAGCTGCTGCTGTCCCGGCCGCTGAGCAACCCGAAGGCGATCGGCGTGCTGACCCAGCGCCTGATCGCCGGCGGCCCGGATGCCCTGGAACTTCGCGAGGATGAAGGCGATCAATTCACCCTGTGGCTGGACGACGAATGCATCGCCGACAGCCCGCGCTACGAGAGCGCCGAAGCGCTCGATGCTGCCATGCTGCGGGTGCGCGAGGCGTTGGCCACGCTCGTCGAATGACGCGCTGCCGCCAGGGCGGAGCGCTCCATGGAACTGCGCTCCGCGGCGTTACGGCGATCTCCAAGAATGGGTGTCCCAGGAGGGCTGACGCTTGAACGACCTGAGTAAATTGCCAACCACCGAGGGCGCCGCTAAAGTGTCGGCCCCGTTTCACTACCCAGACTCCGCCATGACTCCTCTTGAGCGCTATCAGGCCGACCTGAAACGTCCTGACTTCTTCCACGATGCCGCCCAGGAAAACGCGGTGCGTCACCTGCAGCGTCTGTACGACGACCTGGTGGCCGACGATCGCAGCAAGAGCGGCCTGCTCGGCAAGCTGTTCGGCAAGAAACAGCAGGAGCCGATCAAGGGCATCTACTTCTGGGGGGGCGTCGGTCGCGGCAAGACTTACCTGGTCGACACCTTCTTCGACGCGCTGCCGTTCAAGCAGAAGACGCGTACGCACTTTCACCGCTTCATGAAGCGCGTGCACGAGGAGATGAAAACCCTCAAGGGCGAGAAGAACCCGCTGACCATCATTGGCAAGCGCTTCGCCGACGAGTCGCGGGTGATCTGTTTCGACGAATTCTTCGTCTCCGACATCACCGACGCGATGATTCTCGCCACCCTGCTCGAAGAGCTGTTCAAGAACGGCGTGAGCCTGGTGGCGACCTCCAACATCGTGCCGGACGGCCTGTACAAGGACGGTCTGCAGCGTGCGCGCTTCCTGCCGGCCATCGAGCTGCTGAAGAAGCACACCGAAATCGTCAACGTGGACAGCGGCATCGACTATCGCCTGCGTGCGCTGGAGCAGGCCGAGCTGTTCCACTTTCCGCTCGATGCCGAGGCCGAGCAGAGCCTGGAGCGCAGCTTCAAGAGCCTCTTGCCGGAAAACTGCCGGGTCGTCGACAAAGACGTGCTGATGGTCGAGAACCGCGAGATTCGTGCGGTGAAGACCGGCAACGATGTGGCCTGGTTCGAGTTTCGCGAGCTCTGCGACGGGCCGCGCAGCCAGAACGACTACATCGAACTGGGCAAGATCTTCGGTGCCATCCTGCTGGCCAATGTCGAGCAGATGAATGTCACCAAGGACGACATGGCGCGCCGCTTCATCAACCTCGTCGACGAGTTCTACGACCGCAACGTCAAGCTCATCATCTCTGCCGAGGTCGAACTCAAGGACCTCTATACCGGCGGCCGTCTGGAGTTCGAATTCCAGCGCACCCTGAGTCGCCTGCTGGAGATGCAATCGCACGAATACCTGTCGCGGCCGCACAAGCCCTGAGGGTAGCCATAAGCTGCAAGCTGCAAGTAGAAGCGGAAAAAGCCCGTCGGGCGATCCGCGCTTGTAGGTTGTAGCTTGTAGCTTGTAGCTTTCAGCTGCTTTTATGCCGATACTGCTGCCGATACTGGTTCGGTGACAGGTCGGTGTGCTGGCGGAACAGGCGGGCGAAAAAGCTGGCGTCGTCGTAGCCGACCTCGTAGCTGATCGTCTTGATGCTCTTGCCGGTGGTGGCGAGCAGGCTCTTGGCCGTTTCGATTCTCAGGCGCTGCAGATAATGCAGCGGCTTGTCGCCGGTGGCGGCCTGGAAGCGACGCATGAAGTTGCGAATGCTCATGCCATGCTGGCGCGCCACGTCCTCGAAGCGAAACTTCTCGGCGAAGTTGGCTTCCAGCCATTCCTGAATCTGCAGAATCCGCGTGTCCAGATGCAGTTTCTGCCCGCCGAAACCCAGGCGGCCCGGGCTGTAGCTGCGTTGCAACTCATAGAGCACGTCACGCGCCATGCCCTGGGCTACGTGTGCGCCGCAGAAGCGCTCGACCAGATACATGTACAGGTCGCAGGCCGAGGTCGTGCCGCCTGCGCAGTAGAGGTTGTCGCTGTCGGTGAGGTGCTTGTCGGCGCTGAAAGTCACACCGGGAAAGCGCTCGGCGAAATCATTGGCGAAGCGCCAGTGGGTGGTCGCCTCGCGGCCTTCCAGCAGCCCGGCCTGGGCCATCCAGAACACGCCGGTGGCTTCGCCACAGATGACGCTACCCGCTGCGTGACGCTCGCGTAACCAGGACATCACGCCCGGATGCTGCGCACAGAGTGCAGCGAAATCTCCCCAGAACGCCGGGAGGATCACCATGTCGGCGTCGTCCAGCGGGCCATCCACGGCAATGGCGATACCACTGAAGGTATTCACTGCTTTGCCGTCTGGGCTGACCAGGCGGGTTTCGAAAGCGGGGGTGAGGTCAAGGCCGAGTTGTTTGCCATAGCGCAGGCTGGCCATGTGGAAAAAATCCTTGGCCTGGGCGAGTGTCGAGGCGAACACCCCTTCGGTGGCAAGTATGCTGACGTGCTGGATCGAGGCGAGATTGGGCATGCGATTCTAATTATTGTGGTGAGTAACAAGGTAAATCTGCCGTGTGGCGGCTGGAGCGTCCTATTTTTGTACGCGCCTGTCCAGCCTTAGCTGAAACGATGCGGCTGAACCGTCATGGCGACCCGGCGTCGAACCGCTGATGCACAGGAGCGAAGAGATGAGTGAAAGCAGTCAGTATCCGACAGCCCCTTTCGGCGATTGGGATGGCAGCCCGGCTACGGCGCGAGCGATGCAGCAGAGCCTGGCGTCGCAGGTGCGCTTGCAGGACGACTTCCCGCCGTTGCGATTGATCGCCGGGGTGGATGTCGGTTTCGAGGACGGCGGCAGCATCACCCGCGCCACGGCAGTGCTGCTGGATGCCGATACGCTGGAGTTGGTCGGCAGCAGCCTGGCGCGAATCCCGACGAACATGCCCTATATCCCCGGTCTGCTGTCGTTCCGTGAGCTACCTGCCGTGCTGCAGGCGCTCGGCGAGTTGCCAGGCGTCCCCGACCTGATCTTTTCCGACGGCCACGGTATAGCCCATCCGCGCCGTCTGGGCATTGCTGCTCACCTGGGCGTGGTGACCGGCCTGCCCACCATCGGCGTGGCGAAGAAGCTCCTCACCGGGGCGCACGACGAACTGGATCTGACGCGTGGTGCGCAGGTCGAGTTGCGCGACAAGAAGACCGGCGAGGTGATCGGCTGCGTGCTGCGCAGCAAGGACAAGGTACGGCCACTGATCATTTCCCCGGGTAACCGGGTCAGCATCGCCACCGCGCCGCAGCTGGTGATGCGTTATGTAACGCGCTATCGCCTGCCGGAGCCGACCCGGCTGGCCGATCGGCTGGCCTCGCGACGTGAGGAAAAGGCCGCGGCGCGGCGCCTGTCTGGCGTGGCCGAGTAGCTGGCGGCAGTTTGTAACCAGGGTTGCCTGTGGCTGCGGCGGTGCTTGCAGCTGGCCTCTCGCAGACGCTAGCCTGCGGGCCTGTTGTCAGCTCGGACCCTACGATGATTCTGGATTGCGCTACCGGTTGGTGTCAGGGCGTTCGCCACTGCCCGTCACCGAACTTCAACCAGCGGCCGTCCGGCGAGATTTCCCTGCTGGTGATTCACAACATCAGCCTGCCGCCGGGGCAGTTCGGCACTGGCAAGGTTCAGCAGTTCTTCCAGAATTGCCTGCAGTGCCATGAGCATCCATTTTTCGAGGAGATCGCCGAGCTGCAGGTATCGGCGCATTTTCTCATCGAGCGTGATGGCGCGATCACTCAGTTCGTCTCCTGCCTGGACCGCGCCTGGCACGCCGGCGTTTCCTGCTTCGACGGTCGCGAGGGCTGCAACGATTTCTCCATCGGCATCGAGCTGGAAGGAACCGACGACCAGCCCTTCAGCGAGGCGCAATACCAGGCGCTGATCGAGTTGTGCCGGGTTCTGCAGCGTGCGTTTCCGGCTATTACGCCCGAGCGGGTTTGCGGCCACAGCGATATCGCGCCGGGGCGCAAGACCGATCCCGGTCCGACATTCGACTGGCAGCGGCTGCGTGCGGCTTCCATTACCTGCTGACGAAAGGAACGGACGATGAGTTTTCTGGTGATCCTGCTCGTGCTGCTGGTGGAGAAGTTCTCCGACTGGCGGCCGCGCCTGCAACACGACCGCCCATGGCTGACGCGCCTGCGCCAGGCAGAGGCCAGCCCGCGGCTGCGCCAGGCACCCTGGCTGGCGCTGCTGTTGCTGGTGTTGCTCCCAGTGCTGCTGCTCGGCCTGGTGTTGCTTGCACTGGAACCGCTGGCCTACGGCTGGCTGAGCCTGCCGGTGCATCTGCTGGTGTTGCTTTACAGCCTCGGCCGCGGCCATGCCAAGGCTGAGCTCGGCGCGTTCCGCGATGCCTGGCGTCGTGGCGATGAGGAGGCTGCGGCGCTGGCGGCCGAGCGTGACGCCGGTCTGCAGGCGCAGGACCCGCCGAGCCTGTTGTCAGCGGTGCAGGCCTGGCTGCTGTGGCGGAGCTACGAGGGCTTCTTTGCGGTGATCTTCTGGTACCTGCTGCTCGGGCCGATGGCGGCGCTGGCGTACCGGCTGCTGGCGCTGTGCGCCGAACATGCGACGCTCGAAGGGCTGCGCGAGCGAGCCGAGCAGCTGCGGCATGCCTTCGACTGGTTGCCGGTGCGCGTGTTGCTCGGCAGTTTTGCGCTGGTCGGCAACTTCGTCGCCGTCAACCGAGCACTGCTGCACGAGCTGCTGAGCTGGGATGTGCCAGCCCGGCGACTGTTGGCCGATGCAGGTCCGCTGGCCGCCGATCTGCCGTCCGCGATCGACGGTGAGGCGGGCATCGCGCGGATCGACGGGATTGCGGCATTGCTGGTGCGTACACGGGTGTTCTGGTACGCGGTGATTGCACTCTGGACGATCCTCGCCTGACTTTTCCGCCAGCGGCATCGCTAATGGGCGTTCATAACGCCGCCATATGGGAGTTGTCCGCAGAATGGCTGAAACCCGCATGCTAGACATCTCGCCGGGAGTCTGGCGGATATACGGCTGCAGGCTATCATTTGGCCATTACCTTAAGTTACAAAAACGTCTACCGATATCCCGTATAACCCGGGCAGATGCCACTCTCTGACGAGCCCTGCTGCGCGTTGCAACTGCGTGCAAGCCAATACCAATAAAATTGGGAGACGTCGTGTGAATAGTCTGTTGTATCCCGCGATCGCATTCATGAACCGCCTGAGCTTCGGCATGAAGTTCAGCCTGGTCAGCGTCCTGTTTTTCGTTCCCATGCTGCTGAGCAACTACTACCTGGTACGTGACTCGTACCGGGCGTATGTCGGTACCCGTAACGAACTGCAGAGCCTCGAGCTGCTCGGCTCGACCCTGCAGGTGCGGCGCAGCATGGAGGACTGGAAAGACCTCGTGCACATCGAGTCGATCATCGGCCAGACCGGCAATGTCGAGGCGTTGCAGACCCGCCTGAATCGCGTCGAAAGCGAGCTCACGGCACAGTTGCAGGCGCTCGCGCCCGTTGGTGATGCGCCCGAGCAGGTGGCCGAATTCAATGCCCGTCGCGACGAGCTGGTGACCGGTCTGAACGCCGCCCAGGCGGAGCAATCGTTGCAATCCAAAGCCGCCATGGCCGAGTCGCTGCTGGGCCAGTCGCAGGTGATGATCAAGCTCGTCGCCGGCCAGTCCGGCCTCAGCCAGGATCTCGAGCGTGAGGTCCGTCTGTTGGCCGAGCTGCTGACCACGGTAACCCCGGCCATCAGCGCATCGCTCGGCGAGGGGCGCGCGGTGGGCTCTTACACGTTCGGCCAGGGCTACCTGAACTCCGATGCCAGCAATACGCTGGACAACCTCGTGCTGGAACTGGAAAAGCAGCAGGCGCAGTACGCCGCACAGTTGCAGGATGCCCTGGGCGCAAGCCAGGCCGCGCGTACCCGGCTCGACGCCTTCGCCACCGCCAGTCGTGAGTCCCTGCAGGCGAGCAGCGAAATTCTGCAGGACGAGGTGATCATGGCCGAGGCGCTGGACCTGCCTTGGGAGCAGTTCTACGAGCGCATCAGCGCGCAGATGGCCAAGACCTACGAGCTGAACGACGCCATTCTCGGTTTCCTCGAGGTGGAGCTTGCCGAGCGGCTGGAGCAGAAGCGCCTGCTCATGACCCTGCTGCTTTCGGCTCTGGCGGTGGTGCTGTGCCTGGTGGCGTATCTGTACGCAGGCTTCTACGCCTCGACGCGCGCCTCGCTGCACAGTCTCGGCAGGATCATGGACAAGGTCGCCGCCGGTGACATGACCGTGCGCTATCAGGTACAGAGCCGCGATGAGCTTGGCGAGCTGGGCCAGGTGTTCAATACCACCGTGGCGCAGATCCGCGAGCTGATCGAGCGAGTCGGGCAGACCGTCGCCGAAGTCGAACGCCAGGCACAGCGGGTCGAAAGCGTCTCCGGCGAGAGCAATCAGACGGTATCCGAGCAGCGTGGGCAGATCGAGCAGGTCGCCACGGCGATGAACGAGATGTCCGCCACCGCCCAGGAGGTCGCCAGCAGTGCCGAGGCCGCAGTTGGCAGCGCACAGAGCGTCAACGAGGAAACCGTCAGCGGGCGCGAGCTGGTGGTAGCGCAGGTCGGCGGTATCCAGCGGCTGGCCGTCGAGATCGAGCAGTCGGTGCAGGTGATCAACCAGTTGGCCGACGACAGCAAGGCGATCAGCCAGGTGCTGGACGTGATCAAGACCATCGCCGAGCAGACCAACCTGCTGGCCCTCAATGCGGCCATCGAGGCCGCGCGTGCGGGCGAGCAGGGCCGTGGCTTCGCGGTGGTCGCAGACGAGGTGCGCGGGCTGGCGCAGCGGACGCAGAAGTCCACCGCGGAAATCGAACAGATGATCGCTCGTCTGCACAATGGTGTCGGCGCAGCGGTGAAAACCATGCATGCCAGCCATACGCTGGCCGAAGACACCGTTGGCCAGTCGGGGCGGGTCGAGCAGGCGCTGGAAAACATCCTCGGCGCGGTGGGGCTGATCGTCGATCAGAACCAGCAGATCGCCGCTGCGGCTGAGCAGCAGACAGCCGTGGCGCACGATATCGATCGCAATATCGTCGCGATCAACGAGGCCGGCCAGCGCACCGCCGAGGGCGCCGGGCACACCGAGCAGGCGAGTCGCGAACTGTCCCAGCTGGTGGGACGCCTGCAGCAGCTGATCGGCGCGTTCCGGGTCTGACCGCGGCGATGATCAGGGCTGCGGCCAGCCGAACAGTTCACAGCTGTTGCGATAGCTGGCTGCGGCCAGCTCTTCGGCGCTGACACCCTTCAGATCGGCCAGCATCCGGCAGATATCCGGCAGCAGTTCCGGGCTGTTGCGCTCGCCGGCGTGGCCGGCTGGTGGGATATCCGGCGAGTCGGTTTCCAGCACGATGGCCTCCAGCGGCAGTTGCTTGAGCACCCGCTGCATGCGCAGCGCCTGTGGCCAGGTACCGGCGCCCCCGAGGCCGAGCCTGAAGCCGAGGCGCAGGTATTCCTGAGCTTCCTCCCAACTGCCACTGAAGGCGTGCACGATGCCGGCGCGCTGCAGCTTGTAGCGTTTGAGCATGGCGATCATCGGTGCGTGGGCGCGGCGTACGTGCAGCAGCACCGGCAGCTCGAACTCCGCAGCCAGCGCCAGCTGCGCTTCGAGCAGTTCGTGCTGGCGCTCGATGTCCGGGTCCTCGACGTAATAGTCCAGGCCGATCTCGCCGATGGCGCAGAGTTTAGGCTCACCGCGTAGCTGCTCCAGCCAGTCGCGCAGCTTGCCCAGGTGCTCGTCCCGGTGCTCGGCGATGAACACCGGGTGAAGGCCCAGCGCGGCATGAACCGCTGGCTGCTCGCAGGCTAGTTGCCAGACCCGCTCCAGATTCGCTTCGTGCACGCCGAGTACCACGATGCGCTCGACGCCAGCGGCCGCGCTGCGGGCGATGACCTGGGTCCTGTCATCATCGAACATCTCGAAATCGAGGTGGGTATGGGTGTCGATAAGCTGCACGACAGGCTCCGTACGGTCGGCGGTGGGCGGGCGCGTAATGCTACATGGCCTTCAGTGGCTTTCCTCTTCGATCTGAATGTCGCTGACGCCCAGCTCTTCAAGCCGGCTGTCTTCGCTGGGGCGTATCGGGTTTTCCCAGGGGGCGTCGACCGCCGCACGCGGCTCGCGGACGTAATGCAGCAGTATTTCCAGTTCGGCCTGCTCCAGACCGGGCACTTCGAACGAGCTGATCAGCAGCGAGGCCGGTTCGCCGTTGATGCAGTAGTGGATGCGGTAACGCTTCAGATCGGTCATGGCGGGCGTCCTGCGGTTGGCGGCACTGAAGTATCCGACCGCCGAAATCCGCTCAGGCTCCCGAGTCTCCCCCTGCTTCGCGCTCGAGCAACGCCGCCTTGCGCTCCAGCCCCCAGCGGTAGCCGGTCAGCGCCTGATGACTGCCGACCACACGATGGCAGGGCACCAGCAGGCCGACGGGGTTGCTGGCGCAGGCACGGGCGATTGCGCGGGCGTGGCTGCCGAGGCTTGCCGCCAGCTCACCGTAGCGCCGCGTCTCGCCGGCAGGAATCTGCTGTAGCGCCTGCCAGACACGCTGCTGGAAGGCGGTGCCGCGCAGATCGAGCGGCAGCTGGGCGGCACGTTGCGGTTCTTCCAGCTGGCTGACGATTGCCTGCAGCCATTCACCCAGGCCTTCCTGATCGCGCTGCAGCAGTGCCGCGGCAAAACGGGAGCGCAGATCGTCTTCCAGCGCTGTCTGGTCGTCGCCGAACAGCAGGGCGCAGATGCCTTTGTCGCTGGCTGCGACCAGCAGCAGGCCGAGCGGGCAGGGCGCCAGGGCGTAGCGCAGGGTTTCGCCCGCCCCTTTGCGTCGGCGTTGGGCCGGCGTCAGCGCCTGCGTATCCGCATAGGGTGCCCGCGTGCCGGAGTAGCCGGCGGCGAGGGCGGCACCGAGTACCGAGTCGGCCACGGCCAGGTGGCTTTCCAGACGTTCGCGGCGGCGGGCCGCTGACCAGGCCCGCGGGGTCATGCCGGTGCGCGCCTTGAACGCCCTAGACAGGTAGGCAGGGGACAGACCGATGCGCGCGGCCAGTTGTTGCAGCGGCAGCGGTGCCTCGGTTTCGTCGAGCAGGCGGCAGGCGGCGATCACCAGCGCATCGAGCTGCTCGTTCGGGCTCGGGCCGCAAGGCGAACAGCGGCGACATGGCCGGTAACCGGCGGCCTGGGCTGCCGCTGGATCGGTGTAGAACGTCGTCCGCTCGCGAGCTGGCCGGCGTGCCGGGCAGCTGGGTCGGCAGAAAATACCGGTCGAGCGTACGGCGAACACGAAGCGGCCATCGAAGGCGGCATCGCGTTCGCATAGCGCTTGCCAGCAGCGGTCCTGGTCGAGCATGGCGCGACTCCCCTGATTGATGCTGCGATTGTCGGTCCTGGCCGGACGTGCGCCAATCCAAAGCGTGCTTTCAAAGTCGATGGGGAGCATGGAAGCCACCCCGTGATTGCCGTAACCTGCAGCATCGCCCTGACCGAGAAGGACCTGCAAGCCGCTGATGAAAACGCCTAAACGACTCGAACCGCTGATCGAGGATGGCCTGATCGACGAGGTGCTGCGGCCGCTGATGAGCGGCAAGGAAGCAGCGGTATACGTGGTGCGCTGTGGCGATGAGCTGCGTTGCGCCAAGGTCTACAAGGAAGCCAACAAGCGCAGCTTCCGTCAGGCCGTGAAATACCAGGAAGGCCGCAAGGTGCGCAGCAGCCGCGATGCGCGCGCCATGGCCAAAGGCTCCAAGCACGGGCGCAAGGAGAAGGAAGACAACTGGCAGAACGCCGAGGTTGCGGCCCTGTTCCGCCTGGCCGATGCCGGCGTGCGAGTGCCCAAGCCCTACGATTTCCTCGACGGCGTGCTGCTGATGGAGATGATCGCCGGCGAGGATGGCGATGCCGCACCGCGACTGAACGACGTCGACCTACATCCGGACGATGCCCGCGAGTTCCATGCGTTCATGATTCACGAAGTGGTCAAGATGCTCTGCGCGGGGCTGGTGCACGGTGACTTGTCCGAATTCAACGTGCTGCTCGATGAGCACGGCCCGGTGATCATCGACCTGCCGCAGGCGGTGGATGCGGCCGGCAACAACCATGCGTTCGAAATGCTCGAACGCGATGTCGGTAACATGTCGGCCTATTTCGGCCAGTTCGCCCCGGAGCTCAAGTTCACGCGGTACGCCAAGGAGATGTGGGCGCTGTACGAGCAGGGCAAGCTGACTACCGAGACCGAGCTGACCGGCGAGTTTGCCGAGCCGGAAGATGCCGCAGATATCGATGCGGTAATGCGCGAGATCAAGGCTACGCTGGCCGAGCAGGAGCGCCGCGAGGCCTTGCGCGGGGCCGACGATGCGCCGAAGGATGAGCCGCCGGAGCCGCCATGGATGAGAGGGTAATTGGCAGTCTCTAGCAAGAGCTGGAGACTGCTGGCTCTGCTTCGTTGAGCCGCTTGATCGCCTGGTTTCCCAGGAGGCGAACCAGGCTATCAAGTGACTTGGCAATCGGTTTGGCTAGAGCGACCAAAGGCTTTGGCTTTTCAACGGCTTCACTGTGCCGATTTCTCTGCAGGCCTAGCCGCGGCATCTGCGGACTCAGCCTGCCACCCACCTCCCAACGCCACATACAACGCCACCTGGGCCGTCGCTAGCTCCGTCCTGCCCTCGAGCGCTTGTCGCTTGGCCTGTAGTGCACCACGCTGGGCGTCCAGCACTTCACTCAGGTTGGCCTCACCCAACTCATAGCTGCGCTGCGCCAGTCGATGCGCACGTTCGCGGTGCTCGCGGGTGCGGCTGAGGGATGCGTGTCGGCGTTGCTGACCAGCCATCCTCGTCAGGCCACGCTCGACTTCCTCCAGCGCACGGGCCAACGCCTGTTCGAATGCGACATAGGCTGTCTCGCCCTCGGCATCGGCAAGGTCGATGGCTGCACCGCGGCGTGGATAGTCCAGCAGCGGCAGGCCGAATGTGGCACCGACTCGGGCGAAGTTCGACGCGCTGGACACTGCATCGCCCAGCGCGAAGCCGGAGCGGCCCACTGCGGCCTGCACCGCCAGCTTGGGAAACAGGTCGCGGCGAGCGGCCAGCGATTGCAGCTCGGCGGCGTCCAGCCGTGCCGCTTCGGCAATCAGGTCCGGACGGCGGCGCAGCAGGTCGATGGGCTGGCCGGGGGCGATGCGCTGTTCGGCCAGTGGCACCGGCGCGTTGGCGGCGAAACGCGCGGCGGTGCTGCCCGGCGGCTCGGCGAGCAGGGTGTCCAGCGCCAGCTGCGCTTCGGCCAAGTGGATATCCAGCTCATCCAGATCGGCTTCCCGCGACGCGCGCTCGGCGGATGTGGCTTCCACATCCAGTCGGGTCACTTCGCCGGCATGGAAGAGCAGTCCGGCGATGCGCTCCAGCTCGCGCGCCACTTCAATGCCTTCGACCAGCAGGGCTCGCTGGCCCTGCAGCGCGCGCATTTGCAGATAGCCCTGCGCGGTGTTCGAGGCAACGGCGAGCCGCGCCGCTACCGTCTGCGCCTCCGCCGAACGCAGTTGCCGGGCCGCGCTGTCACGCCGCGCGCGGGTGGCGCCAAACAGGTCCAGCTCCCAGGTGGCCTGCAAGGCCAGCTCCCAGGTGTCGACGCTGATCACATCATCGTCAGGGATAAAGTCGGCCAGCGGGCTTCCAGGTTCGGCGTCTTGATCGTTCTCGACCCACTGGCGGCTGGCCGAACCGGGCAGGTCGAAGCTCGGCAGCAGGCCGGCACGCGACTGGCGCAGCTGGGCTCGTGCTGCCGTTACGCGCGCCATGGCCAGGCGCACATCGTGGTTCTGCTGCATGGCGCGGCTGACCAGTGCGGTGAGCTGTGGGTCATCGAACTGGCGCCACCAGGCGGCCAGCGTTTCGGCATCCGCCGCTTGCGCGCCGGCGGCACTGAACCAGCCTTCCGGCATTTGCGGATCGGCATACTGCGGTGCGCTGGAGCAGGCGCTCAGGGCCAGGGCGAGCAGCAGCGGAGCGGCCAGGGCCTTGGCAGTCATGCGGTTTCCTCCGGTCGCACTTTCATGAACAGCAGGTACAGACATGGCACCGCAAGTAGGGTCAGCAGCGTGGCGAAGCCCAGGCCGCCCATGATGGTCACCGCCATGTTGGCGAAGAACGGGTCGAACAGCAGCGGCACCATGCCCAGCACCGTGGTGCCAGCAGCCATCATCACCGGGCGCAGGCGTGACGCCGAGGCCTCGATGATGGCGGTCAGGCGTGGCACTTCGTCATCGATCTGCCTGTCGATCTCGTCCACCAGCACCACGGCGTTCTTGATCAGCATGCCGGTCAGGCTGAGCAGGCCGAGCAGCGCCATGAAGCCGAAGGCCTGGCCGGTGAGCAACAGGCCGAAACTGACGCCGCAGATCGCCATGGGTACCACCAGCCAGATCATCAGCGGCTGGCGCACCTTGGCGAACAGCAGCACGGTGACCAGCACCATCGCCAGGTAGGGCACCGCCAGCGTACTGGCCAACGCCTGCTGGGCATCGGATGACTGTTCGTAGTCGCCGCCCCATTTCAGGCTGTAGTTGACCGGCAGTTCGATGCCCTCGATCAGCGGACGAATGCGCTCGTGCGCCTCGTTGGTGTTCTCGCCATCCCGCGGCTCGGCGCGAATGGAGATGGTGCGCTCGCGGTCGTAGCGCACGATGATGCTGTCCTCGCTGGTCGGCTCGATGCCGTCGGCGACCTGCGCCAGCGGCACGTAGCCGTTGCCCGCTGGGCTCCAGATCAGCCGCTGCAGCAGGTTGTCACTGCCGATGCGGTCGTCGGGCGCGGCGCGCAGCAGCACTGGGATCAGTTCGTCGCGCTCGCGCAGCAGACTGACCCGCTGGCCCTCGCTGCCGGCTGCGAGCGCGCGGGCCACGGCCTGGCGGGTCAGACCGGCGTCTGCAAGACGATCCAGTGCCAGTTGCGGGCGCAGCACCAGCACCGGCTGGCGCCAGTCGTCGCGCACGTTGAATACCTTGCCCTCATCCTGTAACCGCTTGCGACCCTCGGCAGATATTCTCCGTAGCACGTCGATATCCGGGCCGCTGATGCGCGCCTCCAGCTTGGCCTCGGCATTGGGACCGAACATGAACTGAGCGGCCGTGACGTCAGCCGATGGGTAGCGCTGCGGCAACTCCTGGTTGATCTGCCGCACCAGGTCGTCAATCAAATCCGCATCCTCGGTGCGCACGAGAAAGTGCATCAGCGATGAATTCGGCTGCTCCGGCATGTAAGTGAGCATGAAGCGCGAGGCCCCGGCGCCGATGAAGCTGGACACGCCGCTGACACCCTCCATCTCCGCCAGGTACTCCTCGACGTCAGTCGCGGTGCGCGCGGTATCGCGGATATGCGTGCCCTGGGGCAGGAACAGGTTGATGTAGAACAACGGCGTACTTGACGGCGGAAAGAAGCTCTGCGGCAGGCGGGTGAAGATCACGGCACTGACCACCGTCAGCACCAGCAGCACGCCGATGGTCAGCCAGGGCCGATGCAGCACGCCACCGGCCAGGCGCCGATAACGGTTGTACCAAGGGCCGTTGTAGGCCGCATCGGGGTCCTCGTCGGTGCCGGCATTGCGCAGCAGGTAATGGCCGAACAGCGGTACCAGCAGCAGGGCCAGCAACCAGCTGAGCAGCAGCGACACGGCAATGACAAAGAACAGCGAGAAAAGGAATTCGCCGGTGGTGTCCTGGGACAGGCCGATCCCGGCGAAGGCGAGAATGCCGATGATGGTCGCCCCAAGCAGCGGCCATTGCGTTTGCTGCAGCGTTTGCTGCGAGGCTTCGAGAATGCTCTTGCCCTGGCGCTGGCGCACCAGCATGCCATCGCAGACCACCACCGCGTTATCCACCAGCATGCCCATGGCGATGATCAGCGCGCCGAGGGAAATCCGTTCCAGCTCGATGCCCACCAGCCACATCACCAGCAGTGTGCCAAGCACGGTGAGGAACAGCACCGCCCCGATGATGAAGCCGGCGCGCATGCCCATGGCGATGCACAGCACGCCGACCACGATGGCCACCGAGAGGAACACGTTGAGCGCGAAACTGTTCACCGACTCGTCGACGATCTGGTGCTGTTCATACAGCGGATGCAGATCGGCGCCCAGCGGCATACGGTGCTCGTTGGCCTGCAGGACAGCTTCGACGCTATGCCCGACCTCGACGATATTCGCCCCGGATACCCCGCTGATGCCGAGCGTCAGCGCCTGCTGGCCGTTGTGACGAATGATCTGTTGTGGCCGCTCGGCGTATTCTCGCGATAGCTTGGCGATGGCGCCCAGTTCGACCCGTTGTGGCCCTTGGCCGACCGGCAGTGCACGCAACTCGTCGAGAGAATCGAAGGCACCGCTCGGGCGCAGCCGCACGAAGAAGTCGCCGGCATTGACGCCACCGGCATCCACCGCGGCGTCGGTATCGGCCAGGGCCGCGGCGATCTCGTCCGGGGCGACGCCCAGTGCGGCCAGCTGCGCCTGATCGACCTCCACCAGAATGCGCTCTTCCTGTACCCCGGCGATCTCCACTTTGCCGACGCCATCTGCAGTGAGGAGGGCGCGGCGCAGGTCCTTGGCCGTTTCGTGCAGCTCCTTGAGGGTCAGCCCGTCGCCGGTCAGCGCGTAGAAAATGCCGTATACGTCACCGAAATCGTCATTCACCATCGGCGGCTCGATGCCCGGCGGCAGGTCGCCGAGGGCATCGTCGATCTTGTTGCGCAGCTCGTCCCAGATCTGCGGCAGCGCATCGCCGTCGTAGCGGTCCTGCATTTCCACGCGAATCTCGGCGATGCCCGGCATTGAGCGCGAGCGGATCTCCTTGATCTGCGACATCTGCTGGATGGCGCTTTCCAGCGGCTCGGTTACCTGCTGCTCGACCTCCAACGCCGTGGCGCCGGGGTATTGCACATTGACGATGGCCTGCTTGATGGTGAATTCCGGATCTTCCAGGCGGCCGATCTCGAAGAAGGCGAGGATGCCGCCGAGCAGGCATATCAGTACCAGAATCCAGATGTTGACCGGTCGGGTGATGGCGTAACGGGCAAAATCCATCGGCTCAGTTCCGCTCCCGCGCTTCGATCGGCTGGTCTTCGTGCAACTTGCTGCCACCTGCTACCACGATTGGCATCTGCGCCTGCAGTGCGTCGCCGCGAATCAGCGCCTGATCGCCATCGACTTGCTGCAGCTGAACCGGATGGCGCCGGGCGCGGCCGTCGTCGGCCTGCCAGACGAAGTGTTTGCCGTTGCTGTCGGTCTGCAGTGCCGACAGCGGCAGGCGGAAGCCGTCATCGTCCGTCTGTGGCCGGGCGGGGCGCTCCAGGCTGACGCGCATGGCCATACCGGGCAGCAGGTTGAAATCCTCCGGCGGTTCGCCCTGCAGCACCAGGCGATAGGTGCGCGCGCCTTCGCGCGGCTGGGTGCTGTGTTCCTTGTAGCGCAGCGGCAGGCGCAGGTCGGCAATCACCAGCTCGGCCTCGGCCTTGAGCTCGGGCCCGAGCGGAACGCTCAGCGCCGCGCTTTCCGGCAGATCGACGCTGACCTCGATATGCCGGTTGTCCTGCATCTCGAATACCGGCGTGCCGACCGCTACCACCATGTCCGGTTCGGCGAGCCGTCGAGCCACGACGCCATCGAATGGCGCCGTCAGGGTGCTGTGATCGATATTGCGCTGGGCGCTGTCGCGGGCCACGCGGGCGGCCACCGTGTTGGCCTCCAGCGCCTCGATGGCGGCGGGGGCGAGGATGCCTTCGGCGAGCAGGGTGCGCTTGCGCGCCAGGTCTGCTTCGAGCTGGCGCAGGCGCGCTTCGGCCTCCCGCATTTGCAGGCGATAGTCGGTGCGGTCCAGCTGTGCCAGGGCTTGCCCGCGGCGTACACGGGCACCTTCGTCGATCAGGATGCGCTCGATGCGCCCGGCCACCTCGAACGACAGCTGGGTGCTGGTCACGCTCTGCACCACACCGGAGAAACGCAGTGCCTCGGCCTCCGGCCTGGCCGGCTGCAGCGGTTCGACCAAGGCCACGCGTGGTGGCTCGGGCGCCGGCTCGGCCTCCGAGGAACAACCGCCGAGCAGCGGCAGCGCACAGACGATGATCGTCAACCAGGCCTTGGACACTGGGAAAGCTGGCGTTGACGTCATCGGGGCTCCTGTCTGATTGGCGGTTATAGCGGTGTGGCACGCGCTAGGACTGACAATAGAGTCCAGTGCCAGCGCAGGAGTTCGACAGCAATGTGTTGCGAACGGCGTGACTGAACAGTCGATTTCTGCCAGAGCTCTGCCACACTTGAGGTTGCACGGCTGCGGCTCTGGAGCGCTTGACCGCCGTGGACGCAGCGGGGATGCTTGCCCGCTGTTCAAGGCGCATCAGTCATGGGGAATACGCAATGCAAGGCCAGGCACCGGTAATCGACTATCTGAAGGAGCTGTTGCGCGGGGAGTTGGCGGCGCGCGATCAGTATTTCCTGCACTCGCGGATGTACGCCGATTGGGGCTTTACCAAGCTCTACGAACGCATCAATCACGAAATGGAGGAGGAGACCCAGCATGCTGATGCACTGTTGCAGCGCATCCTCTTTCTCGAAGGCACCCCGGACATGACACCGGAGCCGATCCATCCCGGCCATACTGTGCCGGACATGCTGCGTAGCGATCTGGCGCTGGAGTACAAGGTGCGTGCCGCGCTGGCTCAGGGTATCGCCCTGGCCGAACAGCATGGCGACTACCCGACTCGCGACATCCTCGCCCTGCAATTGCAGGACACCGAAGAAGATCACGCCTACTGGCTCGAGCAGCAGCTTGGCCTGATCGACCGCATCGGCCTGCAGAACTACCTGCAATCCCAGGCCAGCTGAGCCCTCGACCCCGCGAGGCATGGCCTGCCTCGCGGGGCGTTCCGTCAGAGCCGGAAGCGGCTCACCATCGACTGCAACTGACCGCCGAGACGGGCCAGCTCGGTGCTCGACGCCGCGGTTTCCTCGCTGGCGGCGGCGGTCTGTTCCGACACATCGCGCACGTTCACCACGCTGCGGCTGATCTCCTCGGCCACCGCGCTCTGCTCCTCGGCGGCCGCGGCGATCTGCTGGTTCATCGCCTGGATGTTCGACACGGTGCGGGTGATGCTGCCCAGCGAAGCGCCGGCACGGCGCGCCAGCTCGACGCCGCTATCGGTCAGGCCGCGGCTGGTGTGCATGATCGAGGCGACCTGCTGGGTGCCGTTCTGTAGCGCAGCGACCAGCCCTTCGATTTCCTCGGTGGATTTCTGCGTGCGCTGCGCCAGGCCGCGCACCTCGTCGGCGACCACGGCGAAGCCGCGTCCGGCCTCGCCCGCACGGGCAGCCTCGATGGCGGCGTTGAGTGCCAGCAGGTTGGTCTGCTCGGCCACCGCACGGATCACGTTCATCACGCTGCCGATCTTGTCGCTTTCTTCCTGCAGCGCCGTCATCGCCTCGGTGGAGCGCACCACGGCGCTGGCCATGCGTTCGATCTGGGTCACCACCTCGGTCACCACGCGGTCGCCTTCGCGGGCTTCGCCGTCCGCCTCGGTGGCGGCCAGCGCGGCCTGCTCGGCATTGCGCGCCACTTCCTGAACGGTCGCCGACATCTCGTGCATAGCGGTGGCGACCTGGTCGGTCTCCTCCTTCTGGCTGTTCACACCGGCGCTGGTCTGCTGGGTGACCGCCGAAAGCTCTTCGGCGGCGGCGCTGATCTGGCTGACGCCATCGCGGATACCGCCGATCAGCTCGCGCAGGGTCGAGCCCATCTGCTGGATGCCGCGTTGCAGCACGCCCAGCTCGTCGCGGCGCTGAATCTGCGCGGTGGCGCTGAGGTCGCCGGAGGCGATGCGCTCGACGTCGGCCAGGGTGGCGCGCAGCGGCAGGATGATCTGCCGGGTGATCAGCCAGGCGGCCAGCATGCCCAGCACCAGGGCCAGCAGCGCGCTGAGGATCAGGCGTGTGCGTGCGGCGGCGCTTTCCACGTCGAGCTGGTCAAGCTGGTACTGGTAGAGCGAGTCGCTGATGCGGACGATTTCCTTCTGCTGGTCGGTCATTTCCTGGCGCGCCTTGGCGATCGCCAGGGTGGCCTTCTCCAGCGCCTCGATGGCGCCGCGGTACTCGTCGAGCATCGCGCGAATCTGCTGCAGCGTCGTCGCGTGGTTGGCATCGAGCGCGCTGGCATGGCGGCCAAGGCTGGCCTGGGCCGCGTCCAGCTGCGCGTAGACAGCCTTGGCCGCCTCGGCGCCGGGAGTGGCCATATAGACGCGCAGCAGGTACTGCGCGCGCTGCACGTCGTCTTCGACCTGGGTGATCGCCTGGAATTGAGCGAAGCGGCCTTCGTCATACTCCGAGAGCTGCAGCACCTGACGGTTCACGCCAGCCATCAGTTCGCCGAGGCGGTTGGCGGCCTGGTCGATGGTCTGCCGCGAGCCGTTAGCCTCGGCATAGGCCTTGCGCATGTCGTTCAGCGAGCTCTGATACTGCGCGTTGTAGCCGGCCTGCTCCTTGAGCTGCGCGACGTTGGCAGGGTTGTTGAAGGTTTCCAGCAGCTTGGTCTGCTGGGTGAGGTAAATACCCAGGTTCTTGTCCAGGCGCTCGGTGGACTCATTGTCGCCATTGGCCAGCATGAACTGCAGGCGGGCGATACGCAGGTCGGTCAGCGTCTTGTTCAGCAATGAGATTTCGGTCATCCAGCTGCTACGCTGGATGACGCTGCCGAGGCTGCCCCAGCCGTTCCAGGCGAGGATGAGGGTCAGGGCCAGCACGGCACCGAAGCCCAGTGCGAGCTTCCTGCTGACGCCGAGGTTTGCAAACCAGTTGTTCATGGCATTCCAATCAGATGAATAGTTCGATCCGAACGGGTGCCTTACCGGCGGCCCGCGGGTGTCTTCGGGCCCCTCTTTCGGCCGCGAGCATACGAACTTGAATGTAAATCTAGGAATGGTCGCAGCGCGCCGATGGCGGACGCCCGGCGCGCTGGAGAGGGGGCGTTTGTAGGGCGCGGACCGGCGTCAGCCTTTGCCTGGCGAGGGGATTGCGGCCGGTCGGGATGATGGGGCGTTGCAGCAACCGCCTTCTATGCCCTGCAGGATCGGGCAGTCCGGGCGGTCATCGCCCTGACAGTGGTCGACCAGTTCCTGCAGCGTGTCGCGCAGGCCGACCAGCTCGGCGATCTTGCGATTCAGCTCGTCGATATGCGCGCCGGCCAGGGCTTTCACGTCGGCGCTGGCGCGCTGGCGGTCCTGCCACAGGGCCAGCAGCTTGCCGACTTCCTCCAGCGAGAAACCCAGGTCGCGGGCGCTGCGGATGAAGGCCAGCTGATGCAGGTCGCGCTCGTTGTAGTGGCGATAGCCATTGGCGCCACGCCCGGCCGGCGTGAGCAGACCGATGGATTCGTAGTAGCGGATCATCTTCGCCGTGAGACCGCTGTGCTTGGCTGCCTGACCGATGTTCATGGCGTGCTCCCGATCATTCTTGCGGTTTCCAGGAACGCAGCAGCAGGGCGTTGCTGACCACGCTGACGCTCGACAGGGCCATCGCCGCGCCGGCCACCACCGGGCTGAGAAAGCCGAAGGCGGCGAGCGGTATGCCCACCAGGTTGTAGATGAAGGCCCAGAACAGGTTCTGCTGGATCTTGCGGTAGGTACGCCGGCTGATCTCCAGTGCGGCCGGCACCAGGCGCGGATCGCCGCGCATCAGGGTGATGCCGGCGGCGTGCATGGCCACGTCGGTGCCGCCGCCCATGGCGATGCCGACGTCCGCTGCGGCCAGGGCCGGGGCATCGTTGATGCCGTCGCCGACCATCGCCACCACGGCGCCGCCGTTCTTCAGCTCGGCGACGGTGGCGGCCTTGTCCGCCGGCAGCACCTCGGCATGCACGTCGTCGATGTGCAGCGCTTCGGCCACCACCCGCGCGCTGCCACGGTTGTCGCCGGTGATCAGGTGGCTGCGGATATGCCGCGCCGCGAGCCCGGCAATCGCCGCGGCGGCGCCGTCCTTGAGGCTGTCACCGAAGGCGAACAGGCCGAGGATGCGCGGCTCGGGTGCATGTTCCACCAGCCAGGAGAGGGTGCGACCCTCGGCTTCCCAGCGCTGGGCGGTTTCCAGCAGCTCGCCCGGCTGCAGGCCGTACTCTTCGAGCATGCGCCGGTTGCCCAGCGCCAGCTGCTGACCATCCAGCGCTCCGGCGATGCCGCGGCCGCTCAGGGCCTGGCTCTTCTGCACATCCGGCAGCACGATGGCGTCGGCTTCGCAGCGCTCGAGCACGGCGCGCGCCAGCGGGTGTTCGCTGCCCCGCTGCAGGGCGCCGGCCAGGCGCAGTATCCGTGCTTCGTCGCCGCCCACGGCGTGCAGGTGGATGATCTGCGGCTTGCCCGAGGTGAGCGTGCCGGTCTTGTCGAACGCCACGGCCGTGACCGCATGGGCGACTTCCAGCGCCTCGGCGTCCTTGATCAGGATGCCGTGGCGCGCCGCCACGCCGGTGCCGGCCATGATCGCCGCCGGCGTGGCCAGGCCGAGGGCGCAGGGACAAGCGATGACCAACACGGCCACGGCGTTGATCAGCGCGACCTCGGCCGGCGCGCCATTGAGCAGCCAGCCGATCAGCGTGGCCACGGCGATCACCAGCACGGCCGGGACGAACACCTGGCTGACCTTGTCCACCAGCTTCTGGATCGGCGCCTTGGCCGCCTGGGCGTCTTCGACCAGGCGGATGATTCGCGCCAGCACGGTCTCGCCGCCGAGCGCGGTGGTGCGCACCAGCAGGCGGCCCTCGCCATTGATCGCGCCACCGGTGATGCGGTCGCCCGGCGCCTTGTTCACCGGCAGGCTCTCGCCGCTGATCAGCGCTTCGTCGGCCTGGCTTTCGCCCTCGACCACTTCGCCGTCCACCGGGAAACGCTCGCCGGGCTTGACCAGCACCAGGTCGTCGAGACGTAGCGCGGCGATGGCGACGTCTTCCTCGCGGCCGTCGACTACCCGTGTCGCTCGGTCCGGGCGCAAGGCTTCGAGCGCACGGATCGCCGCGCTGGTCTGGCGTTTGGCGCGGCTTTCCAGGTACTTGCCCAGCAGCACCAGGGCGATCACCACCGCCGAGGCTTCGAAGTACAGATGCGGCATCTGTCCGGCCGGGGTCGCCCACCATTGATAGAGGCTCAGGCCGTAACCGGCGCTGGTGCCGATGGCGACCAGCAGGTCCATGTTGCCGGCACCGGCGCGCAGCGCCTTCCAGCCGGCGACGTAGAAGCGCGCGCCGAGAATGAACTGCACTGGTGTGGCGAGCAGGAACTGAATCCATGCCGGCAGCATCCAGTGGCCGCCGAACAGTTCGGCGAACATCGGCAGCACCAGCGGTGCGGCCAGCAGCAGGGCGGCGATCACCGCCCAGCGTTCGCGCCGCAGGCGACGTTCGGCGTCCTGTGTGGGTTGCTGCTGGTCGCCGGCGCTCGCCTGGTAGCCAGCGGCCTCGACCGCCTGGATCAGCACGGTGGGGTCGGGCGTACCGGTCACTTCGACATGCGCGCGCTCGCTGGCCAGATTCACCGCGGCGCTGCGTACACCGGGCACCTTGAGCAGGGCGCGTTCGACCCGGCCGACGCAACTGGCGCAGGTCATGCCCTTGATGTTCAGCTCGATGCTCTGCAGCGGTACGCCGTAACCGGCCTTTTCCACGGCCTCGATCAGCGTCGCCACGCCCAGGTCATCGCCTTCGATACGCACCTGTTCGTTGGCCAGGTTGACGTTGGCCGCGGCGACACCCGGCACCTTAAGCAGGGCGCGTTCGACGCGGCCGGCGCAGCTGGCGCAGGTCATACCGCTGACCGGCAGCGTATGGATGGCGCTGGACATGGCAGTGACTCCTCGGATTGCGATGACTGCAGGATCGACCTTAACCCTATGGCAAGGTCAACACCATGATCTGCGACAGCGGGTGCCTTGACCTTGCCCGGATGGCAAGGTCGAGAATCGGCGCATTCACCAGTCGAGGAGAGAGACGATGCAAGTATTCAACGTGAGCGGAATGACCTGCAGCCACTGCGAGCGTGCGGTAACCCGGGCCATCCAGGCGCTGGACCCGCAGGCGCAGGTGCGGGTCGACCTGGCGGCCGGAACCGTGCAGGTCCAGAGCAGTGCCAGCGAGCAGGCGATTCGCCAGGCGATCAGCGAAGAGGGTTATCAGGTGAGCTGATCGCTCACGCGGCGGGCTGGTCGGGATCGTCCGGCCAGTCGCGGACCAGGCCGCGGAACAGCGGGTCGATCAGCGCCTTGGTATCGACCTCTGGAGCGAACAGTTCGGTGTCGCGCGTCCAATCGGTGAACAGTCCGACCACCATGGCATGCAGCGACAGCGCGGCGAGCCGCGGCGTGACACCGGGGCGCAGGCAGGCCGAGGCGTTGCGCAGCAGGTCTTCGCACAGATCGATGAACTGGTTGATGAAGGCGTGATGGCGTTCCTCGGCTTCACGCAATTCGTCGGTGAACTCGCACTTGTGCAGCAGGATGGTGAAGATCCGGCGCTTCTGCTCGTTGCTGGCCAGGGTGCTGATGGCTTCGACCGTCAGGTTGCGCAGGGCGATCAGTGACAGTAGCGGCTGCTGTTGGTCGCAGGCGCACAGCCGTTCGTTCATCTGCTCCGGGGGCAGGCGAATCTGGTTGAGCATTTCGTGGAACAGGTGCGCCTTGTTCTGAAAGTGCCAGTACACCGCGCCGCGCGTCACACCGGCATCACGAGCGATCTGGTCGAGGCTGGTGTGGGCCACCCCCTTGTCCAGAAACAGCCGCTCGGCAGAGGCGAGGATGGCGATACGGGTTTTCTCGGCTTCTTCTTTGGTTCGGCGCATGGGCAGATTCAGGCAGATGACGGCTGCTTCGGGCGTCCAGCAGCGATGGAGGGCGGCCAGTGTAACGGCGCATCTTGTCGCGATGCATGTTTACAATCGGCGGTGTATGTAACAGCATCTTGCGCGTCGGTGCAAATTCCCGGGCACGGTCGAGGTCCCAACAAACGCACCCGGCACGTCTTCTTTCCAGCATGCGAGCCTCTGATGTCCCTGCGGATTCTTCTCATACTGGGCGCGCTCAGCGCGTTCGGCCCTCTGGCAATCGATATGTACCTGCCGGCCTTCCCCTTGCTGGCGGAGTCGTTCGGCACCAGCGTCGATCACGTGCAGCTTTCGCTGGCGGCCTATTTCGTCGGCCTGGCCATCGGTCAGCTGGTCTACGGGCCGCTGGCCGATCGCTACGGGCGGCGTGGGCCGCTGCTGGTCGGTGTGACGCTGTTCACCCTGGCGTCGCTGGCCAGTGCCTTCGCGCCGTCCATGGACTGGCTGATCGGCGTGCGTTTCGTCCAGGCGCTCGGTGGCTGTGCTGGCATGGTGGTGGCGCGTGCTGTGGTGCGTGACCTGTGCGATCCGATGACCAGCGCCAAGGTGTTCTCGCAGCTGATGCTGGTGATGGGCCTGGCGCCGATCCTTGCGCCAGTGGCGGGCGGCGCGTTGCTGGCGACGTTCGGTTGGCCGTCGATCTTCATCCTGCTGACGCTGTTCAGCGCGATCTGCCTGGCGGCGGTCACGCTCTGGCTGCAGGAAACCTATCCGGCCGGGCTGCCGCGCCAGCCGATGTCCGGTGCGCTGGGGCAGTATCTGCGGCTGTTCCGCGATCGCTTCTTCATGGGCCACGTGCTGACCGGCGCGCTGTGCATGGCGGGGATGTTCGCCTACATCACCGGCTCGCCGTTCGTCTTCATCGAGCTGTATGGCGTCAAGCCCGAGCATTTCGGCTGGCTGTTCGGCATCAATGCGGCGGGTTTCATCCTCATGGCGCAGGTCAACGTGCGGCTGGTGCGCTGGCGCGGGCCGGAATTCTGGGTGCGGCGCTGGGTGTGGTTCTTCTTCGGCAGTGCGCTGGCGCTGCTGGCGGTCGCGGCCGCGCAGCCTGCAGCGCTGTGGCCGTTGCTGATTCCGCTGTTCTGCTGCGTGTCCTGCCTCGGTTGCCTGCTGCCGAACGCCACGGCCTGCGCCATGGCCGACCAGCGTGCCAATGCCGGCAGCGCCTCGGCCCTGCTCGGCAGCCTGCAATTCACCATTGCGGCGGTCGCTGCATCCGCGGTGGGGGCTTTGCACAACGGCACCGCAGTGCCATTGGCGGCGATCATCAGCCTGTGTGGCCTGCTGGCAACGATCGTGGCCTACACCACGGCGCGCGCCAGCACGGAATGACTGTCAGGCGCTGAGTGGCAGGGGATGCGGCGCCTGCAGGCGACGGTGCAGGGTTTCGACGAAGGCGCGTGCCTCGGCTTCGCTGCGAAAGGTGACTTTCTGCTGGTCGAGGCATACCTGCCAGGCGCTGTCGGGTGACGGTGTCAGCGGGCGGACGAGAATGTTCATGGCGATCTCCTCGCATGTTGGCGCCGCTCAGTCTAGGCGCAGCCATGGCTCGCGTGGCGAGCCATGGTGTCGCAGGTCGGCCTTGCGCCGACGAATGGCTCAGTAGGCCAGGCGCGCGTCCAGGCTGTTCTGCGCCAGGCGCCGGGCCTGTTCCTCGGTCATGCCCAGGCCCTCGTGCAGCGCGACGAAATTCTCCGTCACGTAGCCGCCGAAGTAGGCCGGGTCGTCGGAGTTCACCGTGACCTTCACACCCTGCTCCAGCAGGTCGAGGATGTTGTGCTGGCGCATGTCGGCGAACACCTTGAGCTTGGTGTTGGACAGCGGGCAGACGGTCAGCGGAATCTGCTCCTCGATCAGCCGGGCGATCAGCTTCGGGTCTTCGGCAGCACGCACGCCGTGGTCGATACGGCTGACCTTGAGCAGATCGAGCGCCTGCCAGATGTACTCGGGCGGGCCTTCCTCGCCGGCATGGGCAACGGTGAGCAAGCCTTCGCCACGCGCCTTGTCGAACACGCGCTGGAACTTGCTCGGCGGGTGGCCGACTTCGGAGCTGTCGAGGCCGACGGCGAAGAAGGCATTGCGATAGGGCAGCGCCTGTTCCAGGGTCTTGAAGGCTTCCTCTTCCGGCAGGTGCCGCAGGAAGCTGAGGATCAGCCCGCTGCTGATGCCCAGCAGTTCACGGCCATCGGCCAGCGCGGCGCTGATGCCGTTGAGCGCGGCCTCGAACGGCACGCCACGGTCGGTGTGGGTCTGCGGGTCGAAGAAGGGCTCGGTATGCACCACGTTCTGCTCTTCGCACTTCTGCAGGTAGGCCCAGGTCAGGTCGTAGAAATCCTGCTCGGTGCGCAGCACGTCGGCGCCGGCATAGTAGAGGTCGAGGAATTCCTGCAGGTTGCCGAAGTTGTAGGCGCTGCGCAGGGCCTCGACGTCGTTCCAGGGCAGGGCGATCTTGTTGCGCTCGGCCAGGCGGAACATCAGTTCAGGCTCCAGCGAGCCCTCCAGGTGCAGGTGGAGTTCGGCCTTGGGCAGATTGTTGAGCCAGTCGTGCATCGCGAAATTCTCGTCTTGCGGGTGTGGGGGCATTCTATCCGGCGGGTTGGAGCAACCGATATGCCAGCCGACCAGTTTGTCCCGCCTGGCACATCTGGGTGACAGCCGAATGACCGCTTCATTGCCATTACTGCGGTTTGGCGATTAATTGACCAGCGGTCTGCAGCCCAGATCTGACGGGCGCTGGCGCGGTTGTTCCCAATGTTATCCACAAAGTTCTCCACTCGATTCGGGCATAACCTCGAGCTGGCAGAATACGATTGATGGCAAAACGTCAGTAGCCGACTACTCAGTCAAAAAACGCAGTAATTCAAGTGCTTAACGCACTCCATTGGGGCGCGGGAGGCTGCTTGATCAAAAAATGTGCAGTTTTCTCGAGCGCCCGCCGCAAGCGCTTTCCAGGCGGCCATACAATTGTTATCCACAATTGCGTCCACAGTATTTGTGGGCAACGACGTGTCTATTCCATGGCTTCCAGCTGGCTGCGCCCACGGGTGATATCAGCGAGCAATCTTTCCAGCGGCTTCAGCTGAGCGGCGGGAAGGGCAATCTCCAGCGTCGCGCCTTCGGCATCGAAATGCTCGGCTTCCAGCAGCGCTTCGAAATCGCCCAGGCGCGCCTTGAGCAGCGCCAGTTCGGCGAAGCGGCAATGACAGCGGCAGCGCGAGCGCGAGACCAGCTCGCTGTGCTCGCCGGCCTGCAGACATTTGGCGGTGGTGCCGCCGTAGGCACGGGCGAGGCCGCCGGTGCCTAGCTTGATGCCGCCGAACCAGCGGATCACCACCACCGCAACCCGATCGAAATCCTGCCCTTCTATGGCCGTGAGCATTGGTCTTCCCGCCGTGCCGCCGGGCTCGCCGTCATCGCTGAAGCGGTATTGATTGCCGATCTTCCACGCCCAGCAGTTATGCGTAGCGGTCGGATCGCTGACCGCCTGGATGAATGCCTGCGCGTCTTCCGGACTTTGAACCGGTGCGGCCTTGGCCAGGAAACGGCTCTTGCTGATGACTTCCAGCAGTTCGCACGGCGCGGACAGGGTGAAGGGCATGAGAAATGTGGCTTCCGGATAGCGCAACGGGGCGAGCATTGTAGCCGCGTCGGAGTCGTCGCAAAGGCCGGGCGGCCAGGACCATCCGGCCAACGGGCTGAACTTATGCGGCCACCTCGGACCCCTACTTGGTAAGGCGTGGCTCGCGCCTGACGCCAGTGGCACCTACCAGAGCCACTTCCTACCGGCTAGAGAAAAGGAGGAAACACCATGCTCAACTCCAGTTACCAGTCATGCATCCAGGCCTGTTCCAATTGCGCCCTGGTCTGCGAGACCTGCGCGGCCTCCTGCCTGCGCGAGGACGACGTGAAGATGATGGCGCGCTGCATCGAGCTCGATCGTGATTGCACCGACATGTGTGCGATCGCGGCGGTGCTGATGACCCGCGACAGCGCCTATGCCAAAGCCTTCTGCAAGCTCTGTGCGCAGGTCTGCCGCGACTGTGCCGAGGAGTGCGGCAAGCACCAGCACGACCATTGCCAGGCCTGCGCCGAAGCCTGTCGCAAGTGCGCTGAAGAGTGCGAAAAGATGGCGGCCTGACCGGTCGTCGATCCGGAGGGCTGCAGCTGCGGCTGTCGGCCCTTCTGCTTCAGGCCAGCCAGTCCAGCGTCAGGATCAGGCGGCGCTCGGTGCTGGTTGCCTGCGGCGAGCGGTGAATGATCCCGGCGCCTTCGTTACCCAGCCATTTCTCCCCCTTGAACAACGCCACGTCGCCAGCCCCGAGCTGCTCGATGGCGGCCGGGTCTGTCGGTTCGGCTGCCGGATCACCGAGACGCCGACGTGGCATGCCGTTCTCGCGAAGCCATTCGCTGCCCGCGCCGGCATAGGTGGTGATCAGCCGCAGCGGCACATGATCGACGTGGAAACGCGGGCACATGGGCTTGTCCAGCAGCCGCAGGCGCAGGCCGATGCGCCGCGCATCGACCAGGCAGCTGAACGCCCGCACCAGCCAGGCCACGTCGGCAACGAAACCGGCGTGGCCGGCAACGTCCCGATGGGCTGCCGCCAGGGTTGGCAGCTGCAGCTCGCCGTCGCCGTCGCCGATCGGTTCGAGGGTCAGCGACTCCGCCAGCGGCTCGCCCAGCGCCAGAAGTGTCTCGGCGAATTCGGCAATATGCAGCGGCAGCTGGCGCTGCCATACGCTGAGGTTGACGCCCTCGTTCAGCGCTTCGCCGAGTATCGCCGGAGAGTTGCCCAGCAGCTGGCGCGGCTGTGGACGGATGATCCGCTGCGCCAGCATCAGGCAACCTGCTCGTGCCAGGGACCGAACGGGTCCGGCAGGCGCAGCCAGCCATCGACGCCCACGGCCCATTCGCTGTCGTTCAGCAGGCAGGCGTCCAGCTCGCGGCGCAGCCGGTTGAAGTCGATGTTCTGCCCGATGAAGACCAGTTCCTGGCGGCAATCGCCGAACTCGCCGCGGGACTTGCCGAGGATCGCCGTGCGGCTTTCGCGGTCGCTCGGCCAGGCCGACTCCGGCGTGAAGTGCCACCAGCGCCCGGCGTAGTCGTAGCGCATCAACCCACCGGCCTGCGACCAGCTGCCGGCTTCCTCGGGGCGGGTAGCGAGCCAGAAGAAGCCCTTGGAGCGCAGCAGGCGGCCGTTGCTCCACTCGCGGTTAAGGAAGTTGTAGAAACGCTGCGGATGGAACGGCCGGCGCGCCAGGTAGGCGGTGGAGGCGATGCCGTATTCCTCGGTTTCCGGCACATGCTCACCGCGCATTTCCTTGAGCCAGCCGGGCGCCTGGGCGGCGCGTTCGAAATCGAAACGACCGGTGTCGAGGATTCGGTCGAGCGGCACCTGACCCATGCTCATCGGCAGGATCTCGGCGTGGGTGTTGAGCCGGCCGAGGATGGCGCTCAGCTCCTCGCGTTCGGCGGCGGAAATCAGGTCGATCTTGCTGATCAGGATGACGTCGGCGAACTCCACCTGTTCGATCAGCAGCTCGGTGACCGAGCGTTCGTCGTCCTCGCCAAGGGTTTCGCCGTGACTGGCCAGGCTCTCGGCCTCGTGGAAGTCGCGCAGGAAGTTCACCCCGTCGACCACCGTGACCATGGTGTCCAGCCGTGCCAGATCGGCCAGGCTCTGGCCCTGTTCATCGCGGAAGGTGAAGGTTTCGGCCACTGGCAGCGGTTCGGAGATCCCGGTGGACTCGATCAGCAGGTAGTCGAAGCGGCCCTCGCGGGCGAGCTTGCCGACTTCTTCGAGCAGGTCTTCGCGCAGGGTGCAGCAGATGCAGCCGTTGCTCATCTCCACCAGCTTCTCTTCGGCGCGATTGAGGCTGACGCCGCGCTGCACCTCGTTGCCGTCGATGTTGATCTCGCTCATGTCGTTGACGATCACCGCCACGCGGCGGCCGTCGCGGTTCTTCAGGATGTGGTTGAGCAGGGTGCTCTTGCCGGCACCGAGGAAGCCGGACAGGACGGTAACGGGGAGGCGGTTCATGGCGGTCTCTCAGGCGGATCGTTGGTGTTTTTCGCGCTGTTCCTGGCGTTGCTTCGCCTCGATGGACAGCGTCGTGGTGGGGCGCAGCAGCAGGCGCTGCAACCCGATGGGGTCGCCGGTTTCGGCGCACCAGCCGTACTCGCCGCGGGCGATGGCATCCAGCGCGGCGTCGATCTTGTCGAGCAGCTTTTTCTCCCGCTCCAGCACGCGCAGCTGCCAGTGGCGCTGTTCTTCTGCGCTGCCGATATCGGCCGGATCGCTGCTCGGCTCCTGTTCGCGTAGCGCCTGGAATTCCTCCTCGATATGCGCCTGCAGCTCGGCGCGTTGGCGCAAAAGCAGGTCGCGGAAGAAGGCCTGCTGGTCGGCGTTCATGTACGCCTCGGCGGGCTGGGCGAGTAGTTCGGCTTCGGTCATCGGGAGGCACGTGTTGGAAATTATGTTTTAGTTATAACATAACAATTTTGATCCTGATGCAAGTGCTGTTTGCGTGTTGAAAATGGCTCACGGATAGGCAGCGTCATTCCTGACGCGAAGAAAAAGCCCGCGGCGCGGATCGCGCGGCGGGCTCGGGTGGTGGTGGCAGCTAAGCGATCAGACGGCGCCGGGCAGCCCGTGGTAGTTGCGGCCGAAGTACACCAGCGCGTCGCTGCTGTCGCGACGGTACACGGCGAGCACCTCGCAGTAGAGGATGTCGTGGGTGCCGACGCTGGCGCTGTGGCTGATGCGGCAGTCGAACGATACCGTGGCGCCGTCGAGCAGCGGCGAGCCGGTTACGCCGGTGCTCCACTGCGCCGCGGCGAAGCGTTCGGCCATGGGCGTCTTGCCGCCGAACAGGTTGGACAAGTCCCGCTGTGCGCCGGCCAGTGTGTTCACGCAGAGTTGCCCGTTGGCGGTGACGATCGGATGCGCCGATGCGCTGCGGTTCAGGCACACCAGCAGCGTCGGCGGTTCGTCGGTGACGCTGCACACCGCGGTGGCGGTGAAGCCGGCGCGGCCGCTGGGGCCGTCTGTGGTGATGATGTTGACCGCTGCAGCCAGGCGCGCCATGGCATCGCGGTAGTCCTGGCGGATCAGCGGGGCGCTGAATTTACTAGCGGTTTCGCATTGAGCCAGTTGCATGGTCTGTCTCCATCAGGCGAGGACGCAGGCGCGGCCGAAGGGCAGGCGTGGCAGGCGGTCACGCAGCTTGCTGGCGTCGCCGTAGCCGAGGTTGATCAGCAGGTTGGATTTCCAGCTCGTGCCGGCAAAGAAGGCGGCATCCAGCGTCTTGCCGTCGAAGCCGGACATAGGCCCGCAATCGAGCCCCAGGGCGCGGGCAGCGAGGATCAGGTAACCCGCCTGCAGCGAGCTGTTGCGCAGCGCGTTCTCGGTGATCAGTGCCGGCTGCCCGGCGTACCAGCTGCGCGCGTCGGCGTGGGGGAACAGCTCCGGCAGGGTTTCCGGGAAATCTTCGTCGTAGGCGACGATCAGCGTGACCGGCGCGGCCATGGTCTTGTCCAGGTTGCCCTTGGACAGGCAGGGCGCGAGCTTCTGCTTACCCTCGGCGCTGCGCACGAAGACGAAGCGCGCCGGGCAGCTGTTGACCGCGGTGGGGCCGAGACGGACGTGCTCGTAGAGTTGTTCGAGCAGGGCGTCGGGCACGGGCTTGTCCAGCCAGGCGCTGTGGGTGCGGGCCTCGCTGAACAGCGTCGCGAGGGCATTCGAGTCGATGGGGGCGTGCATGTTCGGGTCCTCAGGCTGCCGCGACCTGGCCGCATTGCTCGGCAAGATGGTCCAGCAGGATCTGGTTGAAGGGTTCGCTGTCGCTGACGCTGGAAGCGTGGCCTCCATAGTTCAGCAGCGCCAGCTGGGCGTTGGGCATGAGGTCGGCCAGGTGCTGCGAACGCTGCCAGGGCACCAGCATGTCGTCGCGGTTGGCGATCAGCAGGGTCGGGGCGGTGATGCGCGGCAGCTCGGCCTCGATATCGAAGGCCAGCAGTGCTTCGATGCGCCGCACCAGATTCATCGTCGCAGGGAAATGCGTCAGTGCATGGGCATCGTCGCATGCCAGGCGCTCGCTGTTGGCTGCGATCCAGTCGGCCGGATAGAGGAACAGCGACTGCGCCTGCACATAGGCTGCCGGACCGCTGTCGTGCAGCAGTTTCAGGCGCACCGCGAAACAGCGCGTGCTGTGCGGATTGGGGCTGCTCCAGGCATTGATCGGCACCAGGCTCTGCAACAGTTGCGGTCGCAGCAGGGCGATCTGCAAGCCGACCAGCCCGCCGAGGGCGTGGCCGATGAAGTGGCAGCGGCGGATACCCAGGGTGTCCAGCAGCTCCAGCAATTCCACGGCCATGGATTCGATGGAATAGCCCGCCGGCAGGTTCGCCGGGCTCCTGTTGGTCCCCAGCTGATCGTAGACCAGCACCCGGTAGTCCTGGGACAGTGCGGGCAGCTGCGGCGTCCAGAAGGCAGCCGCGCCGCCGAGGCCGGAGCTCAGCACCAGGGTCGGTGCATCCGGTTCCATGCGGCCATGAAGTTCGTAGTGCATGTCACTTCCTCCGTGCAGTCGGTCAGCGAGCCGGCTGGCCCGCTCCGGCAGGCGCTATTGGCCGATGTGGGCGATGCTGGCGATCTCGATCAGCGCATCGGGCTTCACCAGCCCGCACTGGATGCAGTAGCGTGCCGGCTTCTCGCCGGGGAAGTACTCGGCATACACCTCGTTGACCTTGGCGTAGTTGGCCCAGTCGGTGAGCATGATCATGTTGAAGGTGACGTCGTCCATGCTGCCGCCGGCGGCCTCGACGACGCCCTTGATGGTTTCCAGCACGTGGCGGGTCTGCGCGGCGGCGTCGCCGACATGGACCACGTTGTTGTCCTTGTCGAAGGGCAGGGTGCCGGAGACGTAGACCACGCCATCGGCCATCGAGCCGGGCACGTAGGGCGCGAGCGGTTTGCCGGAGCCGGCGGGGATGATGGATTGCTTGGGCATATCGTTGATTCCTTGCAAGGCATTCAGGCGAACCCGGCGGGCGCCTCTGCGGGCGCCGCGGTCGGGCATTTGGGGTAATCAGCTGGCGACCGCCACCTCTGACGCGGTCGCGAAGCTCTGGCAGAAGGCATCGACGCTGGAGACCCAGCCGAAGAACGTCTCGATGTTGTACAGCGCCGCCTGCTGGGCGAATTCCGGCCCGGCCTGGTGGGTGGCATCGGCCAGCACCACGCCGAAGTACTCCAGGTGGAACCCGTCGCGCAGGGTCGATTCCACGCACACGTTGGTGGCGATACCGGTGAACACCAGGTTGCGGATGCCACGGGCGCGCAGGGTGCTGTCCAGCTGCGAATTGAAGAAGCCGCTGTAACGGGGCTTGGGCACCAGGATGTCGCCGGGCTGCGGTGCGAGTTCGTCCACCAGCGCGTAATCCCAGCCGCCCTTGGCCAGCAGCGTGCCGGCCAGTTCCGGGCGCTTGCGCATGGTCTTCAGCGCGTTGGACTTGTGCCAATTGGGCGAGCCCGGTCCACCGGCCTCGATGTACCCGTTGTCCCAGCCGTTCTGCAGAAAGATCACCTGCATGCCGACGGCGCGGGCTGCAGCCAGCGCCTGGCGGATCTTCGCGATCACCGGCTGGGTCGCCGAAACATCGAAGCCCGCCAGGTCGAGATAGCCGCCGCGGCTGGCGTAGGCGTTCTGCATGTCCACCACGATCAGCGCGGTTTCACTGGCTTTCATCGCCAGTGGCTCGGGGCGCGCCGGCAGCTGTACGGGTTCGTCGGGCGCGCTCAGGCCGTAGCCGGAAACCTGTTCGACGGCGCTCATCAGGCCGACTCCTTCAGCGCGGTGATGTGCCGGCGGCTCTGCATCAGCGGCTGGATCTTCTGGCCGAAGGCTTCGACGCCCTCGAGGAAGTCGTCGAAGGTCAGCATCACGCCCTGCATGCCGGGCACCGTGGCGATCTCGTCGAGCATCCGCGCGACGTTGGCGTAGGAGCCCACCAGCGTGCCCATGTTGATGTTCACCGCCGAAGTCGGATCGGCCATCTGCCGGATGTTGCTGTCGGCGCCCTTATCGGCGGCGCCCTGCTCGCCGAGCCAGGCGATGGCTTCCTCGTCGGCGCCGGCCTTGTAGTGCTCCCACTTGGCTCGGGCGGCTTCGTCGGTTTCGTCGGCGATGACCATGAACAGTACGCAGGAAGTGACGTGGCGGCCGGTCTTGGCACAGGCCGCCTGCAGCCGTTCGGCGGCCGGGGCGAAGGCGGTGGGGGTGTTGACGCCCTTGCCGAAGCAGAAGTTGTAGTCGGCGTACTGCGCCGAGAAGGCCATGCCCGCGTCAGAGGAGCCGGCGCAGATGATCTTCATGTCCGCCTGGGGTGTCGGGCTGACGCGGCAGTCCTCCATCTGGAAGTGCTCGCCCTTGAAGTCGCTGCGCCCGGTTTCCCAGAGGTCGCGCAACACCTGGGCGTACTCGCCGAGATACTGATAACGGGTGCCGAAGAACTCATCGCCCGGCCACATGCCCATCTGCGTGTATTCCGGTTTCTGCCAGCCGGTGACGAGATTCACGCCGAAGCGGCCACCGGAGATCGAATCGATGGTCGAGGCCATGCGCGCGACGATGGCCGGCGGCAGGGTCAGGGTGGCGGCGGTGGCGAACAGCTGGATCTTGCTGGTGACCGCGGCCAGGCCCGCCATCAGCGTGAAGGACTCCAGGTTGTGCTCCCAGAACTCGGTCTTACCACCGAAGCCGCGCAGTTTGATCATCGACAGGGCGAAGTCGAAGCCGTAGCCCTCGGCCTTCTGCACGATGGCCTTGTTGAGTTCGAAGGACGGCATGTACTGCGGCGCGTTCTCGGAGATGAGCCAGCCGTTGTTGCCGATCGGAATGAAAACACCAACATCCATGGGTAGCACCTCTGTACGCAATGGCTTAGAAAGCGCTGCCCGAACGTGACGGGCAGGGTCGCAGGGGCTTTGCAGGATGCAGGCCAGAAAGTGATTTGCCTTTTTAATCAATCAGATGAGTGATTTATAGAGTGTGATGTGGACCGTTTGGTCCGAATCGGAGCACCTGGTTTGTGCGCGGCGCACGAAGATCGTGCAGCAGTCGCTCGCCGCCTTCGTCGCTCGTGCGTCGCGCGCTCGCCGCGCTACAGTAGCGCCTCGTTCGAACCCATCCGGTAATCCCGTGACAGACCAGCCCCTCGTTCCGCCCCGCAAGCGCCTCACCGCCAGCAAGAGTCCACGGCCAAAGGGCGCAGTTCGCGTGCCGAGCGCCAGCGCCCAGGACCGCCGCCTGCGCATGATCGAAAGCAAGCGCGCCACGATCCTGCAGGCCGCGCTCGATCTGTTCTCCCGTTTCGGCCTGCACGGCACCAGCCTCGACCAGGTGGCGACCCAGGCGGACGTGTCCAAGACCAACCTGCTGTACTACTTCGGCAGCAAGGAAGAGCTTTACACCAACGTCCTGCGCCAGCTGCTGGAGGTCTGGCTGCAGCCGCTGCAGGCGTTCTCCGTCGAGCAGGACCCGGTCGAGGCGATTCGTAATTACCTGCGGGTCAAGCTCGAACTGTCCCGTGACCATCCCGCCGAATCGCGGCTGTTCTGCATGGAGATCATGCAGGGCGCACCATTGCTGCTGGGCGAGCTGCAGCAGCCGCTGCACGACCTGGTGGAGAACAAGGTCGCGGTGATCCAGGCCTGGATCGACGCCGGCAAGCTCGCAGCCATCGCGCCGCACCACCTGATCTTCTCGCTATGGGCGACCACCCAGCACTACGCCGACTTCCGTGTGCAGGTCGAGGCCGTGGCCGGCAAGACGCTGGATGATCCGGCGTTCTTCGAGGAAACGCTCAAGAGCCTGCAGGCGCTGATACTCGATGGGGTGAGGCCGCGTTGAGCCTCTGAGCTTGCGCGAACGGCCACTGCGGTCTGTACTGCCTGCTCTACCCGCGGGGCCGAAGCGCCTGGGCGACCTCCGGTATCAGCGCCCCCATGGAGTGAAACGATGAAACCGAGATTCCACCCCGGCCGAAACATCGCGATGAAGGTGCCTACCCATGAGTACCAGCGGACGCTCGCGTTCTACCGCGAGATGCTCGCACTGGCAGAACTCACCCCGGCGGGGGCTGAGGGTGAGCACACGCCGCGCTTCGATTTCGGCGGCAAGGTGCTCTGGCTGGACTGCGTGCCGGGCATCAGCCAGGCGGAAATATGGCTGGAGGTCGTCACGGATGAACTGGAGAGTGCCGCCGCCCGCCTTGAAGAACACGGCTGTGCCCGCCGGGACGAAATCGAACCCCTGCCGGAGGGCTTCAGGGCATTCTGGATATCGAGCCCGGCGAATATCATCCATCTGGTTTCCGAAGACACCGCGTCCTGACATTCAGGCGGCCTGATGAAGAGCGCTACCTGTGATTCCTGGACTATGACGTGCATCCGCTTCTCGGAGATCGAACGGTACGTGCCTGCGCTGCCGGGGCTCTATGAGATCTACAAGGATGACGGCGCGGCGTTGAAGGTTGGGATTGGCGTCAACCTGCGCAAGCGGTTGACTCAACATCGGAAGTCTCGCCAGAGCAGGCTGATCCTCAGGGCTGGCGGTGACTGGAACAACCCTGCCGATGTCCGGAGTGCCCAGTCGATACTGGCTAAACATCTGTACTTTGCCGGCAGCATCGATGGCTACGACCTCCGAACGGAAGCGGGTCGGCAGGCGTTTCTCGAAGAGCGTTGCTACCTCCGTTTCCGGATTACGGCGAGCCGTGAGGAGGCTCGTTCGCTGGAGCGCGTGCTGGAGGCTGGCGGAGCCTTTCCTTTTCAGGGACGTGTGAATCCTGAGCGTTGAGCTCCGCCGGGTAGTGCCAGCAGTCGCCGCGCCTTCAAACCGCCTGCCTGGGCCCATACCCCTGCGCGACCTGCACCAGCACCACCAGCGTCACGATCGGCAGCAGCCCGATATTCACCGCCGCCCAGCCAGCCTGGGCGATCAACGCGCCGGAGGCGAAAGACATGGCTGCGGCGACGCTACCGTTGCTCAGCTCCATCAGGCCCTGCGCCCGGGCGCGCTCGTCAGGCGCGTGGCCCTGGCCCAGCTGAGTGGTGCCGGCGACCAGCATCAGGTTCCAGCCGATGCCGAGCAGGCAGCTGCTGAGCAGGAAATGCCAATGACTGACGCCAAGCAGCGCGACCACTGCGCTGGCGATCAGTAATGCTCCACCACCGCAGGCGATCAGCCGGCAGCCGAAGCGATCCACCAGCGGCCCGGCGACGAACGCCGGGAGGAACATGCCGAGCATGTGCCACTGGATGACCTGTCCGCTGGCCTGCAGATCAAGGCCTTCGCCGTGCATCGCCAGAGGTGTGGCGTTCATCACCAGGATCATCAGACCGTGGCCGGCGGCGGTGGTCAGCACCGCGGCGCGAATGGTCGGCCGCGCCAGCAGTGCCTGCCAGCTGACGGCCGGCAGGACGGTCTGAATGGTTGCTGCTCCGCTGCTCGCAGGCAATCCAGCAAGTACCAGCACGCCCAGCGCCGCCAGACTGGCGATCAGCAGATAGGTGCCGACGAAGGGCACACCGGCCAAGTCGTGCGCCAGATGGCCGAGCGTGGGCGCGATCAGCGCCGCTAGCACGCCGCCGCCGATCACGCAGGCCGTGGCGCGTCCCTTGAAGGTGTCGCTTACCGCCTCCAGCGCGGCGAAGCGGTAATACATCGCCGAGGCCTGATAGGTGCCGATGGGCAGGGCGCCGAGGCAGAGCAGGGTGAAACTGTCGAGCCAGAGCGACAGCGCGCTGATCAGCCCGCCCAGCACGCCGGCCAGGGCGCCGATGAGAAAGCCGGTCCGCCGGCTGCGGCGCTGCATCAGCCCCGCCAGTGGCGGCAGGGCGAGCAGACCACCGAGCATTAGCAGGGCGAGCGGCAAGGTGGCGAACCCCGCGGCCGGTGCCAGCTGCAGGCCGACGATGGAGGTGAAGATGATCCCGGTCATCGAGCAGGACCAGAACAGCGCCTGGGCGATAAACAGGCGCAGGACCTGAGGGTTGCTGAACAATAGGTGCATGGTGTGGCCCCTTGAGTGTGATAGGCGGGCACAGCGCTGCCTGGCCAGATGCCGGGCGAGCTGGGAACGGTGAGTGAGTAGGGCGCGTCAGCCGAAGCGTTGGTAGAAGTCCCGCGGGCTGACCGACAGGTGCTTCTGGAAGCTGCGCCGGAGATTTTCCGGATGGCCGAAGCCGGTCAGCCGCGCCACCGTCGCGATCGAGGCCTGGGCGTCGAGCAACAGGTTGCGTGCGGCTTCCAGGCGCACCCGTTCGATGTATTGGCCCGGCCCCATGCCGGTCTCCTGGCTGAACAGACGGCAGATGGTACGCGGCGTCATATGCGCCTGGGCGGCCAGCGCCTCGATGGACAGGTCGTCGCCCAGGTGCCCGGGAATCCATTCCAGCAGCGCGGCAAGACGCGCCACGCTGCCGCTCGGTGCTGCCAGCATCGGGCTGAACTGGGTCTGCCCGCCGGGGCGGCGCAGGAACATCACCAGGCGCTGGGCGACTGCCAGCGCCAGTGAGCGGCCGAGATCGGCCTCGACCAGGGTCAGTGCCAGGTCGATGCCGGCGGTGACGCCCGCCGAACTGAACAGGTGCGCCGCCTGCGGATCGGACGGGTCGTAGGTGTGCAGGCGATCACCCTGCACCTCGATGGCCGGGTACTCGCCCAGCGCCGCGAGGTCCGCCCAGTGCGTGGTCGCCTTGCGTCCATCGAACAACCCAGCCTCGGCCAGGATCAGCGCGCCGGAACAGACCGAGCCCAGGCGTCGCATCCTGGGTTCGGCGGCGCGCAGCCAGTCGAGCAGCGCTTGGTCGCCCTTCTGCGCATCCACGCCAACCCCGCCGGGGATCAGCAGGGTATCCAGCGTGGCGGGATCGCATTCGGCCCAGCTGGCATCCGCCATCAGCTTCAGCCCTGCCGAGGTGGCGACCGGGCCGACGTTGGCGCCGAGTAACACCAGCTCGTAATGCCGCGGCAGACCCTGTCGTTGCCGCTCGACGTTGGCCGAGGCGAACACTTGCATCGGGCCGGTGACGTCCAGACTCATCACATCCGGGTAGATCAGGCAGGCGATGGTGCGAGTGGCGTCCATGGTGCACCTCTCAGGGAAGATGCCTGCAGTCTGCGGCCGCCCCGTGCGTGTCGCAATGACAAGGTTCGCACGGATCTTGCCAGATGTGCTGCGATGCAAACCTGCAGCCTTCGTGACCAAGGACGCCACCGCGAGTAGGGATTGGCGCCTGCATGCGGGTGCTGTGGGTTACGCGGGGCGGCGAAAGGACGGTTCTGCTTCGATGGTGCCTGGGGCTCAGCTGTTCTTGGCTCGCAACCGATATTGTCCCGGCGTCATGCCCACCACCGTCTTGAAGTCGTGGATGAAGTGCGCCTGGTCGCTGTAGCCGCAGGCCAGGGCGGTGTCCAGCAGCGGCTGGCCGGTACGCAATTGGGCGCGCACCAGAGCCACGCGCTGGATCCGGCTGAACTGCTTGGGCGTCATTCCCACCTGATGGCGGAACAGGCGCTCCAGCTGGCGCTGGCCGAGCGGTACGCTCTGCAGCAGATCGGCCAGGCGGGCACGGCCCCCATTGGCGGCGATCTGCGCCAGCAGCTGCTGCACCGGAATACGACTTGCCTGGCTTGCACGGAGACGACCGAGCAGCTCGTGCTCGACCACGGCCTGCTGCGCGCTGCGGTCCAGCTCGTCCAGCTGGTCGACCAGATGTGCGAGTCCGAGCCTGGGCCAGTCGGCGTCGTGGAATCCGGCCAGTTCGTCGAGGCCGATACCGAACATCGCGGCGCCCATGCCGGGGTGGAAACGCACGCCCATCATCCTGATCCGACCGACCAGCTGCAGGCGGCTGCTGGCCAGCTGCGGCCCTGCGATCAGGGCCCGCGGCCGGCGCTGGGTGCCATCGAAATTCAGCGGGTCGGCGAAGTTGAAGATGACGCCGCTGCCGCCGTCCGGGTGCAGCATCTGCTCGTCATAGCCTTGCGAGCCGTCGCCTTCCATCCACCAGAAACGCTGCACGTACGCCGCCAGCGCCGGGCTTGGCGGGCGGGCGATGAAACCCTGCAGCAAGGGCAGGCGGGCGTGGAGGGACTCGCTCATGACGGGCCGCTTGGAAGATGTCGAAAATCTACAATAGCGCAGCATGGCGGCTGCGTAGCCTTGGTGGCACATTCAAACCGAGGAGTGACCACCATGCGCATGAACTACCAAGCTGCCGCCCCCGACGTGATGACCGCGATGATCGGGCTGGAAACCTACCTGGCGCGGCAGAGCCGCCGCGAGGACGGCGTCGACAAACCGCTGATGGAATTGGTGAAGATCCGCGTCTCGCAGATCAACCAGTGCGCCTACTGCCTCGACATGCATACCAAGGATGCTCGCGCCCTGGGCGAAACCGAGCAGCGCATCTATGCCCTGAGCGCCTGGCACGAAACCCCGTTCTTCAGCGATCGCGAACGTGCCGCGCTGGCGTGGGCCGAGGCTAATACCCTGCTGCCCCAGGGCGTTTCGCAACAGCTGTTCGAGGAGGTGCGTGAGTACTTTTCCGAGGCCCAGCTCGCCAACCTGACCCTGGCCATCGCCACCATCAACGCCTGGAACCGCTTCGGCGTGTCCTTCGCGCCGGTGCCGGGCAGCTACCAGCCGGGGTAGAACGGATGCCTGCCGCCGCCCGACTGGAAGATCGGGCAGTCAGGGCTTGATCTGCTGGTTGCCCATGGCGCAGAAGCTCTGCGCCTGCCGGGCAGCCGGCAGTGCGCGCAGCCGGCTCATGCATTGGGCCTGGCTTGGCGTCCGTTCCACGCTGAGCATGGCGTTCTCGTCAACGGCGATCAGGTAGGGCTGGTTGTAGCGCGGGCCATCGTGCCAGCTGCTGAACTGCAGATCGCTGTAGGCGCAGCGATAGTGCATGTGACCGGCGAAGCCCTTGAAAAGATCGTTCCGGAAGATGTGATGGTATTTCTGCCAGTCACGCGCGCGCTGGCCCTCGCGTACCGCTTGGCGGCAACCCTCCAGTTCGGTGATATCCGCTTCATGTAGAAACGCGCTCTGCGCCGGGCTGGTGCCGTCCAGCTGTACCGTGGCGACCAGATAGACCCGCTGTTCGGCCGCCTGTGCCGTGAGCGCCATCAGCAAGCCAGCGTCAACATCCCTGTTCTGATCAATCTGCAATGCTCCGAAGGGCCATTTCATCGGGCCGCACCCTAGCCGAGGAATGTATCGGGAAACAAGCGTGGGAGCGGCTAAACAGGGAGCGGATCGAGGACATGAACTCCCTTGCCGGCCGCGGTCGAAAACAGTGTGTCCAGCATGCGTTCGAGTGGGGAAATGAAATGTTGCAAGCCCATCGCAGCATCCGGCTAATGTTTGGCGGCTTTGCTGTAAATTGGCCTGCCATTGGCAATGAAACCTCCCTTACATGACCCTCCTGATAGCGTTCGCTGTCTTATCCATCCTCGTTTCATTCATCTGTTCGATCCTCGAAGCTGCACTGCTCTCGCTGACGCCGAGCTTCATCGCGCACCAGAAGACGACCCGTCCGAAGCTGTACGAGCGCCTGAAAGAACTGAAAGACAAGGTCGACCAGCCGCTCGCGGCGATCCTTACGCTCAATACCGTCGCCCACACCGTCGGCGCCACCGGCGTCGGGGCGCAGGTCACCGTGGTGTTCGGCAACGGTTACGTCGGTATCGCCTCCGCGGTGATGACGGTGCTGATCCTGGTGCTGTCGGAAATCCTGCCCAAGACCATCGGTGCCCGTTACTGGCGCACGCTGGCACCGTACCTGCCGCCTCTGCTGAACGGCATGATCTGGATTCTGAAGCCCTTCATCTACCTGTCCGACATGATCATGCGGCTGGTCGGCGGCAAGGAGCCGGAGCACGACATCCGTCAGGAGATCAAGGCGCTGACGGTGCTTGGCCGCGAGAACAAGAGCCTCGACGAGGACGAGCAGCGCGTCATCAGGAACATCCTCGACCTGCACGAGATCAAGGTTCGTGACGTGATGACACCGCGCACGGTGTGCGACTACACGTCGCCGGAGACCAGCATCGGTGCATTCAAGGAGCAGGTCGCCGACAGCCAGTTCTCGCGCTACCCGGTGATCGGCGTCAACGAGAGCCCGCTGGGTGTGGTGTTCCGCTATGACGCCCTGTCGGCGACCGACGACGAAGCGCCGGTGTCGACGATCATGAAGCCGCTGCGGGTGGCGCCGGAAATGACCAGCGTAGAGAGCCTGATGACCCAGCTGCTGCACGAGCGCCAGCACATGTGCCTGGTCTACGACGAGTTCGGCAGCTGGCGCGGCCTGGTGACCCTGGAAGACGTCATGGAAACCATCATCGGCCAGCCGATCATGGACGAAACGGACGACATCCCGAACATGCGCCGCTTCGCCAAGCGGCGCTGGGATCACCGCATCAAGCGCGCCCGCGACAGCTGACCGGCCATGCGGAGCGGGTCTGCCGCTGCGCATGAATAGCGGTGCCTCGGACTGATGTCGATGGAATCCGGCCGGCCACCGATGGGCAGCGCGGTGACGCGCTTGGGCTGCGCCGGCAGGCGGATGTCGGTGCTGGAACTTGCAGACTCAGTGAGCAGGCGCCGCTTCGTACAGCTCCAGCGGCAGGCCGTCCGGGTCCGCGAAGAAGGTGAATCGGCGACCGGTGTACTCGTCCAGCCGAATCGCCTCCACCGCAACGCCCTGACATACCAGCCATGCCTTGCACTGCGCGACGTCATCCACCGCAAACGCCAGATGCCGCAATCCCTGCGCCTCCGGACGAGAAGGGCGCGGCGGCGCGTCGGCAAAGGAGAACAGCTCGAGCTGACCTCCCTGCGGCAGCGCGAGGTCGAGCTTGTAGGAGCGACGTGCCTCGCGGTAATGCTCGGCAATCACCGCCAGCCCCAGCGTCTCGGTATAGAAGCGCTTCGACGCGGCATAGTTCGAGCAAATGATCGCGACGTGGTGGATGGAGCGGAGCATGGGCGGTCCTGCGAGACGGTTGGATGGAGCGTCGGTTTGCGGTGCTGTGTGAAGGTAAAGGACAGCGGCCGTACCTGCTTTTCTTCGGGCGATCAGTCGAGCGCCGAGCAGTTTCTATGCTGCCTCTCTTTCTGCTGGCTCTGGTCTTGCCTTGATTCGCCGATGATATGCACGCAGGAGTCGGCCCGTCGCCATGGCTAAGAAGGCGAGTGCAACTCAGGTGCCGAGGCCGCCATTGCAAGGATAGATAGCGTCCACTCGTTTGATTCGGCCAATGTTTGGCGTCGTTGGCCAAACGAGCGCTGGAACGGGCCGCCCTTCGCGCCACGCCGGCACGCCGAAGAACTGGCTCTCGACTCGGTAGGGCTCACCGTTCAGGCATATTCGAGCAGAGCACGGGCATTGCTTGAGTACTGACGCCTCGACTGCTGCGTTCCCTGCGCTGGCGCGCTGAACGGGCGGCCAGTGATCATCGAGCGATCACCGGCTGCCATGCGCTCACGATGGCTTACTGGTTGCGCGTCACCCGCCACACCACATTGGCCAGATCGTCCGCGACGATCAGCGCACCGCTCGGGTCGACGGTCACGCCCACCGGCCGGCCGCGGGTTTTGCCGTCCTCGCGGAAGCCGGTCATGAAGTCGATGGGTTCGCCTGCCGGGCGGCCATCGCGGAACGGCACGAAGACCACCTTGTAGCCGGACGGATCCTGCCGGTTCCAGCTGCCGTGCTCGCCGACGAACGCGCCTTCGGCGAACTGCTCGCCCATGACTGCCGAGGAGAAATCCAGACCCAGCGCAGCGACGTGGGCGCCGAGCGCATAGTCCGGCGTGATCGCCTGCTTGACCTTGTCCGGGTCCTGCGGGCGGACGCGGTCGTCGACGTTCTGGCCCCAATAGCTGTAAGGCCAGCCATAGAAGCCGCCTTCCTGCACCGAGGTCAGGTAGTCCGGCACCAGGTCTTCGCCCAGCTCGTCGCGCTCGTTCACCACCGACCACAGCTGGTCGGTGCCGGGCAGTATCGCCAGGGCCGTGGGGTTGCGCAGGCCGGTTGCGTAGGGTTTATAGGCGCCGGTCTCGGTGTTGATCTGCCAGACCATGGCGCGGTCGACCTCGGCTTCCATGCCGCGCTCGGTGATGTTGCTGTTCGAGCCGATGCCGACGTAGAGGTACTGGCCGTCGGGACTGATGGTCATCGCCTTGGTCCAGTGGTGGTTGATCTCCGAGGGCAGGTCGACGACCTTGGTCGGCGGGCCGCTGGCTTCGGTCTGGCCTTCCTCGTATTCGAAGCGCAGCAGTTCGTCCTGGTTGGCGACGTACAGATTGCCGTCGTGGAAGGCCAGCCCGTAGGGGGCGTTGAGGTCTCCAGCGAAGACGGTCTGCATTTCATAGCTGCCGTCGCCATCGGCATCTCGGAGCAGGGTCAGGCGGTTGCCGCTTTCAACCGAAGTGTTGCCCTGCGCCTTGATGTAACCGGCGATGACATCTTTCGGTTTGAGTTTGGCGGCGTTGCCGCCACGACCTTCGGCCACGAGGATGTCGCCGTTGGGCAGCACCAGGGTCTGGCGCGGGATTTTCAGATCGGTGGCGATCGCCGTCACGCTGTAGTTCTCCGGCACCGTCGGTGTCGCATCGCCCCAAGGCGTCGGCTCGGCGATCTTCATGCTGGGCAACAGCCCACGCTCGGGTTCCGGCAGTTTGGGGTTGGCGCCGTACAGGCTGGCGGCGTCCTGCTCATCGCCACCGCAAGCGCTCAGGAACAACGCGATGGTCAGTGCGGAGAGTGCATTGGTGTGCTTCATGCCTCACCTCCGTCACGCAGGTTGGACAGGCCGATCCACGCGACGGCGCAGGCCAGCAGCGTGACGATCACCGACAGCACCAGGCCGGTCGGCATCACTGCCCAGGCGTCCTTGGCGTGCTGCAGGGCATTGATGAAGCCGAGTACCCAGGTCGCCACGAGCAACAGCAGGTAGATCAGTGGTCGCCCCGCTCTGTGTCTGGCCTTGATCAGGTTCGCGACCGCGAACAGGATCGCCAGCCCGCAGAACACCAAGCCGCCGGCGATCAGCCAGGCGGAGAAGTTGGCCCATTGGATCTGGAAGCTGCGAAAGTAGGCGATGTCGCTCAGCAGAGCGCCGAGGAACAACGGCACGCTTCCGGCCAGCAGCATCGAATGCAGCGGATGCGGCACGTGGCGGGAAACGCTGTGAGTGGTTTCTGTGGTGCGATGGGTGATGACGGTCACAAGGAACTCCTCATTGCTTTCGACCAGCCCTGCGCGGCCGGATCGCTCTGAAGGTGCTTAAGAGGGGATCGTATCGTCGGGCCGTTAGTTCACTCATATCGCTGAGCGGCGTGCTGGCCTCGGCTACTGCAGCCCGCGCCCGCTTTTCGTGCCTCACGCACAAACCAAGTGCTCCAAACCGGACCATTTGATCCGTTTTGCTCTGACCAAAATGCTAAGTCACTGATCCATAAGCGAATCGATCCGGTGGCACGCTTTCTGCTCTCTTCTCGGCAGCCGCCCGTGTGCAACGGGCGACGGCTTCGCACATACAGAGAAGCGCCCGCACCATCGGCGACGCGCTCAGGTTTCAGCCTTGCGTCAGAGGAGTGCGTCACCATGACTCTGCAATACGTTCCCATCATCGACCTGGCGCCGTATTTCGACGGCACGCCGGAGAGCAAGGCCGAGGTGGCCAGGGCCGTCGACCAGGCCTGTCGCGACATCGGTTTCCTGGTCATCACCAATCACCGGATTCCCGCCGAACTCATCGAGCGCGTGTCGCGGCTGACCCGCCGGTTCTTCGCCTTGCCGTTGCCGGAAAAGCGCAAGGTCGACCGGCCCAGCCCGGAAATGGTGCGTGGCTACAGCGCGGTGGCCGAGGAAAGCCTGTCGTATTCCATGGAGGAGGCGGCCCCCGGCGATCTGAAGGAATCCTTCTCCATCGGCCCCAGCGACGTGCCACCCGATGACTACTACCACTGCGCCGCCGCCGGTCCGCATTTCGCGCCGAACGTCTGGCCCAGCGGCATCGAGGGCTTCGAGCAGGCCTATCGCGAATACTTCGCCGCCATGAGCGAGCTGGCGCAGTCGCTGATGCGTATCTTCGCCCTGGCGCTGGAGCTGCCGGAGACCTTCTTCGACGACAAGATCGACCGGCACATCAGCATGTTCCGCAGCCTCAGCTACCCGGACGTGAAGGGCGAGGTCGAGCCCGGGCAGATGCGCGCCAGCGCCCATACCGACTACGGCAGCCTGACCATCGTCAAGCCGGACAACGCCCTGGGCGGCCTGCAGGCGCGCAACCGCCAGGGCGAGTGGGTCGAGGTGCCCTACGTGGAGAACGGCTTCGCGGTGAACATCGGCGACCTGATGATGCAGTGGACCAACGACCAGTGGATCTCCACCCTGCACCGGGTGGTCAACCCGCCGCAGGACAGCCCGGTGGACAATGGCCGGCAGTCGCTGGTGTTCTTCCATCAGCCCAACTACGACGCATTGATCGAATGCCTGCCGGGCTGCTGCAGCGTGAACAATCCGCCACGCCATGCGCCGGTCACCTCTGGCGACAACCTGCTCTCCAAGTTCGTCAAGCAGACCACCTTCGGCAAGGGCCTGGAGGTCGCATGAACACGCTGTCCTACGTCAATGTCTTCGCCCGCGACATCGAGGCCCTGAGCGGCTTCTATCGTGAGCTGTTCGGCTTTCGCGACATCCCCGAGATCGCCTCGCCGATCTTTCGTGGCCTGGACACCGGCAAGAGCTGCATCGGTTTCAACGCGCCGGATGCCTACGAACTGCTGCAGCTGGAGGACTTCGCCGACACCCGCGGCTGCAAGTTCCTGCTCAACATCGACGTCGAGTCGAAGGACGAGGTCGAGCGTCTGGTGCCCATCGCCGTCGCCATGGGCGCGCGGCTGATCAAGACGCCCTACGAAACCTATTACCACTGGTATCAGGCGGTGCTGCTGGACCCGGAAGACAACGTGTTTCGCATCAACCACATGCTTTGACGTGCCAACCCTCAGGAAGACCAAAAATGCTCAAACAGATGAAACGGACCTTGTGTGCGGCGGTGGCTCTCGGCCTGGCGACGACTGTCGGCGTCGCCGCGGCGCAGGAAGGCCAGGGGCTGACCCTCGATAAACCGGCGAAGATCGCCATGCTCTACATCAGCCCGCGCAACGATGGCGGCTGGACCCAGGCTTTCGACGAGGCGCGGCAGAAGCTGGAAAGCGAGCTCGATACCAAGATCCAGTACGTCGAGAGCGTGCCGGAAAACGCTTCCTCGATCCGCCCGGCGGTGGACCGGCTGATCCAGCGCGGCGCCAACGTCATCATCGGCACCGCCTTCGGCTATTCGGACACCTTCAAGGAACTGGCCGACAAATACCCGCAGGTGGCCTTCCTCAATGGCTCGGGCACCACCAACGGCGCCAACCTCGAATCCTTCTACGGCCGCACCTACGAGAGCCAGTACCTGTGCGGCATGGCCGCCGGCGCGGCGTCGAAGACCGGTAAGCTCGGCTTCGTCGCCGCCAACCCCTTCGGCCAGGTGAACTGGACCATCAACGCCTTCGCCCTCGGCGCCCAGGCGATCAACCCGGACGCCACCGTCACCGTGGTCTACACCGGCGCCTGGAACGACCCGGTCAAGGAACGCGCCGCGGCCATGGCGCTGATCGACTCTGGCGCCGACGTACTCGGCCAGCACGTCGACAGCCCGACGCCGCAGATCGTCGCCCAGGAGCGCGGTGTGCACGGCACCGGCCACCACCGCGACATGCGCGAGTTCGCTCCTGAAGCCACCGTCTGTTCCTCGGTCTGGGTCTGGGACAGGTTCCTCGCGCCTGAGCTGAAGAAGATCAGCGCCGGCAACTGGGTGCCACCGGAAAACGGCGCGCTGCTGTCCATGGCCGAAGGCGGCACCGACGCGGCCTGCTGCGGCCCGGCGGTTTCCGAGGCGGACCAGGCCAAGATCATGGCCGCGCGCGAAGAACTGCTCAAAGGCGAGAAGCAGATCTACGCCGGCCCGATGCTCGACCGCGACGGCACCGAGCGCATCGCAGCCGGTGAAGTGATGGCCGACCCGGCGCTGTGGCAGATGGACTGGTTCGTCAAGGGAGTGATTACTCAGCAATGAGCAACCTCAACGCGATCCAGCTTTCCGGGGTCAGCAAGTCGTTCGACGGCTTCATGGCCCTGTCCCAGGCGGATTTCACCGCCAAGTGGGGCGAGGTGCATGCGCTGCTCGGCGAGAACGGTGCGGGCAAGTCGTCGCTGATGAACATCGCTGCCGGCCTCTACGCACCGGAAAGCGGATCGCTGTTGATCAATGACAACGCGGTGCGGCTCAGCGGCCCGCGGGATGCCAGCCGCTACCACATCGGCATGGTTCACCAGCATTTCAAGCTGGTTAAGCCCTTCACCGTGGCCGAGAACATCCAGTTGGCCCTGCCTGAGGGACCGGGCAATCACGTCTTCGCTGGCAGTCACCGGCAGCGTCTGGCGGCTTTGGAGCAGCGAATCAGCGACAAGGCAGCAGAACTGGGTTTCAGCATCGACCCGCGCAAGATCACCGAATCGCTGTCGGTGGCCGAGCAGCAGCGGGTGGAAATCCTCAAGGTGCTGCTGGCCGGTGCGCGCATCCTGATCCTCGACGAGCCGACGGCGGTGCTCACCGACCAGGAGGCCGAGCGCCTGCTGCAGACGGTGCGCGCCTTCGCCCGCCAGGGCGCGGCGGTGATTCTGGTCACGCACAAGATGAGCGACGTCAAGCGCTTCGCCGACCGCGTCACGGTGATGCGTGGTGGGCGCACTATCCAGACCCTCGATCCGCAGACGGTCTCGGTGTCCGAGCTGGTGCGCCTGACCGTAGGCGAGTCCGCGCCGGCCAGCGAATACCAGCCGGCGATACCGGGCGAGGTGCGCTTGCAGGTGTCTGATCTGCGTTCGCGCAGTGGCGGGCACGGCGCGCTCAACGGCGTGACGCTGAGCCTGCGCGCCGGCGAGATCTACGGCATCGCCGGGGTCGGCGGCAACGGCCAGGGCGAACTGGCCAATGTGCTGATGGGCCTGCCGGAGCCCTGCGCAGGTTCGTTGGAATTGTCTGGTTTTGGCGACCTGCGCCGGGCCAGCCCTGAACAGCGCCGGGAGCTGCGCATCGCTTCCATTCCTGCCGACCGCTATGGCACGGCGCTGGCCGGCGAGTTGTCGGTGGCGGAGAACTTTGCCGTCGGGCAGATTCACAGCGATCGTTATGGCTCGTTCTTCAAGCTGCGGCGCAAGCGCCTGGAGGCCGATGCCGCCGAGGCGGTGGCAGGGTTCGATGTGCAGGGCGTGCGTTCGCTGAAACAGAAGGCGGCGCTGCTCTCTGGCGGCAATGCGCAGAAGCTGGTGATCGCCCGCGAGTTCTCCCGCGACCCGCAACTGGTGCTGGTGCACAGCCCCAGCCGCGGCCTCGATGTGCGTGCCACTGCCGCCGTGCATGCACGCCTGCGTGCCGCCCGGGATGCCGGCGCGGCGGTGCTGGTGATCAGCGAAGACCTCGACGAAGTGCTGGCTCTGGCCGATCGCATCGGCGTGATGAATGCCGGGCGCATCGTCGCCGAGTTCGGCCGATCGGCGGATCGGCAGGACATCGGCAGGGCCATGGTCAGTCACGACGAGCAGATCCACGCAGAGCCAACAGCTGAAGGGGCAAACCATGAATGAACAGGTACGCCCGATGATGCTCGAGCAGGCCAGGCAGGCGGCGAAACAGGCCAAGCCGCCATTGCTGTCGCGACGCTATGCGCTGGAAATCCGCCAGCAACTGGCCTGGCATTGGCAGGCGCTGATCATTGGCCTGGCGCTGTTGCTGGGGCTGGGTATTTCCGCCGCCATCCTGATCGCCGCGGGGGTGCCGCCCGGCGAACTACTCAACGAGTTCGTCATCCTCACGGTATTCGATGCGCAGAGTTTGAAGGCGGTCTTGTTTCAGGCCTCGCCGATGATTCTCGTCGGCCTGGCCGGTTGCATGGCCTTTCGTGCCAAGTTCTGGAACCTGGGTCTGGAAGGCCAGATGATCTGGGGGGCCATCGGTGCCACCGCCATCTCGCTGTTCGAGATCGGCCCGCAGGCCCTGCGCCTGCCGCTGATGCTGGCTGCGGCGATGCTCTGTGGCCTCGCCTGGGCATTGGCGCCGGTGCTGCTCAAGCTGCGCCTGAAGGTCAACGAGATCATCTCGACGCTGATGCTCAACTACCTGGCGATCAACTTCCTGCTGCACCTGCTCTACGGCAGTTGGAAGGACCCGAAGAGCTCGTTTCCCTACTCGCCGCAGTTCCAGCCGTTCGAGCGGCTGCCCGAGCTGTTCGACGGCATCAGCGCGGCGGTGCCGCTGGCGCTGGTCGTCGCGCTGCTGGCGCTGTGGTTCCTCGGTATTTCTCGCGCCGGGCTGTACCTGCGCTTCGTCGATGCCAATCCAAGGGTGGCGAGCGCGGTCGGCGTGCCGGTGCAGAAGATGATCATCGGCACGGTGCTGATTTCCGGCGCCATGGCCGGGATTGCCGGGTTTCTCGTCACCGCGGGCCAGGAGGGGCGGCTGACCCAGTCGTTCTACCAGGGCTACGGCTTCTCCGGCATCCTCATCGCCTTCCTCGCGCGCAACAACCCGATCGCCGCGCTGGTGGTGGCGCTGCTGATGGCGATGCTGTTCGTCGCCGGGCGCAGCCTGCAGGTGTTCTATCAGATCCCGTTTTCCATGGTGCAGCTGATCCAGGCGATCCTGGTGATCTGCGTCGCCTCGTCGGATTTCTTCATCCGCCACCGTATCCGCCGCGTTCAGGGAGGCGAAAGCTGATGGACATGATCGCCAACTGGCTGGGCAACACCCCGGATTTCGCCGTGCCCTTCGCCCTGGCGGCGCTGGGGCTGATCCTCACCGAACGCGCCGGGGTGCTGGCGCTCGGCGCCGAAGGATTGATGCTGGTCGGCGCCTTGGCCGGCATCGGCGCGCAGCTGGCGTTCGGCAGCCACGGCACGTCGCTGTTGCTGGCGATGGGCGCGGCAGCGGTGGTCTCGCTGCTGTTCGCGCTGATGGTGCTGGTGCTGCGCATCAACCAGGTGATCGCGGGCCTGGCGCTGGTGTTCTTCTGTCAGGGCCTGACCGGGCTGCTCGGCACGCTGCTGGACTGGACCAACAAGCCGGTCAAGGGGCTGAGTTCCATAGAACTCTGGCCGCTGTCGGAGCTGCCGCTACTCGGTAAGCTCTTCGTGCAGAACCCGCTGGTGTTCATGACGCCGCTGATCGTGCTCGCCGTGGTCTGGCTGCTCACCCGTACCACCACCGGCCTGCGTTTGCGCGCGGTGGGCGAGAACCCGCAGGCGGCGGATGCGGCGGGGATTTCCGTGCTCGGCTACCGGCTGGCGGCGATCCTCGCCGGTTCGGCGCTGATCGGCCTGGCCGGCGGCTATATCTCGCTGCTCAGCACCAAGCTGTGGATCGCCGACATGACCGGCGGACGCGGCTGGATCGCCGTGGCGCTGGTGATCTTCGCCCGCTGGTCGCCATGGAAGGCGCTGGCCGGGGCGCTGCTGTTCGGCTGCATCGAGGCGCTGATCCCGCAGCTGGCCGCCGCCGGCGTGCGCCTGCCGCAGTATTTCGTGCTGATGACGCCCTACGCGGTGACCCTGGCGGTGATGATCTGGGTCGCCAGCGGCAAGAGCGTTTCCGGCAGTCAGCCAGGCGCGCTCGGCATTCCCTTTATCCGCGAGGAGCGTCGCTGAGGGCCGCGGCGCTTATTGCGCCGGGCTCTGGTCGCTGGAACGGCAGGTGATTTCCGCGTAGGGCTCGTCCGGCGAATAGTCGCCCGGAACCCGCTCGGTGCGCTGGGTATTTGGCGCGACGGTGAAAACCGGCGATGCCGAGGTATCCGATCGCGCTTCATTCGGTACATGGAATTCGCAGGTGATCTGGCCGCCAGTGCGGTTCATCACCTTCACCGCCCGCACTCCGAGCAATTCGCCTTCGACCCCTTCGGATTTGGCCGGCACGCCCATCGGGCTGATCTCCACATCGAGACCATTGAGGTGGGTGACCACTTCCGGCGGCGGCGTCTGGGCGAACGCCAGCGGGGCGCAGAGCGCCAGGCCGCAGGCGAGGAATGAGTGCTTGCTCATGTGAACCTCCAATATTTGGTCCCCTTTAGAAGAGCCCGTCCACGGTCGGTTCGATCGATGCGTCAGTCAATGATTGCAAATGATTAGAGGCGTCAAAAAACTGGTTGGCATGATTTGTGATGGCTCAAAGCCATGATCTATCTCGCCGTGCCATTTGTGCCGTGTTGAACTTCAGCCGTCACCAATGTTACGTGCGGTCCTTCCGAGGGTGGCTGAAGTGACTAGGTTTCTGCTCATCGCATTGTTGGCCCTGTCAGGCACGGTGTCTGCTGCGGCCGATGTGACGCTCGACCTGAGCGCTGTCGAGCGCGACTGGCTGGTTGGCAACCGCTCGGTCAGTATCTGTGTCGACCCGGACTGGCTGCCGTTCGAGATGCTCAACGCCCGCGGCGAGCACGAAGGAATTGCGGCCGATCTGCTGCGCCTCGTTGCACAACGGGCGGGGCTGCAGCTGAATATCGTATCGACCAGCGACTGGGGGCAGTCGGTGGCGTTCTCCCAGGCCGGCCGCTGCCAGCTGCTCAGCTTCCTCAATCAGACCCCTGTGCGCGATGCCTGGCTGATCTTCACCCAGCCGCTGTTCACCGACGCCAATGTGGTGATCGCGCGGGAGGATCATCCCTATGTGGCGGACTTGTCCGCTCTTGAAGATGTGACGGTCGCTTTGCCGGTGGGCACGTTCGTCGAGGAAAGCGTTCGCCGGGATTTCCCCCAGTTGCGCGTCATCAGCACCGACACGGATGCCCAGGCGTTGGCACTGGTGAACGAGCGTAAAGCCGATCTGACCGTGCGCTCGCTGACCGTGGCCGCCTACACCATTCGCCGCGAGGGCTGGTTCAACCTGAAAATCGCCGGGCAGCTGACGAGTCTCGACAATCAGTTCCGGATCGGTGTGCTGAAGGGCGAGCCGGTGCTGCGCGACATTCTGGACAAGGCGATTGCGACGATCACGCCGGGGGAACTGAACCAGATCGCCAACAGGCACACGCCGATTCGCGTCGAGTCGGGCACCGACTATCGCCTGATCGTGCAGATCGTGGTGGTCTTCTCGGTGATGCTGCTGACCAGCCTGTTCTGGATCGGCCGCCTGCGGCGGCTGAACGAGCAACTGCAGGTCAAATCACAGACCGATCCGCTCACCGGGCTGGCCAACCGCGCCGCGCTGGACCGGCGCTTCGCCAGGGCGCTGGAGCAGGCGCGGCGTTATAGCCGGCGGCTGTCGATCGTCATGCTGGATATCGATCACTTCAAAAGCATCAACGACGAGTTCGGTCATCAGATGGGGGATCGCGTCCTCAAGGAGTTCGCCGATCTGCTGGTATCCGGTCTGCGCGGCAGTGACGCCGTGGGCCGCTGGGGTGGCGAGGAATTCCTCCTGCTGTGTCCGGAAACCAGCGGTCAGCAGGCGCTGGCGTTTGCCGAGCGTCTCTGCGAAGAGTCGCGGGCATTCACGTTCAGTACCGACCGCGGCCAGACCCTCAGCGCCGGTGTCGCCGAGTTGAATGCGACGGATACGGTGGACAGCCTGCTGCGCCGTGCCGACGCTGCGCTGTACCGGGCCAAGCACGAGGGCCGGGACCGCGTCCGCGTCTGCTGCCATGCCCCGGACGCGCAGGCGAGCTGAGTGGCGGCGCTCAGTGCTTGCCGGGTTTGCGCAGGCGCACGTAGAGGTCCTTGCCACCGGTGGCGCTGCTGCCCCGAGATTCCAGGTCGAAGCGCTTGGGCTGGTTGGCGATCAGGTCGCTGAGCTTCTTGCAGCCATACAACCGCGGATCGAAGGCCGGACGCAGCTTGCTGATGTTCTGCCCGAGGGTGCCCAGCTGAATCCAGTCATCCTCCTCCGAGAGGTCGTCGAGCACCTTGGCGATGAAGTCCACCGGCACCTGCTGGCATTTGATGGTGTCGCCCTTGTCGCCGGCCTTCGGCGGCTTGCTGCTTTCTTCCACCTGCGCCGCGGCGGCGGCGAGCTTTTCCGATGACGGTGGCTCGGAGGTGGCCTTGGCGGCATCGGCGCGCAGGATTTCGGTGTAGATGAATTTGTCGCAGGCAGAGACGAAGGGCGAAGGCGTCTTCTGCTCGCCGAAGCCGTACACCGTCAGGCCCTCCTCGCGGATACGCGCGGCCAGGCGGGTGAAGTCGCTGTCGCTGGAAACCAGGCAGAAACCGTCGAAACGCCGGGTGTAGAGCAGGTCCATGGCGTCGATGATCAGCGAGCTGTCGGTGGCGTTCTTGCCCGAGGTGTAAGCGAACTGCTGGATCGGCTGGATCGAGTGGTCGAGCAACACCTTTTTCCAGCTGCCCAGGTTGGGCTTGGTCCAGTCGCCATAGATGCGCTTGACGCTGGCGACCCCGTATTTGGCGATTTCCTCGAACAGCGCCTCGACGATGGCGGCGGGCGCGTTGTCGGCGTCGATTAGAACCGCGAGGTGCTTCTGCTTGTTCGAGCTGTTGGGCTTGCTGGCCATGGTTCTTCCCTGGGCTGGAGATCGCCCGACCATAACGCCGAGCACCGTACCCTGGCCATAGCGGCGTGCAGCCAAGGCCGGCCAAGCTCGGTTAGCATGCGCGGCTTTGATCACATGGGTTTCGGTGCATGGAACAGCGAGGCACGCTGAAAAACTGGAACGACCAGAAGGGCTTCGGCTTCATTCGCCCGGAGCAGGGCGGCGAAGATGTCTTCGCGCACATCTCGGCCGTGCATGGCGAGCGTCGGCCGCTGGTGGGCGACCGGGTGCTCTACGTGGTCGGGCGCGATTCTCAAGGCCGTTTGCGCGCCGAACATCTGCGGCTGGATGCGCCGCTGACGCTGGATCAGCCGGCGATTCGCCAGCGCCCGGGCAGTCAGCGGCAGAAGACCGAGCGACCGGACCGCCCGCGCGCGACGGCGCGTGCCGCCAGAAAGCCGGCGCGGCAGCTGCTCGCCGGGAACATTCAGCGGCTTCCGCTCAAGCTGGTGCTGTTCGCGCTGCTCTGCCTGCTGCCGCTGGCGGGCAGCCTCCTGCGCCTCGGGGCGCTGTTGCCGTTGGCGATCTATGCCGTCGCCAGCCTGCTGACCTTCTTCCTCTACTGGCGCGACAAGCACAGCGCGCTGAAGGATCGCTGGCGCACGCCGGAAACCACACTGCATTTCTTCGAGCTGGCCGGCGGCTGGCCGGGCGCGCTCGTCGCGCAGCAGGTCTTTCGCCACAAGACCCGCAAGCTGAGCTATCAGCTGACCTTCTGGCTGATCGTGGTGCTGCACCAGGCGTTCTGGATCGATCTGCTGTTCATCGGCAGCGGCTTTACCCGCGAGCGGCTGGACTGGCTGTTGCGGCTGCAGTGAAACGCGAAAGCCCGGCTTTCGGACGAGCATCGCGGCTCAGACCTTCTTGACGAACTCTGACTTCAGCTTCATCGCGCCGATGCCGTCGATCTTGCAGTCGATGTCGTGGTCGCCATCGACCAGGCGGATGTTCTTCACCTTGGTGCCGACCTTGACCACCAGCGACGAGCCCTTGACCTTGAGGTCCTTGATCACCGTGACGGTGTCGCCGTCCTGCAGGGTGTTGCCCACCGCGTCCTTGATCACCTTGTCGCTTTCGCTCGCGGCAGCCGCGTCGTCGGTGGCGGACCACTCATGGGCGCACTCGGGGCAGACCAGCATCTGGCCGTCTTCGTAGGTGTATTCGGAGTTGCATTTGGGGCAGGGGGGCAGCGAGCTCACGGCAGGTCCTCAGGGGCGGAATGCGGAAAGCCGTGCATTGTATAAGGTTTTGTTACAAATCGGGGGGTTGGCGTGGACTCCGGGCTG
>Ga0315336_1000977_pt1 | contig 62820 bp, 52 predicted proteins | sample ASW5metaG_FD_204512 | JGI IMG/M metagenome (GOLD analysis project Ga0315336, IMG submission 204512) | Ammonia-oxidizing marine archaeal communities from Monterey Bay, California, United States - ASW #5 | ecosystem: Environmental > Aquatic > Marine > Intertidal zone | place: USA: California... | reverse complement strand
GGGCCGGTACGATCGGTTGCGCGTGTGGGCGCGGACTTGATCCTCGTACCAACCGCGGTCATGTAAGGGTATGTGGTTGCCGTTGGCACCGTAGAGTCGGTTCTCTTCGGCGTCGTTACCGGCGTATTGAACGATCAGGTAACGGGCGTGGCTCAAATCGATTCGCCCAAGCATCCCGAATTCTCGTGCCGTGGCGTACGAAGACACGGCGGCGTTGAGGACTTTGCCGCCGGATCGGGCTTCGAGCACGGATGGAAAGGCTTCCCCCTGCGCGACGCCCCATCCCATCGCGAACGAATCACCCAGTACTACGATCCGCGGGCCGTCGAGCGAGGCTTCGTCGTCTCGGACGCCGAGTGAGTTGATCTGGTACTCGGTATCGAATTCCAGTTCGGAGAATCTACACGTACCAGGGCGTAGGCGGTACGTCAACTCCGGGTCGTACTCGCCGCATTCGGGAAGCAGGTGGACGGTCGTCCAGTCGAGGGAATAAAGGTATCGTGCGAGCGGCTGGAGCACGGGAGTGTAAGCAAGACCGCGTGTATTGCGTACGGCGGCGAACACTCCATCGAGCAGTAGCAACGTCAGTGAAGGGATAAAGATAAGGGTGAAGAGCGTTCGCCGTGGGTTGGCCGATGCGAGTGCGATGTGGGCGAAAGCCAAAAGAACGGGTAGCCAGGCAAAGGCCACACCGCCGAAGACGATTCCGGTGATGCCACTCAGAAGAAACAGACCTCCGGCAAGCAGTGCTGTGCCTCGGGCGGTGGTGAGGCGATGCGATAGTGTTTTGTGTGATGGGCCGAGGGCGATGGCTAGGGCGGCAACGAGCCACAAGGCCGCGCCGATCACCAAAGTGACGTGCCGGATTCCGAGTGCGGGATCGAGACGAGATCGGTAAGCGATCCAGACTCCGACGCTTGCCGCCACCGCGAGCGGAAACCACCGCGAGATGGTCTCAAAGCTGCTGGTGGAGTTGCTAGAAACCATTGTTGGGGCTGTTAGCGAGGCAAGGGCAATGCCACGACCTTTCCCGTTGTCGCGGATTGATATGCGGCCAGCATCGCCTCGGACGCCTGGGCGGCGTCGTCCAAGGTGACCTCCGGGTCTTTGTCCTGCTCTAGACAGTCGAGGAAGAGGGACTGGTCGGATTGGCCCGCTACGATCGTCGGTTCATACCAAAAGGGCTTGGGCTGGGCCTTGCCGCGCGTCATCGTGCTTGACCAGAAACCCATGGGGTCGAGTGGGTCTTTTGCCGGTGGCGCCCACGGTTTGTCGGATACAATGTCGAAGCGCGGACTGTGGGCATCGAGAAGAAGGCTGCGTTTGCTGCCGATGAGTCGCGTGAAATTAGGGCCCGAGGTGCGGTGGCTATGCCAGCCGATTCTACCTGCGATCAGCGAGGCAGTGACGCCATCGTCGAGGGTGACGGCGAGCGTGCCGAAGTCTTCGACATCCCGGTTGTAGTGCTCCTCGAAAAAGTAGTTGGCGCTGCCGGCGTAGACGCTCTGGAATCGCGGACCGCCCAGAAGCCAGCGGATCAAAGTGAGCGAATAGACAGCGGTCGTCCAGATCTCGCGCTTGGCGTCGGGGAAAGTGAACTGCTTCGGTGGATAGTGCTCACGCCGTGGCTTGCCGAGCGGTGCGCCACCGGTGAAACCCTTCGCGAACATCAGGTCGCAGTGGATTGACTTGATTTCCCCCAACTCGCCGGAATCGACGATCCCTTTCAAGCGCCTCGCGTACGGCACTCCGACCTGTGTGAACATCTGTCCGCGTATGCCCTGCTCTTGGGCCGTGCCGACGAGCCGGTCTGCGTCGGCCATATTGGTCGCCATGGGCTTATCGACGTAGAGATGCTTGCCGGCTTCGACGCAGAGTTGGGAAACGCGGACGCGCCGCTCAAACTCGGAACAGACGGAGACGGCGTGAACATCGCGTCGCGCGAGCGCATCTCTGAGGTCGGGCAGAAAGGGAACCCCGAACGCTCCGGCCAGGGCGCGGTTCAGGCGGTCGCGGCGCTCGTCCACGCTCGGCTCATCGGTGAGTCCAACGATCTTGGCGCGAGGATCGGCGAGAAATCCGGCGCCATAGTTTTCCTGGTGCGTCATGCCGCCCGTCACTAGCAGGACACCGAACGGGGGTCTAGCCACGGCTTCCCTCCGGGGCAATGGGCGCGTGCGATTGCAACGAATGTTCGATCGCCCGAGCCAGGGTGTCGGCCTTGGTATTAGCGGGTGGCGCAAGATCGGCCGCACGTGTGTCCGCACCGGGCACGTCGGCAAACTCCATCGTGCCGTGGTTGCCGATCAGCAGCAGACGCACGCCGGGCTGTTCGCCTGGGTTACCGCGCAGGGATTCAACGACGACCAGCGCGGTTTGCCCTCCCGGATAAGTCGCGGTAACGGAAACGTAGCCCTGATCGGCGCCGCCCAGAGCATAGACCGTGGGAGATCCCGTGCTAAACCAAGCGCCCGCGGCGGCTACGATCGCGCCCGCGGTGGGAACGAGATGCCCGTGATCGTCACTTAGCTCCAGATAGGCGCGAAGGGCCACGGGCACCCCCACGGGCTGCTCTTTCAACTTTGATGCGAGCGAGTCCTCAAGCCACTTGAGATATGACAAAGCGTCTCAATTATAGTCGGCCCCTTGCGGGAACGGCGTGATTCGTGATGGGTGATTCGTGTCTGGCGATTCAGCGGCCTTGGGATTGGAGGCGTGCGGGGAGGAATTCGTCACCTTCGTTCCAGGTGGGCAGGTCCGGTTGATTCGCGACGCGAAGACCTAGCTTGTATCCGAATCGGGCGAGTTGTTCGAGCCCGGAGAAATCCCATGTGGGATCGAACTCGTCAGAGGGCTGGTGGTAGCGATTCGCAGTGTAGTCTTCCTGTGCCTCGACACCCCAGCCTTCAGGGCGGTCGACATAGTCGATACCCAGTTTCACCGAGAACGCCGGAACGCCGACCTTCGCCAGACTGAAGTGGTCAGAGCGATAGTAATAGCCTTGCTCGGGATGTGCTTCGGGCCGGATCGATAGCTGTGATTCGCGCGCGAGCGCTTCAACCGTCGGCCGTAGTGTGGTGCGTTCAAACCCGGGGAGCGTGATGTCGCGAGTGCGGCCTAACGGCGCAAGGCCGTCAAAGTTGATATCCACCGCCGTCTTGCCGACTGGTATGAAGGGGTGCTGTCCGTAGTACTCCGATCCGCGCAGGCCGCCTTCTTCCGCGCCGACAGCGGCGAAGAGAATCGAGCGCTGGGGCCGAGTAGCCAACTCGCCGAAAGCGCGCGCCAACTCAAGGAGCAAAGCGACGCCCGTCGCGTTGTCAACGGCGCCGTTGTAGATGTCGTCACCATCGACAGGGATGCCGATGCCAAGATGATCCCAGTGGGCGGTGTAGAGAACGGCCTCTTCCTTCTTGGTAGCGTCGCTACCCTGGATCATTGCGACCACGTTACGTGTACTGAAAGGACTGACCGAGCTAGGAATCCGGGCCCGGATGCGGATCGAGAGAGACATTGGCTGAAAATCGCGCGATTCAGACAGAGCGAGTAGTTCGTTGAGGTTCTTGCCTGTTCCCTCCAGTATCGAAGCGGCAGCGTCGGAGTGAACCCAACCGGCGAGGCTGAGGGCGTCCACGCCTTCGGCAAGTTGTACGAAAGGCTCCCGGCCACTCCATGAGTTGCGAACGACTTCCCATGGATATCCGGCCGTCGGCGTCGTGTGAATGATCAGGCACCCGGCGGCTCCCTGCCTCAGTGCTTCCTCGTACTTGAAGGTCCAGCGGCCGTAGTAGGTGAGAGCCGGTCCGCCGAAGAAAGCCGCATCCTCCGAGGTGGGTTCGTTCGTGAAAAGAACGACGACCTTTCCTTTGACATCGACTCCTTTGTAGTCATCCCACTCGAACTCCGGGGCGACGATGCCGTGGCCCACGTATACCGCATCTGCTTCGATCTCGGCGAGAGGCTGCTGGCGATGATTCACTCCCACGAAATCATCGAGATAGCGGAGGGGTTTAATGGCCTCTCCCGCTGACCAACCAAGAGTGGCATCGGGCTGGGTCTCTACTCCGACAAGCGGGACAGCTTGAAAGTACGTTCCGTTGTCACCCGCCGGGGCTGCACCAGCGAGGGCGAACTGAGCGGCGATGTACTCGGTAGTTAGGACTTCGGCGCGGCCTCCTACACCACGCCCTTCGAGAGCGTCGCTTGCCAGAAACCGGGTGTGCGCGGCAATCCGGTCCGCTCGGATCGGGTCGCCGTTCGTCGGCGAGCCAGCGTTGTTTCCGCCACATCCCAGCAGCGCGATCAAACCGGCAATCGCCAAGCTGGTTTGCGCGGGGAAGGTCAATTTTCGCCGGAAATGGGGAATCGCCAAAAGGGCAGTCACGAGCATATCGGAATTCTATCTCCTTGTATTTCAGTATTCTACGTTTTTTGTCGGCCTCTAAGTCTGACTTCGCAACGTATTCTGTGCCCGAAAAGCGACTCGCCGTGCAAACCGCCGGCCGGGGATAGAAGAGGGTCAGTCAGCATGCGAATGTTCAGTCTCACAAGAGCTTCATCCTTTCTAGCAGGGGTCATCTTCCTCGCTTCGATCCCATCCGCACTGGCGCAGCCCGCTACTAGCGTTCAAGACGTGTTGTTCAACGCCAACGGCACGCGTATCCAGGGGACGGCCAGCATCTCGTGGAAAGGCTTCACTGCGTCGGACGGCACCACGCTGGCGACGAACATGATCACGGTTTCGATCGTGCAGGGTGTGCTTTCGGTGGATCTCGTTCCGAACGAGAATACGACGCCGGGCGGTACGAGCTACCACGTCGCCTATCAACTCGACAATGGCCGACGCTATTTACAAAGGTGGGTCGTACCGGAAAGCGCCTCGCCGGTGACGGTCAGCCAGATTCGAGTGACCCAGCCACCACCGCCGGGGTCGGTGATCGCGCCGTCGCAAGTATCCGGTCTCGTTGCCGCTCTCGACGGCAAGGCCGATGTCGCGGGCCCGAATACGTTCGTGGCATCGCAGGTGATCGAAGAGGATAGTGCAACACCAAGCAACCCGCTGCTTTCATTTCGCGAGTTTGGTGGGCCCAACTCGATCGGCTTTCAGCTCCCTACGCTGACGACCAGCACCACGTACACCCTACCCGTGAGCGATGGATTGCCGGGCCAGCAATTGACCACGGACGGTATTGGCAACATGTTCTGGTCGGCGGCGGGCAGTGGGGCCGAGGCGGGAATGGCGTATGAGATCTTCCAGGACTCAGGGACGTCAGTCACGCAGCGAAACGTCGCCAATTTCACGAACGGCCTGCGGGTGTTCGACAACGTGTCACAAACACGCACGGAAGTCGAGCCGATCTGCGGTTCCATCGCCGGTACCATCACCGAAGGCAACGACCTACGCCTGTCCGACGCCCGTACGCCGCTCGCCCATGCTGCTTCGCATGCTTCGGGTGGATCGGACGGGGTCACACCGGCGCCCTCAAGAACACGAACGACACAATCACGTCGCAGTTGCCCGGTGTGACGGCGCTTACCGTGAGGGGCATCCTAGGGCAGTCGGCGCCGCTGCAAACGTGGTTGAATGGCAGCGGAACAAATATGGCGCTCCTCAGTTCAACGGGCAGCCTGTTCGTTCGCCAACTAGGGATCAACAGCACTCTCGGCGGAACCGTTTCCAACATGTTTATGCAAGTGGACGGCCTGAATCGGTTCGCGTTGTCATCCTTTGAAACGGTACTCAACATCTCGCGCTATGACGACATCGGTGTCTTCAAGGACACTCCGTTCCAGATCCTGCGAAACGGCGGCACGTTCATCAATACCACACTGCACGTGAACGACCCGGCAGCTGGAACGGGCGTGACCAGGGTCACCGTAGAGGCCGGACAAGGGCAGGGTACGAACACCCTGCAAGAGTGGCAGAACAGTCTCGGTACTTCGATGGCCGACATCGACTGGGCGGGCAATCTCAATCTGCACGGCGGCTACATCGACTTCAAAGAGGCGACGGCCCCGCCCCCACCTGCGACCGATGAAGTGCGGCACTTCGTTGACGCCGTGAGCGGCGAGATCATGGTGAAGAAAGATAACGGCTCCGTCGTTTCTCTGGAGAGCGGCGCAGGGGGTTCCGGCGGATCGTTCGGAGTTTTTCAGGACGCGGAAACACCCGGCGATACGATCGATGGGGCGAATGACAGCTTTACCCTGGTCACCGCTCCGGACCCTCCGGCCAGCTTGGAACTGTCCAAGAACGGCGTCGTACAGAAAGCCGGCGTTGATTTCTTACTCAGCGGCGGTACGATCACGTTCCTTGCCAGGGCGATCCCACAGACGGGCGACACCCTGCTCTCGTGGTACCGCAGCGACGGTTCCGCCGCGGGCGGCGATTTGGCGGCTACGTATCCGAATCCCGTGGTCTCGGGCATCCGCGGACGGGTTGTCTCCGCCACGGCGCCGACGGATGGTGAGTGTCTCGTCTGGAACAACTCGTCCAACGTGTGGGAACCGAAATCCTGTGCCCGAGAGACGGCGAGCCTGCAGTGGTACTTCGCTGGGATTCCCACAACGGGTCTGAAACCGATGACGCTTACGATTCCCGAGGGCATTACGAACGCTACCTTAACCAACGCACGCATCGTGGCGAATACGAGCGGTGGTGCTTCGACTTTCAACGTCGAACGTTGCACGGCTAATTGTGTGAGCGGCGTCCCGGTCTTTACCGGGATCTATTCCAGCGCGAAGTCTCTTCCCCTTGGCCAGAGAACAGCCACCGGCGGTGTCCCCAACACCACAACCGTCAATGCCGGTGATCAGTTCCGGGTGAATCTGGTGTCGGTCGGTTCCGGTGTGCAGGACGTGACCGTTTCGCTTACGTATCAATACACCGCGGCCCACTAGGGCCCGTTCGTTTCTCGCAAGGGCGCAAAAGCGCTAAAGGACCTCATCCCCTTTCAGGCTTCTTGGCGGTCTTTGTGTCTTTGCGCGAGAATGGGCGGCATGAACAAGCGACTCCCCGTCCTCTCCTTCGCGATGGTGTTCCTTGTAGGGTGCGGTCTCCAGGCGACTCCCGAACCAGAGGCTCCCTATGCGGGGAAACTGGCCCATAGCACGTCTTCCGCACCGGTGTTCCTGCTTCACCAAATTGGCAACGATCACTCCGAAGGCATCGCCGCGATCGACATGAACGGCGATGGGCGTCTCGACGTGACGAGTGGCGCTTACTGGTACGAAGCCCCTGATTTTCCGCGACGCACGTTCCGTGAGGCGAAGGTCGACGGCGAGTTCGTCGTCAACTGCGGTGAATACGCAATTGATGTGGATGACGATGGTGACCTCGACATCGTCAGCGCCGGTTGGCAAGAAGACGGCCTCTTCTGGTACGAGAATCCCGGCAATGTCGGACCCATCTGGGAAAAGCGCCTGATCTCACGATCACTTCACACCGAGGGTCTCTGGCGCGAAGACATCGACGCGGACGGTAAGGATGACATCCTCGCTGTCCACTACACGCGCCAGAGCGTCTTCTACGCGAGCTTCGCCGGAGGTGAGCCGACAAAGCACGTCATCGGCGGCGAAGAGGGCGACGGACATGGCATCGGTGCGGGCGACATCGATGGCGACGGGAAGGTCGATGTCATCACGATCTACGGCTGGTATCGTCAGGCCGGTGACGGCAAGTGGGAGTGGAAGCCGGAGTTCCACCTCGGGCACTCCGGCTTCGGCTTAGAAGTCTACGATGTCAACGGTGACGGTCTCAACGACATCATCCATGGACGCGGGCATAGCTACGGCCTGTTCTGGCATGAGCAAGTCGTCGAGAACGGGAAGCGTTTCTGGCGGCCTCATCTGATCGATGGGACGTATTCGCGGGTCCACAATACGCGGCTAGCCGATCTCACCGGTGATGGTAAGCCCGAGCTGATTGCCGGGACGCGCTATCGCGGCCACAACGGCGACGACCCCGGCGGTTATGAGCCGCTGGCGATCCACTACTACACGATCGATACCTCCACCGGTAGTTTCACGCGTCACCCGATCGCTTACAACTCCGCGGCAGGTGCCGGTACACAGTTCGTCGTAGTGGATTTCGATAAGGACGGCGATGCGGATTTGCTCACCTCCGGGAAAAGCGGGCAGTTCTGGTTCGAGAACATGTCGACCAACAATCGTCCGCGCGCCGAACGCGAGAAAGATCTCCTCTACAACTACGATTGGCCCTTCAAAGATTAGTGCCGATGTTATGATCGAACCGGTTGGATCCGGGAGGAAACCATGGAACGACGTAGCTTCTTCGGTAGCGCTTTCGCGGGCTTGAGCCTAGCGGCCGGCAGCGCAAAAGCGAGTACCCTCAAGGCGGGTGACGTCCCGAGGCGGACGTTTGGCAAGACGGGCGAAAAGGTTTCGCTGGTGGGGCAAGCCGGCGGCCGTTTTCCACTCTGCACCTTCGAGCAGGCGAAGGCGATCACGCGCCGTGCCTACGAACTCGGGCTCAACTACTTTGACAACGCGCATGCCTACTGGGACGGCCGCTCCGAGGTCGTCTACGGCGAGGCTCTCGCGGACGTTCGCAAAGAGGTTTTCCTCACGACGAAGAGCACGCAACGGACACGCAAGGGCGCCGAAGAAGACTTGCACAAGTCGTTGAAGGCGCTCAAGACCGACTATCTTGATCTGTGGCAGGTTCACTCCGTCAAAGCGGACGAGGACCTGAAGGCGATCTTCGCTCCCGGAGGTGCGATAGAGGCCTTTGAGGCTGCCAAGAAAGCCGGGAAATGCCGCTTCATCGGGTTTACCGGGCATGACGACCCGGACGCGCACCTTGAGATGCTGCGGCTCTACAAAGATTTCGACACCATCCTGATGCCGCTGAATCCGGCCGATCCCTCGTATCTGAGCTTCGAGAAGAAGGTGCTGCCGGAAGCCCGGAAGCAGAACCTGGGAATCCAGGGGATGAAGAGCACGGCGAATGCCAAGCTTCTTCAGTCCTTCGGCGTTGGGCAGTGCATCAACTATGTGTTGAGCCTGCCAATCCACTGTCTTGCCGTCGGATGTACGACGCTCGGGCAGATCGAAGACGACGTCCGCATCGCGCAGCAGTTCTCACAGTATGAGAACAAACAAATGGCTGAAATGCGCGAGCAGGCTGCCAAGCTGGCGGGTCCCGACCTGGAAGACTGGAAACGCGATAGTCGTACGGCAGTCGGAGGCCGCCGCCGCCGCGAATATCGGGGCAGCTAGTCAGGCAGAGTCCAACGGACAACGCCCATGTGGTAGCGGCGGTGTTGTGTGACTCCGTTGGAGTAGTAGGCGGTGACGAGGCTGCCGTCTGGTAGCTGAACGCTCGACGGATAACCGCCATCGGTAGTGCCTTCGAGGTTGGTGATCCGGGTCGGGGCCTTCCAGATTCTTCCTTCGTCGTCGCTGATCCGCATCCCGACGCCCTGATGTCCTTTTTCGCGGATTCCGTAGGTCAGCAGGATGCGCCCGTCTTTGAGCTCAAGCAGGTGCGCCGGGTGGTGGCTGGGTAGCGTCAACGGGCCGCTGTTCTTCCAAGTCTTCCCTTCATCGCTCGATTCGAACAGCTCCAGGTGGCCGTCCTGATAGGTGCGCACGGCAGCCAGCCAGCGGTCGGCGCGAATCCGCAGGACGGATAGTTCGTTATAGTCGTCGGGCGCCAGCACGACGCCGTCGCCCCAGGTCCGTCCGTCGTCTTTGCTGAAGAGTAGGTAGGAGCTGCCTTTTCGTTCTTTGGGGCTCTCATCCGATCCCCCGTCACGCTCCTCCTGGTAGAAAGGCGCCGCCAGCATATTGCCTTCCATCTGGACGACGTCACCAAAGGGAATCAAGTAAGCGAGTCCGGCGGGAAGCTTAACATCGAGCGAGCGCTCCCAAGTTCGCCCGCCATCGGCGGAACGGCTGACCATCACAGGCAGGATCTTTTTGCGGAACCCGATTCCGCCCCAGCCCGATGCCAGCACGATCAGATCGCCGTTGTGTGCTCGCCCCGCCGCGACGTTCATGCGGTTCGAACCCGGGTCATGGGTCGTCGCTGTGCCGCGCAATTCCCAGAGCTTGCCGCCGTCAGAACTGGCCCAGACTTCGACATCGCCCTCGGCAAGCCCGTGACTTGGATGATTGAAGATAGCGGCCGCCAAATCGCCGTTTGGCAGAGCCGTTAGGTTGGGCCAAGCGCAGACGTTGTCAACGGCGATGTAGCGTTCGGCGGCCGTAAGCCCGGTCGAGAACAGGAATAGAAAAATCGGCAGCGCGAGGATTCTGGCTCGATGCATCGGGGCAGCTTAGCAGGTTAGGCGCTCGCCCAGGCGGTGAGCGTTTTGCGCATTTGTAAGGCGGTGATATGTGTTTCCATTTGGAACAAATCGGTCGCGTGGTTCAACTCGTAAGCCTGGGCCGTCCAGTCGAGTTGCTCCCAGGCTTCCACCGGATCGAGCGGGCGGCGCTGTGAACTCATCGGATTGACGACCAGCACGCGGCGCGGGGCGAGGGCGGCATAGAGCTCGCGGATGTCATAGGCGCGAACGACGCCGGGCAGATAGCTGCTAAAGGGTTCCTTCGTAAGTGGGTCGGCAATAAGCGACCGGTAAGACAGCAACCCGCCTACCGTGACCAGCCTGTCGATGCGTGGGTCAATCACCGCGGCATGCAAGGCGACGAGCGCGGCGGCTCCAACGCCGACGACGGTCCACGTGCGATGCGTCGTTCGGCGCGGCGCGGCGCCAAGCAGGTCTTTCATGCGCTGGCCGAGCAGAGGCCGGCCGATCTCAAGTGAGCGATAGGCGAAGAAGTCTTCCCAGTCAAAGCTGACTTGATATCCCTCAAGGTTCGGTTTCGTTTCGCCCCATCCGCGCAGGTCGATGCCGATAACACGGTAGCCGGCGGTGACGAGTGGGTCGACGACACTGCGGCGAACCAGACGGTCATCCTTTCCCGAATCGGAAATCACGATGGCGTCACCCTTCGGGAACGTTCTTGCTGTGTCGAAGACGCGGTCGGCCACAAGCACGCCGGGCTCGCGTTTCAACGGACCGACCCGGGTAATGAACTGTACCTGGCGTTGCACTTCTGTCCGGAACGCAATGTACCGTTCGGCGGTCGTTGGGACTGTACGCTTGGAAGCGGTCTCTTCGGCGTATGCCTGATTCAGCGTCAAAACGCTACTCGGGTTGAGTGACGTCGCGACTTGGCCGGTCGTGGTGCAGCGGAGGTCTTCTTCCGGTAGCAGGTCGGTTGGCTCTTCCGCACTGGGTGTGTCGACACCCAACCACCGACTCAGCCACCTTACGCCAGCGTCTCGCAGCTCTTTGTTGAGGCCATGCGTATCATCGGTTTCGGTCAGGAGAACTTTCCCCGGTGCGTTCGCGAGGCGATAGGCCTTCGCCACCTCGTGATAGGTGTCGCGCGTAGCGGCGATCGGGACGTAGTCCCTCGTGGCCGCGCCGATCATCAGCGGTCTCGGGCTGAAGGCGGCTAGCAGCTCCGGATGATCAATGCCGTGCCGGAGCGTCCCGTTGAGGATTTGTTCCGGGTCGGCGATCAGCAGCGCTTCCGTCTTGGCGCGAAAAGTGGCGACCGCGCAGCTCGACATGGCAGCCTTGATCCGGTCGTCGAAACAGGCGAACTGGAGTGTCTCCATACCGCCACCAGAGTTGCCGGCCATGGCGATGCGGTCACTATCCACATCAGGACGCGACTCAAGATAGTCAAGGGCGCGGGTGGAATCCCAGACCCGATACTGCATCAGGTTAAGGCCCAGCAGGTAGCACTGCCGCCCCAAGACCGAGTGCTCACTCGAACTCATTCCGACTTCGGGGCTGTTGTCCTTAGCGTTCCAGAGTTGTACGCGCTCACCCTGGCTGGCCGGGTCCCAGATGAGCGCCACGAATCCCGACCGCGCCATCTGGATGCAAAACTTCTGATAGTCGGGGTACGCTTTGCCTGCCTCGCCGTGGCCGGGAGGGAAGATCACCGCCGGGAACGGCCCGTCGCCTGCGGGACGGTAGAGGTTAGCCGGGACGAACAGCCGTGGCCGCGTTTCGTAGATGATCTTCTCGATGCGATAGCCGTCGCGCTCGATGGTCGTGAGAGCCTGTGGGTTGAGCGGAGTCTTCTCAGGAAAAGGACCCCACATTTCAGCAAGCTTTGAACGAACATTGCGCCGGAGTGCATCGAGATCTTCCTCGGTCGCCATGGCGGCAAAACGCGCCCGCCGCTTTTCGTCAAGTAGGCGGATGTACCCCGTGATGAAGTTCCACATCATCTGGCCGCCCTCATGGGCGCCGACAGGGTGTGCCAGGGCAGCACTGCTCGCTGCGAGCGCAGCGAGGAACTGTCCTCGTGTGATCGGGTTGGCCACGATGCGGTAGATTGCGGGCTTGCGGGCGGGAAAGTGCTCCCTACATTGTATGATTCCCGCGACGAGAAAGCCGGGGTGCCGTTTCCCTCTCGGGCGGCGATGGTGACAAGTCGTACAGGTTTCGAGCTACCAACACCAACTCGTTCTTTGAGACCTGCGCTGCCCACACTACCGGCCGCGCACGGCTACAAAAGGGCCCACATGTTATTCTGAATTTGCGAACTGGCCGGTCGTCCAATGGTAGGACACGGGCCTTTGGAGCCTGGAATGAAGGTTCGAATCCTTCCCGGCCAGCCAGGCGCAAATCCCTTCCCGATTATTCGATCTCGCGGTCGTCGCCGGCCAGCCTTCCGGTTTTCGCATACACCAGAAAGGCGTGCATGAATGCGTCGAGGTCGCCGTCTAACACACGGTCGACATTGCCCTGCTCAAGCTTCGTCCGCACGTCTTTGACCAGCCTGTAGGGCGCCAGTACGTAGTTGCGGATCTGGCTACCAAAGTTGATGGCGGACTTGGACGCTTCGAGTTTATCGGTCTCTTCCTGCTTCTTCTGCATCTCGAAGTCGTAGAGGCGCGACTTCAACATCTTCATCGCGGTCGCTTTGTTTTTGTGCTGCGAGCGCTCGTTCTGGCACTGGACGACGATGCCGGTCGGCCCGTGCGTGATGCGCACCGCCGAGTCGGTCATGTTGACATGCTGTCCGCCGGCGCCGCCCGCCCGGTAGGTGTCGATGCGGAGGTCGTCCGGCCGGATCTCGACGACGATTTGATCATCGATTTCGGGGTAGACAAAGACCGACGCGAACGAAGTATGCCGCCGCGCCGCCGAGTCGAACGGTGAGATCCGCACCAGCCGGTGGACGCCGATCTCTGATCGCATCAGCCCATAGGTATTCTCGCCCGCGATGGTGAACGTGGCGGATTTGATGCCCGCTTCGTCGCCGGGAAGTGAGTCAGTGAGGTCGGTCTTGAACCCTTTGCGCTCGGCCCAGCGCAGGTACATGCGCAGCAGCATTTCGGTCCAGTCCTGCGACTCGGTGCCGCCCGCGCCCGAATGCAGAACGACGATGGCGTTGCAGTGGTCGTTCTCGGCCGATAGTAGGGCCTCGGTCTCGATCAGGTCGGCTCGCTCTTCGAGTGACTTCAGTTCGGACTCGATCTCTTCTTCGACGCTCTCGCCTTCGTGGGCGAGTTCAAAGAAGGCTTCCAGGTCCGCGACGCGCTGCGAAAGTTCCTTCTCGGAGTCAATCGCCTTTACCAGGCGCTTGCGCTCCTGCATAATGGGCTGGCTTTTCGCGGAGTCGTTCCAGAAGGCGGGATCAGCGATCTGCTTCTCTATCTCATCGAGTTGGGACTTCTTGGCAGCCGAGTCAAAGATACCCCCGTATCCCCTGAATGCGGGGACGAAGGCCGGCGAAGCTGCGGTCAAGCTCGTCTTGCGTCATCGAATTCCTCTGTTCTCAAGATAGCGGAACGCGGCGGCGCCAAGCCGCGAACAGGCTAGCCAAGGTTGTGGCCCAGCAGAGCCACAAGAACCATTGACCGAAGCGCGTGAACGGGGTCAGCTTGGTCCGGTAGTTGAAGCGCGCGACCAGCACGTCTTGCTCGAACGATGGCAGGGAGGCCGCAACCCGGCCCGCGGGATCGATTACCGAGGTGATGCCGTCGTTCGTCGCTCGCAGCAGCCAGCGGCCGTTTTCGAGGGCGCGCATGCGGGCGATCAGCAGGTGGTGATGCCGCGCGGCGCTGGCGCCGTACCAACTGTCGTTCGAGATGTTCACCAGAACCTCCGCGCCCTGCCGGGCAAACTCCCGTACGCCGCGCAGGAACACCGATTCGTAGCAGACGAAGGTTCCGATGCGGTGGCCGCCAACTTCGGTGATGACGACGCTGCTGCCGGGATGGAAGTTGCCGGCTTCGAGTGTGATCTTTGCGACGAACAGTGAAAAGGGCCACGGTACGAACTCACCGAACGGGACGAGGAACATCTTGTCGTACCGCGAGAGGAGCTTGCCCTGTTCGTCGACGACGAGGGCGCTGTTGAGTGGCTGCTTGCCGTCGGGTCCGCCGCGCTCGATGGAGTTGAAGATGATCGGCGCGTCGACGCTGGTTGCCAGCTCTCGCAGATAGGCTTGCATAGAGGTATCCGTCGAATAGTAGGCAGGCACGGGGTATTCGGGCCAAATCACCAGCGCGGGTGGGGCGGGATCTTTGTCCACGGCTTTGGTCGAGGAGAGCGCCGCCATGTGTGCCAGGTGTTCGCTGTGGCGGGCATAGTCCCAGCCGCCGGATCGAAGCTCGTCGGGATGCACATTCGGTTGCACCAATCGGACGGTTTCCCGGGGCTCGGTCTCGTCGGGCAGAACAGGCAAGAAGAGGAGGAGGGCCAACGGCGCGAGCCAAGCCGTTTCACGCCATGACCGCCGCAACAACACGACTGCGACGGCCGCGTTCAGCATCGCCAGCACGAACGACGGTCCGTAGATGCCCGTCAGCGGCACGAGGCTCGGTAGCAACGGCATGTCGATGGCGGCGTTCCCCAAGTGCAACCACGTAAAGGCCAGATACTGATGCAAGCCCTCAAACGAAACCCATACGGCCGCGACGACAGGGATCGCCCATGGCCTTCTCATGAGTGGTCCAGCGATGGCCGAAAACACTGCCAGATAGAGGCCCTTGGCAACGTAGAATCCAACGAAGATCGCTCCGGCACCCGCTGCTGACAAGCCCGCGTAGCTGTACATCACGTCGTAGATCCAGTAGCAGACACCACCCCAGTAGATCGAGCCCGCGACCCAACCCGCGCGAAAGCGCACCCTCCACTCGTCCTCGCGCGCACAGGCGATCAGCAGAGGCGCGACGGCAATGGGCGCGAGCCAGATGAAGTCAAAGCGGGGAAAGACGAGGACTTGCAGTACGCCACTCAGAGCGGCGAGTGCGAGCGAATAGCCTTGCGGGAGGCGCGGCCGTTGCGAGCCGCCGTTTGGAGCCCGAGTTGTCACGCCGTCGCCGCGGCGCTCTCTTCAACCTTGTCGGCCATATAGGAGCTGCGCACGAGGGGGCCGCTAAACACAGCCCGGAAGCCGATTGACTCGCCGTACTCGCGATAGGTTTCGAACACTTCGGGCCGGACGAACTTTTCAACAGGCAGGCGCTTCCGGGTTGGTTGTAGATACTGCCCGATCGTCGCGACATCGGTATTCGAGTCACGCAGATCACCGAGTAATCGCCGCACTTCCGCCTCCGTTTCGCCTAGTCCAACCATCAGGCCTGACTTCGTGAGAACGTCAGGCCGATACTGTTTCGCGAAGGTTAGTGCGCCCAACGAGCGCTCATAGATTGCTTGCGGCCGCACCCGCCGATAGAGGCGCGAGACGGTCTCCATGTTGTGGTTGAAGACGTCGGGGCCGGCATCAAGAACGCGCGCGACGGCCTGCTCGTCACCCAGGAAATCAGGTGTCAACACTTCGACCCGTGCTTGGGGTAGGAGTCGTCGCACCTCTCCGACCGTCTGCGCGAAGTGCGAGCTCCCGCCGTCGGGTAGCTCGTCGCGGTTGACGCTCGTGATGACGACGTAGCGAAGCTCCATACGTTGTGCCATCTCGGCGACGTGCCGGGGTTCGTCCGGGTCGAGGCCTTCGGGCATCCCTTGGGGTACCGAGCAAAAACCGCAGCGGCGGGTGCAGATGTTCCCCAGGATCATGAACGTCGCGGCCTTGCGACTGAAGCACTCATGAATGTTTGGGCAGCGAGCCGACTCGCAGACGGTGTGCAGCTTACGCTGGCGGAGCTCGACCTTGAGGTCGTGCAGAGCGCGATGGTCGGTCGTGCCGCTTCGCAGCCACTCAGGCAGTCGCGGACGAGGGGCATCTTGTGGCGAAGCGATTTGAATGAAGTCCACGGGAACGGGAGGGGTGATCTTTCATTCTCCCATTCTCAAGAGGGGCCGTGCCGGGTGGTGGTGGCCGATCTCTAGGACCGTGCGAGTCTCCACGGGCTTGCCCCCGTGGCCTGCGGGAGAGGCGCCGTTCAACTTAGGGTTACGGCTTTCGCAGGATCGTTTGCAGCCCGTCTGCCCGCATCTTCGTCTGAGCTGCTTTTGCCCTGCCAACATCCGTGAAAGGACCCACCACAACGCGATGCCAACCGTCGCCACCTTGGTCATAGAGTGCGGCGGGGTATCTCTTGGCCCTGAGCTGATTCACCAACAACTGGGCGTCAGAGCGGACACGTAACGCGGCCACCTGAACGTGGATACCTCGCGCTATCTGGGCCCCTGTCGGCGCGGCTGTTTTCCCGGGGGTGGCCTTCTTTTGCGGCGGTGTCGCGGCCTGTTCCTTCGGAGTTGGACGGGGCGGGGCCTTTACCTCACCATTGGGTTCGAGCTTCGGAGTCGTTGTTAGCGGTGGAGGGTCGGGAGTCGCCTTAGGAGCGGCCTCGAGCAACGTGTCGGGAATGCGGACATCCGTCACCTCCGGTTCGGCCGTTTCCGTGCTCGCGATCGCCACGACCCGTTCCTGCTGTCCACGGCTGAATCCGACGGTGTAGCCGAAGGAGAAGAAGATCGCGAACAGAACGACCACAACGAAGAACAAGCTCAGTAGCTGCTTGTTCCCCAAAACCAGTTCGAACTCTTCGTCTTGCCGGGAGGGCATATTGCTACCCATTCTAACCCAGAAACAAGAATATTTGAAAATGTTTTGCGCATGCTAGGGCACGCTACCCCGCGTTGGCCCCGACGCCGTCAGCTCTTCTGAGTGTCGTCCATCTTGTCGACCCAACTCGCCAATCCCCGGAAGAGATCGATCGGTAGCGGGAAGACAACGGTCGTGTTCTTCTCCGTGCCGATCTCGGTGAGCGTCTGAAGGTAACGTAGTGTCACCGAGGCCGGCTGGGTCGCCAAGATTCCGGCGGCTTCGGTGAGCTTCTCGGCAGCTTGTGCTTCACCGGTCGCGTGGATGACTTTCGCCCGCCGTTCGCGCTCGGCTTCGGCTTGTCGGGCGATGGCACGGATCATCGACTCGGGCAGGTCGACGTTCTTAACCTCAACGGCCTGCACCTTGATCCCCCATGGCCCGGTATGCTCGTCCAGGGTCTCCTGGATTTTTGCGTTCAGTTTCTCGCGTTCGCTCAGCAACTCGTCGAGGTCGGCTTCGCCGAGCACCGAGCGCAACCGTGTCTGGCCAAGTTGTGAGGTCGCGTGTACGTAGTGCGCCACTTCGACGACCGCCTTCGCGGGATCGATCACACGGAAGAAAATAACAGCGCTGACCTTGACGGTCACGTTGTCGCGCGTTACGACGTCTTGCGGAGCAACATCGAGTGTTTCGACCCGCAGCGAAATACGAACAATGCGATCGATCGGCGCAAAGACGAACACCAGTCCTGGTCCCTTGGTTTGGGGTAGTAAACGGCCAAGGCGGAAGATCACGCCCCGCTCATACTCCGGCAGGATCTTGATGCAGTTGATCAAGTACAGAACCACGATGAAGACGAAGACATAACCCAAGCTGAAACCACCCATAGCAACCTTCTCCTCCGCCGCTTGTTGAGCGGCAATCTTCCAACCGGCTGCGTACCGCCGGTTCAGCCCGTCCGGATCAATGAGCGACCGGCTCGGATGCCGGTACGTTGCTCGAACCAGGTTCTACACGCAACTTGAGGTCGTCGATCCCCACGACGCGCACAGCGGCGCCTACCGGGATCGGCGTATCAGAGGCCGCGCTCCACCATTCCCCATGGACGAAGACGCGACCCTTGGCGTACACGTCGGTCTTCGCAACACCGACCTCACCGATCATCCCTTGCGCCCCGGTCACGACCTTTGCCCGAAACGACCGGACGGCGAGTTGCAGCAGGAAGACCGTGATTGCAGCGAACGGCAGGGTCGCACCCACAGCGGTACCCCAGTTAATCGAGAGTTCCGGGATGTCTGTATCGATCAGCATCACCGCGCCGAGGACCATGGCGATCACGCCGCCCACGGCGAGGATCCCGTTGGTCGTCGTTGTCGCTTCGAGCACAAAGAAAACCAACCCCAAAACGACGAGGGCCGCCGCTGCCCAATTGATTGGCAAGACGGTCAAAGCCATCGCGCCCAAGATCACCAAAATTGCGCCCGCGACACCGGGGAAGATCAAGCCCGGATTCGAAAACTCGACGTACACGCCCGCTAGACCCAGCACGAGCAGGATGAAGGCCAGGTTCGGGTCAATCAACGTCAACAGGATCGACTGACGGTATGACAACTCGAACATTGTCACGCCGGCGTCCGCGAGTGAGAGTGTCGTTTCGCTGCCATCGAAACGCTTGATCGTCTTGCCGTCGAGATCCTTGAGTAGGCTTTGCACGTCCGCCGCAACGTATTCGATGAGTTTCGCGTCAAGAGCTTCCTGCTCGGTGAAAGACCTGCTTTCGAGAACGGCCTTCTCGGCGACTTCCGGGTTGCGCCCTCGCTTGCTGGTGACGGAGCGGACGGAGGCGGCGGCGTCATTGCTTACCTTCGCCTTCATCACCTCGTCCATCTCACCGCCCATCAATACGGGATGCGCGGCGCCCGTATTCGTACCCGGCGCCATGGCGGCGACATCGGCCGAGACCAGGATCATGAACCCGGCGGACGCAGCCCGTCCTCCGCTCGGCCCGACATAGGCGATCACAGGTACGTCGGAGGCAACGATGGCTTGGATAACTTCTTTGGTAGCCGAGAGTAGTCCGCCGGGGGTATTCAGCCGCAACAGGACGGCGGATGCACCTTCCTCGTCCGCTTGCTTGATGGCCTGCTGAACGAGTTCGACGGTAAGAGGATGAATGACGTGCTCGACATCAACCTGAATGACTTGAGCACTTTGAATCTGTGCGGTGAAGAAACCCAGACTGAGCAATACCGTACACTCGCATAGCCAGCCTAAGTACCTTGATTTCATGGATTTCTAATTCAGTATTGTAGTACAGGGACGAAACGAAATCACGAAAGTCTTCACCTAGGGAAAGCCTCCGACCCGCCGCCTATAATGGCACGCATGGCCTGCCCCATCTGCGAGAAGCGCAAGCCGAAACGCTTCTGTCCCGCCAAGCACGGACAAATCTGCCAGCGTTGTTGCGGTGAGCAGCGTGAGGTTACGATTACTTGTCCGTTCGATTGCCGTTACCTGCGGCAAACTCGCGAACGCGACTACACGGGCGGGCTCGACCCTAAGGACTTCCCCCACAAAGAAATTCGCGTCGAAGAGAGTTTCCTGAGAGAGCATGGCGACTTGGTCGAGGCATGCGGCAAGGCTCTGCTCGAAGGATCGCTGGCTGTGGACGGCGCGGTCGATGCCGATAGCCAGGCGGCGCTGGAGGGTCTCGTTCGCACGTATAAGACTCTCGAAAGCGGCCTCTACTACGAGGCTCGTCCCGACTCGGTTTATGCCGCCCGGGTTTTCGATCACTTGCGGCAGGTCGTCGAGCGCTTTCAACGCGAGGAGCAGGAGCAATCCGGGTTTGCGCGCACACGCGATTCCCATGTTATGACGACATGGGTCTTCTTACTCCGTATGGCGCTCGACCGTGACAATGGCCGCACCAAGGGCAGGGCGTTTCTCGATTTTCTCCATCTTCACTTTCAACCCGCCGAAACCACCGAGCCTTCCGGGCTGATTATCGAAAACTGATCGCCCGTTCGTACAGCAAGAGGCCTTCATCTCCGCCCCTGTTGTGTTGGTGGATAAGGTGAGCGCGGAGCGGATGCTAGACTAAGCCAAAATGGCGTCGGAACCGCGAATCGGGCTGGTTGTATTCGCCCACGGCTCGCGCATACCCGAAGCCAACGAAGCGGTCCGCCGGGTGGCGGAACGCGCCGCGGAACGCTGTGGTATCTCCCTTTGGGAAGCAGCTTTTCTGGAACTCGCCGAGCCGACGCTTGAGTCCTCGGTCGAGTTGCTGACAAAACGGGGCGCGGAGAAGATCATCGTTACTCCCTACTTCCTGACCATGGGTATTCATCTTCAGCGCGACTTGCCTGCGCTCTTGAGCGAGATCGCGGCCAAGCGGCCGGGGCTCGACCTAACCTACTCTCCTCCGCTCGACGGCCATCCGGCGCTCGTCGACATCTTGGCCGATCGAGCCCAGGAGTTAATCCGCTCATGAGAAGACCCTCCCGACCTGTCCGCCTAAAGCGGATTGCCGCTCCGACTCCGAATACGCGCCACCTGATCATGGAGGTTGCGGACTCGCAACCGTTCGACTTTGAACCGGGGCAGCACGTTTGTTTGAGTGCTACTGTTAACGGTGAGCGAATTGATCGCTACTACTCAATCGCCTCGGAGCCTGACGGCCGGGGTGTGTTCGAGCTTTGCGTCAAGCCTGTTGGCGACGGAAGTCCCTTCGGTGACTATCTTGCGCAAGTGAAGCCGGGGGAAACCTTCGAGTGCGCCGCACCAGGGGGCAGCTTCCGTCTTGCGAACCCCGCGCGCGACGCGATTTTCCTCGCGGCGGGAACCGGCATTACGCCGTTGCGTGCCATGCTGCGTCACTCGCTGGCGACAAACGGCGTCTCGGGGCCCGAGCTCACGCTGATCTTCGGGGCACGTCAACCCGAGGAGTTGTACTTCCGAGATGAGTTTGAGACCCTGGCTCAGACTCGCAAGAACTTTAATTTCTGGCCGACCATCAGCGGGCCTCCGAACGACTGGCCAGGCCGCCGTGGCCGCGTGCAGCAGCACCTTCAGGAAGCCTTAGGCAACCGACTAACAGGTGTGGACGTCTATTTATGTGGGCCCAAAGCCATGGTCGATGACGTTCGAGCGGCATTGACCGCATCCGGGTTTGACGAACGGGCCGTTCACTACGAAAAATACGGGTAGTCGAAGCTGAGTGGCGACTACTGGGGAGAGAAGAATGGGAACTGACAGGCACTTGATACGAATAGGACTGCGCTCATTTCTAATGTGCTGCCTTGCACTCATGGCTCTTACGCACGTGGGCGCGGCTTCAGCCGACGCTCAGACGGATGCTCAGGTCCAGGCGGCCCTCAAGGAACTAAAGGCGTCCGGTGAAACCTTTCTCAAGCTCATCGAACCGCTCACACAGGAGCAATGGGATTTCAGGCCGCAGGGTGTGCGCCGCTCGATCGGAAACGAGGCCGAGCACATCGCACTGTCGGAGAACGACTTGCAGCGCGTGGTTCAACAGGCTTTAGACGCCGAGGTGGACCCCGTGAAAGCGAAGCAGCTTGCGGGTAAGGAAAAGGAAGTCAAGGAACAGATGCTCAACCCGGAACGCACCGCCGAGTTCTACAAGGTGCCGGGCCGGCTCAACTCGAAAGCCGAAGTTCAGGAGTTTTTTCAGCGAGCACATCGCAACGCCATCCAAATGCTCGAAAGCAGCGAGGATCTCGGTACCCACATCCATGAGCACCCCAATGAGAAGTACGGCGAGCTGACCGGAATGCAGTGGTTTTACTACATCACCTACCATAAGCTTCGGCATTGCAACCAGATCAAAGCGATCATGGCCCGGCCGGGTTTCCCCACGGGCCAGTCGTCGGCCGACGACTAAGCATCCGGACTGATTCGCCGACGACTCAATGAAAGTACCTTTTCGACTCGATGGCCGCCGCGCCCTGGTGACCGGTGGCGCCAGCGGTATCGGTGAGCAAACCGTGCGCGCTCTAGCCGGAGCAGGAGCATCCGTCGTCATCGCTGATCTCGATCACGATGCCGCACAGAAACTTGCCGCGGAGATCGGTGCGGACACCTCGGTTGTTCAGATGGATATCGCCGACCAAGATTCGGTGCAAACATCCTTCGCCGGGATCGACGCCCTCGACATCCTCGTCAATAACGCCGGAATCGGCCATGTCGGCGACATTGAGGAGACGAGCCTCGAAGACTGGCAGCGGCTGTTCCGCGTCAACGTCGACGGGGTTTTCCTCGTCACGAAACAAGCCCTCCCGCTACTGCTTGCCTCCGAACATGGATCCGTCGTGAACCTCGGTTCCGTCGCGGGCTTGGTCGCGGTCAAGAAGCGATTCGCCTATTGCGCTACTAAGGGAGCAGTCGTAGCTCTCACTAGGCAACTCGCGGCGGAATACGCCGGCAAGCTACGTGTCAACTGCGTTTGTCCGGGAACCGTCCACACACCATTCGTCGAGGGCTACCTCGAGAAGTTCCACAAGCATGAGAAGGACAAGGTGCGAGCCGAAGTCCATGCCCGCCAGCCGATCGGCCGCATGGGCAAACCGGAAGAGATCGGCCACATGATCCTCTACCTTTGCTCCGATGAAGCGGAGTTCGTCACCGGCTCGACCCTTACGATCGACGGCGGCTGGACGGCGCTCTAGTTTCGGCCGCGGTTACGTCTCAGGTCGACGACTCCAGTTCCAAAACAACGCGCCGTAGCTGACCCACGAGGCTCGTGGGTGCTTTGTCCAGCGCCTCCGCGACCGAGCGGTAGTACCACAAGGTTCCTTCCCTGCGGCCTTGAAACAGAGCCCAAACATCGTTCCCCATCATCCGGTAGTCCGATAGAGTTGCGCGCGAATTATGCAGTTTGTCCGCCGCGACAACAAGGTGAACCGACTCCGAGGCGTTGCGCAAACTCTCGATGAACGCCTCTTTGCGCTCACGCCAGGGCGGCTTCGGAACCACGTCCGTGTCAGTGCAGCCATCGACGATCTCGGCCACACGGTCACCGAAGCGCCGGCGGATCCGCTCCCGCGTCTCCGCGCCGCCCTGATCTTCCACCGCGTCGTGCAGTAGGGCGGCGATGGCTTCATCCTCATCGCCGCCATGCTCGATTACCGCCGCGCTCACGGCGAGCAGATGGGAGAGATAGGGAACACCACTGCCCTTGCGCTGCTGCTCGCGATGGAGTTCGGCGGTGAGCACGAAGGCTTCTTCGTATCGAGAAGTTAGGCTCATAAGAGTCGATGGAAGAGTGGCGGTTCAAGTAGTGCCCAGTCAGCGTTGTACAAGCTGCTAATCTGAATGGACTCTCGTCTCACTCTCGCATGATTGTCAAGCGGTTTCCGCTTTTCTGCAACAGATAAAGTCCATTGACTGACTCTCCTCTGGTTCGCCGCATCGGCCTCGTCAGCGCGACGGCAATCGTCGTTTCCAACATGATTGGCACCGGGATCTTCACGATCCCTGCCTTTCTGGCGGGCGATCTGGGCACGCCGACTCTGGTGATCGCGATTTGGTTTGTCGGCGCGGCCATTGCGGTAGTCGGCGCGCTCTGCTACTCGGAACTTGGAGTCAACTTCCCGCGATCAGGTGGCGAGTATATCTACCTCACCGAGGCCTGGGGGCCGGCTTGGGGCTTCATTGATGGCTGGGTGACGTTCTTCGCCGGGTTCTCGGCACCCATCGCCGCCGCGGCACTCGCAATCTCGGCCTACCTCGCCTATTTCGTGCCGTCACTCGCTCCCGGAGCGGCAGACGCACCAGCGTTGAGCCTGGGCTTCATCACGATCCAGCTCGGCGGAGCGCAACTCGTAGCTTGCGGGGTCGTAGCGGCTTTCACGGCTCTCAACGTCTTCAACGTGTCGCAGGTCGCGGCGTTGCAGAACGTTCTGACCGGAGCCAAGCTGCTGGTTCTGCTGGCTTTCTTGATCCTGGGCTTCGCGGTCGGTGACGGCAACTGGGACCACTTTTCTCAAGTCGCTCCGCGCGATGCGTCGGTGTCTCTCAGCTCGCAGTTCGCGATCAGCCTTGTATTTATCTATCTGGGCTATAGCGGTTGGAACGCCGCCGTCTACGTTGCCGAGGAGATCAAGGATCCCGAGCGAACCTTGCCGCGCGCGCTGCTCTTCGGAACCCTGCTTGTCGCAGTGTTCTTTATAGCTTTGAGCTGCCTTTACATTTACGCCAATCCCTTGGAGAAGATGGCCGGCAAGTTGGCCGTAGGCGCCACCGCATCCGCCGCCTTGTTCGGACCGGGGGCAGCCGGCTTCTTCGCAGCCGCCATGGCCGCCTCGCTCCTGGCGACTGTCAATGCCATGTGTCTGATCGGCCCGCGCGTGTATTACGCCATGGCTCGCAATCGCGCCTTCCTGGCCGTTGCGGGCAAGACGCATCCGAAGTGGAAGAGCCCCTGGGTGGCGGTGCTCGCGCAGGGCGCGTGCTGTTGTCTGCTCATCTTGACTGGCACTTTTGAAGCTCTGCTCTACTACATCGGCTTTACGTTGAACCTGTTCAGCGCGCTGTCGGTATTGGCCCTGCTGAAGTTCCGCAAACGGCCTGACTGGAAGCCGATCGGCTGGGTGAGCTTCGCTTACCCGTTGATCCCATTGCTGTATATCGGCGTCAATTTGCTGATCTTCACCTACTTCGTCTCGAACAAGCCCATGGAAGCGATGTGGGCCTTGCTCACCATCCTGGCGGGCGCCGTGGCCTATCACTTCTACATCAAGACTCGCCCCGCCGAGCCTGCCACTTCAGACTAGTGGTCGCGGAAGACTTGTCTCCTGCCGATATGACCTGAGAAGATGAATATCGGGCGCGATTCAAGCCGTCCTGCTTTTCCACTTGACCCTGCCGTTGCAGGGTGTTCTGCCCCAAAAGGGAGTCTACTGGTCATGAATAGCTTTGGTGCGCGCGGCACACTCTCCGCCTCCGTATCCGACTACGAAATCTATCGCCTCGGCGCACTACCCGCCGACAAGATTGCCCGTCTTCCCTTCTCGCTCAAGATTCTGCTTGAGAATCTTCTGCGCTTCGAGGATGGTACGACGGTCACGAAAGACGACATCGAGGCCCTCATCAACTGGGATGCGGCGGCACAGCCGAGCCAGGAGATCGCCTACCGGCCCGCCCGCGTCCTCATGCAGGATTTCACCGGCGTGCCCGCCGTGGTCGATCTCGCCGCGATGCGCGAAGCGATGAAGGCTCTGGGCGGAGACCCGGCCAAGATCAATCCGCTGCAGCCGGCCGAGCTTGTGATCGATCACTCGGTCCAAGTCGACAAGTCCGGAAGCGCCGCTGCATTGGCGTTCAACAGCGAGATCGAGTACTTACGGAACCGCGAGCGCTACCAGTTCCTCAAGTGGGGACAGAAGGCGTTTGACAACTTCAAGGTTGTCCCGCCGGAAACCGGCATTGTCCATCAGGTGAACCTTGAGTACCTCGGCCGCGTCGTGTTTTCGCAGGACACGAACGGCACGCGGCAAGCGTTTCCGGACACATTGGTCGGCACCGACTCGCACACCACGATGATCAACGGTCTCGGAGTGCTTGGCTGGGGTGTCGGCGGGATCGAGGCCGAGGCTGCCATGCTCGGCCAGCCGATCTCGATGTTGATACCACAAGTCGTTGGCTTCAAGCTCACCGGTGAGCTCGCCGAAGGAGCAACGGCGACCGACCTCGTCCTGATGGTCACGCAGATGCTGCGAGCCCAAGGTGTGGTCGGCAAGTTCGTTGAGTTCTTCGGCGACGGCCTGAGCGAACTTCCGCTCGCCGACCGCGCCACCATCGCCAACATGGCCCCGGAATACGGCGCCACCTGCGGCATTTTCCCGATCGACACCGAGACGCTCACCTACCTGCGTCTCAGCGGACGCCCCGAAGAGCTGATCGCGCTCGTCGAAGCGTACGCCAAGGAACAGGGTATGTTCCGCGAGCCGGGCACGAATCAGGCCGTTTACACCGACACGCTTGAACTCGACATGGGCGACGTCGAACCATCGCTCGCCGGGCCAAAGCGCCCGCAGGACCGCATCGCGCTGAGGAACGCGAAGTCGTCCTACGAGTCGGCGCTCCAGAACCTTCTTGCACAGGGTGATGCGGGCGGAACCGCTGTCGCGACAGCGCCGCCGAAGGTCAAGATCAAAGACGCTGAGTACGAACTGCCCCACGGCTCGGTTGTGATTGCCGCCATCACAAGCTGCACCAACACGTCGAACCCCGCCGTGATGATCGGTGCAGGCCTCGTCGCGAAGAAAGCCATCGCTCGCGGCCTACAGGCGAAACCTTGGGTCAAGACCAGCCTTGCGCCCGGATCGAAGGTTGTTACCGAATACCTGAACAAGTCGGGTCTGACCGAGTATCTTGACCTGATCGGCTTCAATCTCGTCGGGTACGGCTGCACGACGTGCATCGGCAACTCCGGGCCGCTGCCGGAAGAGATTTCCGCCGCGATCAAGGAAGGGGACGTGGTGGTCGCGTCCGTCCTCTCGGGCAACCGCAATTTCGAGGGCCGCGTGCACCCGGAAGTTCGTATGAACTACTTGGCCTCGCCACCCCTCGTTGTTGCCTATGCGTTGGCCGGTTCGATGGATGTCGACATTGTGAACGACCCGATCGGTGAAGACCTCGAAGGCAAACCGGTCTACCTGCACGAGATCTGGCCGTCGCAGAAAGAGATCCACGACATTATTGCCTCAGCGGTTGATTCCGAGATGTTCCGCAACAGCTACAGCGATGTCTTCGCGGGCAACGAGCAGTGGACGAAGCTCGACGCCGAAGGAACTGCGCTGTTCCAGTGGGACGCCGACTCGACCTACGTCAAGCACCCACCCTACTTCGAGGACATGGGTTCTGAACCCGGCAAGGTCACCGATATTATCCGGGCACGGGTGCTCGCGCTGCTCGGCGACAGTGTCACGACCGATCACATCTCGCCGGCCGGGGCGATCAAGGCCGACAGCCCGGCGGGTGAATATCTAATGGAGCGTGGCGTCGAACCCAAGGACTTTAATTCCTACGGATCGCGCCGCGGCAACCATGAAGTGATGATGCGGGGCACGTTCGCGAACGTTCGCCTGCGCAACCAGCTTGCGCCCGGTACCGAAGGCGGTTGGACGCAGCACCTTCCGAACGGCGAGCAGATGTCAATCTTCGCCGCCTCAATGAAGTACCAACAGGCGGACGTCCTGACAATTATTCTCGCCGGCAAGGAATACGGCTCGGGATCGTCCCGCGACTGGGCAGCCAAAGGGCCGCGTCTGTTGGGTGTCCGAGCGGCCATTGCGGAAAGCTACGAGCGCATCCACCGTTCGAATCTGATCGGTATGGGTGTGTTGCCGCTGCAGTTCAAGTCCGGTGAGAATGTGGCCTCTCTGGGGCTCACGGGTCGTGAGACCTACGACATCACGGGGTTGGGCGATGGCTCAGCTAAGGAAGTGACGGTCACCGCCACGCCTGATGACGGCGGTGCCCCCATCACCTTCACCGGCACGGTCCGCATCGACACGCCTCAGGAAGTTCTCTACTACCAAAACGGCGGCATCCTGCAGTACGTCTTGCGCCAAATGGCGAAGGCGTAGCTTAGGTGGCTTGAAACAACGGCCACTCGGCGAGTCAGGACGAGGACCGAGGGAGAAGTTCGCGGAACAAGGCTTCGTAGCGGTCGGCAACGGCTTCCCAGTCGTAACGCTCCTTGACCCTTTCGGTCGAGGCGGCACCCAAGTCGGCGCGTTCGGTGGCCGGCATGTTTGCGATTGACTCAATGGCGCGAGCCAGTTGCTCTTCGTCTTTGGAGTACTCGATGCCGACGCCGCCCGCTACTTCACAATTCTCCGGCGCATCAAGGAACAGGGCCGGTGCGCCGCGGCCCATCGCTTCAATGAGCGCCGGGTGTGTGCCGCCGACCTCCGTCGCGTGGATATAGGCAAGGCAGTGCGACTGTAGCTCGTGGTAGCCATCTCCGTAAACCGCGCCCGTGAAAACGATGCGCGGGTCGTCGCTCGCCTTCACGCGGCGGATGTAGTCCTTCGCATAGGGCGCGTCGCCGACCATGACGAGCTTGTAAGGGACATCCGCCTGTTCGAAGGCGCGTACGACAAGAAGCGCGTTGTTCTCGGGCTCCATACGGCTGACGTAGAGAAAGTATTCGCCCTGCTTGAGGCCGAAACGATCGAGGGCGGCCGTCGTGGCAACCTTGCCGGTGGCCGCGCCATAGGCAATCAGGTGCGTCTTCCGGCTGTATGTGTCGGCGTAGTATTTCTGGATGACCTCGGCGTCGGCCACGACGGCGCTGGGGAACCACTTGGTGAACCACTCGGAAATCCAGTACCAACCCCGCGCCGGCGCATTCCATTTCTTCCGCTGACGCTCGATCCCGTCAACGTTGAGGACGGTCGGCATCCCCATTAGCCGCGGGAGCCAAGTGAAGATGGCATTGGCGCCGTTACAGAACAGCGCAGCCTGCTGGCGATGAAAGAGCAGATGCAGCGTGGCGAGGAAGGTGTTCGCCAGGGTGTCTAAATATTTGTGAGGGATGGTCGGCAGGACAACCAGCCGGACCCCACGATAAAGCGGTCCCGGCCGGCCGACATTGTTCGCGCGGCCATACACCGTGACTTCGTGGCCGCGTTCGACGAGCCGCGTGCAGAGTTCTTCGGCGAACGTCTCAAAGCCGCCGTAGCGGGCCGGGATACCACGCGTGCCCAGAAGGGCGATTTTCATTGAAAGCTAGAGTTTCCGAACTTCAATCGGCTCAGGCACGGTCTCGACGCTTTCCATGGGGCGGCTCGAGGGTGCGAAGCGGAACCAGCTCAGCATGTAGCTGTCGTCGACCCGCCGCCGCTCCTGGATCAAGCGGCGCTTCTCCAGGACGCGTTTGAAGTCGCGACCGAACAGATAGAACGCCTTCAGTGACGAACGCTCAAACGTCAAACAGTAGAGGACAATCCCGATATCACGGATCGTCATCGGGATGAAGTTGCGCAGGTAGAGGGCCGGCGTGATGTTCTTTACACGCATCAAGAAACGGTTCTTGACGGAGTGCATGTTGATCTCGGGTGGGAGATGCCGGCGCATTCCGGGACGAAGCTTACGCACGTGGTAGCCGCAGGCGTTCGGTACATAAGCACATTTCCAGCCGAGAAGCTGCGCGCGCCAAGCCACGTCGGCATCCTCACGGTAAGTGAAGAAGTCGGGATCAAAAAACTCGTTTGAGATCGAGATGTCGTCGATCATGCGGCGGCGATAGCAGGCAGCGGCGGCCGTGGCCCCGAAGACATACTCGGCCTTCAGATAGTGGCCGTTGTCGGTCTCGAGACAGCCGCGATCGAAATGCCGCAACATCGGCGTAAAGTACATGCCGGTCGAATCGACAACGCTCTGATCGGGAATCTCAAACGAGGCGTCCATCATCAGTAGCTTGCCGCAGAGTGTTCCGACGGTGGGGTCGGCGTCGGCTTGCGTCATCAGTATCTCGACGAAATTCGGCAGAAGCATGACGTCGGGGTTGAGGGTCAATACCCAGGCACCGCGAGAGATTGAGATGGCCTGATTCTGCGCTGCCGCGAAGCCGATGTTCTCTTCGTTGTAAACGATGGTCGCCTGGTCCTCAAAGCGCTCGAGGATATCAATGGTGCCGTCCGTCGAAGCGTTGTCGATGACGATCAACTCAAGATCGGGATAGCGCTGTTCGAGCACCGACTCGAGGCAACGCCGTATGAAGCGACCGCTATTAAAGGTAACGATGGTGACCGAAACGTTGTGTTCACGAAACATGAATATTCAACTCAACTTCGATTCAGCAGGAGAGGCAGTTCTTAACCTGCCCGCTACATTCCGGTCGCGGACGGAGAAACCACCGAGGGTCTTGATAACGCTTTCGTACGCCTTTCGTTCGCTTGAGGTTCCTGCACCGAGGAGGCAAAGCAGCCAGCGGAGTCGGAGCCCGGCTCGCACAGCAGTGTGCAGGCAGCGGCCCATCCCTTTCGAGAAGTGCTTGTAATTGAAGCGTAAAAGATTACCATACCAAGCCCGGTAGCGTTCTTCCACGGACATCCGGGGCAAGGAATGTCCACCTTTGTGTTGTGCAACACAACTGGGCATGTAATGGATGGCGTGACCGGCCTTGCGAATACGCAGGCAAAGATCAACATCTTCAAACCAAATCGGGTGGAAAGTCTCGTCCAGTCCGCCGATTTGCCGCAATACATCGCGGCGAACCATAAGGAACGCGCCGGCCGGTTGGTCGACTTCGCTGGCGGCGTCGAGATCACGATCCAGACAGCGGTAGCGCCGATTCACAGGGTTCGAGGGCCACAAACGATTGATGAGAAGGACCTCGAACAGAAGTGCCGCGGGAGTGGGAAAGGCGCGGATATTGAATCCCGCTTGGGCTCGTCCGTTCTCGTCGACGAGCCTGCCGCCGGCGGCGCCGACCTGAGGAAGCAGACAACACTCGACGAGGGGCTGCAAGCTGCTCTGGAGAACGGTGTCGGGATTCAGCAAGAGCACGAATGAATTACTGCTTACGGCGACGCCCTGGTTGACCGCGGCCGCGAAGCCGCGGTTGCTCGAGTTGCGGATGAGCTTCGCTTCGGGAGCCTCCCGGGCAACGATCTCACACGTGTCGTCTGCCGAAGCGTTGTCGACGACAACCACCTCGCCGGCTTGACGAAGCGAGTGGAGACAGTCCGCGATGTGATCGGTCGAATTGAACGTGACGATGATGACCGAGACGTCCGCCATCATGATTTCGCCCCCAAAAGACCACACGCCAGCTTGAAGTACCAGCGCCAATAGGTATCCCACTGTGTGTGTTGCTGCACGCGGGCGATTTCAGACTCCGTTATCTTGAGTATGGCAGCGAGCCGCGCCGCATGCATCCGCAGGGGCCTCGAACCGCGCCGCACCGCTCCAAACCGGCGTAGGCCGCAGCCAAGTCCGCGAAGCCAGCCAAGCGCCCGACCGCGCGAAAAGGCGAGGACGGCCCATAGCGACTGCGCGACGATGATTTGCCAAGCGAAACGGGTAAGAAGCGACGCGGGATAGAATTTCGCCAGGAGCAGCAATTGATGGCAGGTCAGCCACTCGACCATCTGCGGGCTCCAGCGGCCGGCCGTCTCGCCGCTGATGTGATAGGCCACCGCCTCGGGAACATAGCATCCGGGCGTGTCTTCGATAGCAGCGCGGAAACCGAGATCGACATCTTCGAGATAGGCGAAGAAAGCCTCCTCGTAGAATCCGACTTTCTCGAAGAAGCTCCGCCGAAACAAAGTGGCCGTGGCGGAGGGGAAATAGGTGAGTCGTGAGTCCGCGAAGAGCGGACCGTCCTCTTTGCCGTGCCCGAGCCGCCAGGCAGTGCCGCCACGGCAGACCGCATCGCCGGCGCCGTCAATCCGCCGGCGCTCGCTGAAATTCAGCAGCTTGCCCGTGGCGAACCACGCTTGGGTCGCATCGAGGTCGGCGAGCAGGCGTGCGAGCCATCCGGATGAGAGTTCCACATCGTTGTTGAGCAGTACCACGTATTCGCCGCGAGCGGCCCGGATGCCTCGATTGAGGGCTCGGCTGACCCCTTCATTGCGGGGCAGCGAGATCACGGTAGCGCCGAGTTCACGGGCGACGCGGGCGGACTCGTCCGCGGAGCCATTGTCCACGACAATGACCTCGATGTCGCCGTGCAAAGAGGTGGACTGCCGTTGAATGGACACCATCAACGGCTCCAACAAATCACAGCGGTTCCGGTGGGGAACGATAAAAGAAACCGTCATCGCACGCTTCGTAAGCGCAACCAGACGCGGATCACAGGCGGGCTCTTATAAATACCACACCGCAACGCGGCGCGGCAACAAAGGGTCAACCGGGGATCACGTTACGTTAGAAGGTTGACATGCGAATGGTTATGCTGTAGTTTCTGAATAGACAGAAACATCGATAACGTCATGCCAAAGCTATCGCCCGTCGCCGAAAAGTTCATCCTGCATTGGGGAGAGATGGGAACACGCTGGGGTGTCAACCGCACTGTCGCCCAGATTCACGCCTTGCTCTATCTCTCCGCAAAACCCCTCCACGCCGAGGACATCTCGAACACCCTGTCGATCGCCCGGTCGAATGTGTCGACCAGTCTGCGCGAGCTGCAAAGTTGGGGACTGGTGCGCGTGGTCCATCTGCTGGGGGACCGCCGAGACCATTTCGAGTCGATGCACGATGTGTGGGAGATGTTCCACGTGATTCTTGAGGAGCGCAAGCGGCGGGAGATTGATCCGACCCTGCAGGTTCTCCGCTCATGTGTCGCTGACCTGGAGAGCGCCAAGAAGGAAGACAAGCACCTCAAACAGCGGATGGACGACATGCGGGAGTTCTTCGAAGGTATGACCTCGCTCTACGGCGAAGTACGGCGGCTGCCGCCGCATAGTCTACGGGCCTGGGTCAGAGGCAAGGGAAAAGTGCGCAAGTGGATTGATTCGCTGCTCGGCGGCTAATTCATTCGCCAACCGGGAAACGGGAGGCTCAACACCTTTCTGGATCTGTGGCGTTGGGAAGGGGCGATCAGCCGCGAGCGCTACGCCTTGATTGGCCTGATCGGATTCGCCATCAAGCACAAGCTGGACCGCGCCCTCGCGACATTCGTTTTCGAGCGCGACTGGGGCGTCTTCAATTACTGGATCTCGCCGTTCGGCCCACTCTCGTTGACCGAGGTGTTGCGGCAGGAGGGCGACTTCGTGGCGGCGATGGTGGCGATCTCGCTTCCCTTTATTTGGATCGGTGTGGTTCTCACGGCGCATCGATTACGGTCGATTGGGTTGCCCACCTGGATGCTCGTGGGCTTCTTCCTGCCGTTTCTTAACCTGCTGTTTCTGTTGATCCTGTGTGTGCTGCCCGCGGCGGATGAAGAGCACGTCGTAGTAAGTCCGTCGAGTGGGTGGATGGATCGTTTCGTGCCGGAGCATCCGATCGGGAGCGCGGCGATGGGCGTGCTCGCGACGAACCTGGCGTTTGTGCCCCTGGTGCTGCTGAGCACGCTGGTGCTGGGCGAGTACGGATGGGGGCTGTTCGTGGGGATGCCGTTTTGCTTGGGCCTGCTTTCGGTTCTCATCTATGGCTATCACGCGCCGAGACCTTTCGCTTGGTGCATCGTTGTATCAACGGCGGCGGTGCTGTTGGCGGCGGCGTTCATGCTGGCCTTTGCGATCGAGGGACTCGTCTGCGTGATGATGGCGGCTCCTCTCGCTACGCCACTGGCATGGATGGGCGGCGTCGTGGGATACGCGATCCAACGCCGGGCGCGGCCGGGGGCGGCGTCTCCTGTCTTCCCCGCCATCTTTCTGGCGATTCCCTTCGGACTCCTCATGGAGTCGGCAGTGGTGCCCAAACCCCCTATCTATGAAGTGACGAGTGCGGTTGAAATTCAAGCTGCACCGGAGGATGTTTGGGACAACGTGATCGCCTTCGCCGAGCTTCCCGAACCCGAGGACTGGGTTTTCCGCATCGGCATTGCTCATCCGCTACGAGCCGAGATTCAGGGAACGGGTGTGGGCGCCGTTCGGCATTGCGTCTTCTCAACAGGACCGTTTGTCGAGCCGATCGAGGTTTGGGCTGAGCCGCAATTACTACGATTCTCGGTGACGACGAATCCGGCCCCGATGCAGGAATGGACGCCTTACGACCAAGTTCATCCCCCACACCTGGATGGCTTTCTCGAATCCGTGGGTGGGCAGTTCCGGCTCGTGGAGCTCCCGGCCGGCGGGACCCGTCTGGAGGGCACGACCTGGTACCGGCACAGCCTTTGGCCTGCGGCGTACTGGCAGTTGTGGTCAGACGAGTTGATTCACCGCATACACATGAGGGTCCTGAAGCACATCAAGCGCGAGTCGGAAGCGGGACAGTAAGGGTGAGAACGCGGCGTCGGTCTCCGGGCGACGTAAGGTAGCCTGCGGCCGCGCAAGTCTGCACCCGCGGCCTCTTCTCTCTTGGTTAGGGCTGGAGGGCCTCGCCAATGGCGTCCTCGGAAATGGCGCGCGCGCGGATGAGCTTCCAGTCCGGGTCGGTAATGTCTACGGTGGTGGCCCCGGAGCCGGCGATCGAGCCGGCATCGAGAATGACGTCGATGCGGCCGTCCATAACGCCCAAAACCTCGAGTCCGCTGCGGCAGGTCGGCTGACCGGAGCGGTTCGCCGATGTTGCGATGATGGGCATTCCGAGGATCTCAATGAGCCGGTTCGGAACAACAGCATCGCTCTGCCGAACCGCGAGGCGTCCGGTGTGGCCGGTGACCTTGAGCGGTAGGGTCGGTGACGCGGGCACAATGATCGTGAGTGGGCCTGGCCAAAAGCGCCTCGCCAGCAGATAGAAGCGAGCGGTGAGATGGGCCGCGTAGTCCTCGGCCATCTGCATCGACTCGACCAGGATCGGCAAGGAGCGGTTAGGCTCACGGCCTTTGGCTTCAAACACTGCCGTAATCGCACGCAGGCTAAAAGGGTCGGCCGCGAGCACATAGAGTGTGTCGGTCGGAATCGCGACGACTTGGCCCCGGCGGATGGCGTCGACAGCGCTCTGCAGGTGCTCTTCGGACGGCGCGTCGCCGGATATTTCGATCAGTTCGGTGCGCAAAGGCTACTCTTGTTGTTGCTCATGAGGCAGGAGACGTTCTGCGGTGCGCCGACCGCGGCTGGGTAAACAAACGAGACGTACCGCCTCCTCACTTGGTACAGTTCATTAGTTCACAGCCTTCTCGACCGAGACGGATAGTCGGCCATTGACCATCAGTATTCGACACGCAATCGATACCGACTCCGCGATCATCGCGGAGCAAAGCGCCGCCATGGCCCGGGAGATCGAAGATATCGAGCTTGATCGGGATCGCCTGCTAGCAGGTACGCGGGCCGTCCTGAACGATGCAGGAAAAGGCTTCTACGTGATCGCCGAGCGCGAAGGGCGGGTTGCCGGGCAACTGATGATCACGTTCGAGTGGAGCGACTGGCGCAACGGCGTTTTCTGGTGGATTCAAAGTGTCTACGTCGAGCCCGAGTCCCGTGGGCAAGGGGTTTACACGGCGCTGCATCGCTGGGTGCGCGAGCAGGCCGAAGGCGTCGGAGATGTCTGCGGCATTCGGCTGTATGTCGACAAAAGCAATCAGAACGCGCAGCGGACGTACCGGCGTTTGGGCATGACACCGGCGGTGTACGAGATGTATGAAACCGACTTCGTTTTGGAGCGGCCCGGTGAAGCCGGAATCGAGAATAGGGAATAGGACGGGGACACATGGAACAGTTACTCGAGTTGCATTCGACCATCAACGGCTTGGTTTGGGGCCTACCGATGATGGTGCTCTTGATCGGCGCGGGGCTTGTGCTGACGTTCGTCACGGGCGGTGTGCAGTTCCGCCGCTTACCGTTCGCGTTCCGCGAAGTTCTGGGCAAACTATTTGCAAAAGGGACCGGAGAGGGCACGGTCACGCCGTTCCAGGCCTTGTCGACCGCGCTCGCCTCCACTGTGGGCGTTGGGAACATCGCCGGCGTCTCGACAGCGATCTTTATCGGGGGGCCGGGGTCACTGGTCTGGCTGCTCGTTTCGGGCGTTGTCGGCATGGCGACGAAGTATTCGGAGATCGCAATCGCCTTGCACTATCGCGAGGAGGATGACAAGGGGATCGTCCGCGGCGGTGCGATGTATGTGTTGTCGAAGGGTCTGAAGATGCGCTGGTTGGGAACGGTATTCGCCTTTCTAACCGCTGCGGCGGCGTTCGGCATCGGCAACATGGTCCAGGCCAACTCGGTGGCCGATGCCGCAAAGAGCGGGTTCGGGATCGAACCATGGGTGAGTGGACTCGTATTGTGCGGGGTAACCGCGCTCGTGGTGTTGGGCGGCATCCGGCGTATCGCCGAGGTGACGCAGTATCTCGTACCGTTCATGTGCGCGATTTACCTGCTGGGGGCGCTGGTCATACTGTTCCGCTATATCGACCAGGTTCCGGCCGTCATCGAATTGGTTCTCTCGTCCGCGTTTCAGGGGCAGGCGGCGATCGGAGGGTTCGCTGGCGCGACGGTGGGCTCGGCGATGCGCTACGGTATCGCGCGCGGCATGTTCTCGAACGAGGCCGGCCTGGGAAGCGCGCCGATTGTTCACAGCTCGGCAGTAACAGATCATCCGTCGCGGCAGGCCGTCTACGGAATCTTCGAAGTGTTTGTCGACACGATTGTCGTCTGTCTGCTCACCGGCTTCGTCGTGTTGGCGACGGGGGCCTGGCAGTCGGGAGCCACCGGCGCCACGATGGCCTCGCAGGCGTTCGAGATCGGTCTTCCGGGTGGCTGGGGTGGCCTGATCGTAAGCGTCGGCCTGATCCTGTTCGCCTTTTCGAGCGTGATCGGCTGGGCCTACTACGGTGAGACGGGGGCGACCTACCTGTTCGGTACCGGGGCGAGCATACCCTATCGATTGGTCTGGATCGGGTTCGTCTACTTGGGCGCGACCGGGAGTCTACAACTGATCTGGAGTGTGGCCGATACGCTCAACGGTCTGATGGCGATCCCGAACCTGATTGGCGTGCTGGGCTCGCTTGCCATCGTGGGCAAGCTCACCAAAGAGTTCTTCTCGAAGATCCGTTAGCTCCAGCCAGACCAGCGGCCGAATTCGCCGCGTCCTCCTGTCCGGCGGCCGACTGTCCGATATGGGTACCAGGGAGTACCTTTCTCGGATGGCTTCACATCAGTGGCTGGTTGGCGCCTCTAGCTGGCGTCTCTCTGTTTACATCCGGAAGATCGCGCGCCGGTGGCCGCTCTTGGCCACCGGGTCGGTTGGCCTGCCCTTGCTGCCTGGCTACTTCGTGCCGAACGTTGTGGCGCGAGCGGTTTATATCGCCTTGGCCGTGGCATGGCTCTGCTTTGTCCGTGGCCGCGGCGGGGTAGTCCGCTATCGATTGGGCTGGCGAGCAATAGCGGTCGCGGTCGCTTTCAACAGTGTGGCCGCGCTGAGGGGATTACTGGATGGCTCGACCCCGGCTGCGAACCCGGCGGCGGCTTACGGCCCTTTTCAGCTGCATGGCGTAGTCATCGCGGCTTACATTCTGGGCCACCTTTTTATCGAGGGCTCTGCTGAGACGGATACACCGCAAAGCACTCAGCGGAACCTCGACCTTGTGTTAGCGACCCTTGGACTTGTGTGGGTGTTCGTTTACGCTCTGCCGGCTCTTGCGCAGGGGCGTAGCGGCGCGGCAGGAAATCCCCTGCTTGTCGCATCCGCGGCGCTAGGAGCAGCAGCGTTTCTCTCGCTTGTTGCCCGACGGGGCGGAGTTAAGAAGTCCGCGGGCGCATGGCTGTGGTTGCGCCTCGGAATCGTCGGACAGGCACTATATGCCGCCTTTGGGGTGCTTGTTTGACAGCAACATGATGAAGGCCTTGGGCTCGATCGAGTGGCTGTCCGGAGCGCTTCATGTCGCGGCGCTTGTCTGTCTCGGCTTCGCCGCTCGGGAGCCACGCCCTACTAAAAACTACAACCATCCGAGTAAGCCCTGGAGTGGAGGACCCCTTGCGCCCTGGATTGCCTCGGGCGGAGTCGCCGCCCTGCTGCTTGCCTATCTAACCGGCAACGACGCCGATCCAATATCTATAAATGTAGTAATATGTGCCGTCGCGAGCTTCACGCTGTTGATGCCGTGGCGGCTTCAACTGTCCCACCGGAGCTTCAGTCGGCAGTCGTTGGTCCTGCGGCAGGAGACGGTGAGACTGCGTCACCTGCTCGACAGCATTACCGATGCTGTTGCAACGGAAGACTTGCAGGGGAAAATTGTCTTCGCCAATGCGGCCTTCCACCGGCTGTTCGGCATGCGCCCAGGTCGCGGCCCGCTGCCCCGCGCCGATGCGCTTGTGCACCAGGACGATATCAGCCTTCGGCGGAAGCACCTGCGGAGCTGTCTCGATGACAGTCGCCCGGCTCCACGATTTGAGTATCGAGGACTGCGGTCCGACGGCGTCACTCTCGAACTGGAAGCCTATGTGCAGCCGCTGGAGTTCGGTGGCATCGCCGCGGGAGTCACATCGGTGATCCGGGACTTGGCACGGCAACGCCTGATTGAGAAGTCCCAGCGGGCGATGTCGCAGCGTCTGGAGTTCTTCGTCAATGAGATGCCGCTCGGCTGCATTATCTGGGACCTCAACTTCGCCGTCCAGGAGTGGAACCAGAGTGCCGAGCGGATCTTCGGGTGGTCGCATTCAGACGTGATGCAGCGCCCGTACAAGAGCTTCCTAGCCTGCGAGGAAGACACGCCCGCTGTCGAGAACCTTTGGCGGGATCTCCGACAAGGGCATGCCGTCCACCGGCATCAGTGGCGGAACCAACCCAAGGACAAGGGTGTCATCGATTGCGAATGGTTCTACACCGCGATGCTCGACGATACCGGCCGAGTTGTGGCGGTCGCATCGATGGTCCACGATTTGACCGACCGAAAGAACCTGGAGCGGCAACTGCTGCAATCACAAAAGCTCGAAGCGATCGGGACACTGGCCGGAGGGATCGCTCACGATTTCAACAACCTCTTGACAACGATCTTGGGTCACACAAGCCTGGCTTTGATGAGGCTGGGGCCGGACTACAGCGCCAGCCGTGGCTTGCGCGACGCGCAATCTGCTGCGGAGCGCGGCGCGGACCTCGTCAAACAGTTGCTGCGATTCGGTAGACGCGACCCGTCTCAGGTCGAGGTGGTCTCACTAAAGGACAGCATTGCCAATGTTGTCCGGTTGCTGCGGCCCGGCATCGATTTGCGTATTAGCATTGACACCGACTTGACGCCCGGACTTTGGCCGGTCGAGGGTGACCCCAGCCAACTCGAACAGGCTCTAATGAACTTGGTCATCAACGCCAGGGACGCCATTGAGGGATCGGGACGGATCACCATTCGCTCTCGTAATCGCTTGCTGACCACTGACAGCGCAGTCGCCTCGAACGGCAGCCACGAGGAAGTGGTCGAGTTGCAAGTGATCGACGACAGCTGTGGCATGGATTCAGAAGTCCAGCAGCGTATCTTCGACCCGTTCTTCACAACGAAGAGCATAGGTCAGGGTACCGGCCTGGGTTTGGCCATGGTCCTCAGCATCGTTCAGAGCCACACGGGCCGTATCGAGGTGCACAGCGCGCCGGGCAAAGGGGCCGAGTTCCGTATTGTTGTTCCGCGCACGGCACGGGTCACCCCACCCCACCCCCTCGAGGTTGAACCCTCACCCGCGGAGAAGGGCCGTGAGACGATCCTGTTTGTCGATGACGAAGAATCGCTGCGGACGCTTGGCCGCCAGGTCCTCCAGGAGCAAGGATACGCTGTGGTCGAGGCTTGCGACGGGGAAGAAGCCGTTGAGACCTTCCAGGGCACACACGAGAAGATTGATCTGGTCCTACTCGACTTGACGATGCCGCGCAAATCCGGCTGGGCTGCCTTTGAAGAGATTCGTGAGATCAGCCCCGAAGTGCCCGTCATTCTGTCCAGCGGTTACTCAACGCAGGGCGGCGGCAAGACCGCGAACCGACGCGGCGCGAATGCCTTTCTTCCGAAGCCCTATAAGGCCCAGCAGCTTACCCAGGCCGTCCGTACCGTACTCAACACACATCAAGACGAATCGGTGGCTAACGCGACTCCCTCCATGCTCGGCGTGGAACTCGAGTCCTCCATAGCGAGCAAACAGTGATCCGATGAGCGAAACGCAACGCACGGCCCTGAGGCAGCGGGTGCCTAGGCGACTTCAGCCAATGTTATTCTGCCCTCGCAAGCGCTCAGGCGAACACGAACCGGCATGCCAGGGGACAGCGTCCTCCCCGGCAGGCACACGGAAATATAGTTGTCGGTGAGCGCGCGCGTGTCTTCTCCGCCCCGCTGATCGAGCGCGACCGCGTCGAACTCTTCACCGAGCAAGCTGCTTCGGAACACAAGGTTCTTTTCAGCCACTAGCTCGCGCAAGATCCGGTTGCGTTGCTTCTTGACGGATTTCGGGGGCTCCGCCGGCATCTCGCTTGCTTCTGTGCCCGGCCGCGATGAGTAGCTGAAAACGTGCAGATACGTGAAAGGCATCTCGGCGATGAAGCGGCGAGTCTCTTCGAACTCTGCATCGCTTTCGCCGGGAAAGCCGACCATCACGTCGGCACCGATCGATGCGGTCGGCATCAACGCGCGGGCCTTCTCGATGCGAGTCGCGTAGTGGCGCGCCCGGTACCGCCGCCGCATCCTCTTAAGTACCGTGTCGGAGGCGGATTGCAGAGGGATGTGAGCGTGCTTCGCGATTCGCTCGGTCGCCGCGACGAGGTGAAGCAGATCCTCGGTCCAGTCCATCGGTTCGATCGAGCTGAGGCGCAGCTTCGAGATCCCCGTTTCCGCAAGTACGGTGCGAAGCAGATGCGGCAAGCGCGGCCGTCCGGGAAGGTCGCGGCCCCAGCGCCCGAGATTGATGCCGGTGAGGACAACCTCGCTGTAGCGCTCAGCAAGTCCGCGGACCTGTTCCACGACGGATTCCACCGCAGCGCTCCGGCTATTGCCACGCACCGAGGGGATCACGCAGAAGCTACAGCGATTCCCGCAACCATCTTGAATCTTGAGATTCGGACGCGTGCGGTCCGGTCCCGCTTCAAGCACTGGCGCGGAAAGGAACTGCTGTTGGTCGAAGATATTTCCGACCAGCGTACCCCCGAGGCTGATTTCACCGTGGTACGCGGCCTGGGCCGATACGGCCGAGGCCGACGGCGTGACGAGCGTTACCGGGGTTGGGATCGGCGCGACGACATCGCCGATCACTGTTTTGTGGGAATTTCCGACGACCCATTTGACGCCGGGCAACGCCGCCAACTCTTCGGGACGCCGCTGCGCATAGCAACCCGTTACCAAAATTTCGGCGTCCGGATTCTCGCGGTGTACGCGGCGGATTGACTGACGCGCATCCTGGTCCGCCTCGGACGTGACCGTACAGGTGTTGATGACAACGACATCGGCCGGCCCTGAGGCCAGTTCCAAGCCGCGGCTACGCAAGTCGGCTGCGATCGCCGCGCCATCAGCTTGCGAGGCGCGACAGCCGAAGCTCTTTACGGAAAACTTCTTAGCTGGGAATCGCCGGCGGGATTGCATGAGGAGCTCGCCCCAGCGGTCAGAAAGAATCGGGCGGAGAACCTGCCCGGAGGGCGGGAAACAGGAGAACTAGCGGGGGTCGCGCCGCATCTTCTTGCGATTCCGCTTGCGCGCGAGCGCCTGCTTGACGCGCTTCTTTTCGCCCGGTTTCAAGTAGTAAGAGTGCCGCTTGACCTCTTTGATGATGTCTTCCTGCTGCACTTTTCTCTTGAAACGCCGTAGCGCGCCGTCAAGCGACTCGCCTTCTTGTATATAGACTTCAGCCACGCACCATACCTCCGGTAGAGAGAAACAACCTAAGAATGCCGGTTTGTGAGGACTAGGGAAACCGACAGCCCCTCTTCGAATTATACCCTACAGTCCCTCCAGGGGCCAGCCCGCAACCCCATCGGTACGATGGATGCAGCACACTACATACCCATGCAAGCGCCTCATCCCGCCATCAGCAAGGTCTTGACCGTCATGCTGGCGGGCGGCGCCGGCCAGCGTCTATTTCCGCTCACGAAGGATATCGCCAAGCCTGCCGTGCCGTTCGGTGGTGTATATCGCATCATCGATATCACGCTCTCGAACTCCATCAATTCCGGGCTGCGGAAGATCTATATCCTCACGCAGTACAAGGCGATCACGCTCAATCGTCACATCCGCCAAGCCTGGAATGTTGTCTCGCCGGAGTTGGGAGAATTCATCGAGATCCTGCCGCCCGCGAAGCGCACCGGCGAGACGTGGTACCTCGGGACAGCCGACGCCGTCTACCAGAACGCGCAGAGTATCGAAGCCGAAGAACTGCCCTACACGCTCATCGCGGCGGCCGACCACGTCTACAAGACGAACTACGAGCACGTGCTCGAGCAGCACCTCAAGCTCGACGCCGAGGTAACCGTCGCCACGACCCAAGTCACGCCCCAAGATGCCCGGCGGTTCGGCGTGGTCGACATCGGCGAGGACCTGCGGGTCGCGGGCTTCGAGGAAAAGCCGCGGCATGACCATCCGGTCCGGTCCCGCTTTAACCCTGAGATGTGTAGCGGATCGATGGGCGTCTATCTCTTTAATACCGACTTTCTGCTTTGGGCCCTGCGCGAAGACCATGACGAGAAAGGCTCGAAGCACGACTTCGGCGCCGACATCCTGCCACAGTTGGTCAAGCAAGGCCGCCGAGTCTACGCCTACGACTTCGTCGACGAGAACAAGAAGCAGGACCTTCCCTACTGGCGCGACATCGGCACGCTCGACGCCTACTACGAGGCGAATAGGGACCTCGTATCCGTCTCGCCGATCTTTAATCTCTACGATGAGGATTGGCCGATCCGCACCTATCAACCGCAGTTCCCACCGGCGAAGTTCGTCTTCGCCGAGGAGGGCCGCCGTATGGGTGTCAGCATCAATTCGATGCTTTGCAGCGGTTGCATCATCTCCGGCGGACGGGTAGTGAACAGCATCCTCTCGCCGGGCGTTCGAATCAATAGCTACTCAGAGGTCGAAAGTTCCCTGGTGTTCCCCAACGCCGAGATCGGCCGCCACAGCCGTATCCGCCGGACGATTGTCGATCAGGACATCCTGCTGCCGGAACGTAGCGAAATTGGGTTTGATCTCGAGACGGACCGCAAGCTCGGCCACTTCGTGACCGAATCCGGCATCGTCCACGCCAACTCCCCCGGCGGCGAACTCCTCCTCCGCCCCCGCTAACCCATTCGCCGTACCCGTCACAACAGGGACAGAACCACGCCGCCACCGACCGCCCCTTCCGTTGTTCCAGAACAAACCACCTCACCCAACGAACCTCAGCTCCCCCAAACCAAACCCGGCGGCGAGGGCATGAGCCTGCATTGATCGCGCTCACAAACCGGAGAACCCGATCCAGGTGCAACGGCCGTCTGCGCTCTGTAGGACTCTGCGGAGTTGAGGCTTTGGTCCCCAACCTGTCCCGAACTGCCCACGAACAGCTCCCGAAGCAGTGCCGGCCCGGTGTTTTGGTTGCGCGATCCCGATATTCCAACGCCCTTCCACAAGCAAGCTCCTATGTGGTTCATTTAGAGCCACTTAGTCCCGATCGAGCAACGAGGAGCTCCCCGTATCGGGTTCGCCGATGTGGAGTTGCGAAGTACCGAAAGTACTATGGCCGCCAAGGCATAGCAGGGCACAAAGTACCAGCTCTTGTGGTCTGGTCGTTTGCTTGAGGATGTTACCAGGGGTCTATGGACTCTGACAGGGGTTTGGGTTGATCCTGCAAGGGATGGATATCTACCTCCAGATTGGTATCGGTTTCGCCGTTTCGCTCGTCGGGATCATTGCCCTGTGGCTAGGGTTTCCTTTTCGGGTCTTGGCCAGCGAGAAGCACCGTTCGCTTATGATCGTGAGGCAGTCCTGGAGCGGCTCTTGGAAGCTCAGCACGCAAGCGATACCGACTCGAAATCCTTGGACAACAAAGCGGCCTGACGAGGTCAGCTCCCCGATGGGTTCCGTTACGGCGTCAACCTAAATTGGTGGGCTAGACTGATCAGCCCACGCACTCGTGACGCCGCTCAAACAAGTGCGCTGGCTTGGCTAGGGGTTCCGGGTCTCGAGAGGAGTTTACGATGGGCACACTTGGCTAGAACACGATTGGGCCGGGCTCAGAGGCTGGCCGGACAGCGATGTAGTTGTCGACACGGCTCCACAGCACGTTCCCCTCTCCGCAGTCCACTTCGATTTGAATGGGCACCTTGTCGCCCGCCGCTACGTCTTGCGGGATGCGGGCGTTGAGTTGATTGAGCCCGACAAATGAGGGATGCAAGATAGGGCTTCCAAGGATCGTCCCCTCGGCACCGCCGATCCACAGCCTAATGGTTTTCGTGGTTTCGAGCAGCGGAGAACCCCGCTCGGGGATGTCGCCAGTGGGAACGGCGGGGCTCACCGGGCCTAGCCCATTGGCCCAGACGGTGATGACCCCCGCCCACAGCCGCCGGCTGGGCGTCCAATCCAGGCAGAGTGTCCGCTGTGTGTGCGAAGGATCCTGGGATGACATCGTCGCCGCCGAGGCTGACGTTCTGCACGATCGCCGGGCCGGCGCCGAACTGAAAGCTGAAGATTCCCGGCGAGGCCGTAGTCGCGTCCACTTAGAAGGTGGCGTTGAGCGCCTTCGTACTGGCGATCAATTCCCAGGAGAGTTCTATGTCGAGCTTGCCCGCGGCCACATCAGCTTCCCAGGGTACCTGCACGTTCATCTGATCGAAACCGAGCGGCGGGTCGAATTCGGCTCCCCGCACGACCACGAAGATCGGAGCAGGGACTCCACCGATGCGGACGATCAATCCGTCGAGGCTGATGGGCAGAGGCAGGTTTTCGGCCGTGGTGATGCGCTCGGCGAACGAGCCGAAGATCGAGGCGATCGATCCAGGTGAAATCAAGGGCCGAAAACTCGCACCGTCGAGCACCCCGGTGATCGTGTGCCGCGAAGTCAGGGTGACCCTGTTGCGGGCGGGGGCAAAGTACTGTACCGGATGGATGCCGGTGAAGATCGGTGTTCCGTCCTCGGAGCCTTCCCCGGCAGCGAACTGGATATCGACCGTTACTGGCGAGAGAGTCGGAGGCAGTTCGACGACGAAGGACAGCTCTATCACTTCATCTGGGCCGAGCGGGGCAGTGTGAAGGCCTCAACCGGCGATGAGAAACCAAACCAAGCCGAACCGCCAAACAGAGGGTGCGTGCCATCGAGCGCCCTCGAGCCGGACCCGGCGGCGAGAGCTTGGGCTGTCACGCGGTTGAGCGAGAAAGAAAACGGAGGAAAGGGAGTGCGTGTGCCGTCGGCGGTATTGGTGATCATGATCATCAGGCCCGTGATCTTGACACCCGGCGGCAGAGGGGTTTCGGTAGACCCGCGCCCGATGCCAGCCACGCAGATCGTTGGGCCGTTGGGTGCGACGAGATTGTCGGTGATGGCGATATCGCCGCTGACCGGATCGATTCGGATGGCGCTGCCCGAATTGGTGCCGTGTGAGGAGCAGGCCTTGGCGACGGGCTGGCCTAATACCCCTAACAGGAGACTAATCGCGAGCAAACCGAGCGAGACCAACCGCCGGCCGTCGAAGATGGATTCGTGGGACGCCATGGCACCGGGGCACTGGGTCCGGTGATGGTGCGGGCCACCATGGGTGCAACTGCGCGGGATCACCTGAATCGTCATGAATATCGCTTAGTAGATTGTACCTTCGCTCGCTATACCTGGTGATAAGAACCGCGGGCTCAACCGGTCGATGCAACACAAGCGCCGTTGCCAGGGAGCGCTCACTCAGGCCCCGCGCGTTAGTTTGGGGCTCACACGGCGCAAGGGAGTGATGCGTTCTGAGGGACTAAAGCCAACCGTCCGCCGGCTGATCTGCTCGGTTCTAAAGGTTCCGGGAGTTGATTGCTCGCGTGAGAGTAAGTGGTGCTACACCACCAAAACTCTCCACCCCTGACAAAACCTGCCATTTCCCGCTAGCCCGCCCCTAGATCCCCAACCAAACCCAATTGACCAAATCACTGCCAGCCGCAGGTTGACACCTGTGCCTCTTTCCCTGCTGTGGGTAATCCCGGGCGGTTACTGCTTCGAGGCCAGGCGGATGACGGGGGCTAGGAGGTTGTCTACCGGGGCGAAGTCGTCGGTTAGGACCAGATTCTCGGAGCGGCGGCGGAGGGTGGCGAGTTGCTCGGGGTCGAGGACCATGCCCATCTCGGAACCCGTCGTAAGCTCGCTGAGGTCGAGTGGGCGTCCCGCTGCCACAACGATAAAGGTGTCGCGGTCATCGTCGTCGGACGGTCCGGCGAGGGAGCTAGAGATGGCGTAGACATGCGGGAAACTCGCTTCCAGTGTGTTGACCATCGCGCCGATGAAGCGGCCGGAGCGGTAGACGTCAATCACGTTGGCGAGCAACACGCCTTCGGGCGTCATGAGCTGCCGCAGCTTCTCGTTGAAGTCCTTCGTGGTCAGATGAAAGGGCGGCGAGTAGTGGTTGAAGGCATCGGAATAGACAAGATCGAAACGCCGGGCGGGCGCGCCGTCACTCCGCTCGAGAACATCCTCGACATGATTGCGGGCGTCAAGATTGAAAATACGGATGGACGTGTCGGTGGCTAGTCCGAAGGCCTCGTGGGCGGCGCGAGTGACTTCGGGATCGATCTCGGCGACTTCGAGATAGCTTTCCGGCCAGTGGCGTTGGACCCAGCGCGGAAAGACGAATCCGCCGCCGCCGAGCGAGAGCGCCCGCAGTTGCCGTCCTTCGGGCCAGTCTTTAGTGGCAGCACGGGTCACGGCGGCGTAAATCTGTTCGTACTCGTAGATCAACTCGTCGGGGTCGTTCATGTCGACGTAGGCATGGATCAGAAAGTCGAGCGTCATCGACCGAACACCGGGCAGTTCGTTGTCGTCCTCGACCGTGATCATCGAGTACTGCGTTTCTTCCTGGAAGTGGATCCATTCGCTCTCATGAGGGCGCAGGCCGAGCCGTTCGCCGACGACACGGGCTTGCTCGAACGGGCCGATCATGGCCACGAACGAAGCGCCGACGACGCCGGTCCAAAGGAAGGGCAGTAGAGATCGGGCCCCGAACATCAGCGCCATCGCGAGCAGAATGGCGGACACGCTGAGCAGAACCGCGACGGTGCCGATTTCGGCGATCAGATAGTAGCCCGTAAGGAAGGTGCCGACGATGCTGCCGACCGCGCCCCAGGAGTAGACGCTGCCGACGGTGCGTCCGGTCTCGCGTCCGAGGTCAAGAGCCATTTTGGCCGCGACGGGGCCGATCGTGCCGAGCAATGCGGAGGGCAGGAAGAATACGAGGAAGACGTGGCTGAAGATCCGGAAGACCCACTCTTGATCGCGGAGCAGCATCCAGTTTCCGGCGCGGATGTTGAGCATCGGGATCAGCAGGCAGGTTGCCGAAGCGACGAGAAAGAGCGACGCCAAGGCCTGCGCCGGACGGTAGCGGTCCGCCAAACGACCGCCGAGATAGTTGCCGACGGCGATCCCAGCAAGGACGATCCCGATAACGGACGTCCAGGTATAGAGTGAGCTTCCGACGTAACGGGCGATCAGCCGCCCGGCGACGAGCTCGACGACCATGATGCAGAGGCTCGAAACGAATACGGTGAAATTAGGAAGGATCCAAACCCAGACGCTCGCCGGCGGCGGCTGCTCGATGCCTTCCGTTGTCACTGGATCGGAAACACTAGCCATTGGTGAATCTTGGGGCGGCGTGGGGCCCGTCGTTTCGGCTGCCGCTAGGTGGGACGTATTCTAGCGCTCGGAGGTAACACGGCGATAGGTATTCAGCACTCTTTGCGCCGTGTCGTCCCAACTGTAGCCTTCAGCCTGGCGGCGGCCCCGGGCGCCCAGGTCGCGCCGGAAGTCATCGTCGAGTAGAACTTGCCGCAGACCGCGAGCGATATCGAACACATTCTGAGGCTTCACCAACACGGCAGCGTCGCCCACGACCTCGGGCATCGACGACAGGTTCGATGTGATGACGGGTGTGCCGTGCGCCATGGCTTCGAGCGGCGGGAGTCCGAAGCCCTCATAGAGAGACGGAAAGAGGAACGCGGTGGCCGAGGCGTAGAAGACACGGAGGGTGTCCAGAGACACAAAGCCGAGGAATCGAACCGAGGACTGGATGCCTGCCCGCATGACTGAGTGGCGAAGCTCGGGCAGCGCGGATAACTCGTCGCCGATGATGATGAGTCTCAGGTTGGCGTAGCGGGGATGGTTCTCCAGCTCTGACTTCACGACGGCAAAAGCCTCAATCAGGCGTGGGAGGTTTTTGTGAACCTGGATACGGCCTGCATACAACACGAAGGGATCACTGATCTGGTAGCGGGCCAGGATTCGTTCGCGTTCTTCATCGCCGACGGGCTGGGCGACGCGGCTATCTACCGCGTCCGGTATCACTTCGAACTGCTCGGTGGGCAAGCCGAGACGTCGGATGGCGTCCCGCTTCGTCGCCTGGGAAACAGCCATCACGCGGGCGGCATTGCGCAGGCCGTGGATCAAGATGTGCCGGTCAAGGGCTTTCAGCCAATTCGACGTAGAGCGAGGGAATAGGATGCTATTGAGGTCGTGCAGAGTGACGACGTACGGCGAGGGCAGCAAGTAAGGGATCCAGCTGTGCGGCATGTGAAATACATCGAGTCCCAACTGCCGGATGACGGCCCTCAGGCCCAAATGACTTTGCCAGGCGTCGTAGCGCCGCGGGTAAACGTGAGAGCTGAAATTCGCGGGCAGGTCTCCGAGGTCTTCAAAATGACCGGGTTGGCCGATGAGGACATACTGCTCGTTGGGGCCAACACGGGAGAGCGCCAGGATCAGGTTTCGGATGTACGTTCCGATTCCGAAGTCGCCTCCGCGGCGGATGTCGATTCCGATGAGCACTGGATGCCGGGCCGTGGGCCGGGAATGCCGCGAACCCGCCCGGAGGCAGGTCCGCAGGTCCTTGCATGTTACACTGAGCCGACTTTGCCTTGCTTTATCGGGGCCGTTTCGGGCCTTTTCGACACGGCTTGAAAAGTGCGCCTTCCCGGCCTGTTCCTCCCTTTTTCATCAGCATCATAGGACGCGGTAGAAACAATTATGCGCTGGAGCCAGCTATTTATTCCGACGCTTCGCGAGACCCCGGCCGAAGCCGAAGTCGTGAGCCATCAACTGCTGTTGCGGGCGGGTTATGTCCGGCAGCTTGCGGCGGGCCTTTACAGCTACCTGTTCCTGGCGCGGCGCTCGTTGCTCAAGATCGAGCGGATCATTCGAGAAGAGATGGACGGGATCGGCGCGCAGGAGCTGTTTCTGCCCGAGTTGCATCCGGCTGATGTTTGGCGGAAGAGCGGCCGCTGGGATGCGATTGGTCACGATATGTTCCGGCTACAGGACCGTTGGGGCCGTGAGTTGTGCCTCGGCATGACGGAAGAAGAGGTGATGACCTCGATCGCGATCGGCGAGTTGCGCAGCTACAAGCAATTGCCGCAGCTTTGGTATCAGATCCAGGCAAAGTTTCGCGATGAGCCGCGTCCGAAGTCAGGGCTGATGCGCGTCCGGCGCTTCACGATGAAGGACTCGTACTCCTTTGATTTGGACGCCGATGGGCTCGACGTCAGCTACAAGAAACACCACGCGGCCTATTGCCGCATCTTTGATCGCTGCGGGCTGAAGTATATCCCGGTGGAAGCGCATTCCGGCGCGATGGGGGGTAGTCAATCGCACGAGTTCGCGGCACCCTCCGATGCGGGTGAAGATGTCATTGCGATTTGTGATGGCTGCGGATATGCGGCGAATCTCGAGAAGGCCCGGTCGGTGGCGCGGCCTGCCGCGCAGCCCGACTCGACGGAAGAGCTTCCGCTGGAGGAATTCCACACACCCGGCAAGAAGACGATCGCCGAAGTGGCCGAGTTCGACGGGTCTCCGGATACGTCGCACATCAAGAGCCTCGTGATGGCGGCGGACGGAAAGCCGTACCTGATCGTGCTGCGGGGCGACCATTCTCTGAACGAGGCGAAACTCGAGTCGGTGATCGAAGCCAAGGAACTGAGGCCGGCGCACGCTGAGGAGATCAGTGAATGGTTTGGGGCGGATGCCGGTTCTTTAGGTCCGGTGGATGTGATGGGTCTCACGATTCTGACGGACGTGGCTCTCCAGGACCGCCGCAACTTGATCGCCGGTGCCAACCGGGACGACTATCACTTGCGCCATGTGACGCCGGGCCGCGATTTCGAAGCCAACTTTGTCGACGTTCGCGAAGTGGTCGAGGGCGACTCCTGTGTGGACTGTGGCAAGCCCATCGCATTGCGGAAATGCATTGAGATCGGCCACATCTTCAAGCTCGGCTACCGCTATGCGGACTCGATGGGACTGCGCGTGCTTGATCCGAACGGCAAGGAAGTGACGCCGATCATGGGGTCGTACGGCATCGGGTTGGAGCGCATTCTAACCGCGGCGATTGAACAGAATCACGACGACAGGGGCATGATGTTGCCGGCCTCGATCGCTCCGTTCGAGGCGATTATCACTCCGGTGAATCTCAAGAACGACGACCAGCGCGTAGCGGCGGAATCACTCTACGAGGACTGCCGGCGGCGTGGTATCGACATCGTTTTGGACGACCGCAGTGAGCGCGCCGGTGTGAAGTTCTCCGACGCCGAGTTGGTCGGCATCCCCTACCGTTTGACGGTTGGCAAGAAGATTTCCGATGGAGTTGTGGAACTTGTCGTTCGGTCGACACGTCAAACCACCGATGTTAGACTCGAAGTAGCTTCGGAACGGCTCGCCGAGCTACTTGCTCAAGCGACTGATCGAAGCGCTTCCGTATGATGATGCTCCGGGAAAATAAATCCCCGGAGGCCCGTCCCCGCTGGGCGCTCCCACGACTTTTGAACGTGCGCACCAAGCCGCAGCTCGACGACACCCCTTCCGAAGTTTTGGCCGGGCCGGGCGGTGCACACACCAGGTGACAGGATGGCCGGGGGAAAGCTCGTAGTCCGATCGCGTATTCTGGGCCGACTGATCTGGCTTGTAAAGAGCCCAGTCGGCAAGGTGCTGCTGGCCCTGTGCCTGATCGCGGCGATTGCGGTCGGAGTGGTCTTCAACCACTTCTATTGGGAATTCGCGAAGATCATCGACGCCAAGCTGCAAGGCGGTCCTTTCAATCGAACTTCGAAGGTTCTCGCCGCGCCTGACCCGGTTTTCGTCGGCGATGAGGTTTCGATTGGCGACGTCGTCTCGCATCTGCGTGAGGCGGGGTATTCGGAGTCACGGCACAACCCGGTTGGGCATTTCAATGTGAAACCCGACCTGATCGAGGTTTACCCCGGGAGGCTTTCGTACTTCATTCAGGAACCGGCTGTTCTTTATTTCGACAAAGAGCGCGTTACAAGAATCGTTTCTCTCAACGACAACAATCCTCAGAACGCCTACGAGCTCGAGCCCACGCTTGTCACGAACGTGTCGGATCAAGACCGCTCGAAGCGCCGGCTTGTGGCCTACGACGATATCCCGGCGGTCTTGAGAAACGCCGTCGTCGCGATCGAGGATCACCGCTTCTTCAGTCATGCCGGCATTGATCTAATTCGTACGACTCGAGCTGCCTTTGATGGGCTGGTCGAATGGCGTCGTCCGCGCGGAACGTCGACGCTGACGCAGCAGCTAGCACGGCAGTTCTTCCTCAGCCCGGATCAGGCGCCCTACCCCCGCAAGGTCCAGGAGTTAGTCATCGCGCTGCAACTCGAAAGCCGGCTCACCAAGGAGCAGATCTTCGAGTTTTATGCGAATCAGATTCCCTTGGGACGGCGGGGCAGCTTCAACGTGATGGGTATGGGAGAGGCCGCCGAGGCCTACTTCGACAAGGATATCCGTGCGCTGGCATTGCACGAAGCCGCGATGCTGGCCGGATTGGTCCAGCGGCCGAGTTATCTCAACCCGTATCGCCATCCCGAACGTGCCAAGAACCGCCGCAATACGGTCTTGCGCGCGATGCTGCGCGAGCAGCACATCACCGAGGACGAATACCGGGTGGCTGTGGCGGCTGAGATCGAACTGGCACACGGCAAGATCGAGTACAAGAACGCGCCGTATTTCGTCGATCTGGTCAATCGCGGTTTGCGGGACCACTTTGGCACCGAAGAACTGATCACCGAGTCGTACCGTATCTACACGGCGCTCGACATGCAGCTTCAGGAAGCAGCTGTCGAAGCGATTCGAGTGACCATGGTCGAAGTCGACGAGAAGGTGGAACAGCAGCACAAGCGGGGCAGGTACGCGAGGTTTGGTTACCCAGCCAGTGGCCCGGCACCCCGCGCACAAGCGGCGCTCGTCGCAATCAACCCGAAGACAGGCGAGGTGAAGGCGATCGTTGGCGGACGCAACTATGGCGAAAGTCAACTGAACCGCGTGTTGGCATACCGGCAGCCTGGGTCGGCCTTCAAGCCGTTCGTGTATGCGGCCGCGATCGACACGGCGCTTGAGCACGAGGACGATCCCTTTACCCCGGTCACGCGGGAAGTGCTAACGCCGATTTCCACCATCGACGATGTGCCGACGACGTTCTGGTGGGATGACAAGCCCTACGAACCATCGAACTTCTCGAACAAAATCTACGGCATGGTCACAGTACGGACCGCACTGATCAAATCGATGAACATCTCGACGGTCAAAGTGGCGGAACTTGCGGGGTTCGAGCGTGTGAGCGACATCGCCAAGCGTGCCGGGCTCGGTGAGAACATCAAGGCTACCCCGGCAATTGCGCTGGGGGCCTACGAGGTGACCCCGCTCGCTATCGCCTCTGCATACACTATTTTCGCGAATGGCGGTAAGCGGATGGCGCCTTACTTCATCCGCTCCGTGACGGACCAGAACGGGAATGTGCTGCTGAGAAACCGTCCTCAGGAAGAGGAAGTGTTGGATCCGCGCGTGGCTTATGTCGTGACACACATGCTCGAGGACGTCATTCGCAAAGGCACGGCGGTTCGTGTGCGGGCGATGGGGTTCACCGAGCCCGCCGCGGGCAAGACCGGCACGGATGACGATGGCTGGTTCGCCGGTTATACGTCGAACCTGGTGTGTGTCGCATGGGTCGGTTTCGACGACAACACCGATCTCGCTCTCGAAGGCGCGCATTCGGCGCTGCCGATCTGGACCGAATTCATGAAGCGGGCCCACGCCATGCGCGAGTACCGGAATCCGGAACCGTTCAAACCCGTGGATGGTATCGTCACCGCCGAGATCGATCCGGTGACATATGAGTTGGGAACGTACTCCTGTCCGAAGCGAACGACGGAAGTTTTCATCGCCGGCTCGCAGCCGAATCGCTACTGCAGCCTGCATGGCGGGCAGGGACGCCAGTTGTTGTTGGCCACCAATGTGGCGGGTTGGGATACCACGTCGAAGCCGGTCGACGACACAGGGGAAGCCAAGGCGGCGGATGCGGGTGAAGAGTTGGAAGAGTTGCCGCCCAGTATTACGATCCCCATTCTGGACGCACCCGCTGATGCGGAGCAGCAAGACGAGGACGGCCAACCAAAGAAAAAAGGCTTCTTTGGGCGCATTCTTGACATCTTCAAGTAAGCCATGTTCCAAGTAGGCCTCGGTCCCGCTGAGATCACCTGATGAAAACTCCCTGGGGAGACGTCGCCGTCAGAGACGCGCACGCGCACTTGTTTTCGCGCAACTTCTTTCGCATTCTTGCTTCGCAAAAGACAGGACTGCCGACCGAGCATCCCGAGCAGCGTGTCGTGCAGCAGCTTGGCTGGGATCTTCCACCCGATGACACCGCCCAACTTGCGGCCAAGTGGGTCGAAGAGCTCGATCAGCACGGAGTGGATCAGATCTGCCTGATGGCGAGCCTGCCGGGCGATGAGCAGTCGGCGGCGGACGCGGCGAGAGCCTTTCCCGATCGCATCCACGGCTACTTCATGATGAACCCGATGGCCCCGGATGCGCCGGACCGCACTCGCAACGCCGTCGAGAAGCTGGGCCTCAACGGGATCTGCCTTTTTCCCGCGATGAACCGCTTCTCGGTTCAAGACGAAGCTCTCAAACCGATCTATGAGCTTGCGGCGGATCGCCCGGCTGTGGTGTTCGTTCACATGGGCGTGCTAACGGTCGGGGTCCGGAAGAAGCTGGGTCTGCCGTCGAAGTTCGACATGAGCTTCTCGAACCCGATTGACCTGCATCGTGTGGCACTGGAGAACCCTTCGGTCAACTTTGTGATCCCTCACTTTGGCGCGGGATACTTTCGCGAGGTTCTGATGTTGGGGGACTTGGCGCCGAACGTGTATCTCGATACATCGAGTTCGAACTCGTGGGTGAAGTATCTGACGCCTGAGATGGACCTGAAAGAAGTATTCGGCAGGACGCTGGAGATCTACGGGGCGCGGCGGTTGCTGTTTGGCTCGGACTCGTCGTTCTTCCCACGCGGCTGGAACGCCGCCGTGCTGGAAATGCAGATGAAGGTTCTCGATGAGCTCGGGGTGACGGCTGAGGACGCGCAGGCCATCCTGGGCGGCAATCTGCAAAGACTGCTGAGCTAGCGCTTCACGACTTCGAGGTCGATTCTGTCCCCGACGCTAAGTTCGCCGGCCACCCGGCGGAGTCCGTCGATCGTTTCGTTGTTGAGCGGAACACCTTGTTCCCGGTAGTTCTTCTCCGTTGTGGCCTCGAGTCCGCCGGGCGCGTAGAGCCGCTCGATCCCCTCCATGCGGCGGCTCGCTTGAACCTGGCGGATCAGTGAGTCCATACGGGCTTTGAAGGTATCGGGGTCTTCGAACGCGGCGATGTTGATGGCGAGGAAGAAGTGGCCGTCGTGGCCGGCCTTCGGGCCGTCGATCATGTTGCCCAGTTCGTCGCCGTAGCTTGCTCCCGACAGTAAAGAGGACAGCACCCCGGTCACCACGGCCAGACCTACCCCCTTGTAGCCGCCGATCGGCTGGAGTAGCCCTTTGATGGCTTCCCCGGCGTCGGTCGTTGGCTTGCCGTTGACGTCGTACGCCCAGCCAGGTGGAATAGAGAGGCCCTTCTGCTGGTAGACGCGGATTTTGCCGTGCGATGAACCACTGAAAGCGGCGTCGAGCACAATGTCGGGTTCGTCGCCGGCCGGGATTGCCACGGCGAGCGGATTGATCCCGACGATCTTGTCGATGCCGCCCCAGGGAGCCATGGTAGGGAGGGCATTGGTCGCAGCCCATCCGATCATGTCGTGAGGGAGCGCCTGCATCGCGTAGTAGGCCATCGCGCCGCAGTGATTGCTGCCGCGCACGGTCGCGATCGCAACGTTGGTTGTGCGTGCCCGCTCGATGGCTTTCTCCATGGCGAAGTGAGCGCCGATTTGCCCCATCGAGTTGTCGCCGTCGATGACGAGGGCTGCGGCCGAGTCTTTCACAAGCCGTGGGCGGCCTTTGGGGCTCACGTGGCCTTGGAGCTTCTTGACGTATTCGGGTACGCGGAGAACGCCGTGCGAGTGGACGCCCCGGAGGTCGGCGTGGGCAAGGGTTCGCGCCAGCAGGCCGGCGTCGCGCTCCGACATGCCGCAGCGAGTGAAGATTGCGGCGACCAGCGAACGGAGAGATCCGTAGGAGATACGTTCTTCTTTTTCAGTAGCGGGATAAGCGGGCATGTTCAGGCGATGGAGGATCGGGTATTGAGCCGGTGGGGACCGAGCACGAGGCTGATTTTACCCTGCTACTCGTGGCGGCGTTTTGACCGGCCCTACAATGAGTCCCGGCGGCAACTATGAATCCGCATCTGGCGCGCATCCGCATCTTCCCCTTCAAATCTCTCGACGGACAAGACGTCGCCGAGGCCGCCGTACTGCGCTCGGGTGCGCTGGTGCATGACCGGGAATATTGCTTCGTAGATGAGAAAGGTGCGTTCGTCAATGGCAAGCAGGCCGGCGAGAGAATCATTCGGATTCGTTCGGCGTTCGACTTCGGCTTTGGGCAGGTGACGCTTGCCGATCACGATGGCACGGCGACTTTCTTTCCCCACCGCGAGCATGAACCGATTGAAGCCTGGGTGAGTGAACGCGTCGGAGTCCCTGTGCGTTTGAAAGACAATGCGGACAGTGGCTTCCCGGACGACACCGACGCGTCGGGTCCGACGATTGTGAGTACTGCCTCGCTGGAAGCGGTCGCGTCTTGGTTCGACTTGACTCTCGAAGAGACCCGCCGGCGTTTCCGGGCCAATCTCGAAGTTGGCGGGGTGCCGGCCTTCTGGGAGGATCGGCTGTTTGGCCTCGAGGGCGAGACGGGACGGTTTCGAATCGGCGATGTATGGGTTGAGGGCGTCAACCCTTGTCAACGATGCACCGTGCCGGGAAGAGACCCGGAGAGCGGCGGCGTTAAGCCGGGCGACTTTGCTAAGAGCTTTGCGGAGAAACGCCGCGAAGCCCTTCCGGCCTGGGCCGAGCCGAGCGGGTTCGATCATTACTATCGGTTTGCGGTGAATACCCGGATCGCTGCTTCCGAGGCCGGGAAGGTGTTGGAGGTTGGGGACCGGGTTGATCTCGTAGAGTGACGGTACAAGGCGTTCCTCGCAAAGGCGCTAAGTACCGCAAAGCCCGCCAAGGGTCTTCAAGAGCGCTAGGGCGGATTTCGGCGATCACCTAAAATGAGGATTCTGCCTGTTTTCTTCCCTCTCGATGCTTGATCACATTACGGTTCGCGGGGCTCGCCAGCACAATCTCAAGAACGTCAGTGTCGAGATTCCGCGCGAGAGCCTGACGGTGATTACCGGCTTATCTGGGTCGGGCAAGTCGTCCCTCGCTTTCGACACGATCTATGCCGAAGGTCAGCGCCGCTATGTCGAAACGCTGTCGCCGTATGCGCGGCAGTTTCTTGACCAGATGGAACGCCCCGACGTTGATTCCATCGAAGGGTTGAGCCCGGCGCTCTCGATCGAGCAGAAGACGACGAGCCGCAGCCCGCGCTCGACGGTCGGGACGATCACCGAGATTTACGATTACTTGCGGCTTCTCTATGCCTCGATTGGGACACCGCATTGTCCGAATTGCGACATCCCGATTCAGCGTCAGTCGGCGGAGCAGATTGCGGCGCGCATTCTTGAGGAGCAGCCCGGCTGCAAGATCATGATCCTTGCGCCAATCGTGCGCGGACGCAAGGGTGAGTACAAGAAGGAGTTCGATCGCCTTGCGCGGCTTGGGTTTCTGAAAGCCCGCGTTGACGGCGACCTGGTTTCGCTTGACGACAACATCCACCTCGACCGCCGCCGAAATCACACGATTGAGGTCGTCGTTGATCGGATTACGGTGCGCGAGGGCCAAGAGAAGCGAGTCGAGAACTCAATCCAAACGGCAACGAAAATGGCCGAGGGGCTGGTTGTCGTTGTTGAGATCGGCGGGAACGAGAAACTGTACTCCGAGAAGCTCGCTTGCACCCAATGCGGGGCCAATGTTCCGGCCTTGGAACCGCGCTCGTTCTCGTTCAATAGCCCTTATGGTGCGTGTGAGACGTGCAATGGGTTGGGTAGCCGCTGGGCTTTCGACCCCGACAAAGTGATCGCTGATGCCGGTAAGCCGCTGCTCGACGGAGGCATCACAACGGGCTTGCTACCCCCGCGCGTTGAACGCGGCCTGGTCTCGGGAGCGAAGAAGCTTCGCGTCCCGCTCAAGAAATCGTTCGAGGAACTCACCTTCGAGCAGCAGAAGCGGTTGCTCTTCGGCGAAGAGGATGCTGAAGAGGGGAAATCCCGCAGTGCGTTCCGAGGGCTGCTCGGCCTGCTGGATGAGTGGCACACCTCGTTCGCGACCGAGAATTTCCGTTCCTGGCTGACGCGGTTCATGTCGCCCGCGCCGTGCACGGTCTGCAACGGCCACCGCCTCCGGCGCGAAAGCCTGGCTGTCCGTCTTGCTGAACTGTCGATCGCCGACTTCGCCGGGCTCCCCGTGCGCAAAGCCCTGGAAGTCGCCGAGAACCTCAAGCTCAACGAGCGTGAGAAACAAGTGGCGGGCCGGATTGTCGAAGAGGTGCAGCGGCGCATCAAATTCTTGCTTGAGGTGGGGCTCGACTACTTAAGCCTTGACCGCTCGGCCGCAACGCTTTCCAGCGGCGAGGCGCAGCGCGTCCGCCTCGCGACGCAGATCGGATCGGAGTTGCGGGGCGTGCTCTACGTGCTCGACGAACCGTCAATCGGGCTCCACGCCCGCGACAATGACCGCCTTCTCGAGACCTTGGGGAAACTCCGCGATCTGGGCAATACGATTATCGTTGTCGAACACGACTTCGATACGATTCAACGGGCTGACTACGTCGTGGACCTGGGTATTGGCGCCGGACGCCTGGGCGGTGATCTCGTGGCGCACGGAACGCCGCAGCAAGTCGCGGACACGGCAGGGTCGCTAACCGGCCAATACCTGAGCGGACGCAAGGTCGTCCCGATGCCGTTTGAGCGCCGCGCTCCCGATAAGGAAGCGCTCACCGTTCGCGGCGCGCGCGAGCACAACTTGCGCGACATCGACGTCAAGTTTCCCTTGGGCCGCTTCATCGTTGTGACGGGCGTCTCGGGCAGCGGCAAGTCAACGCTGGTCAACGACATTCTCTACCCGGCGCTGGCCCGCAAGATCAACCGATCGACGGTCGTGCCGGGAGCGCACAAAGGCATAGATGGGATGGAGCACGTTGACAAAGTCATCCGCATCGACCAATCCGCCATTGGGCGCACTCCTCGCTCGAACCCGGCGACGTACACCGGGGTGTTCACGCCGATACGCGCGCTTTACGCCATGCTGCCCGAGTCGCGCGCCCGCGGCTATGCGCAGGGGCGGTTCAGCTTTAACGTCAAGAGCGGACGTTGCGAAGCCTGCCAGGGCGATGGGCAGATTCGCATTGAGATGAACTTCCTGCCCGACGTCTACGTGACGTGCGATTCCTGCCGAGGACGCCGCTACAACCACGAGACGCTGCAGGTGAAATACAAAGGGTGGTCGATCGCTGACCTACTCGAGGCCACCGTTGAGGAAGCCACCCCGGTCATGGAGAATCTGCCGCAGATTCAGCCGAAGCTCAAAACGCTGCTCGACGTGGGACTCGGCTACATCCACCTAGGGCAGTCGTCGACAACTCTTTCGGGCGGTGAAGCTCAGCGCCTCAAGTTGGCGAGGGAGTTGAGCAAGCGCCAAACGGGGCGAACCCTGTACTTGCTGGATGAGCCCACGACCGGACTACACTTCGAGGACGTCAAGAAGCTGCTTGAAGTGTTGCATCGTCTGGCCGATCACGGGAACACGGTGATCGTGATCGAGCACAACCTTGACGTCATCAAAGCGGCTGACTGGATGATCGATCTCGGGCCGGAAGGTGGGGAGAGGGGTGGCGAGATTGTCGCCCAAGGTACGCCGGAAGACATAATGCGCTGTGATCGAAGCTACACCGGACAGGCTCTCGCGCAGTTCCTTACTTTGGCTGAAGGGCTTCCGGCGGCTCGTAGTGCTTGAGCGCGCGGAACTTAGGCTGCGTCCGCGGCGCTGTCCTGGCACTCAATGCAACGGCGCGTCCAGGGAACAGCTTTCAATCGCTTGACCGAAATCGCTTTGCCACAGCCCTGGCATTCACCTAAATCGCCGGTCTCGACGCGGTTCAGGGCGTCTTTGATTTGGAACAGCAGGACGTGATCCAGGTGGTCTCGACTGCTGGTCACCCACTCTTCGTGATAGCGCTCGGCGAGATCGCCTTCATTCGACAAACGAGCTTTTTCATCCCCAACCGTTGTTGCGCGGGCGTCAACGCGACTCAGCACCTCGGAAGCCTTTTCTTCCAGTACCTGAGCGAACTTACGGAAGTGCGTACGATTGAGAACGATTGTCTTTTCGGCTACCACGATTACCTCCTGCTACACGGCCCCGATGGGCCGCTGCCGCGATTGCAAGCTTGCAAGAATTATCCGCCGAGACCGTCAAAGCGTCAATGAACCAAAGGTAATGAACCCGGCGTACCAATTCCGCATAGGGTATTCAGCCGGTGTCGCCCTGAGGCGCCGAGCCTGCTCTTAGGGCTCTGTTATGATCGTGCAACAAGCGTGAAACCATGCTCATGGCCTGGCTCAATACCCCAAAGAAGTTCGAGGACGCTCCGGAACCGAAGCGTGTCCGGACCGAAGGACTGTGGATCAAGTGTGATTCCTGTCGAAGCACGATCTGGAAGAAAGACCTGGAAGCCAACCACATGGTTTGCACCGAGTGCAGCTTCCATTTCAAGGTGGACGCGGTCACTCGACTCGCTATCCTGGCCGATGACGGACATTGGGCCACCTTCGACGACAACTTACGCACGACCGATGTGCTGAACTTTGTCGACCAGCGCTCCTATCAGGAACGTCTTGCTAAGGCTGAGAAGACGACGGGCCTCAAAGACGCTGTGATCTGCGCGGAGTTCAAGCTCAACGGCCGGTCGGTGATCGCGTGCGTGATGGAGTACCGCTTCATCGGCGGCAGCATGGGCGTCGTCGTCGGGGAGAAGATTACGCGAGCGATTGAGCGCGCCGCCGACCGGAAGTATCCGGTGATTATTGTCTCGGCCTCGGGAGGCGCTCGTATGATGGAGGGCGCGCTGAGCCTGATGCAGATGGCGAAGATCTCGGCTGCATTGACCAAGCTGGATGCAGCCCATCTGCCTTACATCAGCATTCTCACTGACCCGACCACGGGCGGGGTGACCGCCTCGTATGCCATGCTCGGTGACCTGAATATTGCCGAGCCCGGCGCACTGATCGGTTTCGCCGGGCCACGTGTCATTGAGCAGACGATCCGCCAGAAGCTTCCGAAGGGCTTTCAGCGCTCTGAGTTTCTGGTTGAGCACGGTATGCTCGACGCCATCGTCATTCGGAACGAGTTGAAGCCGTTTCTGAGCCGGGCGTTGGAGTTCTTCTGCGATTCCGTCGAATGAACTACGCCTCCTCCGTCGACTATCTCCTCTCGCTCCTCGGCGCTTTCCTAGACTCACAGTTCGGACTCGAACGGATGGAGCGTTTGATGGCCGAGTTGGGTCGGCCAGACAGGGCGTTTCGGGCGATCCACATCGCCGGCACCAACGGCAAGGGCTCGACCGCCGCGATGATCACCTCGGCTCTTCACGCGGCGGGCTGCAATACGGGGCTCAATACATCGCCCCATCTGATTCGCTTCAACGAGCGCGTGCGGCTCAACAACGCCGATATCTCGGACGGCGACTTTGCGGCGGCGGTCGAGGAAGTCCGCGCGGCCAACGAATCGATCAGCGCGGTTGAGGGGCGCAACATGCACCCGACATTTTTCGAGTCGGTAACGGCCGCGGCGTTCTGTGCGTTTCGGCAGGCCGGTGTGGAATGGGGCATCGTTGAAGTCGGCCTCGGTGGAAGGCTCGATGCGACGAACGTGGTTCAGCCGGAACTCGCCGTCATCACGCCCATCGCCCGCGACCATGAACGATTCTTGGGAGATGGGGAACGCTCGATTGCGCGCGAGAAGGCGGGCATTCTCAAATCCGGTTGTTCGGCTGTGATGTCCGACCAGGGTTTCGAAGCAACGGAAGAGATTCGTGGAAGAGCACGCGAGCTTGAAATACGATTCGTTGAATCTCGCAAAGCTTGGCGGGCCGAGAGTGTTGCGAACGAGGCGGGCTTTTATCGCTTTGAAGCGGTTCCGGGGGCGGAAGCGCCGGGCAGTCGAGAAGCTTTTCCCGTAACCCTTGGGCTGGCGGGAGAGCATCAGGTCACGAATGCGTTGACGGCGATCACCTCGCTTGATGTCTTGGGCATCGAAACGGCGGCAATTCAGCAGGGGCTTACGGGCGTGTCGTGGCCCGGCCGGCTGGAACGTATCGCCGGCGATCCGGAGTTTCTTCTTGACGCCGCGCACAACCCGGCGGGCGCGACCGTGCTCGCGCGTTTTCTGAAGGAACATTGCGGAGACCGCACGCTCCACCTCATCTATGGTTCATCGAGCGACAAACCCATGGCGCAGATCGCCGAGATCTTGTTGCCGTGCGCCAATCGTGTGGTCCTCACGGCGTCTCGGGTCGCTCGATCGATCAGCCCGGAGGAGTTGCTTAGTGTTGTCGGGTGCTATCACAATGACGTGACGGTACGGTCGTCGATTGAGACCGCATTGGAATCGGTTGAGCGACATGCCGGGCCGGGAGACCTGGTGGTCGTCGCCGGATCGATCTTTCTCGTTGGGGAAGCCAAAGCAGTTCTGAAGCAGCTTGTCGCGGAGCCGGTCGGTCAGTAGCACTGCACCGCCAGGACCGCGACCCATAAACGCGATTCATGTTCAGCTATCTGCGTTCGGTTTTGTGGATGTGCCCGTTGATCGTGGTTGCGACCACCGTGATGGGTACCATCTCGCTGGGCGCGTCACTGTTTGACCGCACCGGCCGATTGCAACACAAAGTCGCTGTCGCGTGGGCGCGCATGTTGCTGCGCATCTGCATGATCAAAGTCGAGGTAATCGGCGCGGAGAAGCTGGACTCGAACCAGGTCTACGTCTTCGTATCGAACCACTTCAGCCTGGTCGACACGCCCCTGATGTTCGGTTCGATGCCGCGCGAATTCCGCATTCTGGCCCGGCACGGTCTTTGGAGGGTCCCCTTTCTAGGCTGGCACCTGAACCGCGCAGGACATGTGCCTGTTGAGCGCGAGAATCCGAGGGCGGCGGCGCGCAGCCTGATCCACGCGGCGGACAAGGTTAAGGAAGGGTTCTCGTTGCTGATCTTCCCCGAAGGTGGCCGGACACGTCAGCCGACAATGCGGCCTTTCAAGTCCGGCGCGGCCCGCATCGCGATTCAAGCTGGTTGCCCGATCGTACCTATGGCGATTGTTGGCACCCGAAAGATCCTAACGCCGAACTCCGCCCATCTACACCCGGGACGGGCTGAGTTGCGCATCGGCGACCCCGTCCCAACCAGCGGATTTGTCGGCAGTGACGGTCCCAAGTTGATCCGCGACATTCAGGCGATTGTGAGGGGACTTTCCGGGCATCCTGTCGGCGGCAGCAAGACCACTTGAGCACAGACCCCGCGCGTTGACCCTCGTAGGGTCATCCGCTAGTATGAGTGTGCGGGGTGGAGCAGTCTGGTAGCTCGTTGGGCTCATAACCCAAAGGTCGAAGGTTCAAATCCTTCCCCCGCAACCAACCTCTCCCAACTATTGTTTGCAACAGGTTAGCCGGGCAAGACCCCTCGTGGATCACCCTGCAATCTGGTCTCACTGTGGC
>Ga0315336_1000976_pt1 | contig 62844 bp, 47 predicted proteins | sample ASW5metaG_FD_204512 | JGI IMG/M metagenome (GOLD analysis project Ga0315336, IMG submission 204512) | Ammonia-oxidizing marine archaeal communities from Monterey Bay, California, United States - ASW #5 | ecosystem: Environmental > Aquatic > Marine > Intertidal zone | place: USA: California... | reverse complement strand
ACATCAAAAGCCACAACGCCGATCCCAAGCCTTTCGCCTGGACCAAAACCGCCGACCAAATCCTCGCCTCCCTCGCCCGCTTCTGTAAGCGAACTTTAGAGACAGGACACTAGCAAACTGTTCACTCTGGGGACCAACTCCGGGATTCCCCAATAGCAGAAGCTGCCCGACCCTGCGCGCCTACTGGAGCGTCGTGTTCAGCGTCCCGACCGTACGGTCAGCCAGCAACGATCGTCGCCGCGAGCGCCATCCGATGGTCCTTCGCCCAGGGCGGTCCCAGCGTTGTCCGCGGGCTGTGGAGTACGTCGCCGGCCCGTTTGCCGAGGACGGTCGTCGCCTGGCTTTCTACGTTCTTGGCGTCGAAGAGATGGATGCCCCAGCCGCGTGCGCGCGCGCACTCAGCCAACACTTGGCGGTACATCACGGAGTCCGCACGGCTTTCATAGGGCGCCCGACGTTGGACGTTGATATCGTCGGGGAAGTCAAGCGGCCACGCTCGAAGCGACATCGACACGATAGGTTCGGATACCGCGGCTGCCAGTTCATCCAGCGAGGTTGTCGTCGCCCGGACGGCCGATGCTCGCACCTTCGCGACCAACGCTACCGCTGCGGCGTTGTCGAGAAGCCTGCCTTCGTGATGGATCGGCGCCGTCGGCATACCGGGTTCGATCAGGTCGATCCTTCGGCGATCCGCGACCTCGTGGCTAGCCGCGGCGGTAACAGACACGGCCCAGCCGAAATGATGAGCGATACCCACACGCATGATGTCAGTCAGGACGGGAAATCGCCCTATTCTAATCCAGCCGGCGGAGGTGCGCACGAACCGGCTCTGGCCTCGCGACGGCAGAGGAAACGCTACTTCGGAGCAGGTCGCAGCCCCGTCCCTTACGTACCTGTCGGAAGCGGCCTTGGGAGCCGCTTGTTTGCGCCCACATTCAAGCGAGAGGCTACTCGTTGCGCAGCGCCAACATGGGATCGATGCGGCTGGCCCGGTGAGCTGGGATGAACCCAGCGGCGCCCGACACCGCGATCAGCAGCATCACAGCGACGGATGCAATCCAGGGATCCCCGCCCTCAATGCCGTAGAGCTGACTCGATACGAAACTCCCCAAGCCCAGCGCAGTGGGAACTCCGACTGCTAGCCCAATCGCAAGCAGCAGAAGCACCTCCTTCATCACCATCCAGATGACAGATCCACGCTGTGCTCCGAGCGCCATCCTCAGGCCCAATTCCTTAGTGCGGCGAGCTATGGAGAAGGCCATCACGCCGTACAAGCCGATCGACGCCAGCAGCGTTGCCAGCATACCGAAGCCGGCTGAGAGCAGCGCAACCAGCCGTTCCGTCAGCAGGGTTTCATCGAGTTGCGCGGCAAGCGATTTCATTCCGTAGACCGGCATCGATGCGTCCAGAGCCTTGACCTCTCTGCGCGCCGCCGCGTGAGTAGACGCTGATTCGAGCGTAGTCCGCACATAAAACGCCACCCCGCCATTGCCCCAGTTGGGGATGAACACCTGCCGGCGAACGCCCTCGCGCGGCCCCTCGTAGAGGGTATCCTCCACTACGCCGACGATCTCAATGTCCAGCTTCGTCTCCGGTCCGCTACCGCGTCCGAGATGGCGACCCACCGCGCTGCGCTCGCCAAAGTAGTGCTCTGCGAATCTCCGGTTGACGATCGCGACTTTCGATTCCTTCTTGATGTCGCGGCGGTCGAAATCGCGTCCGTCCAACAGCGGGATGCCCATCGTCTCGAAGTAGTCCGGCGAGAGCGCGTTCATATAGGCCTGCATGTCCTCACCGTCTTCGGCCTCATGGCCCTCCACCTTCACGGTGCTGTCCCATTCGTTGCCGCTCAGCAGCGCCACGGACGCCAGAGCCGCCGACTTCACGCCCGGAACGGCGCGCAGCCGTTCCAGCAGCTCCTGGTAGAAGTGCCCTACTTGTTCGCTGTCGTAGCCGCTAAGGGCGGGCGACAACTGGAACGTCGCCAGGTTGTCGATGTCGCCGAATCCCGAGTCGGCGGCCTTAAGATTGTTCAGGCTCCTAACGAACAGCCCCGCCCCAAACAGCAACAGGAAACACAGTGCGATCTGCGATGCAACCAGGCCTTTGCGGAGAAACAAGGATCCGCCCGATCCCGCAATCGATCCGACGGCGTCCTTCAGGGTGGTGAACAGATCCGGTCGGCTGGCTCGCAGGGCCGGCGCCAGTCCGAAGACCAATCCGGTGAAAAGCGTGAGGCCGAGCGTAAATAGGAGAATCCGCAAGTCCGGCTCGGTGCTGATCAATAGCGGATTGCCCTCGGCGGGAACCATCGCCATCAGGCCGCGCGTCATAGCGATGGCCACCGCGATGCCCGCGAGCCCGCCGGCGAAGGAGAGCACCAGGCTTTCAGACACCAGCTGACGCACCAAACGACCTCGCGTGGCGCCGAGCGACAGCCGCACCGCGATCTCCTTGCGGCGGGCAAAGGCCCTGGCGATGAGTAGGTTCGCGACGTTGGCGCAGGCGATTAGCAGCACGAGTCCCACCATTCCCATCAGCACGATCAGAGCCGTCGAGAATGAGTTCCGCAGATTCGAGTACCCGGTAGCCGCCTTCTCGACGTGGAGAGTGCCCTCAAGAAACCGTTCTCGGGCATAGGGAGTCCATGTCCGCGCCGACTCCAGCGTCGATTCGTATTCGCGGGTCTGCCGGAACAGCACCTGCATCGGCGCCTCGGCCGATTCGGCCGTAAAGCCGGGCTTCAATCGGGCGAAAACCTGCACCCAGCGCGTGCGGCGGTCGTCGTACTTGAACCAGGCCCAATTCGGGGCCATCACCGGTTTCATCAGGACCGGAACCCACAACTGCGGCGACCGCACAGGGTCGAGCCCCACGAAGCCCGGCGCCGACACGCCGACAACCGTCATAGGGTAGTCGTTCACTAGGATCTTCGAGCCCACCGCCTCCGGACTCCGCGCGAAGCGATTGACCCAGTAGTCGTAGCTCAACACCACCACGGGGTGGCCTTTGACGACCCGCTCGGCTTGCTCGGCATCGAACAGCCGCCCGGCCGCGGTCTTAACGCCGAGCATCCTGAAGTAGTTCCCTGAGACCATCTCCGCGTCGATGCGCTCGGTTAGGTTGCCGATGCTGACTGAAGTGGAAATCAGTCGCCGACAAAGCACGTCGGCAAGAGGCTTTCCCTTCTGTTGATAGTCCTGATAGATGGGGTAGGAGTGCATCCGGCCGCCCATGTTGCTCCCGTTGTGGGAGCCTCGCTGGTACAGCATCACCAGCCGCTCAGGATCCTCAACAGGCAATTGCCGCAGCATGAGTTGGTCCATTAGCGTGAAGATCGCTGTGTTGGCGCCGATCCCCAGTGCGAGCGACAGGATCGCCACCGTGATGAAAAGAGGGTTGCGGCCCATGCCGCGCAGCGCGTACCGCAAATCGCGGATGATGTCGCTCATACGTACCTAGACGCAGGTCCCGTGATTTCGTTCGCAACGCCCGGAGAGTACGTTGACTACGCAGTAAAGAAGGGCGCGGTAGAGACATTCACGATAGGACTCGCAAGGGAAGTAGCGGAAGAGGGTATCCGGGTCAACGGGGTCCGGCCAGGCTTCATCCATACCGAACTTCACGCCAAAAGCGGCGAGCCCACTCGGGTCGACCGCATCAAGAATGCAGTGCCCATGCAGCGGGGCGGACAGCCCGAAGAGGTGGCGGGTGCCATCCTCTGGTTGCTCTCGATTGAGGCCTCCTACGTAACGGGTCCGTTCATCGACGTCGCCGGCGAGCGCTGAGCGACAGCCCTCGGCAGCCGCGCTTCCACGGCTGGGAATTGAGAATGCGCTGCGCCGCTCGCCGCTAGAGCTGGAGCTGGAGCTGGTAGACGCAGAATGCAGTATCCCGTTCCACCCGGCCTTTTCATAAACAGCCTGGGCGGCCGTGTTGGTGAGTTCCGTGGACAGCACGAGTCGGACAGCCCTGACCCGCCTCGCGTAGTCGGCGGCCGCCTCAAGCAACGCAGTCCCAGTTCCGCTTCGGCGTGACTCGGACGCGACGAAGAGATCATTCAGGACGAAAACTCTCGCCATAGCAGTTGAGGAGAAGCTCGGATACAGCAGCGTGAACCCGGTCGCTGTGGAGCCTTCGAAGGCCAGGAAGACTACCGACTGATTGTGCTCGAAGCGCTCCAGTAGAAAGCTCGCGGCTCGCGCGGGGTCGCTGGCCATGCGATAGAACTGGCGATACGCGTCGAAGAGGGGCGTCAGTATTTCTAGGTCCCTTACGGTCGCTTGGCGAACTACAACGGGCTCGTTGGTCATAGCCCAATTATCCTGTCAACTGCCGCGCTTCCGCGAATGGGGTGAGTGCTAGGATGGGCGCGATGAGCGTCGATCAAGCTCGCGAATGGGTCGATCAGGCCGAGTCGATCGTCGGCTTCAGCGGCGCAGGTCTCTCCACGGAATCTGGCATCCCCGACTTCCGCAGCCCAAACGGCGTCTGGGCCAACAACCGCACGGTCTACTTCGACGAGTTCGTCGCCAACAGGGAGGATCGGGTTGAGTACTGGCGGCAGAAGGTCGCCGCCTGGCCGGACATGCGCCACGCCGAACCGAACGCCGGCCACCGCGCGTTCGTCGAGCTCGCGCGCCGCGGCAAGCTCAAGGCGATGATCACTCAAAACATCGACGGCCTACACGAACGTTCAGGGCTTCCGCGCGAGATGATACTCGAGCTGCACGGCACAACGACCGAGGCGGCCTGCCTCTCCTGCGGAGATCGCATCTCCTCGGACGAAGCCTGCGAACGGGTCGCGGCCGGCGACCTTGCGCCCGAATGCCAAAAGTGTGGGGGACTGCTCAAGCCCGCCACGATCTCCTTCGGCCAGCCGATGCCGCAAGAGGTGATGCTGGCGGCGCAGCGCGCCTCGGAGCAATGCAACTTATTCTTGGCGGTAGGCTCGTCGCTGGTGGTACAGCCGGCTGCCTTGCTGCCCTTGGCGGCGAAGCAATCCGGAGCGCGGCTGATCATCATCAATCGCGACCCGACTCCGCTTGATTCGCACGCCGACCTGGTCCTGAACGGCGAGCTTGGCGCCCTGCTGCCCGAGCTCGTCGGCTAGCTGCGAGCGCCCGCCAGCACGCGACTCGAGGCGGTTGTTTCGCCCGAGCTTGCCGCGCGGGCGGCCTCGTAGTCTTCCGGCATGTCGACGCCGGCGACGCGGAACATCGTGTAAACCGGCAGACCCTCATCGATCCGCTCAAAGCTCATCAGCGAAGCGCCCTCGTCGAGATCGACAGCGACGAGATCACCCGATCGAACCTGCTCGGTGGCGATCAAGTTCGCCATCGGGTAGACCAGCGCCCGCTCAATCGCCCGCTTCAGGTGACGGGCGCCGTATTTCGCGTCGGAGCCCTCCGCCAGCAAGTACTCCTTCGCGGCGTCCGAGAGTCGAAACAGGAAAGGCGTCCCTTCGAAGACTCGTTCTTGAACCCGAGTCAGCTCCAACTCGAGGATGCGGCGAAGTTGCTCCTCTCCGAGTGAATTAAAGACGACGATCTTGTCGAGCCGATTGATGAACTCAGGGGTGAATTTGCGTCGCGCCGCCGAGACGCCGGCATGCTTGATGCGATCGCTGATCTGTCTCGACCCGCGCGCTTCGTCGGCGCTGATGTCGGCGTGCGCGCCGAAACCCAATCCGGGCCGCATCATCGCGTCCATCTCGACGGCGCCGAGGTTCGACGTCATGAAGATCAACGTGTTTGAAAAGTCGACCCGGCGGTTGTCGCCAAGCGTCAGCGAAGCCTTGTCGAGAATACCCAGCAAAAGATTCCAGAGCGCGTCGCTCGCCTTCTCGATCTCGTCGAAGAGCACGAACGAGATCCTGCAGTCGTCGCTGTGGTGCTGCTTGAGCACCTCTTGGCTCAGCAGCGGATGCGTTTCACGATGCCCCAAGTAGCCCGGAGGCGAGCCAATCAGCTTGGCGATCTCGTGGCTGTGCTGGAACTCGGCACAATCGATCTTGGTCGCCGCCCGAGCGTCGCCGGTCAACGTCTCCGCCGTCGCTTCAACGACGCGAGTCTTTCCCGTCCCGGTAGGCCCGAGAAAGAGAAAGTTGCCGATCGGGCGCGACGGCGAGCTCATTCCGGCCAGGTAAGTTTGATAGACGTTGATGATCTGCTCGATCGATTCGTCCTGTCCGACTACGAGTCGCCTCAGGCCGCGCTCCAGGCTCAGCGCCCGCCGGCCGGTCTGCGAGGGATCGAGATGTCTGCGCTTCGTCGCCGTCTGTGCCACGTTTCGGTTTCCCCTTGGCGTCAGGCTGATGCCTGACTCATGCTTGATATCGGCAGCGCTAGGCGGCTGCTACATGGGTTCGGCGTTGCGGGGAGCCTCAGCACAGGCCACGCCGGATCTCTTCAATGCCGTCAGCGTTGGTCGCGCGACAACACGAAACAACCGGCATTGACGCGCTTTCGATTCCAGTCTAATGCCAAGGGGCGCGGTCAGCACCGACCCCTATCAGCTAACTGTCTGAAAACAAACCCAAAGAAAACTCTGAACTGCTGTGAACGCAAATTCGAGCCTGAGCCACACCGATAAAGACGGCGTATAGCGGTCCGGGCAGCAGCGTTCGAGGGATGCCGTCCGGCTAGATCTGGCTGGCCGGAACGCCGTGCCGCGCACATGCTAAGCTCAATGGTCACACTCCTCGGGAGCCCCGCCTATGGCCGAGAAAACGACCGCGATCGCCGCCATGCGGGCGTTGATCGTTGACGATGAGAAGCTCGCCCGCGACGAGCTGGCCTTTCTGCTCAAATCCTTCCCCGAAGTCGACGTGGTCGGCGAAGCCTCGAACGGCCTCGAAGCGATCGAGTGTATCCGTGAGCTTGAGCCCGACCTCGTCTTCATGGACGTGCAGATGCCCGGGCTCAACGGCGTCGAAGCCGTCCGCAAACTAGCCTCCGATGGCGGCCCGCTACCTCACTTCATCTTCGCCACGGCCCATGAGCAGTACGCGGTGGAGGCCTTTGAGGTCAACGCCGCCGACTACGTGCTCAAGCCGATCGACAAGGCGCGCCTGGAAAAGTCGCTCGAGCGGGCCGGCAAGCTGCTCGAAACCCCAGAGAAAGACGCCCGCCGTGTGGAACAACTGCTCGAACGCATCGCGCCGACAAGCGCCCCGTCGAAGCTGCTGGTGCGCAACAGCAACCGCATGTTCCTCGTCGACGCAGCCGACGTGGTCTACGCCAAGATCCAAGACGGCGCCATCACCGTCGTATCGACCTACGTTGAGGGCCTCTCGAACTACCGCACCATCGAGGAGCTGCAGTCGCATCTCGACCCGCGCACATTCTGGCGCGCCCACCGCTCCTACCTCGTCAACATCAATCGCATCAAAGAGGTTGTGCCCTGGTTCAAGTCGAGCTACCAGTTGCGCATGGCCGACAAGAACCAGACCGAGATTCCCGTCAGTCGCGCCCAAACCAAACGGCTCCGCGAGCTTTTCAAGCTCTGAGCCGAATGTCCGCCGCTCCCCGCCCGTAACTCTCGGCGACAGCGCCGCGAACCACCAGAGAGGCGCGATCGTTTCTCAGCCTTTCTCGATCGTCCAAAGGATTTGCTTATGACCGCTCAGCCCCGCGCCGGCCTCAGCCGCAAACAAACCGAAATGAAGAGCCTGCGGGAATACCTGCGGTTTTACTACGGCAAGTATTTGAAGGAGGCCGGGGACCTATCGCAAAAGGCCTGTTGCACGGACGACACCGCGCAACGCCATTCTCACATCCTCGAGCTGATTCCCGACGCGGTCGTTTCCAAACACTACGGCTGCGGCTGCCCGATTCCCGACGACGATCTGAGCGGCGCCACCGTGCTCGACCTAGGCTCGGGCGCGGGAGTCGACGCCTTCATCGCGGCGCACAAGGTCGGCGCGGAAGGCTTCGTGCACGGCATCGACATGACCGACGAACAGTTGGCCGTCGCGCGCGACAACGCCGGCGAGGTCGCCCAGCGCTTCGGGTTCGAGCGTGTGAATACCGAGTTCCACAAAGACTTCATCGAGACAGCCGATTCGATTGCGGACGCCGCGGTCGACCTGGTCATCTCCGACTGCGTGCTCAACCTCTCCCCGCGCAAGGATCTCGTCTTCGAGACGATTCATCGCGTGCTGAAGGAGGGCGGCGAATTCTACATCTCCGATATCGCCGCCGACCGGCGCGTACCTGAGGCGATTCGCACCGACCCTGAGATGGTCGCCGAGTGCCTCGGCGAAGCGCTGTACGAGCACGACTGGTTCGATCAGATGAAAGCTGCGGGCTTCCACGATCCGCGCGTCGTCTCGCGGCGGGTGATGCAAACTGAAGCGAAGGGCGAGCCGATCGTCTTCTCATCGCTGACCGTTCGAGCCTTCAAATTCACCGAACCGCTCGACGCGCGTTGCGAAGACTACGGCCAGTTCGCCGTCTACCAGGGCAACTGCCCGGGGCAGGAGGCGCGCTTCGCCTTCGACGATCACCACGTCTTCGAGGCGCAGCGCCCGTCGGCGGTGTGCCGCAACACGGCGCGCATGATCTCCGAGACCCGCCTGGGCAAGTACTTCAAGGTGACCGAGGCGGTCAAGCATTTCGGGCTGTTCCCGTGCGGCCCGGCGCCGACCGACCCGCCCGACTCCTCCGGAGCACCCTGCTGCTGAGTCCCGAAGGCTCGATGGAACAATTCCTGCTGCGCTGCTCGTATTGATGAGTGCGGCAGGAGAAACCAAATGATCATCAGCACCACGCCGTCTCTCGACGGCCGCAAGATCGAGAGCTACCTAGGCGTCGTCGTCGGAGAAGCGATTCTCGGCGCCAACGTCTTCCGGGACCTTTTCGCAGGAGTGCGAGACATCGTCGGCGGCCGCTCCGGCGGATATGAGAAAGAGCTCGCCAAGGCCCGCAAGATAGCCCTCTCCGAACTGCAGCAGGCGGCCACCGACCTCGGAGCCAACGCCGTCGTAGGCGTCGATCTTGACTACGAAGTGCTGGGCGAGAAGAGCGGCATGCTGATGGTCTCGGCCTCTGGCACCGCGGTCAAAGTGGCCTGAGGGTCGGAGGGCCATTTGGCGCTGACGCCGTAATAGACGATAATACTCGGCGGAGACTGATTTGCCATGCCGAACCACGCAACGACCCGTCGGGGATTCTTGACCACAGCCGCCGCAACCGCGGCGACCGCCGCAGCCGGCTCCTCCACAGCCGGAGCCGTCACGACCGAAGAGCACCACTGGGGAGACATTCCTCTCGCCGTCGCTACCTATTCGCTGCGCAAGTTCAGCCGCGCGGCCGCCATCGGCATCATCAAAGACCTCGGCATCAAGTACATCAACGTCAAGGCCTTCCACATGCCCTACGAGCTGTCAATCAAGCAGCTCGCCGCCGCGCGCGCCGAGTTCAAGAAAGCGGGCTTGGAGATCGTCTCCGGCGGCAACGTTGGCCTGCGTAAGGATGACGAGGACGACGTTCGCTACCACCTCGAATACTGCAAGAACGCCGGCATCGGCGTCGTCGTCTGCGCGCCGACCCACAAGAACCTGCCGTTGGTCGAGAAGTACGCGATCAAATACGACCTCAAGATCGCGATCCACAACCACGGCCCCGAGGATAATTTCTATCCCGCCCCGAGCGACGTCTACAAACGCGTCAAAAGCATGGACCCGCGCATGGGCCTGTGCATCGACGTCGGCCACACCGTGCGCACCGGCGCCGACATCCTCGAAGAGATTGAGGCGACCAAGGACCGCACCTATGACTTCCACGTCAAGGACCTCGCCGACTTCGGCGACAAAGGCAGCCAGGTCGACGTGGGTGAAGGCAAAATGCCTGTCGCGGAGATCTTCAAGAAGCTCAAATCGACGGGCTACAAAGGCGTCGTCGGCCTGGAGTACGAGATCAACGCCGACAGTCCTCAGGTGGGAATGGCCAAGTCGTTCTCCTACATGCGCGGCGTCCTAGACGGCCAGAAGAGCTGACGAGGCGGGGCGTCGCGGAAAGTATTCAGCTAGCGCCCCTGTCAGCCGCCCGCTCCGCTGTGTGGATTCGAACGTCGCATCCGCCGCAGCGGCGTGCACCGAAACCGGGATGCGGTTCCGAATCCTTTTCGAGGCACGCCGGCTCACTGCTTGGTGATGAGCGCCGACTCCGTAGTTGCCGTCCCCGTCTGTGATGACGAACGCATGTGCCTTTAGATTCCAACGACATTCTGACCATGATCGACGAGGCGTTGGCCCGCCGTGAGGGCGGCAGCGGACCAGTGTCTGATTTGCGGCGTCGATTTCTGACTGACCTGCGGATCACCCTTCAAGAACACGGGGGACCACTGCCGGACGAACGAAAGCTCGACGCATGCATCATGCCCTTCATCTTTCAAGAACTCAATTACGACGACTACGATTGGGGTTCGCGGACCGCTCCACTCGGAAAACTTGAAGACCTCGTCGACATCTACGTGGCGATTTGGTCCAACGGACGGCGGCGATCAGAGATGACGGACGCGGAATATCGGAACTACTGGAAGTTCTGCTTGATAGCTATTCAACACCGTCAAGACCGATCCAAACGTCAGCACCCGCAAGGAAAGAACCCGTAGCCTCTCGCGACGCGGCTCCCACCGACGGTTGATCGGTTTTCGAAACATGCGACTGGGCGCTTGACCACGGCCAGCTTTCGGCCTTGCCGACCAGCCCGGCGCGCACCGGATTCAGGTCCGCGTAGGCCAACGCCACGACCGCGCGATCCGGTCCTACAGGACAGGAAAAGAAGCGGTTCTGCCACGCGTGACCGCTGCGCCCATAGCGCCGATTGAAGCGTTGCGCGTGTAACTGGTGGGTGTTGCCGAGGGCCTGGGACAGCGAATTCGAATGCCGCGGCACGACCACCAAATGGACGTGATTTGTCATCAAGCAATAGCCCAGCAGAGCGAGCTCATAGCGTCGCGCCCAACTGCCGAGCGTCTCCAGGTAGAAGCGCCGATCCTCGTCGAGCAAAAAGACGTCTTGGCGGTTGTTGCCCCGCTGCGTGACGTGGTGCGGTACGCCCACCGCCACCACGCGTGCCTGTCGCGGCATTTCTTGTTGGGCATTCTCTCACGCATCGAGGCCAAAAGAAACTGTCCCCTTCAGGCCGTCCCCTTCAGGCCGACCTCAAGACGCCGGCTACTACGTTTGTTAAGGGCTCCGTCCCCTTCAGCCGGATTCGGCGGCCCCGTACTCTCGTCCTTGTCGACGTGCCTGCAAGGCTGGAAATCAAATCTGTTCAGGACCGCCTGGAGAAACGCGAGGATTGCTACGATTGACATAACTGGGAGGTAGAGCGTGAAGCTGCGGCTGATCTGGCTCGCAAACCCGGCTTTGCTGAAGGCGCGTTGTACACCTGGAAGTCAAGGCGACGTCCGGAGACGATTGTGTGCGACAACGGCCCAGAGCTCACGAGTAAGGCGATGTTCTTCTGGGCCAAGGAGCGGCGGATCAAGCTGCAGTTCATCCAACCCGGCAAGCCGACTCAGAACCCCTTCGTCGCAGGCACGTTGTACGCATGTCACTTGCGTGAACCCCGCGCCATTGTGCGATACGAGATACAAAGCGCGCAACACGATCGAATAACTATGAGAAAGCACCTAATAATAGTCAGCTTGGCGTTAGCGATGAATGCTTGCTCTCGCGAGGAGCCCGAGCCGTGGAACGGGCCCGTCTTAACCCCCTCGCGGGATCAGCTGACTGTCGAGCAGCTAAACAGGCCGGATACGCCTCCTCTGCTCGATATGAGTTATTTTGCGCAACCGGATTGGGCGCAAGAAGCCGGTCAACCCTTCTCAGGATCGATCTCATTCGCCGAGACGGAAATGATCTTTCCAAAAGATCGAGATCCCTACGCGGGAGAAGATCTTTTTCCTAGATTCACAGTCGAGTTTATCGCTCACAATGGAGAACTCATACTCTCGCAACAAGGGGTTATCGATACGAGATCGCAAAGCGGCAGCTTCTGGGACGTCATGCCTGGAACAGGAAAGGTCTGGCGGGAGCAAGGCGATGAAGGATGGAGCCGCTCGTCCTTCCCGCTGAACTTAACTGATAGGGGGTATCTCGGACAGGTTAGAAACTGCATAGCAACCTTCGTGTATAACGAGGATGCAATTAGCAACGTATACGTACAATGCAGCCAGGAGACAGCGGATATCCAGGCGCAGCAGGTCGGAAATATTCGCGCCATGGTGCCCGCGGCGTACGAGCCCCGGGTGCTCTCGGATGCAGGCCGAATTATTGACCAGCATGCCAAGTTCAGATCGAGGCGCACTCCCGTCTATCCATTGAGCAAGATCGATGATGACGGTGAGATCGCGGACTATTTCAATAAGTCGCTTTGGACGAACGCTTCAACCAGCGTCGGCGCGGTCTTGATGGATGGAAAGCTCTATGTGAACCCGCCGAGGACGCGCCACGGAGCGTACCCCTATCCGAGCGAGATGCGGCATGGCGTGTATTCCGTGACCAAGAGCATGGCCGGCGCTCTGGCGATATTCTATTTCGCCGAGAGATATGGAGCGGATGTATTCGATGAGTTGATTACAGACTATGTGCCCGCTTTGGCGGATCGACCCGGATGGCAGGGCGTCACGTTTTCTCATGCATTGAATATGGCGACCGGAGTCCGGGCGGGAGAGGCGGGAGAGTTGCTGCTTCATCCGCTCGTGCTGGCGACGACGAAGGAGGACGCCATAGACCAAATTGCTCAGCTCGGTGATTATCCGGAAGCGCCGGGAGAGAAGTTCAACTACGCAACGACAAATACGTTTGTCTTGTCCTATGCACTGCAGAACTACGTCGAAGAAAGAGAAGGCGCTAATGTCCGTTACTGGGATTTCGTCCACGAAGACGTTCTAACGCCCATAGGCGCCGAGGATTTCAGAGTTCTGTATACCAGGGACAAGGAGGAATCAGTGCGCATCCCATTTCTTGGCTACGGCGCGCTCCCAACTCTGGACAATGCGGCCAAAATCGCCCTGCTGATTTCCAATGAGGGGGTACACGAAGGCCGGCAGTTACTGAATAGAGAGAAGATCCGAGAAGCATTTGGCCGCACGGAGTGGGCTGGCTACCAAGTCGGCAACTGGCCCCTGAGATATCGCCACTCGTTTTGGTCAAAAGGTGTGAGGACCGGAAACTGCAATGTTGATGTTGTTTTCATGGAAGGCCATGGTTCAAATCACGTACTGTTCCTGCCAAGCGGCGCCATAGTTTTCCGGTTCATGGATGAATTCGACAAGGATTTTGACGCTCTTGTCCGAGGCGTTGAACGGATAAGATCTTCGTGTCAATAAGATGCATGGGCAGGATATCTCGGTTGCAGTCACTCCTCACGTCTTGGGCAGTGGCCGCTTTCTCGTCATATGAGCCAAGCGGGACAGTCAGGAAACTCTCTGATAGAGTAGCAGCGGCCCGTTCATGTCACGACAACGACGCGTGGTAGGGGTGCGTTCCGCACCGTGCTCCTCCTAGGACCGCCTCCGCGGCCGCCGGATCGCCAGTTTCCTGACTGTCCCGCTCCGCTCGCTCCGCTGCATCAACCCACGCTGCAACCGTTGCCCAGAACGGCGTTTACCACCCTTTGAACATCCACGACGTTGCAGACGCCTTCCTGCGTAAGGTCGCCGCTGACGCACGTCGCTAGCCCCAAGGCCTGGTCGACGGCGGCTTGGACGTCCGCAGCGTCCGTAATGGAGTCGGAGTTCAAGTCGCAAGCGTCGGCGTCACGCTCGTAGGCTCCAATGTCCGCCTGGCCGGCTCGTGGTCGGCCGAGTATGTCGTCTTGAGGAGTGTGGAGCGGATCGGATTGGTCAATTGCTACGCTGTTCGGACCAATCGTTCCATAGGCTCTCGCCAACCGCTCAAACTCCTCACGAATTGACAATGAACCGCTGATGAACGCGTTGCCTGTCCAGCGCGGCAAGATGACGCCGTCCGGCGCCGCGAGCGCGGGGTCGCCGACAATCGCATTCGCGTCGTTCGTGACGTTCAAGACTCCTCCGTCCGTTGGAATGGATTGGCCGTCGTTCCAATAGACGTTGTTGTCGAGGATCTCTCCGGTCGTTTCCGAGGGTGAACCGTCCGAGAAGTCGCTCATCGTGCCCGTCGGATCCGACCAGATGTTGTTGTAGAAGCGGATGTCCTCGTTTACTGGATTGGAGCCCTCGCGATTCAACCGCATCGCGAACGCGTTCGCTGGAAGGTCACCGGTCACGGTGTTGTTCCGGAAGGTGATGTTCTTCCCGCCCTTCACGCCGAACGAGGATCGCATCGAGTTTTGAGCGTTGCCGATCATGAGGTTGTTCTCAACGAGGACGTCTTCCGCCTCATGGAAGGGCTGTCCGTCTTCGCCAAGCAGGACGAAGTTGCTTCCGGCGGAACCCTCCCAATTCAGAAACACATTACGCCTCACGATCGAGCCCCCTCCGAACGGCAGGGAGGCGGAGTTTTTGATCACAATGAAGCTGGATGTATTGTTGCCGTTGACCCGTCCGCTGCCCGCAAAGTCGTTGAAGAAAATGTTGTCTTGCACGATGACATCTTCCACTCCATTGATGTCGATGTGCTCGTCGCTGCCTTCCTGGTTGTAGAAGAGATTTCCCTCGACGGTAACGTTCCGCGCGCCGTTGTTGATCTTGAGGAGATCGTTGTTGTAGCTGTCATGAATGATGTTGTGGCGCAGCGTAATGTCCTCGGCCAGGACGCCGCTTTCCTGTTGGATCTGCACGATGAGCGCGGCCGTTGCCGCGGGAGAAGGACGAGTGATCTCGAACCCTTCAAGAACGAAGTTCGCCCCGCCAAAGACAGCGATCACCCTTTGATTCGAACTACCGTCCTGAAGGCGGGCGCGGTAGGCGTTCTCAGCTCGTATGACTAGGGTCTGCTGCAATCTCCGATCAATTCGAGTTCGGCCGTCGTAGACGCCGTCTCGAACGAGGATTGTGCTGCCATTGTCAGGTACGGCGTCGATGGCGTAGTCGATCGTCGCCCAAGGGTTCCCTGAAGAGCCATCGCCGGCAGAGTCGCTGCCCGCGGTGGAGACGAAGTAGTTCTGTTGGGCGCGTACTTGATCGAGTTGTAGAACAAGCGTCGCCAGAGCGACAACTAGCAGCTTCTTACCAAGAGCCATTGGTGAGAGTATATGCTGACGCTGTTCAATCCGATTGCGTCGTGCACCTTAGCTGGCGGAGTGGTTTCCCCTTAGCCGTGGCTGTCCCAGATCTCTGTCCAGATTAGCGACTAGCCCAAACCCACCAGACGCCGGAAGCGTGTCCTGAACGCAGTTGACGAGAGGCGAGGAGATGTGGGGCGCCCTCGCAACTGTGGCATGCTGTCCAGTAGCACTACTGCGGAGAATGGCTTGAGCGGCCGTGGGCCCCGGCCATCAGCCCGGAATCAGTGAACGCCTTCAGCTGAATCCGCAATCAATGACTCTTCTGTCTCGACTGGCCATCACCGCGGCGATCCTCTGCATCTCAACAGCGGCAGCACGGGGGCAGACGAACCTAAGGGGTTGGTACTCCGACGGGCAGACTTGGTTGGTTTGGGAGGACACACCGCCCACGCCGGACACCTATTGGGTCTATGGGTCAACAAGACCTATCGTCGATGTGGGTCAGGCGGTCCGACTCGGTCGTTTGTTTCCGGAGGACTGGCAGGCTGCTCGGCTGAAACTGATCGACCCAGGCTTGAACTGGAGCATTCCAGACGGCGCGGGCGGGCTTTACCGGATTGGCGGGAATGAGGGCGTGTTCGGCCACACGCCGCAAGCGCCTGGGCCGCGCTACTTCGCGGTCGTCAAAGACGGCAGCCAGGAAGTGGGGCCGGACAATTCCATTGGGCCGGTGGTCCAGCGAATGGAACCGATTCAATGCCATCTGCAAAGCGTCGGGATGTTTCGGGGCCGTTCTTATCGGATACTTGCGCATTGGATCAACGGGCGCTCCAGCGGTCGCCGGAATCGGCCCGACTATCCGGTGATGGGCAACGAACATGCCAACGGGACCGCGGTGCCGTTTCGACTGTGGGACGCGCCGGAATCGAACGGCGGAGCGCCGCGGCCGGCGACCGTGAGCCTGCACGGCGGCGGGGGCTCGTTCTGGAATAACGTGCCTGTCCTCGCCGACGGCGCGCCGGCGCCGATTCACCTGTCCAACGGGCTCTTGATCGTCCCCGATGATCCGCTCTTGATCCGCCGCGCGGACGGCGTGCGGGCGGAACGGACTTATTGGCTCGGATACTGGGAAGGCTACGACCGATTCCGTCTGCCAGAAGAGCAGCCCGTGCCCGATGACGCGCTGATCGCCGACTATACGATGCGCCGGTTGGACTGGATGGTCGGATGGCTTATCGACGCCGAAGTCCTCGACCCGACGCGGATCTCGGTGATGGGCGCCAGCATGGGCGGCCGCGGCGTTTACTACAACACGCGCAGACATCCAGAGCGGTACAGCGCCGCCATCGCCTACATACCGGGCATCCAACCGCCGATCGACAGCAGGCTCCAGGGCAAACGGTCCCAGAACCTGCGCTTGACGATCCCGGGCTCCCCGAGCGTGGGCGACCTGGCCAACCCGGCGATCGCGATCTCGGAGAGCGAGCGCGACATACCGTTTACCAGTATCGTCGCCGGGCGCAACGATCCGACCATCGCCGGGTGGTCGGCGGAACGCGTTCAACAACTCCACGAAGTGAACGATGCCGGATTCGGCCACCACGTTTATTGGGATGAGCGGGGGCACACCATCGTCGCGCCCGACGCGCATTGGAACGGCGCGCCCAGCCTCACCGCGGAGTGGTTGACGCGGTACCGAAGCGACCAGTCTTTTCCGGCGTTCTTCAACGACGACCAAGACGCGGCCACGGAAGGGCGTCAGCCCGATGCGGGCGACGGGCAACCATTCACCGGAGAACCATGGGGCGCGTGGTCGGGTTACTACGAGTGGGACGTCGCCACGATCGAGGATACGCCGACGCAGTGGGGGGCGACGGTGGCGCTAAGGAGCGAATCCGCGCATGAGAACAGCGTGTCCGAGTTTGACAGCTCCACCGCCGACATCGCGATCCGTCGGCCACAACAGTTCCGCCCGGCGCCTGGTTCGGCGTTTGAGTGGACCTTGCAGCCCTTCGGCGGCGGCGGCGCGCAATCGGGGATGGGCGCCGCGGACGAGCATGGCGTTGTCGTGGTGCCCGCCCTCACGATCACGAAGGCCCCGGGCCGATTGACGGTGTCGGCGGCGGCGCATGAGGTGACCGGCGTTCTGGATGCGGCGGGCTTTCGGCAGCTCATTTCGCCGGGCTCAATTGTTTCCGTCTTTGGTCTGTTTGTTGAGGAGACGGCAACGGCGCCCGCGGTCCCGCTGGTCGCGGATCTCGACGGCCTCTCCGTTACCATCAACGGAAAGGAAGCGGGATTGTTCGGGGCATTCGACGGCGATTTCGACCAGGCCAATATTCAAGCGCCGTGGGACATCGACGTCAGCTCCGGCTCGGTTGAAGTGAGGGTTCACCGGTCCGGCTCGGGGATGGCGGTATCAAGCGCGCCGTTCTCGGTAGACGCTGCTCTCGCCTCTCCCGGCATCTTCACATTCGACTTCGGTCCGGGTCGGGCGATCGTTCAGAACCTGAACGGCAGCTTCGCTCAGCCGGCTGGCTCGCTGGGTGAGACGCCTTCGGAGCCCGCTGCAATCGAGAGCGTGATCATAATCTGGGCGAACGGCCTGGGACCCGTGCCGTCGCCGCCGGCCACAGGCGAGGTTCCCGGATTCGACGGGGACGGGAATCCGGTTCTGCCGGTTCCGGGCAAGACGGTGCGAGCACTAATCGGCGGTAGACCGGCGACGGCCTTCCCGGTGCTCCACCCAACATTGGTCGGACTGTATCAGGTCAACGCCGTGATCCCCGCGGACATCGCGACCGGGGATGCGGTACCGATCGTAATTGAAGTCGATTGCGGAGACGGCACGGTACTGCGAAGCCGCGAGGATGTGACAATTGCGGTGCGTCCGGTGCAGCCGTAAGGCCGCGGAGAGCATTTGTGAAATGCCCGACAGCGTGCGTTGGGAGTTTGTCCCAAACGCCATAGCCGAAGTGGCAAGGGGCGCTCGAAGCCACGCCGTTCAGCGGCTGGATTCACGACACGCTCGCGCCCTACGCCGACGATCTCGCATGCGGACATCCGGCGGCGATAGAAGCGGTTACCCGCGCCAAAAAGAAGAGCGACCGCCTCGATGCCGCCAAGGAAGCTACCCTGCTGGCAACGAATGAACCGTCAAGCTCGAGATCAAGGGGAATCAGCGACGAGTCCAGGTTCCGTAGGCTAGCTTGCGCGCTTCAGCTCCAAACGACGTCGGCTGCGCTAGTGCGTACGCGGTTTCACTTCCATAGAGGCCAAGTTGGAGAAGAGAAGCGACGTGCCGTCTATAGTAGACCCGTCCAAGTCGCTCCAAAGCCCGGCGCCTGGGCTATGCTATGGCTGCTAGATCGCTACGCACGAGCGCTCGTTGCCGGCGACGCTTCTGACGCGGTTCCGGCAGATGCGATGGAGGAATCAATGGATCGACGAAGCTTCTTCGCCGCGGCCGCGGCGGCGCTCGCAGCCGCGGAAGCCAATGCCGCCGAAAACCCTGTGAAAGTCGGGGTGATCGGCGCAGGGCAACGCGGTTCGTCGTTGCTGCGGCCCCTGCTGGACCTAACCGGGGTGGACGTGACGGCGATTTGCGACGCCGACGACAATGCGGCGGCCAGAGCGCGGGAGATGTGCGAGAAAGCCGGTCAGGATCGGCCGACGGTGTATGCGCGCGGGCCGGAGGACTATCGCCGCATGCTTGACCGCGAGGATCTAGACGGCGTGATTGTCGCGACGCCCTGGCAATTGCACGCGGCGATGGCCGTGGCGGCGCTCAAGGCGGGTAAGGCGGCGGCTGTCGAAGTTCCGGCGGCGATCACGATCGATGAATGCTGGGAGCTCGTCGAAACCGCGGAGAGCGCCGGCGTTTCCGCGACGATGCTCGAGAACTGGGTCTATCGGCGCGAGCCGCTGGCCGTGTTGAACATTGCGCGAGCAGGGCTGCTTGGGGAAGTCGTGCATTGCGAATCGGGCTACGGCCACGATGTGCGGCGTACAAAGTTCGATCCGCGGCACGCGAACAAGGGGGAGCTGCGCTGGCGCGGCGAGCACTCAGTGACCCGCAACGGGAATCTCTACCCCACCCACCAATTTGCCCCCGTCGCCATGCTGATGGACATCAACCACGGAACGCGCATCGAGTCATTGACAGCGATGGCCGGCGTCTCGCGAGGCATGAACCGCTACGCCGCGGACCTGTGGGGACCCGACCATCCCAACGCCAAACGAACCTACGCCAACGCGGACCGCACGACCGTGCTCTTGCAGCTAGAAGACGGGCGCACGGCCATGAACTTTCACGACACCCAGAGTTGGCATCCGCGCGACGACGGGCACAAGTACCACGGTACGAAAGGCATGGTCCGCTGGGCGTTCCCCGCCGAAGGAACGATCTGGGTGCAGGATCGACACTGGGACGGCAAGGAGATCGACGCTCGTCAGTGGCATTCACTGAACCCGTTTCTTGACGAGTTCGACCACCCGATATGGAAGACTTACGGCGAGCGGGCGCTCAAGTTTGGACACAGCGGCGCGGACTGGATGGAGTTGCGCGGCTGGACGGAAAGCTTGAGGCGGGGAACCGAACCGCCGGTCTCGATCGTCGACGCGGTGACCTGGAGCGCGATCGGACCGCTGAGTGAGCAGTCGATCGCCGGCAAGTCCAAGCTCGTTGAGACGCCGGACTTCTCGAAAGGCAGATGGAAGTCGAACCCGAAGTTCGAGTTGCGTTGGCAGTGGGGATGAAATTGTCGGGCGTTGGAGGCGCTGGAGACAGTCTTGACGTTGACGGAACGTCTTATTGTTCAGCTACTTGTTCCCGGCAACGGCGTAATTTGGACGGCGTCGAGAGACAGCGCTCGCCGCTCACAAACCACCGCCCTCGAGCCTGACCCTGGTCACTAGGCCAGAACGCTGGGGAGCACGGGCACAAACAACCGAGGATCGGTAAAAATGTTCTAAGGCGAGCAATTCTTGCATTCTCGCGGCCTCTCCTCAGGACAAACGCCTTTCGCCCGTATCCTCTTGCCCGTAAAGCACTTATGACTCCTAGAGAGGGATGGTCAGCCGATTGCGCCCCAGTGGGCCGACCGAGGAGAAGTCATGAAGGCTTTAGACGCCGATTCTGCGCCCGGATGGAAATCGTCCTTCGCGGGTAATCTCTATCTCGAGTACCAACCGATCGTCTCGTTGGTTTCCCAAGAGATTGCGGCATTTGAGGTGCTCACGCGCTGCCACGACCCCTTTCTCGGAATTGTCCCGCCCCTGCAAGTCGTTCCTTGGATCAAACGTATTGGCTTGAGCGGACTCCATACTCGTTGGGTCCTGCGCGGCGCCTGCCGGGAAGCCGCTCTCTGGTCTGGCTCAGGCGCCATTGTCGATGTGTCCGTCAATGTCTCCCCTCAGGATTTGAGCAGACCGCGATTCCCGACTGCCGTGATTGAGGCGCTGCGCCAATCGGACCTCGATCCGAAGCGGCTCCAACTGGAAGTCACCGAAGACAGCATGGTGGACATGAATCAGCAGACGAGATCCTGCATGAACGAACTTCGCAGCCTCGGGGTACGCTTCGCCATGGACGATTTCGGCGCTGGGTACGCGGGCCTTTCCACACTGCAGGACATGCCGGTCGACACAGTGAAGCTGGATCGCAGTCTCGTTCAACCGCTAGCCGAAAGCTCCAAGAGCCAGAAGATCGTCGACTCCGTGATCGCGCTCTCCCACGATCTGGGAATCGAAGTCGTGGGCGAAGGCGTCGAAACACGGCAACAACTTGCGTTTTTAACCGACGCCGGCTGCGACTTGATTCAAGGCCACTTCTTCAGTCCAGCGTTGGGAGCGGAGCGGGTCGCGAACGCGATGACGCCCTCCTTGGCGTTTTCAACATTAGACCGAGTGCGACTCGCCGGGAACGCAAGGCGCCTGGCGTTTGGCCCCGCCAGAGTATCCCGAGTCCGCCGCGCAGTTGCCTGAGTGGCGGCCCGAGATTCGGGGCCTGAGATTGGCGCCGCGATTGCTCCTTCGATTGTTTGCGGACAGGGCGGATCCAGCTCATTGCCCTCTGCGCCGCGATCTTCGCAATATCCGCGGTAGCTCAACCGCAGCTCTCGTTTGTCTCCGCTGAGGTGGGCCTCAAACCGACCTATGAAAAGGCGCTGGATGGGGAACGCTCAGCCGAAGAGCGGCGATTCCTCAAGCTCTGCTCGCGCAACCGAAGCCCGCTGAAGGTTGCAGCCGCAGAGATCGAAATCGAGCGCTAGCCCATTCCCAACCCGGACGCCGGTATACTTCCTTAGCAAGGTTGAGCGACCAAAGCCCCATGAGAACAGCGCTGCTTACAGTAATCCCTCTGCTCCTGTCCACCGCCCAAGCCCAGCAACCGCCGCCGGATGCGCCGGATCCACACTTCGAAAAGCAGATCATTCTGACGCGAGGAGACCAGCCCGGCGCGTTCGCGATCCCAAAGATCGTCACAACTGCTTCCGGCGTAGCGATCATCGTAGCCCAGGATCGGCAGGGAGGCGATTGGGGCGCTCGGATCGATCCGATCGTCGTGAGAAGCTTGGACGGCGGAAAGACTTGGAGCAAGCCGCAAATCCTGTATCCTCCTCAAGCCCCGGGTAGGGAGCGCTTTCACATCAAGCCGACAGGGATCGTCCACGATCGGGAGCGCGGCCGAACCATCGTCTTCCTGGTCCGATCCCCGCTGCTCACGGAAGAGAACGAGCCTCTGATCGAGCGCTGGTTCTATTCCCACATCCAGCGCACGCGCGCTCTCGGCCGGGACTGGTTTCAGATCAGCAGCGACGATGACGGCAAGACCTGGTCGCCTCCGCGCAAGATCACATCGCAACTGATCAAGCGCGCGCATTGGCAGGAGTGGTCGCCCGTGCATAAGGGGATTCAGCTGCGCTATGGAAACCATGCCGGACGGCTCGTTGTTCCCGTGCGAGCCTACGCGCCTGATCGCGACCCGAGTGAGCATGACCTCCGCTTCCAAACCAACTCGGTGATCTACAGCGACGACGGCGGCAAGTCTTGGCAGCCGGGAACGCGTTGCGAGTCGCGGCGGGGAGAGTGCTCGGTCGTGGAGCTGTCAAACGGCGCGGTCTATTTGAACCACCGCGTTACCGCCGACTTGCTGGGCGTCCGGACATACTCGATCAGCCGTGACGGCGGCGCCACGTTTACCGAGCATGGGGAACATGCGATACCAGACGCGCGTTGCCATGCCGGGCTCGTCCGGGCGAGCGAGACCGGCGAGGATAGTCTGCTTCTACTCTCGAGCATACCGGGTCCCAAGCGTGAGAAGCTTACGCTGCGCCGCAGCGTGGACAACGCCCGTACCTGGAGCGAGGTCGGCGTGATCGAGCCGGGTCCGGCCGCCTACTCCGACCTTGCTGTATTGCCGGACGGGACGATCCTTTGCGTTTACGAAACCGGACGGGAGACCTCACGCAAGGATCTTGCCGTCGCCCGCTTCTCCCGATCTTGGGCCAGCCGTTGATCGCGCCCGCCGTAAGCCGCGGCAACAGCCGAGAAGCCAGACGCTACATATTCGCGAACGAGCTCTTCAGCGCCGGGTAGAGCTCTTGATAAAGCGAATGCCCGGTGCGATAGACGCCGGCAAGTTCAACGTCGGGCTCAGCGCGAGCGGCCTCTCGGATCGTCGCCCCGCAGGCTTCTTCAACGGAGCTGAAGTGCCCGCTGCCGACCATCGCCAGCAGCGCCGCACCGTAGGCCGAGCCTTCTTGCGTCTGCAACGTCGCGATCGGCTTATCGAAGATGCCTGCTAAGACGTCGCGCCAGAACGGGCTCTTGGCGCCGCCGCCCGATGCTCGCACGGCGCTGACCTCGACGCCGAGCTCGGCGATGATGTCGAGACAGTCCTTCAAGCTGTAGGAGACGCCTTCGATCAACGAACGGATGAGATGCCCGCGCGTATGCTTCGCCGTCATCCCGATCCAGCCGCCGCGCGCTGCGGCGTCGAGATGCGGAGTACGCTCGCCCATCAGGTACGGCAGCCAGAAAAGGCCTTCGCTCCCGGCCGGCGCCGTGGCGGCTTCTTCCATCATCAAGTCATAGACGTCGACGCCCTGCTCCTCCGCTGCCGCGCGGAGCTCGCCGCCGAGCTCGTTGCGGAACCACTGCAGACTCAAGCCCGCTCCCTGGGTGACGCCCATCACGTGCCACTTGCCTGGAACCGCGTGGCAGAAGGTGTGTACGCGTCCGCCGGGATCGTAGGCGACCTTGTCCATGTGAGAGAAAACGACGCCCGAGGTGCCGATGGTGCAAGAAACCAAGCCGGGCTCAACGATGCCGTTGCCGACCGCGCTCGCGGCCTGATCGCCGGCGCCGGCAACGACCGGCGTTCCCTCGGCCAGGCCTGTCGCTTTGGCTGCCGCCGTCGAGATCTTGCCGCAGACTTCGCTCGACTCGAACACCGGCGGCAGCAGTGCGCGGTCGACGCGGATCTTGTCGATCAGCGGTTCGGCCCAACGGCGGTTGACTACGTCATAGAGCGCCGTGCCGGAGGCGTCCGAGACGTCGCCGGCATAGTCTCCAGTGAGCCGAAAGCGCACGTAGTCTTTGGGCAGCAGCATCTTGCGGGCGCGCTCGTAGGAAGGAGCATCGTGGTCGCGCACCCACAGCAGCTTGGGCGCTGTGAAGCCGGTGAGTACGGGATTCGCCGTCTGCTCGAGCACGAAATCCGCGCCCGCCGTCGCGTTGATCCAGTCGACTTGCTCTTGGCTGCGCTGATCGCACCAAATTAGCGCCGGGCGAATCACCTGATCGGAATCATCGAGCAGCACCAATCCGTGCATCTGTCCGGAGAACCCGACGCCGGCGACATCGTCCGCCTTAACGCCGGCCTTCGCCAGCACGCCGCGCACGGCCTCGGCCGTCGCCTCCCACCAGTTCTCGGGACGCTGCTCGGCCCAAAGCGGGCGCTCCATGACCATGTCTTCGTGCGCGGCGGTCACACCGGCGACCACCGCGCCCTCGGCGTCAACGAGCAGAGCGCGCGAACCGCCGGTGCCGACGTCAATTCCCAACCAATGCTTCATAGTTTGTCTTTGCTTCCTGCTTGAGCTTGGAACGGCAACCGCTCCGCCCAAAAAACCCGGCCTTCGCCCCAAGCCGCGCTCGCTCGATGCGGGTCTCGGTATTGCGGTACGTCACCGACCGCAGTTCGACTTCTTCACAGAGCGGCGGCCGCGCGCAAGTTGGTCCCCCCGAGGTCCACCCCGATCGCGAATTCACTCAATCCGGAGTCCCTCCAAGGCGCGCATCATAGCATAGGGACGTTGGGCCTCCGAGACGGCGGGAATCGGGGTTTGTTTTGAATGCCGAAGGACGCGCCTGGCCCGGCGAATGCTGAGATCGTCGATTACCATTGACAAGAGGAGAAGACCATGGCACGCACGCCCATCCACCCTGGAGAGATCCTCGCCGACGAGCTGGAAGAGATCGGTCTAACAACAAAGAAGTTGGCCGACGTGCTCGAAGTCCCGCCGAACCGCCTCTATCAACTTCTGTCGGGAAAGCGGAAAGTAACGGCGGACACGGACCTGCGCCTTGCTCGGTATTTCGGCGTGTCGGCCGATTTTTGGATGAACCTCCAGAGCGCCTACGAGCTGGACCACGCGCGCAAAGAAAGCGGCAAGGCCATCCAGCGCATCCCACGCCGCCGCTGGGCAGAGCCCCGGCCCGCGGTTTGAATGGCGACTTGGGGTGGGCTCTTTTCCGTTGTGACGCTCTTGCGCAACCGTCCATTTTGCCAACAACTTGCGTCGAAAGGTGACGTCAGCGAACGCTGCGCAGAGAGGCGGAGTGTGGTCGACTTACCACGTCTAGCTGGCCGTCACCGAAAGCCACACATGGTTGGCTGTTGCCGAGACCTGTCGCCGAAGATCGTGCGGAGCGTCGCTATGCCCGCAGGGTCACATCGACACGAACCGAAGCTGTCCGCGGTAGGGAGCTGTCAACTCAAGGCCCCTCAAGGCCCGCGAGGGTGATTGCACTACGATGTCACTATGAAGCGAACGCTCACCCTATGAGCCCCGAACCCAAGACCCCTTGACGCCCATGCTAACCTGCAATCGAGTGATGCAGGAAGTGCCGCACCGTCTAGAAGATCGGTGTGCGCCGCTGTTGCATTCGGCTGGGCGACAACCACAAACAGAGCCGCGCCCGAAGGGTGTGGTTGAGTTCTCAGCGGCCTCGGATTCCGCCCAGCAGCTCGCCGGTTTCGGCCTCAATTCCGGGCTCTCGCCCTCGGCCCGCTCAAGCAGGCGTCCGTCCGAGCCGTTGTCGCCGAGCCTTGAGCGAAGCTTCTTTCTCTCCAAAATTTCCGCTTTTGTCCGAAAATGACCTAGGAATTTTCATTCCCTTCCCGATTCAATAGAATCAACAACTTAGCGACTCCTCACCCATTGATTCTTGTCCGCCGCCTAGCTCGCGCCTCCATTCCTCAAGAACGTTCCCTGCTGAAGCTCCGCAAACGCCTGCTGTAACTGCTCTTGCGTATTCATCACGATCGGACCCTGCCAGGCGACTGGTTCCTCGATCGGCTTTCCCGAGACCAGCAGGAAACGCATCCCCTCGTGCCCGGCCTCAACGGCAAGTTCGTCGCCGCGGTCGAAGAGCACTAGCGAGCGGTTGTCCGCCTCGGCCGCAGGCGTTGCCCGCGTCGGGCCGACGCCTTCAGTTGACACAGCACGAGGATCCGATGCGTTGCGGAACTTGCCCGCTCCCGCGAAGACGTACGCGAACGCGTGGCGCGTCGTCTCGACCGGCAGTGTCTTCGTCTTGCCCGGCGGAACCGACACGTCAAGGTAGATCGGATCGGCGGCAATCCCATCCACAGGGCCGCTCGCGCCCCAAAAACTCCCGCAAACCACCCGTACCTGCGTCCCGTCGTCGTCGGTAATCACGGGGATGTCGGGAGACTTCACCTCTTGATAGCGTGGCTCGGTCATCTTGAGCGACGAAGGAAGGTTCGCCCAAAGCTGAAAGCCGTGCATCCGGCCTGCTTCGTCGCCTTGCGGCATCTCTTGGTGGATGATGCCGCTGCCGGCCGTCATCCACTGGACGTCGCCGGAGGCAATGGCGCCGCTGTTGCCCAGGCTGTCCGAGTGCTCGACGCTCCCGGCCAGCACGTAGGTGATGGTCTCGATGCCGCGGTGGGGGTGCCAGGGAAAACCCGCCTTATAATTCGCTGGAACGTCGTTGCGAAAGTCGTCCAAGAGCAGGAACGGGTCGAAGTCGGAGGTGTTGCCGAACCCGAAGGCCCGCTGCAAGTGAACGCCGGCGCCTTCGCGGGTCGGCTGGGCTCGGATAACTCGTTTGACCGGTCGTAGCGACATACCGTGAGTCTACTCCAAGGACACGATCCGAGCTGTGATATAAGGGAAAGAGCGCCCCAGGGCGCGACTGGCTTTCTCATGTTCAGCGCATCGAGCTTGAAGCGAAAGCGCAGCGGCGGCCTCCTGGCCCCGCGCGCGGCTCGACGCCGTCCGGTGAGCCTCGGCTCGAACGGCCTTCTTCGCCGTCCCTAGTCGTGGCTCTGCGGTTCCAACCGCCCGTCTCCTGATCCCATTTTTGTAGTGTGCTCGGCGCGCGTCCGTAGGGGCGATCGTCGGGCTGATTCTGTTACCCTAGGAGGCCGTCTCATGTCCGCAGAAGCGGTATTTTCACCCATGACCGATAAGTCCCAAGTTGTTGCGCAAGAGAAGCGCTATCTCCTCCAAAACTATGGCCGCTACGACCTGTTCGTCGAACGCGGCAAAGGTTGCTTTGTTTACGACGACGCCGGCAAGAAGTACCTGGATTTCATCACCGGCATCGGCGTCAACGCCCTGGGACATGGTCATCCGCGCATCTCCAAGGTGATGCGCGAGCAGATGACCAAGCTCATTCACTGCTCGAATCTCTACTACCATCCCTACCAGGGACCGCTCGCCGAGCGTCTCGCCAAGCTGGCTGGCCTAGACCGCGTCTTCTTCTGCAACTCCGGAGCTGAAGCGGTCGAAACAGCGCTCAAGATGGCCAAGGGCCGCGGCCGGGCCAAGAGCGAAGACAAGTTCGAAATCGTCGCGCTCAACGAGTCCTTCGCCGGCCGCACCCTGGCAGCGATTGCCGTCACCGGCCAAGCGAAGTATCGCGAGCCGTATGGCCCGCTGATCCCGGGCGTGCATTTTGTCGACGCCAACGACGAAGCGGCGCTCGAGGCGGCGGTCAACGAACGCACGGCGGCCGTCATTCTCGAGCCGATCCAGGGCGAAGGCGGCATTGTCGAGCTCTCCTCGGAGTTCGCTCACAAGGCGGCCGAGCTGACTCAGAAAAACGACGCGCTGCTGATCGTCGACGAGATCCAATGCGGCCTAGGCCGAACCGGCAGCCCGTTCGCCTTCAAAGAATGGCATCGCCCCACTGCCGACGACGATCACCCCGCGCAGATTCGTCCCGACATCGTGCTCGCCGCCAAACCGCTCGCCGGCGGACTGCCGCTCGGCGCTGTGATCGCGACTGAAGACGCGGTGTCTGCTCTCGGAGCGGGCATGCACGGTAGCACTTTCGGCGGCGGCGCGCTCGCTAGCCGTGTCGCGCTCGAGTTCCTCGACGTGATGGATGAGCTGTTGCCGGCCATCCGCGAAACCGGCGTCTATTTCCGCCGGAGGCTCGATGAGTTGGCCATGAAGTACGACTTCGTGGTCGGCCCGCGCGGCCGCGGCCTGATGATCGGTCTCGAGCTCAGCGTGCCCGGCAAGTCCGTCGTGCCGGCGGCGCAAGAGGCAGGCCTTTTGATGAACTGCACCGCCGACAAAATCCTGCGCTTCTTGCCGCCGTACGTGATCGAACGGCGTCATGTCGACCAGATGTTCGACGTGCTCAACAAAATATTTGAGAAGGGCGCTCCGGCCTAGCCTCCGCCCTCTCTCGACAATCGTAGAGGCGGGCGCAGCGTCCGCCTCTACAGCCGCCGATTCCCGCAAGTCCCGAAAAAAGTACGAGCTGCGCCGACACTCGCAATGCGTCATACTACGTCGGTCGGAGCCGGCGGTTGCGGAGCTGATTCTGCCGAAACGGATCGCCGTGAGAATGTTTTCCGCACTCCGCCCCCAACATATGGATTTTTTGTTTGACATGACCCCAAGATCAGGTACACTAGGTGACGTCGCGTAGAACTTTGGTCCCCCGAGGCACAGGTTCACCTCCCGCAAAACGTGGCTGAAAAAGGGTTTGAGAGGCGGTTTTTAAGGCCCCCCGTCGAGGCTTGAGCGCGCCCGAAAAAATATTTGAAAGTCGGCTTCAAAAGACCGACTCTGAAGGAGTAGAGGCAGATGGGTGAGATTCGCGTGGACCTGCGAGCCAAAGAAGAAGAGCTCGACGACAAAAGCGCACGGCGCGGCCTGACGTTTTCCCGGCACCTTACGAAGGATCTACCGCCGGGCGAAACCCCCTACGACGCCCTCGAATGGGAGACTCGCACCTCGGCGATCACCAACGAGAAGGGCGAAAGCATCTTTGAACAGCGCGACGTCGAGATGCCGCGCGAATGGTCGCAGACGGCCACCAACATCGTCGCCAGCAAGTACTTCCACGGCAGCGTTGGAACCCCTCAGCGCGAGTCGTCCCTACGCCAGCTCGTCCATCGCGTCGTCGACACCATTGCCGACTGGGGCGCCAAGGACAACTACTTCGCCGCCGACGTCGACGTCGAGAACTTCCGCTCCGAACTGGCCCACTTGATGCTCACCCAGAAGGCCAGCTTCAACTCGCCGGTATGGTTCAACGTCGGAGTCGACGACACCCGCGGCTACGGCTGGACCTGGAACAAGGCCGAGAGCCGCATCACCGCCCTGCCCGCCGGCGAGCATCATCCGCAATGCTCGGCTTGCTTCATCAACTCCGTCGACGACAGTCTCGAGTCGATCATGGACCTCGCCAAGACCGAGGGCATGCTTTTCAAATGGGGCTCCGGCGCCGGCTCCAACCTTTCGAAGATTCGCGAGGACGATGCCAACCTGGCCGGCGGCGGCCGCGCTTCGGGTCCCGTCTCGTTCATGCGCGGCTTCGACGCCTTCGCTGGCGTCATCAAGTCCGGCGGCAAGACGCGCCGCGCCGCCAAGATGGTCATCCTCAACGCCGACCATCCCGACATCGAAGATTTCATCTGGTGCAAAGCGAAGGAAGAGCGCAAGGCCTGGACCCTCATCGAGCAAGGCTTCGACGCCTCGATCGACGGTGAAGCTTACAAGACCATCTCCTTCCAGAACGCCAACAATTCCGTGCGCGTCTCCGACGAGTTCATGCAGGCCGCCGTCGACGACGCTGACTGGTGGACCCGCTCGGTGCGCAACCAGCAGCCCAAGGATCGTAAGAAAGCGCGCAAGCTGCTGGGCGAGATCGCCGAAGCCACGCACCAATGCGGCGACCCCGGCATGCAGTTCGATACGACGATCAACCGTTGGCATCCCTGCAAGAACACCGACCGCATCAACGCCTCGAACCCCTGCTCGGAATATATGTTCCTCGACGACTCGGCCTGCAATCTGTCGTCGCTGAACTTGATGAAGTTCCGCAGCTCGAACGGTCAATTCGACGTCGAGTCCTTCCGGCACGCCGTCGATACGCTGATCGTGGCGCAAGAGATCCTGGTCGACAACGCCAGCTACCCGACGGCGCGCATCGCCGAGAACTCGCACGACTATCGCCCGCTCGGACTCGGCTTCGCCAACCTCGGCGCGCTGTTGATGTCGCTCGGCGTCGCCTACGACAGCGAAGAGGGCCGCGACCAAGCCGGCGCGATCTCCGCCGTCATGTGCGGACAGGCCTACCTCACTTCCGCCCGCATCGCCGAATCCGTCGGCGCCTTCCCGGGCTATGAGAAGAACCGCGAGCCGTTCCTCGAAGTCATCGGCATGCACCGCGACGCCGCCCATCGGCTCCACCGCAACTACGACGACGTCGCCCTACGCGACGCCGCCGAAAAGGTTTGGGACGACGCCTACGAAGCCGGACGTCTCTATGGCTACCGCAACGGTCAAGTCACCGTCATCGCGCCCACCGGCACCATCGGCTTCATGATGGATTGCGACACCACCGGCATCGAGCCCGAGCTTGCCCTCGTCAAGTACAAGAAGCTGGTAGGCGGCGGCGTCATCAAGATCGTCAACAACACCGTCCCCGCGGCGCTGCTCAAGCTCGACTACAAGCCCGAGCAGGTCAGCGACATCGTCAACCACATCGACTCGACCGGCACCATCGAAGGCTCGCCGCTGCTGGACGACGACCACCTTCCGGTCTTTGACTGCAGCTTCCGCGCGCAAAACGGCGAACGCTCGATCCACTATCGCGGACATCTGCGCATGATGGGCGCCGTGCAGCCTTTCATCTCCGGGGCGATCTCGAAGACCATCAACATGCCCGAGGAGTCGACCGCCGAAGACATCGCGGAAGCCTACGTCGAAGCCTGGCGGCTCGGCCTCAAGTCGGTCGCTATTTATCGCGACGGCTCGAAGAAAGCGCAGCCGCTGAGCTCAGGCAAAGTCGACGACGAGAAGAAACCCGGCGCAAAGGTAGAGGAGAAAGTCGTCTACCGCCCGATGCGCCGCAAGCTCCCCGACGTACGCCAGTCGGTGACCCACAAATTCTCGGTCGGCGGCCACGAAGGCTACCTCACCGTCGGCCTCTACGAGGACGAGACGCCCGGCGAAATCTTCATCCGCATGTCGAAAGAAGGCTCGACCATCTCGGGCCTGATGGACAGTTTCGCCACGGCCATCTCGTTGGCGCTGCAATACGGCGTGCCGCTGACGGATCTCATCGAAAAATTCCAACACGTCCGCTACGAGCCCAGCGGCTGGACGGGGAACACCGAAATCCCCTACGCCAAGTCGATTACGGATTACATTTTCCGCTGGATGGGCGGACGTTTCGTTTCGGACGAATACAAGCAGACCGAGGTCGGCGAGACGCCGAACCTACGGCCGACCGAGCCGGAGCCGCAGCAAGAGCTGCAGTTCCAAGCGGCTTCGCAAGACGCGCCGATTTGCGCCGAATGCGGCTCGCTAATGGTGGTCAACGGAAGCTGCTACAAATGCGAAAACTGCGGCTCGACCTCGGGCTGCAGTTAGGGTTCACAAGGGTTTCGCCCAAGGGCGATTGTTCCCTCCTTTAGACTCGGGCCGGCGCACTGAACGATTTGCTCCGGCCCGTTTTTTTGGCCGTGCGCCGTTGACGCGCGTACCGCTACACGGTACACTATGTCGTGATACGGACGTTTCGCCATCGCGGCCTCAAGCGGCTACATGAGAAGGGAGACTCCAGCAAGTTGCGGGCCGACCAAGCGGAACGCATCGCGATCGCACTAGCGGACTTGCATGCAGCGAAGACGCCTCAGGACGTGGACTTGCCGGGCTACCGGCTTCACCCGCTTAAGGGCGACCGGAAGGGTTTTTGGAGCATTTGGATCTCCGCCAACTGGCGCATCATCTTCCGCTTTAGGGACGGCGATGCCTACGATGTCGAACTGATCGACTACCACTGAAACGAAAGGAGCGAAAGCCATGGCCATGAAGTACCCGCCGCATCCGGGGCGCAGCATCAAGCAGAACTGCCTGGAACCGCTCGACTTGAGCGTCACAGAGGCCGCGAAGGTGTTGGGCGTCGCCCGCCACACGCTCTCACGCGTGCTCAACGGCCATGCGGCGATCTCCCCTGAGATGGCGATTCGGCTCGAGAAGGCCGGCTGGTCCAACGCCGAGTTTTGGTTGCGCCTGCAGGCCGCCTACGACCTAGCGCAGGCCAGGAAAGAGGATGACCGCATCAAGGTCGAGCGCTACGAGCCGCAGCCGGCGGCGTAGACGAGCAACCCCTGAGCTAATTGGGGGTCAAGCCACCGGATCTCCCGTTCGATCAGCGTATGACCCGTGCCGAGCGCAAGCCGCGCGGCCGCCCAGCACGGGGAGTGGTGGACAGAATCGGGCGTTGTCCCCTTTTCTCTCCTTTTCTCGCGAGACGCCGAACCTACGGCCGACCGAGCCGGAACCGCAGCAAGAGCTGCCGTTCAACGCGACCTCGCAAGACGCGCCGATTTGTGCTGAATGCGGCTCGCTGATGGTGGTCAACGGAAGCTGCTACAAATGCGAAAACTGCGGTTCGACCTCGGGCTGTAGTTAGGGTTCACACGGGTTTCGCCCAAGGGCGATTGTTCCCTCCTTTAGACTCGGGCCGGCGCATTGAACGATTTGCTCCGGCCCGTTTTTTTGGGGTTCGGCTGAGCACTTGGCCGAGCGTCTTGCAGGCCGCGAAGCCCCCTCGGCACACCCGCCACATCGACTCTAACCTATTGCGGTATAAGAACTTGGCCAGGCCTCTAACTCTCACTGAGTTCCGCAAAAGGCAAACAGGGTTATGATGACGTTGTTGTCGCTCGATAGAAAAGGGCCTTGAGCGCCACGCAGATCGCGATGAGGAGTTGGTGAATCGTGTGCCCCAAACAGCACCAATGATGAGTCTAGCATCAGACCAGTTGGCCGCGATCTCACGACTCTTCACATCGAGTGTCGTTCGAGAACTGGCAAGAAGAGGGAGATCGCCGCTCTTTGCGAGACTGGCGAGACAGTCTCTCTTAATGGACAGCCTACAGGCATGGGAGCCCGTCTCGAGTCTTTTTGATGCCGCGTTCGAGCTTCTGAAGAAGGGAGGCTATCGACACGAGTACATCTACAAGGCCGCTCTCACGCACAAGATTCTCCTAGGTAAGCATTCCCTTCAAACCGCATCCATGTTGAATGAGTTCCGTATCGGAGGATGCAAAGCCGACCTGGTGATTCTGAACGGCACGTCGACGGTATACGAAGTCAAGTCCGAACGCGACTCGTTGAGCAGGCTTGAACGCCAGGTAGCAGCTTACGTCACGGCATTTGCGCGGGTATATGTAATCGCTGGTGACAAACATGTACGATCGGTGATCGCCTCGGTACCGAACGACGTGGGCATCCTACGGCTCAATAGCCGCTATCAGATCTCGACGTTGCGAGATGCCATTGACCGGCCGGATCGTACGTCTCCGTCTGCCATCTTCGACTCTATCCGGACGAAAGAGGCGCGGATGATCCTCCAGGCAAGAGGCATCGCTGTTCCAGACGTGCCCAACACAGCCCTGCATTCCGCGCTCCAGGAATTGTTCGTCAAGCTCACACCCCGCGAGGCGCACGAGGGGATGGTCCGAGTATTGCGACAGACGCGAAATCTTTCGCCTCTTTCGGACTTGGTCGCGCAGCTTCCCCGCTCGTTGCACACGGCAGCGCTGTCGGTAGCGCTTCGAAAGCCTGACTGCGAACGCCTCGTCAATGCGGTAAACACACGTCTAGAAGATGCTATAGCTTGGGAATAGGCGCATGTATCATCCTTACCTCCGCGGGAAACAGTATGAGCTAATGACCGTGAGGGAGATGGCCCCGCTCTTAAAGAAGGCTGACTTTCGACCGGTTATCGAGCCCGTGAGAGAGACTTTGAGTGGGCTGCGCAAGGCTCTCGGAGCTGTGGTTGAAGCGGGCGGTCGCGCGATCGTGATCGTCAACCCTTACCACGGTGACCTGTCTGACTCCGGGGCGGCTTTGACCGAACTCCTCAACGAGGAATTTTCCGAGTCCTCCGCCATCTCCGCTGGCATTCTTCTCAAGCAACCGGTGGCTCTAGATGAAGCACTGAAATGCCGTGAGGCTCACATCAACCATGATCCTGTGTTCATTCACGCGGGCTTCACTGATGCCAAGGCTCTCGCTCAAAGCCTGGGGCCACCGACACAGGACCAATGCCACGTCTTCTTCGATCGATTGTGCGGCAAGCTATATCAGAAACACTTCAAAGGAGCCCGCAGGATACTGATCAGAGACGGATTTGAGCGGCGTCGAAATGCAGACTATGATCTGGTGGAAATCTTTTCTGACCTTCATGCCACTTTTCAAGATGAAGGGATGGACGGATTTGGCGATTTCTTGACCGTTGGAGACGACTTTACCGAAGGCGGCGGCCCAGCTTACGCGGTTGCCGTCCATCTGACTTTCATCGACCCTGAGCAGGATGATGCGATGCGGGTCTATCACTTCGTGTCGGACCGGCAGGACACTCCGAAGGATCCAGCGGGCAAATTCGCCGAGGCGCTAGCAAAAATGATGGACGTACTCAGCGGGCCCGGGTCGAAGATGCTTGAAACTAGTGCGGTCAAGGAGTTTAGAGCATTGCACGAGCAGGGCCACTTTCCAGGGCTTGGCTACGTCAAGAAACTGTCGATGAACCATCACATCGCGACGCTGGCCGGCTACTTCGGACCAGAAGAGTAGGCAGCCATGAGCTGTTGCGCCGGATGCTTTGGTGACCGAGGCCTCCGCAAGAGCATCATTCCCTTGCGCTCGAGCGTGGTTGGATCCTGTTCGTTTTGTGCGTCCGAAAACGCGCCTATCTTAGATCCTAAGAGCTTGGCAGAGTACTTTGAGTTCCTGGTAAGCGCCTATCAGCCGGATCTGAATGGAAAATTTCTGGTTCAGCTATTTCGGGACGATTGGGGAATGTTCGATCATCCCCGCATGGACGATTCCCGCGCGCGGGAACTTCTGGGCGAAGTGTTGGATGACCGCGACGTCGTTCGCCGAACTTTCTCGCCAATCGGCGTGCACGATGCCGACCGCGTGAACGAATGGGAAACGTTGCGCAACGAGTTGATGTACCGCAACCGCTTCTTTCCCAACGTGGATATCGATCTGGAGCGGCTTGAACTTCTGCTGTCCCGCCTTATACCTGAATCGGATGAGACTCCCGGTCTATGGTATCGCGCACGCATTCAACTTGGAGAGACAGTGTTTCCTGCAACTGAGATGGGCGCTCCCCCGAGGAGAACCGCGTCTCATGGTCGGGCGAACCCTGCAGGAGTTCCCTATCTTTACCTCGCATCGACGCAGGAGGCTGCCGTCTCTGAGGTCCGGCCACATACTGGCGAAATCGCTTGCGTTGCCGAGTTCAGAACGAACACTGACTTGATGTTAGTCGATCTCCGAGGGCCTAGGAGGATGGTTTCTCCCTTTCTGTTGGAGGACGCGGAAGATATAGCCAGAATGCGAAGTGACCTCCCGTTCCTTGAACGGCTTGGCGAGGAATTGACGAGGCCAGTTGTACCGGAGGCTGCCGCCATCGACTACGCTCCGAGCCAGTATCTCTGCGAGTTTATCAAAAAGTGTGGTTACGACGGCGTTATCTATCGGAGCGCCGTAAGCGACGGTATCAACTTGGCTCTCTTCGATCCCGTGCAAGCAGAACCCGGTTCGGTAACTCAATATCGGATCGCCCGCGTATTGGTAGAAACGGCTAAAGTTGACACGTCTAGCGATCACGGCTTTTGGCGACGGCGTTGGTGAGGCGTTTGTTGACGGCGTTTGTTGAGGCGTTTGGTGACATCACTTAACTATGCTGGCTTGCGGGAGCGTTTCTGCTAACCGAGAAGCGCTTCGTCGCATCATGGGCTACGAGGAACTTTGGGTGTTGGCCGACATTCTCGGCCGAGGGGTCGACGCTGCCGCCTCTCAGAAGCAAAAAACAGCCTAAGATGGACTCAACCCGCCGTTGAAACCTTCAAACTGCGTTCGGGACACCCTCGCGAATCGGACGAAATCTGGACTTTTCAGTCCTCGCGGGCCGTAGATCAGATAAATTAACGAGATTGGAATGAGATACTTACCGTTCCTTTATTGGACTCTGACCGCGATCGCCGAACCACAATCGGCGGGCCGTCCCCCCGAGGATTTGCGCTCTTGAGCCGTCATCGAGCGCCAGATCTTCCTGAAAGATCTTCAGGTGCTCGCCGTAGCTGACTCTCGGCGTCCAAAGCTCGCACGGGAAGTCGCTCCCCCACACGCAGCGTTCCGGCCCGAACGCCTCGACGACTTCAATGCAGGCGTCGTGCATGTCGGCGCAGGGGTAGCCGGTCTCGCTTCCGGTCGGGATGAAGGTGAGCTTGGCGTGCAGATTGGGCCGCCGCGACAACCTCTTGACCGCCGCCAGCGTGGGTTCCAGCTCGGCGCCGGCTTTGAGATTCAGGCAATGGTCGAGCACTACGCGCAGTCCCGCGAAGTCGCCGAGCAAACGGTCGGCCTCCTCCGCCTTGTCGCGATTGATGAGCACGTTGATGACGATGCCCGCCTCTATCGCCGCTTGCCATAACGCTCGGACGCCGGGGTGGTCGAGGCGGCCGTCTTTGGCCGGGATCGAGCGCATGCCTTTGACGCCATACCTCTCGTGGTAGTGCGCCAGCAGTCCCGGGCTGTTCGGGTTGTCTGGGTCGAGCGTGCACACGCCGGCCGTCCAGTCCTGCGCGGCCAAGGCGCTGTCGCAGATGTAGCGGTTGTCGAACCGGTAGAAGGTCGACGTCTGGATGATGCAAGCCGCTGCGACGCCGTTCGCCCGGCTCTCCTCGCGCAGGTCTTTGAGCGACCCCTTTCCTCCGGGCGGACGCAGCGGCTCCTCGATCGGCGGATACTTCTCTTCATCGGGCGAGTAGATGTGAGCGTGAGTGTCTACGATATCCATGGCGCGGTCCGACGGATATCATACACCCCGACCGTGGAGCCGGCGCCCGCGCCTGCCGTGTTGACCCCCAGGCCGGGACAAGCAGAACGTGAATCGGTGCGCCCAGCCCGGCCGCAAAACGACCGGGCCGATCAACAGCCGCGTGAACGCGGCAGAGCTGCCGCGGTGTTCTCGACGGGCGTCGACCCACGAGCCTACGCCAGGGACAAGTGCAGCCCGCTACAATTCAAGCGAACTTCTGAAGGAGGACGCCATCTTGAAACTCATACTTTCCTTGCTGCTCGTGCTGCCCAGCGCGGTCGTCTCCGCCGAGACCCACACCGTCCACCCGGCCACGCACTCGCAAGTCTTTACAGCGGAGCGGGAACCCATGGCACGCATCCGCTCCGGCGACACGGTAATCACACGAACCTGGGATTCCGGCGGCAAGGACGAGAAAGGCGTCTGGCACATCGAGCACCCCTACGTCTACCCCGCCCGCGGCAACCCGCTCACCGGGCCGTTCTACGTGGAAGGCGCCGAGTACGGCGACGCCCTCGAAGTCCGTATCGACGAGATCCGCCTGAATCGCGAGGACGGCTACTCCAGCTTCCGAGTCAACCCCGCCTTCTTCAACGCCGGCGAAGAGCTGCACAGCCAGGACTACGGAATGGGCGCCGTGCGTCCCGGCCGAGCGACCCTGATCCCTTGGGAGATCGATCCCGAGAAAGGCCTGCTCCGGCCCAAGCTCCGCGACCAAGACCGCTCCGGATGGGACATCGAGCTCAAGGCCAAGCCGATGCTCGGTTGCATCGGCGTGGCGCCCGCGTACGGGGAAGTACGAACCTCCGGACCTTCCGGCGACTACGGCGGCAATATCGACTACAACGACATCGTCGCGGGCGCAACCGTGCTGTTGCCTGTGTTCGCCGACGGCGCCTATCTCTACGTCGGCGACGGGCACGCCCGCCAAGGCGACGGCGAAGGCTTCGGCAACGGCATCGAGACATCGATGGACGTGCGGTTCACCGTCCGGCTGCACAAGGGAAAGACGCTGCGCATCCCGCGCTTGATCAACGACGAGCACTTGGTCTCGATCGCCAGCCAGCCCGAGTTCAACAGCAGCATGGACGCCGGCCTGCGCTCGGCGAACTCCGACATGCTGCGCTGGCTAACCTCCGAGTGCGGACTGACCGGACCCGAGGCTCACATGCTGCTGGGAACCTCGGTGGAGCACAAGATCGTGACCTACTACGGCTCGATCGCCACGTTGATGCGGAAGGAGCTGCTGCCGCCGAAGTGCCATGCATTCTGAGGGGCGTTGGTGACTGGCGTTGGCGGCGTTGGTGACAGTCGCTCAACTAACCCGGCGCAGCGGACACCTCTGGCAAGACTGCTTCCTTTGCCTGCCCGTTCGACCGCGATCGAGTGGTCACCGCGCTCGCCTGCGTCTGACTGACGCTTCTGGCTAGGTCTTGGCGGCCGCCACGACGGCTTTGAAGGCGGCGACGTGAGTGTCGATCTTCGGGGGCGCCTTCGTACTCTGTCCTTCCCATATCCAGTCGGGGTCGACAACCAGCACGGTCCAGTAAAGCGGCTTGTCCGGGGAAACGGCTGCGGAGAAGGAGCCGTCCGCTCCGATCGGTACGTCCGCTTGTTGGAGCGTCCAGACTAAGGCGTGCCCCGATCTGGCGGTTGCCGGCGACGAGACCTCAAAGACCGCGACCGTGTGCTTCGACTTGCCGTCGAGCTTAGTGACTTTTCCGGCGATCGAGTGCGAGGGGGCGTCCGGCAGTTCGCTCAGCTTGATCTGTGGCCCGTCGGCTGCTGCGCCGGCCTTCTTGAGGCGCTCATCGAGCTCAGAAAGCTTGGGGGACAGCGGTTTGGGAATCTTGTCGTGGGGATGAGGTACGGTCGTGTGTCCGCGGCTGAAGCTGAACAGGTTGAACAGATGGGCCTCCTGTTCAGGCGAGTATTTTAGCGAATAACTCACATAGCGCCCGCCGAAGTCCAACTCGCCTTTGTCGGGGACGACGACGTTCATCCGAACTGCCTGGAACGAGGAACTCGCGTTCCAGACATAGTAGTTGTCGAGCGTAATAGTCTCGCCCTCGGCGCCGCTAGGCGGAAGCGCCATGACCGTGGGGCCCGACTTGAGCGGGGTCCGCTTGAATGCGGCATTCAGCGTCTGCTTGACGGTCGCGGCTGATGACAGGGTAGTGGTGAGCTGGCTGATCGCGCTGAAAATCTGTTGAGCATTCGTGCGATGGCCTTTGAGCTGCGGCTGCAGCGCCGTCCCGCCCCAGGCGTAGGTTAGAAACGTCAGGCCGCGGTACTGCGTGATGAGGATATCTCGAAGGAGCTCGATGACGTAGCTGTCGATCGCCTCGGGCGCGGCCGTCCCATACGCTCCGTTGAAGACCTTCTCGTACGCGGGCGCATCGTAGGGGCCGAATCGCGGGGTTTTTATGTTTCCCGCCGAATAGTGTGATGTGTCGGCAACCCAGTTGGAGACCGCGTGGCGGACGAGTGAGGCCTGCCGGTCGATCAAGCCCTGCGTGTCGCCGGAGGACATGACCGCGTTCTGGATGTCATTTAGAGCAATCGACACCTTGTTTCCTCCGCTGGTCGCAGAATCGGGGCTCAGCAAGGCGAACATGCCTTCGGAGGATTCCTTGATCTTGTCCTTGCTCTGGCCCGGCTTGGTGATCGAGATCGAGAAATCTGAAAAGTCCTCGTAGTACTGGTTCACCACGCTGCGCGCGTTCTCATAGGCCAATAGATCGATCTGAACGCCAAGCTTTTCGATGGCCGCTTGTAGTTTCATAATGTCGACCACGAGCCCCTGGATCTGTTGCTCAACCCGGTTGAACTCCGCAACCATCAGCATCTCCAACTGTTCGATCATCTTCGCAAGGGCCTTGAAGTACAGGGCTTGTGGAGTCTGGCCCGGCGCGTATGCGTTAAAGAGAAGATTCCCAGTGGCAGAAGCGAGCAGACCGACGCCGGGCACGCCGGCCAGAGCAGCGCTGACGCCGATGATGCCGGCTGCGAGGTTGATGGTGTCCTGAACCTCTATTGCTTCCCCTGGGTCAAGTTTGTTACCGTTTTGGCCGTTTTGCTCGCTCATTGTCGACAATTATAGACTAATTCCTGGAAAACTCTTGACTGGCCGGACACTTAACCAGCGCGAGGCAAGGGGCGTTGGAGACGGCCTTGACTGCTCACAGCTTCTCTATACGTCGACAACTCGCGTTCGATCGAGAGCGGGGGAGACTAGACTCTGTGTCACTACCGCGCGGATAGCACCCGACTCCTCAATGCTGCGATGTCTTCAGGGCCGATTCCGCAGCAGCCGCCGAATAGACTTGCTCCCGTGTTGATGCAACGTTGAGCCGCTTGGACAAAGTGCTCCGTTCCGAAGTCCTTGCGCTCTTGCACGGATACCTCGTTGTCTAAGGTAAAGCCGTCGGGAACGTCGAAACGATTCGGGTAGCCGCCGGTGGGCTTGTCGGTGAGGCCGGTGATCACGCCAATCGCTGCTGCAATGGCGTCAGGGTGGGTGCAGTTGAACAGGTACCCGGCGAGGTCGAGGTCGGAGACGGAGTTGAAGGCATCCGCGACGGTTTCACCGCTGCGCAAACCTGCGCCCGGCTCTTCCTTCAGCGTCCAAGATACGAAGACCGGCTTGCCCTTCGAAGCCGCCTTCGCTTCCATTGCCGCATTGCGCGACTCGCGAATGCTCGACATGGTTTCACACAGGAAGAGATCGACATGTGGCTCTAGGGCCTCGGCGAGTGAGGCGTAGATGGGGCGAGCCTGTTCGTCGTCGAGCACCATGTCCGCCCGGTAGCTCTCTGACAGAGGCGGGAGACCTCCGGCGATCCTCACTTCGGCCCCCGACTCGTCTACGGCTCTGCGAGCGAGCCTACCCGACAGCGCGGCCAGCTCTAGGTAGCGGTCCGCTTGGCCGGCTTTGCCAAGGTAGCTCGGCACACAGGAATAGCTGTTTGTGGTGATAATGCGAGCACCGGCGGCAATGAAGTCCTTGTGCGTGTCGACGACGACTGCCGGCGCGTCGATCAGCGCCTGGGCCGACCAAAGGCCGGTGCGGGTAGAGACCCCTCGGCGAGCGAGCTCACGGCCCATGCCGCCGTCCATGAGAGTCACCATCAGACACTGTCCTCGCGCAGCGCCTTCACGAGCGACACCGCCATGATCACGAAGACGACCAGCAACGGTGCGGAGGCGATCAGTGAAGCCGTTTGCATCGAGCGAAGCCTCCCGGCGCCGGAATCGCCGGCCAAGAGCGCCGTAGGTATCAGCGCCAGCATGAACGCCCAAAACAGCCGATGCCAATGTGCGGGCGGCTGTTGAGCGCTAAGAGACTTTGAAGCGCTCGACGCCAACGCATAGGAGGCGGAGTCGTACGTAGTCGCTAAGAAGATCAAACTGATCAGGCAAAACAAGGGGACAACGAGCGTGGGGTAAGGCAGTGACGCAATCACCGCAATAATCGCGTGCGGTGCGCCGGCTACGTTCTTCACGGCAACAACGTCGGCGGCGCCGGTCAACTGCTGGAACAGCGCGTAGTTGCCCAAGACCAAATAGAACACCGCGCAACCGAGACTGCCGAAGAGCATGCTGCCGATGATAATCTGCCGGAAGGTTCGTCCTCGGGAGATCTGCGCAATAAACACGCCCGTGAAAGGGCCGACAGCGATCCACCAGGACCAATAGAAGATCGTCCAGTCGCGCGCAAATTGGTAGTGGGGCCCGTCGAGAGGGCCTACTAGGGCGTGCATCGAGATGAAGCCGGTAAGCACGGTGGCCGCTGCTTCCGCCCCCTTCTCGACAAGGAATCCGGCCGGCCCGACGGTTGCGACAAACGCTAGGAACATGAGAGCCGCAGTGAGATTCAGGTTGCTGAGCCGGCGGATGCCCTTCTCAAGGCCGAGGTACACGCTGGCGGAAAAGATCAGCGCGCAAACGATCGCGATGGCGACGGTGAGTTGATAGGACTCGGGTATATCGAGGATTCGACCGACCCCTGCTGCGATCATGGGCGTGCCGAAACCGAGCGACGTGCCGGTCGCGCCCAGCAGGCCGACGATGAAGCATAGATCGAAGATCCGGCCGACGCCCCCGTCGGTGCGATCACCGAGCACCGCATGACAGGCCGTGCTCAGACGCAGACGCGGAATGCCCCTGCAGTGGTACGCGTGGCCGATTGCCAACGCCGGTATACAGTAGAACGCCCAGCCGGTCGGCCCCCAGTGAAAGATGCCGAATACGCTCGCCCACTTGACGGCTTCGGCAGAGCGGGTCTCAACTCCGAACGGGGGAGATTCATAGTAGTAGCTCCACTCGATCGTGCCCCAATACAGGATGCCGGTCGCGACCCCCGCGCAAAACAGCATCGAGACCCAACTGAAGTTTGAGAATCGCGGACGCGATTCGGGCGGACCCAACCTAACTGTGCCGAACCGCCCCGCCGCAAGCCAGACGCAGAAAAGGACCGCTGCCGCCCCGCCCCAGAGGTAGAAGATGCCGAGATAGCGCGTCGCCAGGTCGTAGATTTGCTGAATGACCTGCTCGCTGCGCGTAGGAAAGGCAAACAGAGGGACGCACACAGCCACAAGCATGCCAAGAGCGGCGAAGAACATTGGCCAATCCGTTTCAACATCTTCTCGAAAGGATGGCGGCATTCAACCGCTACGGTAGCGCGGACTGCCCTTCTTAAGCGGACCTGCAGCGTCTAACCGGCGGCGGCGTAGGCGTTTGGTGGCGTTTGGCGCCGGCCATCAGCTAGCGAAACCTTTATGTCGCAACGGTTTACAGCCGCCGATCCGGAGGCTATCCTACCGACGACAAATGGCCCCGCAGGCTCGGGCGGCGGCGGGCAGCGTACCCCATCACATCACCCAACGCGGCAACAACCGCCAACCTGTTTTTCTCACCGACGACCGAAGCGATCGTCGTTCAGGTGCAACTCGTCGACGCGTTCGATATGGGCATCTGGTTGATGGATCCCAGATCAATTGGTTCCAGCCGTCCCGCAACTGCCCTCGGCTCATCTTGGCTGGGATCACATCGGCGCCAAACGCCGGCAGGTCCTCGCCGCCTCGAGGCAATAAAAAAACCCTGGAAATTTTCGGACATTACCGGACTTCCGCGGGATCGACAGGCGAGCTTCGTCGGGCGCTGAACGGAGGCTCGTTCTGAAAACGGTGCTTATGCTGTTTCTAGGCTAGCAGAGAGGTCCAAATCGGCTTGATGCGGCGAGTGCTATCGGGGAGTGATCTCGAGAAAAGAAGAAGCTGAAGCCTCGATAGCTTAAGATGGGCAGCAGGCATATGCGCGTCCTTCTTTGCTCCCTGCTCGCACTCAATCTATTCGGCGCCGACTGGCCTCAATTTCGTGGTCCGAACGCCTCCGGTCTGTGCCCCTCCTGCGGGCGACTACCGACCGAGTTTGGTCCTCTGAAGAATGTCTTGTGGAAGACTGAGCTGCCGGAAGGGAAGTCCTCCCCCGTTCTTGTCGGGGATCGCATCTTCCTCACCGCCTCCGAGGGCGACGATTTGATTACGATATGCCTGAGCCGCACCACCGGGAAGGTGCAGTGGCGGCGATCGGTCACCGCAGCCAGACGCGACGCCCAGCACAACCTCAATGATCGCGCCGCGCCCACCGCCGCGACCGATGGAGAAAGCGTCTTTGTCTTCTTCGCTGATTTCGGTTTGGTCGCCTACGACTTGGAGGGTGAAGAGCGATGGCAGTTGCCGCTCGGACCGTTTAATAGTCAGCACGGCCTGGTTGCATCGCCCGTCTACGCCGATGGAAGAGTCATCCTCGTCTGCGATCAAGACACCGACGCATACATCATCGCGGTGGATGCGGATAACGGCAGGATCGCCTGGAAAACGCCGCGCGACGTCATCAACGGGTACTCCACCCCGATTATTCACCGTCCGGACCGGGGGCCGGCACAGGTCCTCGCGCCCGGCTCCTACCAGCTCACGGCGTATTCCATCGTAGACGGGGAGTCCGTCTGGTTCGTCCGGGGTCTCACCTGCCAGCCAAAATCGGCGCCGACCATTGCCGGCGATGTTGTCTATTTCAACGGCTGGACACCCGGGAACGACGCGGGGCAGCAGGTCGAACTGCCCGGCTTCGACGTGGTGAGCGCCTCGGCCGACGCCAATCGTGACGCTAAGCTCTCTCCGGAAGAGCTTCCACAGCCCTGGCAGCCCACGGGTACCTGGCGTGCGGTCGACTTGGACCGGGATGGCTTTCTGAACGAGAGGGAATGGACGCTCTTCCGAACTCGCCGTGCCTCGCGCAACGGTCTATTGGCGGTGAAGCTCGGAGGCAGCGGCGACGTGACCAAAACGCACGTGCTTTGGCGATATGAAAAGTCGCTGCCCGACGTGCCGTCGCCCCTCGTTTACAAGGACGTGGTTTTCCTCGTCCGAAACGGCGGAATTGCGACGACCCTAGACGCTCAGACCGGCACAGTGCATAAACGGGCGCGTTTGACGGGAGCGCTTGACGACTACTACGCCTCACCTATTGGCGTCGACGGCAAGGTCTACATTGCCGGCGAGCGCGGCAAGGTCGTCGTGCTGCGTGCGGCCGGCGATTGGGAAATCCTGGCGATCAATGAGTTCGACTCAGACATCTACGCAACTCCGGCAATCAGCGAAGGCAAGATGTACATTCGGACCCGAGACGCGCTGTATGCCATTGCAGCGTTGAATTAGAAGCGGCAGGTCGCGCATTAGCTGCGCTCTACGACCCGGAACCCTTTATTTGCCGGATCCTTGCTGCAAACGGATGCCGAACGAGATTCCGCCGCACGGATGAGTGAGCGGTGGACTTGAATGGCCGCGGGGCTATTTGGCGAGCGTGGCGCGGTAGCAAGCTTCGTAGCGCTCGACGCCTGCATCGCGGGAAAACGTGACTCGCGCCCGTTCGAGCGACGCTTGGGAAAAGCGTTGGTGCAAGTCGCGGTCGCTCAGCAAGGCAATGGCGCGATCGGCCATGGCCGCAGTGTCTTTCAGCGGCGTGAGATAGCCGGAGACGCTGTCCTCGACGAGCTCGGGCAACCCGCCGATACGGTTAGCGATCACCGGAACTCCAGAGGCCATCGCCTCAAGCGCAGCCAGCCCGAAGCTTTCCTTTTCACTTGGCAATAGGAAGAGATCGAGCTGGGCCAGCAGCGAGGCGACTTCCTCTTCGGCGCCCACGAACACGACGCGCTCGGCGACGCCTAGCTCCTCGGCGAGCACTCGCGCTCGTTCGCGGTCGGGGCCGTCGCCGATCAGCAGCAAGCGCGCGGGGAGGCGGTCGGCGATGCGATGGAAGACCCTGACAACATCGCAAAGGCGCTTAGTAGTGCGGAAGTTCGACATGTGTCCGATCAGCGCCTCGCCGCAGCGTGCGTATCGGGCGCGGATCGAAGGATCGCTCTTGTCGGGGCTGAACTCGTCGGTGTCGACGAAGTTCATGATGACCTCGATCTCGCGGTCGACGTCGAGCCTCTCGCGCGTCTCCAGGGAGAGGCTCTCTGACACCGCCGTGACCGTGTCGCTCTCGAGGATGCTGAAGCGCGTGATGTCGTAGAAGGATTCGTCGAATCCGATCAGCGTAATGTCGGTTCCGTGCAGCGTGGTGACGATCTTCGGCGCCGCCGGCCCGAGCATCTGGCGGCACAGATAGGCGCTGACGGCGTGCGGTATCGCGTAATGTACGTGCAGAATATCGAGCGGCTGTGCCGCACAGATCCGCGCCAGTTTTGTGGCGAGCGCCAGCGTGTAGGGCGGGTACTTGAATAGCGGATAGCGTGTGACGGCTACCTCGTGTATCTCGATGCCCTTACGAGGCTCGAGCAGGCGGAACGGCCTCTCGTAGCTGAAGACGTGCAGCTCGTGACCGCGTTCCGCGAGCGCCAGGGTTAGCTCGGCGGCGACGACACCGCTGCCGCCGGCGGTGGGGTGGCAGATGATGCCGATTTTTAGGGCTTCTTCCATGGCTCGCTTGCGAACAGGGCCGCCGGGTCCGAGATCGCTAACGGCGCTTCGCTCGAATAGGGCTCGCCGTAGGCCGCGCCGATCAGCGTGCCCCAATGCTTCAAGCTAGCGCGATGGCCTTCGAGAAAGCCGTCGGAGGCGATGCGCACGGCGAAGGCGGAGTCTTCGGGGGCATCAGCGAATTGCGAGCGGTAGCAACGAACCGCCTGCATACGCTCTTCGATCACGTCGCTTATGTTGAAGACCAGATCAGGTCGCCTCGTGCGGCTTCCGAGCGTATAGAGCAGGCCGCGCGGACGCCACGGCGGCGTCTCGGCCCCGAACTTGCGGATGCCGCAGAGGTAGAAGCTCTGACGCACGAGCTCGGCTGCGCCCATGTGATCGGGGTGATGGTCCTCACGCGGATGCGTGACGAGGATGTGAGGCCGAAGCTCGCGAACGACGCGAACAACCTTTTGGCGATTCTCGTCGGTGTCGCGGACGGCGCCGTCGGGTAGGCCGAGATTAATGCGGCGATGGAGGCCGAGCACGCGGGCAGCGGCGGCGGCTTCTTCGGCGCGGGTCTCCACGCTTCCTAGGCTGCCGAGCTCGCCTCGGGTGAGATCGACGACGGCGGTGCGCCAGCCGCGCCGGACGGCGGAGAGCAGCAGACCGCCGGCGCACAGTTCTGCATCGTCGGGATGGGCGACAATGACGACCAGCTCGCAGGCCTCTGTCGATTCCGGTGGGGGCAGTGAGGATTCAGACAAGCTGCTTCGATTGTAGGACAGGCGCTATCGCCCGCTGAGCAGTTGCAGGACCCGCTCAAAGTCTTGGTCGCTGTCGGCACGGCGAAAACGAACTGCGATTGACCAGGGCGTCTGCCGGGCCGTGGTTTGAAGCTTCGGGTCGGCGCCTCTTGCGAGCAACAACTCGACCATCTCGGCGTCGCCGGCCGCGGCTGCCCCGTGTAGCCGCGTCAAGCCGTTGCGGTCGGTCACGTTCACGTCGGCGCCGCGCTCAAGCAGCAAGCGGACCATGTCCGGCGACGCGGCGCAATGCATTGGCGTTCGCTCGCTGTCGGGCTCCCGCTCGGAGACCTCGGCGCCTCGGTCGAGCAACAGACGGGCGACGTCGACGCGTCCCTTCATGGCCGCGGAGTGCAGCAGCGGAGAGCCTTTGGGTCCCTTCTTCTTGATGCGTTCTGGTCGTTCGTCGAGGAGGCTCGCAACAATATCGGTGCGACCCAGTAGACAGGCGCTGTGGATGTCAACCTTCGCGCCAAGGCTGGTCAACAGTTCGATCGTCGCTACGTCGTCGTGGCCGGCAGCGAGTTGTATCGCGGTAACACCAATGTAGATGTGCCGACGCAGGAATTCGGGGTCGGCCTCGACGGCGCGACGAATAACTTCGAGGTCGCCGTCGAAGACCGCTTGCGCCTCCAGGCTTGCTCCGCTTAGCTTCGGCATGGGGAGCGCGCCGGGCCCGAGCGCTACGACGCTCGTGCTGCTTCCTCGCCGGGCTTGACGACCCAGCCGTCCCTCAGCTCGACGATGCGGTCGCCGTAGGCGGCGTTTTCTTTGGAGTGGGTGACTTGGATGATCGTCGTGCCTTGGCTGTTGAGCTTCTTGAACAGCTCCATGATTTCGCGGCCCTGCTCCGAGTGCAGATTGCCCGTCGGCTCATCGGCCAGGATTAGCTTCGGTTTGGCGACCACGGCGCGCGCTACCGCCACGAGCTGCTGCTGTCCCCCCGAAAGCTGGCTTGGAAACAGATCCTTCTTGGCGACGATGTTGAACCGGTCGAGCGCGTCGGCGACGACCGAGGCGCGTTCCTTCGACGGGATGTTGCGGTAGGAGAGCGGCACATCGAGGTTCTCGTACACCGTCAGATCGTCGATTAGGTGGAAGCTCTGGAACACGAAGCCGATGTAGTCGCGGTTGAGCTGCATCTTCTGTTTCGGTTTGAAGCGGTGGACGGGGTGGTCGAGGAAATCGAATTCGCCATGGAAGTCGCCGTCGAGCATACCGAGAATGTCGAGCAGCGTGGACTTGCCCGCGCCGGAAGGCCCCATCAGGGTGACGAACTCTCCCTCGGTGACATCGAAATCAACCTGGCGCAGCACCCATGAGCGACCGGCGCGGGTCTCGTAGTACTTCTCGAGATTGCGCATCCGAATCATGGCCTAGGCCTCCGCGTGCTTGGCTTCGGACTCATCGACGATGCGGCCGTCGAAGAGCCGAATCGTACGCTCGGCGTAACGTTCGTAACGGGTGTCGTGCGTCACCATGCAGATCGTCGCGCCGCTGCGATGCAGTTCGCGCAGCAGATCCATCACCGCTTCGCCGTTGGTCGAGTCGAGGTTTCCGGTCGGCTCATCGGCCAGTAGGATGGCGGGGTCGCCGACCAGCGCCCGCGCCACAGCCACGCGCTGCTGCTGGCCGCCGGAGAGCTGTGACGGATAGTGTTTCATGCGGTGTGCCATGGCTACACGCTCCAGCGACTCCTGGACACGTTCCTTACGTTCCTTCGAGCCCATGCCTCGGTAGGTCAACGGCAGCTCGACGTTCTCGTACACATTGAGGTCGCCGATCAGGTTGAAAGCCTGAAAGATGAACCCGATATCGCGGTTGCGAACTCTCGCGCGCTGTGAGGCCGTCAGGTTCTCGACCGGGTCTCCTTTCAGTAGGTGGGTGCCGTCCGAAGGCGTATCGAGCAGCCCGAGGATCGACAGCAGGGTCGACTTCCCGCAGCCCGATGGGCCGCTAATGGAGACGTATTCGCCTTTTTGGATCTCCATGTGGACGCCGGCCAGGGCGTGGGTCTCGACCTCATCGGTCAGGAAGACCTTGGTGACGCCGTCGAGGTGAATCAGGGCTTTCTCGTCGCTCTGCGTATCGGTCATCGTTGAGTCCTGCTCCCTTGGTATCGTTTCGCTCAATCAAGTCGGATGCGATCGAATTCTTCCCAGTTCGACATGTCGGAAAGAATCACTTCGTCTCCTTCCTCGAGGCCGCCTCGGATTTCAATCGCATTGACCGAAGTGCGTCCGACGCTAACCTGCGTGCGCAAGGCGTGGATGCCGTCCGGCTGCACTTTGAAGAGTCCGATCATGCTGTTTTCCTGGGCGTAAATCGGGCGCCCAACGTATAGTACGTCCTGCAGCCGCTCAAGTTCGATTCTTCCGTCAACGCTGAGGTCGGGGCGCGCGCCGCGCGGCAGCTCGCCTTCGAGCCGAACGTCGACTGTGACCGTTCCTTGGGTCGCGGCGGGGTCGATGCGCATGACACGTCCCGGGATGATGCCGTTGCGGGTGTCGATCTCGGCGATCTGGCCAATCAGCACATCTTTCATCTGCGTTTCTGGGACGCGCAGCTCGGCCTTGAGGCGTTTGGGGTCGGAGACGCGCGCCAGGACTGTGCCCGGGGTCACAAGCTGCCCGACCTCGACCTCGACCTGCTGCAACACGCCCTGGATCCCGGCGCGAACCTTGCGGCGATCGAGCTGCTCTTGGCGCAGTTGAACCAGGGAGCGGAACTGTTCGATGCGCGACTGCTGGGCGGCGAGCTGCGCTTGGACAGAGGGCTCGCGTACTTTGAGTCGTTCGCCTTCGAGATCGAGCCGCGTTTTGAGCTGTTCGGCGGCGACGCGCGATTTGGTCAGCTCGACGTCTGAAATCAACCCAAACTTCGACTGCTCGAGATCGGCGTCAAACTGAGCTTTGGCCTGGAGGTAGAGCCCCCGCATGTCGGCAGTGGTCGATTCTTGGTCGAGCCGTTGGCTCTCGAGCTGCGCCTGGAGGTTGGCGTAGTCGGCTTCGGCTCCCCGAAGCTGCGATTCCGCGTCGAAGAAGAGTTGCTCGAGCGTCGGGCTGCTCATCTCCAGTAAGATCGTGTCCGGCGTCACCTCCTGGCCGGGCTGCAACAGACGCTTTTCTATGCGACCCTCGTCTCGGGCCGAGATAAATACGATTGACTCGGGAGCGAGCACCCCGATGCCGCGCACCTGGCGCACGAGCTCGCCGCGTTTGACCGTGTCTGGAAAAACCGTTGAGCGCACCACGCTGGGCGCCGCCGGTTCCAGTTTGGAGAGCGCATAGGTGAGCGCCGCGACGCTGAGCAACAGCGCGCCGATCACCACCGCTCTGCGGATTTTTCGTTTGCGAGCGTACCCGACTCGGGGCTTATCCACTCTTACTTCCTTTTTCAGCCGCTATCGGCGACTGCGCCGGGCTTCCCGCCGCCGACCAGCTTCCGCAACATCGCCACAATGTCGAATCCGGAAAGGGCGGGAAACACCGGCGACCCGACTCATTAGTTAGCAGATCAGGGGCCAAAATGCACTGGGCGCGAGAATTGGCTAAGGAGAAAGGAGTTAAAACGGAGCGTTGAGTGGATCGCGGAGCGGGAAAGCGTCCGCTTATGGGACGCATTGGCATCATATGCGGGAACGAAGTGGTTACCAGCGATCCGGCACCCAGCGCCGTCCGTCGAGCGCCGAGAGGTCGTCGTAGCGGAACTTCATGTCACGCTTCGGCAGCTTAACCTTTTGCGGCGGCAGTTCTTTGTAGGGAATCATGCTCAACAGGTGGGTAATGCAATTGAGCCGGGCCCGCCGCTTGTCGTCGGAGCGCACGATGTGCCAAGGGGCGAATTCGGTGTCCGTCGCCTCGAACATGGCGTCGCGCGCCAGGGAGTACTCGTACCAGCGGCGGCGAGACTCCAGATCCATTGGGCTGAGCTTCCAGTGCTTCCTCCGGTCGTTGATACGATCCTCGAAGCGGTCCTCCTGCTCCGACTCGCCGACCGTCAGCCAATACTTGATCAGAATGATGCCGTCCTCGATCATCAACTCCTCGACCCGACGGCAGTTAATCAAGAAACGGTGGTACTGCTCATTGGTACAGAAGCCCATGACCCGCTCCACGCCAGCGCGGTTGTACCAACTACGGTCGAAGAGCACGACCTCGCCGGCGGCGGGGAAGTGCGGGAAATAGCGCTGGAAGTAGAGTTGCGATTTCTCGCGGTCACTGGGCGCGGGCAGGGCGACGGTGCGGAAGACACGCGAACTGACCCGTTCGGTAATGCGTCTAATCATGCCGCCCTTGCCGGCGGCGTCCCGTCCCTCAAAGACCACGATCACTCGCAGGCCTTCGTGCTGCACCCAGTCCTGGAGCTTCGAGAGCTCTTCCTGGAGCTTGTCGAGCTCAGGCTGGTAGACCTCTAGATCCAGCCTTTTCTGCCGCTTGGGCTTGTCCTTGCCCGATTTCGATTTCTTCGACACTTGGGCGTCATCGTAGCAGGATGCGCGGGCTGCTTCAATGCGACAATCCTTGTGTGGACGAGCTTGAGATTCTCTTCTCCGGCATGCAGATTGGCGAGAAGGTCGCAGAGCTCGCGGCCCGAATCGATCGTGACTTTCCCGAGCAGGCCGACGCGCCGCCGCTTTGGCTGATTGGCGCGCTCAAAGGAGCGTTCGTGTTTACCGCCGACTTGGCGCGAGCGATCCGGCGCGAGTGCCGCGTCGACTTTGTAGAAGCGAAGAGTTACGGCCAGGGGACTGAGCCCTCGAGCAAGCCTCGAATCTTGCGCGAGCCTGAGGTCGATCTTACGGGCTGCGACGTCTTGCTGGTCGAGGATATTCTCGATACGGGCCGCACTTCGGAGCGGCTGTTGGCCCTGCTGGCGTCGAAACGGCCGCGTACGTTGCGCCTGGTGGTGCTGCTCGATAAGCCCTCGCGCCGAAAAGCCAACGTTCGAGCGGACTACGCCGGCTTCGAGATTCCTGATCGGTTCGTGGTCGGCTACGGCTTGGACTACGCCGAGCGCTGGCGGGACCTGCCGGATATTCGGGCGAAGCGAGCTTAGACCGGCCGCGTCGACGATTGGGAGGCGGGACCGGGGAAGCTTCCACGAGTGCGTCCTTCTCAACCCTCGCAGAGGGCCGGGCGCAGGGACCCGCCCCTACTTGACTTCGGCGGTGTCTAACGTGCCGAACCTTGCCAGCGCCGCTCGATTGAAGCGATCATAGAAGTTGCCTCCGGCCCTCCAAGAACCGCTGAGCGGGGGCGGTATTTCCAGTTTCGGTCGAGTACCAGTATCGAGGAACAGATAATGAATAGCTTTGGCGCCAAATCATCGCTTTCCGTGGGGAGTGAGCGCTTCACCATATACCGTCTCGATTCATTGGGCGACAAAGCGGCCCGACTGCCATTCGCACACAAGATTCTGCTCGAAAACCTGCTGCGCTGTGAAGACGGCACGACCGTTCCCGAAGACGACATTCGGGCGCTGGCTGACTGGGACGCCAAGGCGGAGCCGAGTACCGAGATCGCCTACCGTCCGGCCCGGGTGCTGATGCAGGATTTTACCGGCGTTCCGGCCGTCGTCGATCTCGCCGCCATGCGCGAGGCGATGAAGGCGATGGGCGGCGATCCCAGGCGCATCAACCCGTTGCAGCCGGCCGAACTGGTGATTGACCACTCGGTGCAGGTCGATCGCTCGGGCAACGCCGAGGCTCTAGCCTTCAACTCCGAGATGGAGTATCTGCGCAATCGCGAACGCTATCAGTTCCTCAAGTGGGGCCAGTCGGCGTTCGACAATTTCAAGGTCGTTCCTCCCGAGACCGGAATCGTACATCAGGTCAATCTTGAGTATCTGGCTCGAGTCGTCTTCAGCCAGCAGCGCGACGGCGAGACATACGCTTGCCCCGATACGCTGGTCGGCACCGACTCTCATACGACGATGATCAATGGCCTCGGCGTGCTCGGGTGGGGCGTGGGCGGGATCGAGGCGGAGGCGGCGATGCTAGGTCAGCCGATTTCGATGCTGATCCCGCAAGTAGTGGGCTTCAAGCTAGATGGACGGCTGCCCGAAGGCGCAACAGCCACCGATCTCGTGCTGACGGTGGTCGAGATGCTGCGCAAGAGAGGCGTCGTCGGCAAGTTTGTCGAGTTCTTCGGCGATGGTTTGGCGCATCTGCCGTTGGCCGACCGCGCCACGATCGCCAATATGGCGCCGGAATACGGCGCGACCTGCGGGCTTTTCCCCGTCGACGACGAGACGCTCAAGTACATGCGGCTGACCGGGCGCTCCGATGATCTGATCGCTCTGGTCGAGGCCTACGCCAAGGAGCAAGGCATGTTCGGCAGCTCGAACTCGGTCGACTATTCGGACACGCTCGAGCTCGACATGGGCGAAGTAGAGCCGAGCATCTCGGGACCGAAGCGTCCCCAGGACCGCGTGGCCTTGCGCGAATCGAAGGCGAAGTTCGAAACCGCGCTCGAAGGTCTGCTGGCGAATTCGAGCGGCGCGTCGGCCAACGGCGGAGGAGTTGCGACTGAGGTGCGCTCCGCCGCCGTAAAGACGAGGGTGAAGGACTCGGAGATCGAACTGCGCCACGGTTCAATCGTCATCGCGGCGATCACCAGCTGCACCAATACGTCGAATCCGGCGGTAATGATCGGCGCTGGGCTGGTGGCCAAAAAGGCCGTGGCGAAAGGCCTGCAAGCGCAGCCCTGGGTCAAGACGTCGCTCGCGCCCGGTTCGAAAGTAGTCACCGAGTACCTCAAGAAGGCGGGGCTCGACGAGTATCTCGACATGATCGGCTTCAACCTGGTTGGCTACGGCTGTACCACCTGCATCGGCAACTCGGGGCCGTTGCCGGAAGAGATCAAAGCGTCGATTCACAAGGGCGATCTGGCGGTCTGCTCGGTGCTCTCGGGCAACCGCAACTTCGAAGGACGAGTTCATGCGGAGGTTCGCATGAACTATCTCGCTTCTCCGCCGCTCGTCGTCGCGTACGCGCTGGCCGGTCGCATGGACATCGACCTCCAGACGGAGCCCCTCGGCCGCGACCTCGAAGGAGAGGAGGTATTTCTTAAAGACCTGTGGCCCTCTCAGACCGAGATTCACGACGCGATCGCCTCGTCGGTCGGCTCAGAGATGTTCCGCCAAAGCTACAGCGACGTTTTCAGCGGCGATGAGCGTTGGCGCGCACTCGAAGCGCCCGACTCAGAGCTGTTTGATTGGCTCGGCTCCTCGACTTACGTCAAGCGGCCGCCGTATTTCGTCGACATGGGTCCGGAGCCGGATGCGGTCGAGGACATAGCGGGTGCACGCGTGCTGGCGCTGCTGGGCGACAGCGTGACGACGGACCACATCTCGCCGGCCGGAGCGATCAAGGCCGATTCGCCGGCGGGCGCGTACCTTGCCGAACACGGCATCGATCCGAGCGAGTTCAACTCCTACGGCTCGCGCCGCGGCAACCACGAAGTGATGATGCGCGGCACCTTCGCCAACGTCCGGTTGCGCAATCAGCTGGCGCCCGGAACCGAGGGCGGCTGGACGCAGCACCTACCCGACAACGAGGGCATGTCGATCTTCGATGCTTCGATGAAGTACGCCGAGGAAGGCACACCGTTGATCATCCTCGCCGGCAAGGAATACGGTTCGGGCTCATCGCGCGATTGGGCGGCCAAGGGACCGCGTCTGTTGGGCGTGCGGGCCGTGATCGCCGAGAGCTACGAGCGCATCCATCGCTCGAACCTGCTCGGCATGGGTGTGTTGCCGCTCGAGTATTTGCCCGGAGAGAACGTCGCCTCTTTGGGCCTCAGCGGCCGCGAGACGTTCGCCATCGCGGGTCTCGCCGGCGGCGAGGCGAAACAGGTGGCGGTCACCGCGACTCCCGACGACGGATCGGCGGCCAAGAGTTTCCAGGCAAGGGTACGTATAGACACGCCCCAGGAGGTACTGTACTTCCAAAACGGCGGAATCCTGCAGTATGTTCTGCGACAGATGCTGAAACAGTAGACAATGGAGTAGTCGGAAGGAGAGCGGCCGCTAGGCTGGCTCTCCCAGGCCTCGATGAACGGATCGCCGGCAACGACTCTCAGCAAGCTTTTCGAGCGGCCCGACCCGCTAGTGGACATGGTCCAGGCCGCTGCCGCTCTGGCGCGCATCGAGTATCCCGACCTCCAGGCAGAGCCTTGCCTCGATTTACTCGATGAGTGGGCGCAACGTCTCTCTTCGGAAGCATCGCCGCACGAGTCGCCCGAGGCTTCAATCGAGGCGCTGAATCGGCTCTTTTTCGACCAGCTTGGTTTCCGTGGCAACGAGCAGGACTACTACGACCCTCGGAACAGCTTCATCAACGACGTACTGGAGCGACGTACCGGGATCCCGATCAGCCTGTCGGCGCTCTATATCGAGCTCGGCCGCCGCGTCGGCATGCCGCTGTTCGGCGTCGGCCTACCGGCCCACTTCATGGTCAAGTACGCCGACGGCGAACGTGAGATCTTCATCGACCCATTCTACGGCGGCGAAATCCGCGACCGCGCCGGCTGCGGATCGCTGTTGAACCGAATCTTGGGCAAGCCGGCCACCTTGCGGGACGAGCATTTCGCGGCGATCGAGAAGCGCATGATCGTGCTGCGGATGTGCAACAACCTGCGTACGATCTATCTACGTAGGCGCTGTTATCGCCAAGCGGTGCTTGTGCTCGACGCGATCCTATGCCTTGCCCCGGACTGTCCGGAGGATCGCCGCCAACGCGCCCGCTTGAACTGGGAGCTGGGCCGGCGCAAAGAGGCGCTTGCCGACCTCGAAGCGTATCTTCGAATCCGGCCGAATGCCGCCGACTCCGAACGAATGCGCGATTGGAGTCGGGCGATCCGCGCGCAATCGGCGCTGCGCAACTGAGCTCAGAACTAGCCCGGATTTCTCACCACCCGACGGCCCAAGCAAGCGATAAGCCCGCCAATACTTCGTCGCGCTTGTTCGTCGTGCTCGAGGTACCGCTAGGTACGCCTGTGCGCGCCAACCGGCGCGCGCCTTGTCTTGACGGGCCTCCCACGCACTTGGCCTCGCCGCATGGTGAGAACCCGGACTAGACTTGGGCTTCAGCCCTGGCCATCAACTTGTTGCGGTAGGTTTCGCCGAGCAGTTCGATCTCGACCTTGAAGCGGTCGCCGTCCCGGGAGCAGCTTCGGCTGGCTCCGAAGCAGATCGCCTCGTCATCCCAGAGCATTACGACCCCAGGCGCTGGTACGCGGCGCGGCGCGCTCACGTCAACGTTCGTCGCGCCGCGACGCTTGACCTTGACGACGGAGTTGCGAATTCGGCCGCCTGGGTCGAGCCACTTCATCTGCACGGTTTCACGATTGGACTTCCAAGGCGTGAGCGCGTTGCGGTCCGGCACGACCTTCAGCCCGACAAAATACTCGTCGTCCTCCTGCTGAACATGGCAGGCGGTCGCGCAGTAGCTCGAGCCGTCGTGGAACTGCAACCAAACGGTTTGACCGCGATCGACCGGCTTGCCAACGCGGACGCCAATGCCGCCGCTCGAAGCGTCGACGAAGGTCGCCTCGTAGCACCACGCGAGCTCGTCGGCGTCGATCCAAGAAATCGTGCCCTTACCCGAGAGCGGATGCCGCGCGTCCTTACGACGCTCCGTGCCTCGCCAAGTCAGCTCCGTCCGTTCGCACTGCTCGCTTATGCTAGCCCGCATGATTACATGCTGTGCGGTTTGTCATGAGCGGACAATTGGGAATTGCCTGTAAGGCCGGGGTGACGAAAGTACCATCGCGCTGGTATTTTGAGCGGAAGCACGATGAACAGCGCCAATACCCGCCTTGCGACTCCCTTGCGCACCCTGGCCCTACTAGCGCTGGCGCTGTCCGGCCCGTTTCCGACGATTGCCGAGCCGCTGCGAGAAGACCTGGGTGCAGTCGGACTGCGGCAGACTCTACGGCGGATTGAGAGCCCGTATCGCGTGCTCCACATCGTCGCTCATCCCGACGACGAGGACGGCGGCACGCTGACCTACCTGAGCCGCGGGCTCGGCGCCGACGTGGTAATTGCCTCGGTTACTCGCGGCGAATCGGGCGCCAACTTGGTCAGCGGCGATTTCTTCGATGCGCTTGGAGTCTTGCGGACGCTAGAGTATCGGCGCGCCGCGCAATACTACGGCGTTCGGCTGCGATTCACGCGCTTCGCCGATTTTGGATATTCCAAGACGCTCGACGAGACGCTGCGCAATTGGGATCGAGAGCAGGTCCTGGGCGATCTGGTGCGCATCGTGCGCGAGGAGCGGCCGCACATAGTCTTGGCGCGCTGGCAAGGCGGCCCGCGCGACGGCCACGGCCATCACCAAGCCGCTGGATTACTGGCTCAAGAAGCCTATCGCGCCGCGGCGGACCCGACCCGTTTTCCCGATCAGATCGCGGCCGGAATCGAGCCCTGGCGAGCACTCAAGCTCTACTCCGACAATCGCCGCGAGAATGATGAGTGGACAATCGCCGTGGATGCGGGCGTCTACGATCCGCTGCTGGGCGAGACGTATGCACAAACGGCGCGCCAGGGACTGCGCGCTCAGCGCTCTCAAGGCGCCGGCTCCTCCCTCGCCTTACCGGGGCCTTCGCTGAGGCGTTACAAACTGCTGGCCTCCGAAGTCGGCCTAGCGGAGAGAGAGGAGAGTTTCTTTGAGCGAATCGAGCTGAGTCTACCCGCGGAGCTCACGGGGCCGATCGCTGAAGCGACGCGCTTGTTCCGCGCCGACGATCCAGCGGGTTGCGTTGGTCCGTTGTTGGAGGCGCTCAGCGCCGTTCGCTCGCTCCGCCAGGCCACAGATTCGACGGACCTCGAGCGGAGGGAGGAGCTCATCGAGACGGCGATCCATCAAGCGTTGGGCGTGCGCCTGGACTTCTTGGTCGAGCCGAAGCAACGCGCCTCGGGCCCCTTTTCGGCCTTCCAGCCCTACGAGACGTTCTCGCTCGCCGTGCCGGGCCAAACGTTCGAGGTTTCCGTCAGTCTCTACGCAGGCGCCGGCGATCTCGGCCGCCGTGAGATCCAGTTGGACGCCCCCGAAGGTTGGACGATCGAAGCACTCGAAGAGAATCGACGCCGCGTCACAGTCGAGGCGGACGCGCCGCCGACAGCCGTTCACTGGAGTCGCGAGTCCGTGTGGGACGTTGCCTACGTTATCGACGACCCGGACCGTTGGGGCCGAGCGTTGCCCGCCGCACCCCTCACCGCGAAGGCGACCTACTGGGTCCAAGACATTCCCGTCAGCATAAAGGCAGTCGCGGAGACGAGCTATCTCGACTTCGAGCGTGTGCAGCGCCGCCGCGAGTTGGCCGTGGCGCCGGCCGTCTCGGTCGAGATCGCGACCGACGCGGGCGTGTTGCCGGCTTCGTCGCGCGACTATCCTCTGACATTGCGGCTGCGCAACAACGCATCGCGCTCAACAGCGGGCGAGCTGCGCCTCGACCTGCCCGTCGGCTGGATTGCGCGGCCCGCTTCGGCGGCTTTTTCTTTCGAGCGAGAGGGCGAAGAGCGGGAGATCACTGTGACCGTGCACTCACCGCCCAAGACGCCGGCGGGAGTCTACCCGCTCCGCGCCGAGGCCGTCTATGAAGGCGGCACGTCGAGCGTCGGTTTTCGTCGCATCACTCGCCCCGGCCTCGAGAGCGCTTACTTGTCGAGACCAGCGAGACATGAGATCCGCGTTGTCGACGTCGAGACGGCGCCGCATCTGCGCGCCGGCTACGTAATGGGCGCGGGCGACTCGGTTCCCGACGGGATTCGCCAGCTCGGCGCCGAGGTCACGATGCTTGACGGTGAGGCGCTGGCGTCAGGTGATCTGTCGCAATACAACACGATCTTGCTGGGCATTCGCGCCTACGCCGCGCGCGAAGACGTCAAGACTTACAACGCTCGCCTGCTCGATTACGTGGAACAAGGCGGCGTGCTGGTCGTGCAGTACAATACGCCGGAGTACGACGAAAACTACGGCCCCTTCCCTTACCGTATGACTCGTCGACCCGAGGAAGTCAGCGAAGAAGACTCGCCGGTCCGGATCCTCGACCCCGAGGATCCAGTCTTCAACTGGCCAAACGCAATCACCCAGACTGACTTTGACGGCTGGGTCGAGCAGCGCGGCTCGAAGTTCTTAGTCGAGTGGGACGAACGATATAAGCCTCTGCTCGAAACCCACGACACGGGGCAAGCGCCCCAGAGCGGCGGCTGGGTCATCGCGCGTCACGGCAAGGGGCTCTATGTGTACTGCGCCTACGCTTGGTATCGACAACTGCCCTACGGCGTCCCTGGGGCGGCGCGCATCTTCGCCAATCTGATCTCCCTTGGCGCGCCTGAGGCCCCGTGGCGATCGGCGGGCCCGTGAACCGCGGGCGGTACTCACCCTCGTCTCGAACACGAGCGTGCCGTCAAGCCAGCGATAGTTCTCGCTCGATCAGCCATAGGTCGGACTCGTCGCACGTCCAGCTCGTGAAGACCAACACTCTTTCGTCCGGCGACACGCTAATGCCGCTTCGCCTGTCGGGCGGACTCACACTCGTTTCGGGCTCTGAACAATTCTCTTACTGGGACTTCGCCCTCTGGCGGCCGCTGAGCTCATCGAACCAGTTGTGCACGATATGAATGCGATCACGGACCGGGGGCCTGCTGCGGCGCACGTAGTAGAGGCGCTCTCCGTCGGACGAGACCCGCATGGAAACACCGCTCGTGTCTACAAACTCGGGTGCCTCAAAGACAACTCGCGGAGGACTGACGGCGAGCCGCGGCGCGGGCGTGACGCGGATTGCCAGGATCAGATTGCGGAGGCGGTAAAAGAGCTCGCCGCACTCGCGGCACCAAACCGGTTCGGTACCGCCGTCGGTCGACACCTGGATTCGGCTGTTCCCGTCGATCTCCTCGACCCAAACCTGCCACTGCCCAAGACCTTCATTGGAGGCGTACGCAATCAAGGCGCTGTCCGGCGACAGTGCCGCAAACCGATTGACCCGCGCGGTCTTGCTCGCATCTCCCCGGGGCCACACCTGCTCTCCCGGCGAATTCACGTCGAAGATGCCGACTCCGTCATTCCAACCGGATACGCCTATCCGGCTCTGGCTCCGCCAACAGTCCGGGTACAGAGTACCCGCGCTCGACAGAATACTCTCGGCAGTCCCGCCCCGAAGATCGTGGATCACCAGCTCCTCTACGGCTTCACCGGGCGAGACGGATCTGACAGCCAGCGCCGTTCCGTCGGGGCTCCATACGGGCCAACCAACGCTTGCCGGGCTAGCTAATGAGCGGCCGCCCCCCTCGGCGTCCCAGATCCAGACATAGTCCCTGACGTCGGCCACCTGGATAGCGAAGCGACGGTCGTCGGGCGCCACATCGAAAACGCCGTAAACCTGCTCCTCCACGTCGAGTACCCCCTCGTTTCCCTGCCGGTCCACCCACGCGACACGCCCTCGAGCCAGGTCGTCCCCGGGTACGAATGCGACCGTGCCGTTGTCCGCGAAGGCGACATGCATCTGGCCGAAGATCGACTCTAGGGCCACCCCGTCAAGCACTGGGACGGCTGCTCCGGTCAGCTCCAGCCGGTCGATGTCGAATGGCGCCGCAAATATCTTCCGCCCGCGGGCGAAGATCAGATGACCGCTGGGCAGGTAGCGAGGGGCGAAGCCCGTTATAGGCAGGGCCTTATCGCCGGCGCCCTCCAAAGAGATCACCCATATTGGGTTGTAGTCTCTGCTGGTGCTGGTTCCATTCTCGACGGAAGCGAGCGCCGCACGGCCGCCAGGCAGCACCGTCAAGGGCGCGTAGCCTCCGAAGCGCTCCGAAGAGTCGATGAGCTCGGAGGGCTCACCGCCCGAGCCCGAAACGCTGGACAGCACGAGACCCCCGCTGTCGGCGAAGTATATGGTTCCGTCGACCCAGGTTGCCAAGAAGGGCAGCGAAGCGCGGCACAGGGTAGTGGCCGCGCCGGTGGCGAGAGTTACTTTCTTGACGCGGTCTGTGGTGAGGAAACCGAGCTCTGAGGAATCCGGTGAGAAGAAGGCATAAGCAGCGCCCTCTGTCCCGGCGATGGGTCGAGGGTCTTCGAAACTCGTGAGGTCGCGATGGTATAGGCGCGTGTCCTCTTCCGCCTGCCCCACGTATACCAGGTGGCGGCCGTCGGGCGAGATTGCCAGCGCCTGATAGTCGATGCCTATGAGCGCAGGCTGACTCCCCAGGGCGAGGCGAGCCGAAGCAGGTAGATTCACCACTGTGCGCGTAGCCGGCTGCAGGCTCCGGCTCTCGTTACCTCCGGATTCGGTGAAGTGCAGAAATGAAATCAGCGCCAACGCTAGCGCGAGCATTGCCGCTATGCCCGCGAGCAAGGGCTGCGTCCGCTTCCGAGCAGTGCGGCCCGTGCCTGAGTCCATGTCGGGTTGCCGAGCGGAGGTCTCAGTCGCACCCGCAGTGCTCGAATGCCCTGATTCGAGGCGCTGGTGTAGACTTCGCAGGTCGACGACTAAGTCGCCGACTTGCTGATAGCGGTCCTCGGGCTTCTTGGCGAGCGCCTTACCGAGGTGCTCCTCCAGTTGCATGGGCACGCCGGTCCGGAGCCCTGTTATCGGCTCGGGAGCCTCATTGAGGATCGAATACATCACCGCCTGGTCGTAGTCGCCTCGGAACGGCTGTCGGCCGGTAACCATTTCGTAGAGCACGACTCCGAGGGACCAGATATCTGTGCGATGGTCCGTGCCCGAGCCCTGTGTTTGTTCGGGGCTCATGTAGGAGACCGTGCCGATCGCCGTGTCTTCGCGCGTGAGGCGCGAGACATCGGTCAGTTGAGCCAAGCCGAAGTCCATGATCGTGACGTGGCCGTTCTCGCCGACGATTACGTTCTGCGGCTTGACGTCTCGGTGTACGATCCCCTTCTTATGGGCGGCTTCGAGGCCCTTGGCGATGTGCTGAGCGATGTCGAGCGCTTCGTCGAGCTTCAGAGGTCCGCGCGCGATTTTCTCGTCGAGGCTCTCGCCCTCGACGTACGCCATGGCGATGAAGGTCTTTCCTTCGGCCTCATCGATCTCATAGACGGTGCAGACATTGGGGTGGTCCAGTGACGCAGCCGCCTTGGCCTCGCGCTCGAAACGCTTCCGGACTTCTGGGTCTTGAACCAGATGGGGAGCCAGGAATTTCAGCGCGACAGTGCGTTCAAGCTTAGTGTCCTCAGCCTTGTAGACCACGCCCATGCCGCCCTCGCCCAACTGGGAGAGGATCTTGTAGTGCGAGATGGTGCGGCCGATCAAGGGTTAATCCTGCTCACGGGCGCGAAACTCTTCGTACCAGTTCTGGACCACGTGGATCGAAGGCGGCTCTGCTCCCGCGCCTTCCACTGAGTCCGTCATCACGAAGCGCCCGTCGGCCGAGACGTCGTAGTAGGTTCCGCTCCCTGAAAGGTCCGGGTCCGAGAACAGGGGCGTTGTCGAAACCGCCGCGAAGTTTGGCGAGGTGGTCGCATCGACAGCCGTCAGCGTGTCGCCCTCGACGTAGAACAGCTCCTTACCGTCCGGGCTCCAGCGCAACTGGCAGCCGCCGTTGGTCGACACTTGCCACTGCCCGTCGCCGGAAGGAAACGGCCGCACATACACTTCGTATTCACCCGGGGCGTCGGAACAGTAGGCCAGGAAACGGCCGTCGGGCGAAAGGCGCGGCCCATCCTCGTTGAAGGGCGTAGCCAGAAACCGGAAGGACTCGAAACCCTCCCCGTTTCCTTTGCGCTTCAGGTACCAGATGTCCCTCTGTCCTTCCACTTGCTCCGTGTAGACAAGATAATTTCCGTCGCGAGACCAGCCGTAAGGGCGCTTGGGCGCCTCGTTACCGAGCAGCAATTCGGCCTCGCCGGTCCCGTCCGCTGGCTGACGGAAGATGTCGTAGGTTCCGCGGCGAAACGAGTGAAACGTGATTTCCCGGCCCGAGGGTGACCATTGCGGGCGGGCATCCACCGTCGCATCAAACGTCAGCCGCCGCTTCATCGGCCGCTCGACATCGTGCACCCAGACATCATTATTGCCGCCTTCGCTGGCCTCTACGGCTACGCGGAGGCCGTCGGGCGAGAGCGCGGGGTATCGAACACCCTCCTGCGGCTGTCCGATCTCGCCGAGCTTCTCTCCCGCTCGGTTGCGCCAAACTAGTGTCCTGTCTCTAAAGTTCGCTTACAGAAGCGGGCGAGGGAGGCGAGGATTTGGTCGGCGGTTTTGGTCCAGGCGAAAGGCTTGGGATCGGCGTTGTGGCTTTTGATGTACTCCTCGATGG
>Ga0315336_1000975_pt1 | contig 62902 bp, 52 predicted proteins | sample ASW5metaG_FD_204512 | JGI IMG/M metagenome (GOLD analysis project Ga0315336, IMG submission 204512) | Ammonia-oxidizing marine archaeal communities from Monterey Bay, California, United States - ASW #5 | ecosystem: Environmental > Aquatic > Marine > Intertidal zone | place: USA: California... | reverse complement strand
GAACTCAAGCAGTTTTGGATCGATCGCTTCCCCGATTACCAAGTACAGTTCGCCGGCGGCGGCATGATGCTCATGAGCCGACTCCTGTTCGAGACCGGTACTCTGAACTCGCTCACCGGTATCAGCAGCCTGTACAAATCAAAGCTCGTGGATGAGGACCTGCGACTCTTCTTGGTCGATCTGGACGCGAGCCCGCGCTTCAACAAGCTCGCGTTGATACGCACGGTCTTCGAACACGTCAACGCTCATTCGGGCCCGACGATCGTACTTGGAGATTTCAACGCCCCGCTCGACGCGCGCGGGTTCGATGAGATCCGCAACCGTTACCACCATGCATTCGAATCCGCCGGCACCGGTCTCACCAGCACTTGGCCGACAGGCGCCCCGCTGGTCGCGATCGACCACATCTGGCTGTCCCACGACATCGTCGCCGAGTGCACACGCGTGATAAAGAGTCGTGTATCGGACCATCGGGCGATCGTCGCCGACATCAGACCGGCCCGCTGAGGCTCGGGCGAACCCGGCTTGCCTTGCCGCAGGCGCTGTAGGACGCTTTGAGTATGGACGAGCTACTCAAGATCGAAGCCATCAAGCGCCTGAAGTACAAGTACTTCCGCTGTCTCGACAGCAAGCTCTGGGAAGAGATGGGCGAGGTACTCACCGACAACGCTACGGCGGCCTATGACAGCGGCAAGTACGCCTACGAGGGCAAGCCCGCCATCATCGAGTTTTTGAGCAGTTCGCTCGGCGACCGCGAAGTCATCAGCAAACACATGGGACACCACCCCGAAATCACGCTAACGGGCTCCGACCGGGCCGAGGGCATCTGGTACTTCGAGGACTACGTAATTTTCCAGGCGGCCGCGATGAGACTGCGCGGCGCGGGTTTCTACCACGATCGCTACGTGCAGATCGATGGCGAGTGGAAGATCGAGCACACCGGTTACGCCCGGACATTCGAAGAGATGCAGACCGAGAAAGATGGAGCGAAGTGGTCGCTGACACACTACGGCGACCACTTGGAGAAAGACTAGCGCGACCGAGACTCGTTAAGAATCAGCTTACACACCTCGGGAAAGCAACAGTCACGGTTCTCGCGCTCCGTAACAGCTGAGATGCTGGCCGAGTGCGCAAACTCTAGGTCTTTCGCGCAGAGCGCGTCCAGAGCGAGGGTATAAATACGTGGCTGACATTCTAGTAGTCGAAGACGAAGAGGTAACGAGGCACGACTTAGTAGAAACGCTCGAGCGAGAAGAACACGCGGTACGAACGGCCGAATCCGCCGAAGACGCACTCGGGTTAGTAAACCAAGGTCTGCCCGACCTATTGATCACCGCCCATCGGCTCCCCGGCATGACCGGGAGCGAGCTTGCGGCGAAGCTCACGGCCGAACATCCCTCGATCGCCGTGATTGTCGTTACCGAGGCCCATGCCATCGACTCGGCCCTTACCGTGATGCGCGCCGGCGCGGACGATTACCTGCAAAAACCGATAGAACTCGCTCGGCTGTCACTGGTGATCGATAGATGCCTCCGGCGCGAAGCGCTGCACCGAGAGCTCGGCTACTATCGCAATCGCGATCTGAAGAGCTCGGACATCAACGCAATCATCGGTAACTCCTCCTCCACTCGGCGATTGCGCAGCATGATCTCGCGCCTCGGCAGTCTCGAGAAGCAAAACGGCGCCGGACCCACAACCCTGCTCACCGGTGAGACCGGCACGGGCAAAGCGTTGACGGCGCGCGCCATCCATAACGCGTCGGCACGTCGGAGCGCCCCCTTCATACAGGTCAGCTGCGCTACGCTCCCCGCAAACCTGCTCGAAGCAGAACTCATGGGCTACGAAAGCGGTTCCTTCACCGACGCGCGCGGCGCCAAGACCGGCCTGTTCGAAGCCGCAGAAGGCGGCACGATCTTCTTTGATGAGATCGGCCACATGAAGACGTTCCTGCAGTCGAGACTCCTCAGGATCGTCGACGAGAGGATCGTGCACCGTCTCGGTAGCAGCCGCGATCGCACGATGCGCGCAACGATCATCGCGGCGACGCGTATGGATCTCGAAAATATGGCACGCGACGGCACGTTCCTCGATGATCTCTATCGCCGCATCAACGTTTTCAACATAGCGCTGGCGCCGTTGCGCGAGCGCGCCGACGACGTAGTCGCCCTCGCAGAGCATTTCTTGCGCCGCCACGCGGCCAACTACGGTGTAGAACCACCGAAGCTAAGCGACGGAGCGCTCGCCGCTATGCGCAGCTACCGTTGGCCGGGCAACGTGCGCGAGCTCGGCCGCGTGATCGCACGCGCGCTCATGCTCGCCACGGGCCCCGTTATCACGGAGCACGATCTTTCGATCCACGATGATCGCGCACCGGTCGTCCCCGTGACCGGCGCGACGATAAACGCCAGCCTCGACGTCGACTTCACGCTCGGCCCCGTACGAATCGAAGACGTGGAAGTTCGCATGATCAAGAAGGCGATGGAGTTCACGGGCGGCAACCAAGCGCGATCCGCGCGGCTGTTGGGCTTATCGCGCGATGCTTTCCGATACCGTTTGGAGAAACATGGTCTGCGTTAGGGGGCGTCGAATCGCGGACCTTGTGATTTCAACGAGTTCGACGATTCTGCCTGCATGCATGCAGATACCCTGTGCTTTTCCACCGACTTAATTAGGGTTTACCCTTGCGTTGATTAGGGCATTCCACGATAACGGAAGTGCCCTTGTTACTGGCATGGCAAGAGCAATATCGTCTACCAACTTAGCCCTCCTAAGCCTGTAAACGATATGTGGTAGGGAGTTATCCGGGTGTTCCCCCTCCAACTACACTCGGATACTGCGACCGGTCGGTTCTCTTACGAGGGCGACCGGCCGCACCCCCCTTCACCCCTTCGATTCCCCTCTTCTAAACGCTACTCTCTAAGAAGCGGGAACCACCGTTGGCCTCCGGCACACGCCATCGCGCGCGAATGCCTCGTGCCGCTCCTCGCCGACTAAGACTTCATGGCAACCGACGACTCGAAAGCGGCTTCGGCCATCGTACTGTCCGGAGGCGGCGCGCGCGGCGCCTACGAAGCGGGTGTCCTCTCCTACCTGTTCGAGAAGATCTACCCGCAACTCGGACCGAGCTTCGAATTCGACATCGCCAGCGGCACGAGCGTCGGTGCGATTCATGCCGCATATATGGCGGCCACGAGCGACGTCGGTCTGTCTGCGCGCGCACAGGGCATTCTTACTCCATGGCAACGCATGTCGTTCGACGATGTATTCCGCCTTACGTTGGCCGATCTCATTCGGCTGCCGCTGCGCGCCTTGGGACTTGGAAGAGCGACCCGTTCGACCGCAGGTGGCAAGGTACTCGGCGGTATCATTGACGTATCGCCGGTGAAGAATTTGGTCGCCGACGTGGTTCCGTGGGACCGGCTCGCGGAAAACCTCGCGCGCGGAAAACCGGGCGCTCTGTGCGTCGCGTGTACCGAGGTAAATACCGGACGCGTGGTTGTCTTCATGGACGGCCCACTGAGCGATACCGTTGCCTGGGACGCAGATCCAAATACGCACGCGATCAAAACGCCGATCTTGTCGCAGCATGTACGCGCGTCGGCCGCGATCCCCTTCTTGTTCCCAGCCGTCGGCATCGACGGCCTGCACTACTTGGATGGCGGATTGCGTGCGAACACGCCGCTCTCACCTGCCGTCCGTCTTCGCTCGCAAAAGGTCCTCGCGGTCGCATTGCGGCATCGGCCCGGCTTACGTTCAGCATCCGGGCCCATCGATCCGGACGCCATCACGCAGCCAACTTTCGTGCTGGGCAAATTGCTAGACATCCTGCTGATGGATCAGCTCGAGGCGCAGCTGCGCCAACTCGAAGTCCTCAACTCGATTCTCGAACAAACGGAGAACCTCTTCGGGACCGACGGACTCAACCGCGTCAACGAGGCCGTTCGAGAGAAGCGAGGTGTAGGCTATCGCCGGGTCGAAACGCTCGTTCTGCGCCCGAGTGAAAACATCGGTACAATCGCCGCCGACTGCTATCGAAAGCGTCGCGACTCGCGCAGCAGCAGGAACCTGCTCGCGGATCTGCTTACCCGGAGCCTCGTGCGCGGCTCCCCAAAGCAAGAAGCGGATCTGCTGTCCTACCTCTATTTCGACGGAGAGTTCACGAATGCCCTCATCACGCTCGGGCGTGAGGATACGCGCGATCAGGAAGAAGCCATCGTGCGGCTACTCTGTGAGTAATTCCACAACCAGATCTTAGCCATTCGCGTGCGGCGGCCCTGTGCCGTGGTACGCTGAAACAGCTCCTGCCGTGGGCGGGTGCGGGAGAAGTCACATGCAGATTATCACCACGGGGCCGATAGCCTCACTCACGTTCGCGGTCGCTTTTGCAACCGTTCTCTCGGCTCCGCAACCGGCCCAAGCTGCCTCCGCCACCGAAATAGACACGCGTACCGACGCCGCACTCGACAGATTCCGAGCAGACGTCGGCGGCGCGAAAAGATTTCTGACAGACGCGGAAGGCGTGCTCGTCTTCCCCCAGGTTCTGAAGGCAGGTTTCGGCTTCGGCGGCGAGTACGGCGAAGGCGCGCTACGGGTGAAGGGCAAGACGGTCGACTATTATAGCACCATTGCCGGTTCGTTCGGTTTTCAGATTGGAGCCCAGTCGAAGACCATCATACTCTGCTTCATGACCAAGGCGGCGCTCGATCAGTTTCGCAACAGCGAGGGCTGGGAGGTCGGTGTGGACGGCTCGGTCGCGTTGGTTACGCTCGGGGTCGGCGACAGCGTCGACACCACCAACATCAAAGATCCGATCGTCGGCTTCGCCTTCAACAACAAAGGCCTTATGTACAACCTGACTCTCGAAGGCTCCAAGATGACGCGTATCAAGAAGTAGCGCTCACTACTTCTTCTTCTGTTTCTGCTGCGCTTGCTGTTCCTGCTGCTTCTGCAGCCGCGCCCACGTATCTTTCAAAGTCACCGTGCGATTGAAAACCGGCTGCCCGTCGGTGCTGTCGGCATCCACGCAAAAGTAGCCGAGCCGCTCGAACTGATAGCGCTCGCCGGGCGCAGCCCCAGCGAGTCCGGGTTCAACCTTGCAAGCGGCCACGACTTCGAGCGACGCGGGGTTGAGGTTGACCGTGAAGTCCTCGCCCTCTGCCGTGTCGGTCGGATCCTCTTTGGTAAACAGCGTGTCATAGAGTCGCACTTCCGCGTCCAGCGCATGCTCAGCCGACACCCAATGAAGCGTGGCTTTCACCTTGCGCCCATCGGGCGAATCGCCGCCTCGCGTGGCCGGGTCGTAACTGCAATGAAGCTCGACGATCTCACCGGCATCGTCCTTTACGACATCTGTGCAGGTAATGAAGTACGCGTAGCGCAGTCGCACTTCGCGCCCCGGCGCAAGCCGGAAGAATTTGCGCGGCGGATCTTCCATGAAGTCATCGCGCTCAATGTAGAGCACTTTCGCGAACGGGATCTTTCGTGTTCCCGCAGTCTCGTCTTCGGGGTTGTTGACGGCGTCGATATCGTCGACCCCTTTGTCGGGGAAATTGTCGATGACCACCTTGAGCGGGCGCATGACCGCCATGACACGTAGCGAGTGCTTGTTGAGGTCGGAACGTAGACTGGATTCGAGTTGTGCAAGCTGGACGAGGTTTCTGCTTCTCGCCACACCGATATCGCGACAGAAATTACGCACTGCCACCGGCGTATATCCGCGCCGGCGCATGCCCGCGATGGTCGGCATGCGCGGATCGTCCCAACCTTCGACGTGCCCCTCTTCCACCAGCCGACGCAAGATACGTTTGCTCATGACCGTGTAGGTGAGGTTCAGGCGCGCGAACTCGATCTGCTGCGGCGTAGACGGCGCGTCCACCTGCTCCAATATCCAGTCGTAGAACTTACGGTTGTCTGCGAACTCGAGCGTACACAAAGAATGGGTGATGTTCTCGAGCGCGTCGGAGAGCGGATGCGCAAAGTCGTACATGGGGTAGACGCACCATGCATCGCCGGTGCGGTGATGATGCACGTTCTGGATGCGATAGATCACCGGATCGCGCATCACGATGACCGGCGACGTCATGTCGATCTTCGCGCGCAACGTCTTCGCGCCCTCGGGGATTTCCCCAGCACGCATCCGCGCGAATAGATCGAGGTTCTCTTCGACCGAACGGTCTCGATGCGGGCTGTTGGTTCCGGGCGACGTCAGCGTACCGCGATACTCGCGCATCTGTTCGGTATTGAGATCACACACAAACGCAGCACCCTTCTGGATGAGTTCGACCGCGAACTCGTAGAGCCGCTCGTAGTAGTCGGACGCGTAGTAGAGATGCTCGCCCCAATCGAAGCCCAACCAACGAACGTCGTCCTGAATCGAATCGACGTACTCGACATCCTCGGCAGAGGGATTGGTATCGTCGAAGCGCAGATGACAGCGCGCGCCCTCATTCTCGTTGGCGAGCCCGAAGTTCAGACAGATCGACTTCGCATGGCCGATATGGAGATAGCCATTCGGCTCGGGCGGGAACCGGGTCACAATGCGCTCGTACTTCCCTGCCGCGAGCTCCTCGGCAAGGCGCGTTCGGATGAAATCCTTCTTCGTCGTTTCAGGTTCGGTTGCCACTAGTTCTCCACAGACGTGTCGGCCTCGAGGTTGCGAATCGGGCCGGAGGTTACGAATCGCAATAGTGTAGCAGAACTCGCACGAGCCCGAACCGGCGCGCCCTCCCACCTGACAAGCACGGTGCGCGCTGTTAACCTGCGCCGCAACTCAGGGCGGCGGGCCGATATCGGCCCCCTGCGAGGGGAGACTCAGCATGCAGCTAGAGAACAAGGTCGCAATCATCACCGGCGGAGGCAGCGGCATAGGCACCGCCTACTGCGAACGCTTCCTGGCCGAAGGCGCCAAGGTCATGATCGCCGACATCGGCCAGGAGCAAGGCCGGGCAACGGCAGAGAAACTGGCCGGAAGCGGCGAGATCGCATTCCACCACACCGATATCTCCAACGAAGATTCAGTGCGTGCCTGTATCGCCGCGACCGTCGAGCGGTTCGGCACCATCGACATCTTGCTCAACAACGCGGCCATCTACGGCGACTACAATCCGCTGGACAACAGCCTCGCATACGTGAAACAGGTGTTCGACGTCAACGTCCACGGTCAGTGGCTGATGGCCAAGCACGTGGCACCGATCATGGTTGAGAAACGCCGCGGTCGAATCATCAACATCGCGTCAATCGCGAGCTTCATCCACCAGCTCGGCGCCTTCGCTACCGACCCGAACAACTTCGAGCTCGGCGGCTACGCCTACCAACATTCCAAATTCTCTGTCATCGGGTTGACCCGACACATGGCCGGCCAACTCGGCCAGTTCGGGGTGACCGCGAACTGCATCGCTCCGGGCCTCGTAATGACCGAGGCCACGGAGGTGCAGGTACCGGCGGATTTTCAGCCGATGTTCGCCGAAATGTCAGCTACTAAGTCGAACACGCAGCCCGAGGATATGGTCGGACCGGCTGTGTTCTTTGCCGGCGACGACTCGCATATGGTCAACGGTCAATTGCTGTGCGTCGACGGCGGCAGCATTATGCCGGTTTGAAGCGACACCACGCGGTGTACGCTCTGCAGATCAGCCGCCATATTCTCGACCGAAGCTATCACGACCGGGCTCGAGCGGCGTCGGCACCGCGGTTGCGAAGCAGAACACACGATCGAGCGAATCGCCTAGCGCACGGCTAATAAGCAGCGCGTCGCGAATACTCGGGCGAATGCGCCCGTTCTTGATGCGGTTGAGCCGCGACCGCGTGATACCCGCCCGGACCGCGAGCTCGCCGTCGGACAGACCGAGTTCATAAGCCAATCGAGAAATTACGTTAGTGGGAATTTGCCTGGATTCCATCATAGTCACTCGTTCGGGTGCCGATGCAGCGATCGGTATCCCGCCTCCTGGTTTCATCGCACAGCGCGAAGCGGCTCCACGATTTTGTTCTTCCGGCACTTCATGGGTCTACGCCACCCAGCCGCAGCTACTGGGTGAGACCGCACTCACACGGGCGTAGTCGTTATCGCTGGGTTCATCGAGCACGAACACGCTTTCGACGGGCAGACCGAGCGCGGACGATACCGCGACCGCTTCCGCCAAACAGACGTTGCCACGACCGCGCGAGATGCGACGCAACATTGAGTATGAAACGTCAGCCGTGCGCGAGATCTGGAGCAAGGAGACACCTGATTCGCGCGCGGCTTGCCGAACGCGGTTAACAACCTTCACTGAATTACTTCTTTGAGCCATAGTTCCTGCCTTCTTTCGTTCGTTGTTTCGCTGAAGTGTCGCATTCGTTTTGGAGCGCGCACTCCCTCGTATTGGAGGCGATGTTACTCCGGCAATTCCTCTCTACTCAATACAGGAACGTGCTTGGAACGCCGCGATACGAAGAAAGATGGCTAGCATTATCTATAGTTGCGCACCTTGTAGACGCTACGCCGCCACGAACGGGGGGTTAAGTATTAATGCGCATTAATTCGCGCCAACAGTTGCAGTGACACACACCCGATCGTGTGCACAGTGCACCGCATCATGGTTCGGCGAACCATAGGTCGAAAGACCTACACGACGGGCGCAGTAGACTCCGCAGCCGGGCACTTGCGCCACCGCGGTCGCCACAGGAGAGAAACCATCCTGCATCGAGTGCCAGCGAGACACACCGGCGCGGTGCTCGAGCGAAACGACCACAACAGTGCACGCTGTAAACCTTCCCTCCCTGAGCGAGGCACAAACGGCGGTATCTGCGCGTTCGGCCCCTGCGCAACCGTGTGCGCAAAATAGTATGCCAGGATTGACGCCAGGGCCTCTGTCACCAATCCTGGCACTGCCCGATTCGTTGGGTCGAGTGGTTGAAGATGAAACGGGCACTACCCCACATGGCGCTGAGGATCAGCGTTCCCCATGCCACTCCCAAGATCTTGACCGCCTTCGAAGCCGACTATTTCCTTCTCGAAGCGGTCTACAAGGGCGGTGGCAGCATCATGGGTTTCGGGCAATTCGCTGCCGCCGCCCTGCCATTTGGCGCCGGTGTCGACGGCGCTCGTACCGGCCAAGCTCGCAAGCAAACCCGCACACATTGATGGGCACCACTGCCGAGTCGGTCTCCGACGACCGCAACGCCATCGGTTTCGAATGAGGCCGATCAAGCGCTGTATAGTGTTAGAGTACGGTGCTCGGGCGACCTTCGGGCGCGAGCGGCGGCAAGCGTCGCCGCGCTATACCGATAGCCTCGGCGCGCGGTACGCCAAGCGTGACCAGTAGCAATTCGGCGACTTTTTCTGCCGTGTCCCCCCTCAAGTCACTGGTTGCGGGATCGGAGAGAACCCCGAGAATCGCTCCACTGATAAACGCGGCAAGCACCGGGGCGTCGTTCCATTCGAAGCGACCTTCATCGCGCCCTCGTTGAAAGTCACGTGTCGCGCTGATGGCGACGCACTCGCGCAGATTCTCGTGCGGCATGCTGGAGCCGAGAACGAACCAGTTCCAAAGCCGATCCTCACGAATGGCCCGAACAACGTAGCGCACGCTCACGGCAACCACTTCGGCCGGGTCTGCGATCGACTCGGTCAGCGCATCCAGCCGCGTCGTCAGCCGCTCGGCGTGTTCGCGAGCAATCGCTACCATGACCTCGTGTTTGGTCTGGAAATGGAGGTAGAAGGTACCGTGACCTACATCGGCAGCTGCCGTTATCTGGGCGATCGTGACGTCATCGACTGAGCCGGCCCGCATCAGAGCTTCTGCCGCCGAGAGGATTTTGGCGCGCACGGCGCGCCGGCGCCGCTCAACACGGGGACTGCGCGCTGAGGACTCCTCCTCGAGTGCTTTCTCGCCCGTCATGGAGAGGATACTAGCAGATTATTGACTCAAGTCAAAAATGACTATAGTCACACAAGTTGTGAGCGAGACAGTGAACGACGTTATCATCGTCGGATTCGGCCCGACCGGGGCCATCCTCGCGAACCTACTCGGTCGCCAGGGGCGGCGTGTGCTCGTCATCGAGCAGGGTGCCGGGGTCTACCCGCTCCCGCGCGCCGTTCACTTCGACGCGGAGATCATGCGCGTCTTTCAACAGCTCCAGCTCGCCGAAGTCTTGCTGCCGCAGCTCGAACCGGTCCTCGGCGCCGAGTTCATGGACACAAATGGAGAACGCATCGTCGGTATAGCGACCGAGGAGCCTGTCGAAGGGCCAATGTCGTGGGTCAACAGCTTTCTGTTTCATCAGCCTTCTCTAGAAGTCATCGTTCGTGATACCGCCGCCGCCTTCGACGGCGTCGAGATTCTCATTGATCAAGAAGTGATCGCCCTCGATGACCGCGACGGCGCGGTCACGGTCACATACGAGGATCGCGCCGATCAAAAACGACAAACCGCCCGCGGCCGTTATCTGATCGCTTGTGACGGGGCTCGAAGTTTCGTTCGTACAACGCTCGACATGGGAGTAGAGAGCCTCGGCTTCGATCAAGAGTGGCTCGTCGCCGACATCGTGCTCAAGCGCGACATCGATCTTCCTAATACCGTACAGCAAATTTGCGATCCTTCGCGACCGATCACAGTCGTACCCGGTGTGGGCAGCCGTCGCCGCTGGGAACTTCAGCTGCAAGAAGGCGAGACCCGCGAAGAAATGGAACGTCCGGAGCGTGTTTGGGAACTACTGTCTCCTTGGATAACGCCCGACGACGCCGACATCGAACGGGCCGTCGTGTACGAGTTTCACGGGTTGGTGGCGGGAAACTGGCGCCGCGGGCGGGTCTTTCTGGCTGGCGACGCCGCGCACCAAATGCCACCGTTCATGGGCCAAGGCATGTGTTCCGGCATTCGCGACGCCGCCAACATCGCCTGGAAACTGAACCTGGTGCTTGACGGGATCGCCGAAGACCGACTGCTCGACCAATACGAAATGGAGCGCGAACCGCACGCACGATATTGTGTCGATCATTCCGTCGAAGTCGGTAGGTTGATCGACACACTCGCCGCGAAAGCGGCAGGACTCGAAGTCGAGGTTGACCACGCGCCCGCGTACGGTGGTTCGCGCGAGCCGCCCTATCTGCAACACGGCGTGCTTCGTAGCTCAGGAGATAACGACCCCTTCACCGGACGACTCTTCGTGCAACCGCGCGTCATTCCGGGCGATTTGGACCAAGTCCGGCTCGACGATCTGCTCGGTGACGGCTTCGCACTGGTGGCACGCACGTGCCCGCTCTCGGCCCTGTCCGCGGACAGCCTCGCCTTCCTCGACCGTATCGGTGCGCGATCTCAAGCCGTACCGAAAGATCGAGAAGTCGGCGGCCTGCTCGACACATACATCGATAACGGCGGCATCGTCGTCGTGCGTCCGGACCGCTACGTCTTCACGGTCGCATACGGAATCGAAGATCTGGAATTGGCACTTGCCACGCTCAAGGACATGCTCGCCCTGACGAGCAACGAACAAGCAAAGGAACAAACGATATGAAACTCGCAACCTTCACCCACAACGGCTCCACCCGTATCGGCATCGTTCAGGGCGACATCATCGTCGACCTGACGGCAGCGGCACCCGGCCTACCTACCGATATGTGCGCTTTCCTCGCGAGCGGCGACAATGCGCTTGACGTCGCCCGAACCGCCGCCGAGAGCGGCGACGGACAACTCGCGCTTGCAGAGGTGCAGATAGAAGCGCCCGTGCCGCGCCCTCCGAAGATTCTCGCGGCGGGATTGAACTACAAAGACCATATCGCAGAGACCGGAATGAACACGCCGGAGGTTCCGATCATCTTCAACAAGCAGTCGACCTCCGTGACCGGCCCCGGCAAGCCGATCCACCGCCCTCTTGAATCCGAGATGCTCGACTACGAGGGCGAGCTCGGTCTCATCATCGGCAAGCGTTGTAGACGCGTGCCTAAAGATCGCGCCTCCGAGGTAATCGCCGGCTACACGATCGTCAACGATGTGAGCGTGCGCGATTGGCAGCTGCGCGTACCGACGATGATGATGGGTAAGTCCTGGGACACCCACTGCCCGATGGGGCCGTACCTGGTCACGGCCGACGAAGTCGGCGACCCCCACATACTCGCGCTAAAAACCGAAGTAAACGGCGAGCTTCGACAGAGTACGAACACAAGCGAGCTACTGTTCGACTGCTTCGACCTGATCGAGCACCTCTCGACCGCGTTCACGCTGGAGCCCGGCGACCTGATCTCGACGGGAACCTGCGGCGGCGTCGCAATCGCGATGAAAGAGCCGAAATGGATGAAAGCGGGCGATACCGTATGCGTATCCATCGACAAGCTCGGATCGTTGGAGAATCCAGTCACAGACGATCCGACCAAGACGTCGATCTAGCGAACCGTTGGAGTTGATCGAAATGAGCGAGCCAATCACCAAAATAAAAGACGTAATGTTTCCACGTTTCACCGCGCCTGATCTCGACGTTGCAGAAACCTTCCTCACTGAATTCGGCATGCAGCGATCCGCCCGAACCGACACTGCGCTGTACATGCGCGGCGTAGGCAGCGACCACCACCTGCACGTCACCGAGCTGGGAGAGCCCAGCTTCATAGGCGTAGCGTTCGAAGCACGCTGCGCCGAAGACCTCGAAAAGCTCGCGGCGGCCGAAGGCCTGAGCGTCGAACCCACCGGAGAACCCGGCGGCGGAAGCAAAGTCACGCTGAGCGATCCCGACGGGTTCCGCATCGAATTGGTGCACGGAATCGAGGAACTGCCGACGATCGAGATCGATCCACCCGTTGGCATCAACGACAGCCATTCCAAGGCACGCCTCGGCATCGAGAAACGCGTCCGTGCCGACCGCTCACACGTAAAACGACTTGGCCACGTGGTCTTGAACGTCAAAGACTTCCACACCAGCGACGCGTGGTACAAAGAGCGCTTCGGGCTGCTCAGTTCCGACGAGCTCTATCTGGGCGACGAAAGCCTGGTGGTAGCGGCGTTCATGCGCTGCGACATGGGGCCCGAGACGTACGTCGATCATCATACTTTCCTGTGCGTAGGCAGCGGCACGCCCGAGTTCAATCACGCGGCTTGGGAGGTTTGCGATCTCGACGATCTGATGCGCGGCCACGATCGGTTGGTCGAAAACGACTACCAACACGCGTGGGGCATCGGCCGCCACATCCTCGGCAGCCAGATTTTCGACTACTGGCGCGATCCTTGGGGTCGCACACACGAACACTGGATAGACGGCGACTTGTTCACATCGGAGAAAGAAACCGTGAAACATCCCGCTGAATCGGCGCTCAACTGCCAGTGGGGGCAACCGGCGCCTGCCGATTTCGCGTAACCCGACCGTCCCCCATCCGCGCGCTCGACGACTTTGCCTGCTACACTGACGCAGGCGTCTCGAGACGCTTGCGACGACCGTGGCCGAAGCTCTCAACTACTGGGTTTTACAAACGTTGGCGATGGGCGTCACCGCGCTGCTCATTCCCCGCCTACGCATCACGGGGATCTTCGGCGCCTTCAAGATCGTCGCCGCACTGGCGTTTTTGAACGCCACGCTTTGGGATGCGGCATTGTTCTTCAGCCTTCCCGAGGGAATCACGACCCAAGCCGCGCTTCTTCTGGGCGTCAACGGCGTAATTTTTTGGGTGCTCGTCAAAACGCTCAATGGTATCGAGGTCGATGGCTTTCTACCCGCCATCATCGCCCCGGTCGTATTCACCGGTCTGAGCCTTCTGATCGACCAGTACGGACATCTTGTCGATTGGGGAATGATCTACGATGAAACAGTGTCCTTGGTCAAAGAACTGCGCGTCGAACTCGGCGGCGAAGTATCCGATCTCTCCCTCCCCGAGAGTGTGAAGCCCAAAATCCTCGACTAGGGAGTAGCCGGCGCTTTCACAAAGTCGGCGACCGTTTTCGATAGAATCTGTTCGGCCGCATGTTTGGCCATCGTTACTACATGCCCGCGATCGTCGGCCTTCGCGTAATACGACCGATCATCGGCCTGTGCCCCGACAACGTAGCGCACCGAGGAACTGCTTTCGTCTTCCGTCGTCCAGCCGATGATGACTTCGGCCCCGTCGGCGAGCCCATATTCGGGATCGATTTCGGCGCCGACCGGCGCGTGTAGACTCACGCGCGTCGCCAAATTGATCAGACCTCCGACCGCAGCCGAGTCCTGCTCGGCCCCCGGCGGCAGCTCGGCCAAACTCCAGCCGGCGTCGGTCTTGGAGAAATGCAACGAACCGTGCTCGTTACGAATGCTGATCGAACGCGCTTGCTGTCGATCGACCTCGACATAGGCGATCTCAACGTAGTTGCGGGCATCGGCACGCACGTTCCACACACCAACGTCTTTGGTCACCGATACCTCGTCGCCATCGTCTAGGCGCATGTGAGAACTGTGGCGCACACCCCGGCCGAGTATGAGTTCGTGCTCCTCCTCGCCCGCCTGCACCGTCACCCGCCGGCCGTAGCTGCGCACGCCGACACCCAGCGCTTCATGATTCGCGCGGCGACTCGCGATCGCGCGCCCGGCCTTCATATCGGCCAACGCCTCCAACAACACGTCGACTTTGTCGGTTGCGGCCGGATAGTCGCCCGCAGAGGCAATGATCCAGGTGTCGTCACGACGCACCATCGAGACGCTATCGGACGGTGAGCCGTCGGCCTTCGATTCTCCGACAATGCGGATGGCGGTGATATCTTCAGCCGCGAACTCGAACACCGGCGTAAGGCCCGCAGCCGCACCGGCCTCGCGCCCACTTCCGGACCAAGTCGCGACCGCCAGCGCCAGCTGCCCCGCCAACAGCCCAAGAAGAATGCCGTGGTTCCGGTTCATGATGCGCCCCCTACGGTATTAATCGGTCTTGCGCGCCGCCTGGTGGCTCGAGCCGTGAGCGCAATCACGGCGAGCGCGACGATCACAAGCGCGTAGTTGAGCAGTTCCCAACTGGACTTCTGCCCATCGGTCAACGTCACCAGAGTGCGCGCAAACGCGCCGCCACCACGAATCTCCAGCAAATCGGTGTCTTCGAGCGACCAATCGATGAGATTGCGCATAAGCTGGAAGTTGCCGCGGTACACCGCACCACCGGCACCGAATTGATCACCAAGGCGCTTTACGAAATCAGAGACAAAGGCCGACGACGCAACGACCACGAGTCGTGCCTCGGGCGTCGACTCCTTCAGAGTGCGACCGGTCCGGTCGATCTCACCTTGTTCACCCGGATCATCGCCCTTGAACAAGGGCGACGGCCGATCGGCGAAGTAGCTGCCGAAGCGACCGACTAGAGTCGCCGCCACCGGCCGTGCCTCGACCACACCTTCGGGCGCGAACGCAGTATCTGCACTTTCGATCGTGTTCGGAAGAATCTGTGTCGAATCCCTCTCCCAAGTGTCATCCGACGTCGTCAGCAGGATCTCGACCTCAACGTTGTCTGTCACCTCGCCGAGATCGAGAGACGAGCCCCAGTTCAGCACCACGTTTTGGACACCGCCGAGCACGACGTGGTCGGGATGAAAACCGTCACGGCGGATGTCGACAAAGAACGGGTAGTTCATGAAGTGCATACGCTGAAGCGTGAGCCCGCCCACGCGCTCCTGCACGGGCAACGGAAAGCGCGCGTTGCGCCGATCCAACACGAAACTCTCGCCAACCGACGCGCCGTAGTGGTCGAGTAGCTGAAGCAGACCCGTATCGGCGCGCGTCGCCGTGATCGCCCCCTGCTTCGGCTGCACATCGAAGGCACCCGCCAGCGCGATCACTGCGCCGCCGCGCATCAAGTACTGATCGATCGCAAACTTTTGCTTTTTTGTAAGCGCGCCCGAACGCGCGACAATCAGAACGTCGACGTTGCCTGCAACGACACCATCGTCGAGTTGGGTTCTCTCTACATGAAAGTCGGTGGAGAGAAGCTGCTGGAGTTGCCGGTAGTCGGGCTGCGGTGGTGCCGGTTGAAACTGCGGCGGGAGCTGTGGATTGGGCGGTGGCGCTTTCGGATTCTCGGTCATGATCGCAATCGTCTTCAAGAACCCCGGCGTGGCCCGCTTGATCGACGCTTCGATCGTTCTCTCGATCGTCGCCTTCGTAAGATCGCCCTGAGGGTGAATAGCCTCGAGGCGTTCGCCGACCTGGAACAACAGATACAGATAGTAGCGGTCGCCTCCGAACAGTGACGTCGCCATGGGCTCGAACGCGTAGGTGCGCGCGAGTTCCATCTGCAACTCGGCATCGCCGGAGGGATCGATCTCTTCGCAGACGAACTTTCCACCGGCGCGCTCGACCAACTCGGCGCACACCTCGCGAATTCGTACGGGCACTTCGGCGAACTCCTCGGGGAGCGTATCGGGCGTAATGTAGGCCGTCAGCTTCGCCGTCCCGTCCATTCCGGCGAGCACGGCATCGAGGCTCTGGAAGCCCTCGGCCAACTTCTTGATACTGCGCGTGAGATCGTATTCAAGGTTGCGCAGCCGCACGTCGATATCGTGCTCATCGGCATTGATCTCGATGAGTTCGTCGAAGCCGAGCACTTCGTACTTGTCGCCGTAGCGCAGCAGAATATGGAAGTAAGCATTGACGACCGATTCTTCGTGGCGACCGAAGAACCGAAACGGCATCGTCTCGATGTTGTAGGTCTGCCTCAGTTCGGCCTCGAGCCGTTCATCCTCGCCGGGGTTGGTGAAATCGAGCTCGACATGTCCGCCGCCGCGAATTTCATACTCGGCCAGTAGGTCACGGATCTGCGGTACCAGAGGAGCAAGCAACGGATGCGTGCGTTCGGAGAAGTAGCCGGAGATGCGCAGCGGCTCGTCCAAACGCCGAAGTACCTGCTCGGTGGCGCGCGTGACGCTGTAATCACCGCCCGCTGTCAGATCCAACCGTGCACTCGTCACCGGTGCCAGCCATACATTGAGCGCCACCGCATTGAGCGCGAGCAGACCGATCGTCGCCCAACGCACCCGCGCGCGTGCGCGGCCCGATGCCGTATTGCTCTCGAGACGCTTCATGTCGAGAAAATGTACGTTCAGCGCAAGGAAGAAGGCCGCAAGCGCCCCGTAGTAGACAAGGTCGCGCAGATCGACCACACCGCGTTCAATACTGGTAAAGCGACTGCCCGAGCCAATGAGCCGCAGCAGCTCGCCTGAGCGGTCACCCGCGAAAGCGACGACGGTATCCGACCCCACCAGAAACAGCGCGCCGCACACGATGCCGGTCACCATCAGCGATACGATCTGATTGTCCGTACGCGCACTCACGCAGAGCCCGATCGACAGGTAAGCAGCGGCCAGCAGAAGCGCGCCCAGATAACCGCCCATGACGGGCCCCCAGTCCACTTCGCCGAGATACGAAACCATCATCGCGAGCGGGAAGGTCAGCGCCAGGGCCAACACCACGAGTACGAGACCGGCGAGGAATTTTCCCAGCACCAGATCGACAGTACGCAGCGGCATCGTGAGCAGAATCTCAAGCGTGCCGATCTTTTCTTCTTCGCTCCAAGCACGCATCGTAATCGCGGCGACGAGAAAAATAAGAAGTACCGGCAACCACTCGAAGAGTGGCCGAACGTCAGCAATGCTGCGCGCAAAGAAGCGTGACGATGTAAAGAAGACAAACAGGGTCACGAGCAGGAAGACCCCGAGAAAGATCACGGCAACCGGAGACAGGAAGTAGGTGCGCAGTTCCTTGCGGGCGATTGTAAGAATCGTACTCATGCCGCCACCTCGCTGCCCTTGTCGGCGCCGTGCCGGTCTAGCAGCGTGCGAAAGACCTCTTCGAGACTGCGGCTCTCCGGCCCAATCGCGGCCACATCCCAACCGGCAGCGACCGCCGTTCTAACGATCTCCGGCGTGGGCGGTGTCGATGACGTGCAGGTGAGCGTCCACTGAGCGTATCCTTCGCGTGCCGGGTCGGCCCCGGTGGGCTCAACCTCGCGTACGCCGTCGATCGAGGCGAGCGTGGACTGGACGTCACGCGCGCCGTCGGCCAACGAGAGCCGTACCCGATCGCTGCTCAGCAGCAGATCGAGCTTCGAATCGGTGGCAACCACACCGTCGATCATAATGACAACGCGGTCACACACCGCTTCGATTTCCGAAAGAATGTGGGTCGAGAGCATGACCGTACTGTTGACCGCCAGTCGTTTGATCAGCCGGCGGATCTCAGTGATCTGCACCGGATCGAGGCCGCTGGTCGGCTCGTCGAGTATGAGCACTTCGGGATCGTGAAGAATCGCCTGCGCGAGCCCCACCCGCTGGCGATAGCCCTTCGAAAGCGTCGAGATCGGTCGAACCAGCCAGTCCTCCAGACCGGTGGAGGCGACGGCACGGCCGACGGCGGCGTTGCGTTCGCCAACCGAGATCGCGCGCAACTCAGCCATCATCAGCAAATACTCTTGAACGAGCATCTCCGGGTATACGGGCGCATTCTCCGGTAGGTAACCGATCTGGCGCTGTACGCCGATGCGATCGGCGATGACGTCCTTGCCACCCACCGAGACCGAGCCTTTGCTCGGCTCGAGATAGCCCGTGATCATCTTCATGACGGTACTTTTGCCGGCGCCGTTGTGGCCGAGCAGGCCGACGATTTCTCCCCGCCCTACAGCGAAAGAAACACCCCTAACCGCTCGAACGTCGCCATAGCGCTTTTCCAGGTCGCGTACTTCGATCATCAGTTCTTCTCTTTTGTGCTGGCGGCGGCGGCCTATCGGAGACCGGGCGTCGCGGATCGGATCATTCTTGTATGCGCAGCCTGGATGTCAAGGCCGCGCTAGAAAAAAGAGTCGGTCAGCCGAACGTCCGCGCGTACCCACGCCTCGGCAAAATGCCCTGCCACCGTCGCGGCCGCATCGTCGCGCCCCTGAGCACGCAGCGCAGCCTCGAGCCCGAACAACGACCACCCGTTTCAAGGATGGTATTGGAGATCGGCCTGGTAGACTTTTTCCGCGTCGGCGGCCCGCCTCATGGTCAGCAGCTGGGCGCCGAGAGGCTAAAGTGTAAAGACTTAGTCGATGACATCATGGGTCGTTCCTCCGATCGGAAGTTCCTTGTCCCCACGCTCACCAATATGTCCGGCCGCGCAAGTGTACGAAACCGTCGTCAGCATCGAGTCGTACCCGGAATTCGCTTAACTTTTCGGCCCCAAGCCCTGTATTTGTCGGAGCTTTCGATCTACAGTGCCCGCGGTTCGGCTGGCGGGGGGGACCCAATTCAGAAAACCGCCAAACGCCTGGAGGGGCAAATGGCTCGTTATACCTACGAACGCCTATCAGCGCAGGATGCTTCGTTCCTGTTCATGGAACGCCAACGCGTGCACATGCATGTCGCCGCCACCGCGATCTACGATGCGCGTGCGCTTCAGACCGAGGAAGGCGGCATCGACATCCTCAAGTTCCGCAAAGGCATCGAAGCCGCTCTCCATCTCATTCCGCGCTATCGCCAGAAGCTGAAGTGGGCGCCGTACTACAACCATCCGATGTGGGTCGATGATCGCCATTTCGATCTGAACTATCACGTTCGCCACACTGCCCTGCCCCGGCCCGGCAGCGAAGACCAACTCAAACAACTCGCCGCACGCATCATGAGCCTGCAACTCGACCGCACGAAGCCGCTATGGGAGTTCTGGGTCGTCGAAGGACTGAGCGAGAACCGTTTCGCGATCATCAGCAAAGTACACCACTGCATGATCGACGGAATGTCGGGCGTTGACCTGGCGACCATCCTAATGTCGCTCAGCCCGGAGTACGAAACGCCCGACGTGTATCAGTACATGCCGCGCCCGGCTCCTTCCTCGCTCGAACTCTTCCAGAACGAGACCAAGCGCGCGATCAGTATGCCGGGGACGATCCTGGCCAGCATGCGCGAGTTTCGAAAACAGAGCGACAGCGTACGCACGGAGGTTACCAAGCGTGCAAACGCAATCGGCGACTTGCTCGGCTACGCGATAACCTCGCCGTCCGAGACTCCGCTAAACGGGCACATCAGCTCGCACCGACAATTCGATTTCATGTCGATGCCAATCGACGAGGTGAAAGCGACGCGACGCGCGTTCGGCTGCACCGTAAATGATCTCGTGCTCGCCACGGTGGCGGGGGCTGTTCGCAGCTACCTGATTCGTCGCCGCGTGGATCCAAAACGGCTCAACTTCCGCGTCTCGGCGCCGGTGAGCGTCCGTTCCAAAGACGCCGATCCGAGCGAACTGGGGAACAATGTATCGAGCTGGATCGTAAGGCTCCCGCTCGGTGAACGTGACCCCGTCAAGCGGCTCGAGTCGATCCACAGAATCACGAGCGAGTTGAAACGCTCCGAGCAAGCACTGGCCGTTAAGATGCTCATGGCGGCTGCCGAGTGGGCTCCGTCGGCACTACTCTCGCTCGGATCGCAGGCCACCTCGGGCCCGGTCAACATGATCGTCACGAACGTGCCCGGGCCGCAGGTGCCGCTCTATATGATGGGCTCGAAGCTTCTCGGCATGTTTCCACAGGTCCCACTGCTCGAAAACACGGGGCTCGGAATCGCAATCTTCAGCTACGACGGGATGCTGTACTGGGGCTTCAACTGTGATCCGTCGCTGATCCCAGACATCGGCACCTTCGTATCCATGGTCAGCTCAGCCTTCGAGGAACTCAAGCACGCTGCCAGCCTACGTCCGGCAGTCAGAGCACCGACGATAAGCAGCGAGCAAGCGAAGAAGAAAACCGTGCCCGACGAGCAGCCAAAGACCGAAGACGCGCCGGAGCCGGTGGCGGTGGCGGTGGCGGTGCCCGAGACCAAAGCCACTCTCAAGAGCGCGTAGTACTCTGGAGTATCAGCGCGCCCGGTCCAAGGCCTTGGCCGGCGGAGACCAGTGGGCCTCGCGGGCACAGCAGACACCATGAGATGGATGCGTAGACCAGCGATCGACTACGCACGCCGCACGGTTGCCGTGATGTTCGTGCTCGTGTTGCTGATGCTCACTGCGGGATGTTTCCGGCCCGCAGGGTCCGCCAAAGCCCCCGACGTCGTCCTCATCGTCATCGACACGTTGCGCCCCGACCATCTCAGTACCTACGGTTACCAGCGTGAGACTGATCGCGCGCTCAAGATGCTCGCCGATGCGTCGCTCGTTTTTGAGAACGCGTTCGCCGCTGCGCCGAAGACGATTCCATCGATTCCTCAAACTCTGAGCTCTTCGCTGTTTCCGGATGCCCAGCGCGCGACTACGCTCATGGAGGTCGCTCGAGCGGCCGGTTACAAGGAGTCGCTGGCGGTCGTCAACAATCCGTACGTCAAGAAGTGGGTCGAGCGCATCGAACCTACTTTCGCGCAGGTTTCGGCCGGCGCGTTTTCAGCGACAGAGATCGTCGACCGCGCCCTCGAATGGTTCGCCCGACCCTCGAATGGACCTCGGCTGGCCTACCTTCATTTTCTCGACGCGCACACGCCGTACAATGTTCCGATGCCGTTTCAGTCGATGTTCGTCGACATCGACTACCGAGGACCGATCGGTCTCGAGTTCGACGATGTCGCAGCCGCTACGTCGGGAAGGTACAGCGATGCCGATCAACAGCGCATCGTCGATCTTTACGACGGCACCATTGCCTATGTGGATGACGAAATAGGTCGCTTCATCAGAGGGCTCGTCGAACTCGAGTTGGCCGACGATGCACTCATCGTCGTAACATCGGATCACGGCGAAGAATTTTGGGATCACGGAAGCTTCTTCCACGGCCAGTCTCTCTACGATGAACTGCTTCGCGTGCCACTTCTCGTGAAGTACCCGCGCGGCGCGCACGCAGGCAAGCGCGTCTCAGCGCCGGCCTCGACGCTCGACATCCTGCCGACGATCGCAGAGGTCATCAGCGCCAGGCGCGATCAGCCCTCCCTTGACGACGCCTGGCAAGGAATACCCTTGGCCGAGGTCGCAAAGGCCGATATCACAGGCAGCGGCCGCGCCCTGTTCGCGACCGTAGGCCGCGCAGATCACCGGCGACCGCCGCGCCATTCGATCCGCACCGAGACACACAAGCTGATCGTCAACCTCGTCGACGGAACGCGCGAGCTATACGAACTTAAGACCGACCCGCTCGAGCGGCGCAGCGTCATCGCGATCGGAGAGCGGCCGCCCGCCCAGTTACTCGAAGCCTACGCCGCGGCGACCGCGGCGCTCGCGGAAGCGGGATATCAATTGGAGATTCGCAACGGAACCGACTCGAAGATCAGTTACGATCTCAACCTGTCCTCAGAGCCGTCGGCCCCCTTTGTGAACTTTCATCGAATCGAACTGGAAAAAACCGACATCGCCGCGCTCGCCGACAATTCCGGCGGACTGCGCTGGAGGGGTCGTCTGGCGGCCGGCAAATCCGACCGCGTGCGCTTCGACCTGCTCGCGCACGCCGGATATCTGAACGCGACGCTGACCGTCGACGGTCATCTCGCAGAGGCAGGCGCGTTCCGAATTGGCGCCCAGGGAGTCCCTGCCGACGCCAACCCAGCCAGCATCCCGCTGAGAATCATCGACGGACCGCCATCGATGGCCTCATCCGCACGTACGGCCATCCGTGCGTTGATGCCTACCGCCGAGGGCAGCGAACGCATTACACTCTCTTTGTGGCGCGTCGGCGACACGAGCGCGGTATTGCCGCCGACATTGACCGATGAAGAAATGGAGCGTATCCGCGCGCTTGGATATATGGAGTAGGAACGAATGCAGCGCTTTGTGATAGCCGCCCTAGTTGCGGGCGCCGTATTGCTCGCCGTGCTCGCTCCTTGGCCGACGACGCGAACGGTCTACATCGGCGGCCCCGTTCTCACCATGGACGCTGAAGACCGCATCGTCGAAGGCCTTGCCGTCGAAGGCGATCGCATAGCTGCTGTCGGAAATGCCGAGCAACTGCGCGCCTGGGCGGACGAACACGGTGCCGAGGTCGTCGATCTCCGTGGGCAGGCGCTACTTCCGGGCTTCATCGACGCACACGGGCACTTCCCGGGCGAGGGTCTGTACGCCGTCTACGCCGACCTCAATAGCCCCCCACTGGGAGATGTCGAAACCATCGACGACCTCGTCGATATACTCACCGCGCGCGCGCGCGAAACGCCGGCGGGCGATTGGGTCGTCGGATTTTCCTACGACGATTCGTTGCTGGCGGAGAAGCGCCATCCAACACGCGTCGATCTCGATCGTGTGTCGACCGAGCACCCGGTGCTGATCTGGCACATCTCGTTGCACTTCGCGTCGGCGAACAGCGCTGCGTTGACTGCGCTCGGAATCGACGCGGCGACGAAAGACCCAGACGGCGGAATCATCCGACGTGATCCGGAGACCGGCGAGCCCGATGGTTTGCTGGAAGAGAACGCAACACTCTTTGTTCGCGAACTGGGGCCGCAGCCGGGTATTCTTAACGCCGCCGAGATCGCGCGCGAGTGCAACCAACGATACCTAAGAAACGGCGTGACGACCGCGCAGTCGGGCTATGCCGATCAGCAACTGACCGGTGGACTGCCAATCATGTCGCGCCTCGGTCTCATGGACGTACGGCTGATCATCTGGCCGGGCGAAACGGCCCAGGACGACATCCTGTCCGGCAAGGCGAAACTACGCAGTTACGATCCGGCGTGGGTTCGCCACGGCGCGGTGAAGCTGGTGACCGACGGCTCGATACAAGGCTACAGTGGCTATCTGACTGAGCCGTATCATGTCGCTCCCAGAAGCGATTCCTCGAATCATGTTGACGGCAGCCATCGCGGCTACCCGCGTATGGAGCGAGAGGAACTCATAGAACGCGTGAGCCGCTATCACCGCGCGGGGCTTCAGATCGCCGCACACGGAAATGGGGATGCTGCGATCGACAACATCCTCGACGCTTTCGAGATGGCTCAGCGCGAAACCCCGCGCAAGGATGCCCGCCACATCATTATCCACGCGCAGATGGCTCGAGAAGACCAACTCGATCGGATGGCCGCGCTGGATATCATCCCGAGCTTCTTCGTACTGCATACGTACTACTGGGGTGATCGGCATCGGGATATCTTTCTCGGCCCCGAGCGTGCGGCCCGTATCAGCCCACTACGTTCGGCGGCCAGACGCGGCATTCGATACACGATCCACGCCGATAGCCCGGTCGTACCGATGGAACCCATGCGCCTGGTGTGGTCAGCCGTCAATCGCCGCACGCGCAGCAACCAGATTCTCGGAGAAGGACAGCGAATATCCACCATGGAAGCGCTTCGCGCGATCACAATCGACGCAGCCTACCAACATTTTGATGAGAAGAAGTTGGGATCCATTGAAGTCGGCAAACTCGCCGATTTGGTGATCCTGTCGCGTAACCCACTCGACGATCCCACAACGATCGACAAGATCGAAGTGATGCAGACGATCATCGGCGGCGAAACAAAATACCGCCGTTCACCGCAGCCGCAGGACTAACCCATGAAATTCGGCGTTCCCCTTGGAGTACTTCGCCCTAACTGTCACACCGACGTCACGATCGCGGCCGACGAACTAGGTTTCGAGTCGGTCTGGCTTCCCGAGCACCTGATCTTTCCCGTCGACATGAGCGGGTCGCCGCACCCGGGGTCCAGCACACCGCCGGTTCCGCCAGAAACACCGGTTTTCGATGCCTTCGCATACCTCTGCTACCTCGCCGGCCGTACTTCTAGAATCAGGTTGGGTACAAATGTTTATCTACCGGCACTGCGTCACCCCTTCGTGTTCGCCCGTGCTGTACAAACGCTCGACCTGGTATCGAACGGACGCGCGGAGATCGGCATCGGCACGGGTTGGCTAGCCACCGAATACGCCGCCGCGGGCATCGACTTCAAGACCCGCGGCCGCCGCACCGACGAGATACTCACCATCGCACGCCGCCTATGGACCGAAGAGGCGGTTGCCCACAAGGGAACTTTCTACGAATTCGAAGCGGTCAAATTCGAGCCGAAACCGATTCAATCACCCCACCCTCCACTACACATCGGCGGAGAATCCGACGCCGCGTTACGGCGCGCCGTTCGTTTCGGCGCTGGATGGGTCGGGCTCGCGCACACCATCGAAGACGTACGCGAACCGATCGCGCGACTCGAACAGTTTCGCTCCGATGCAGGCGTCACGGCGAAGACCGAGATCACGGTCATGGGGAAACTCGATGATCCCGCCGATATAGAGCGTTGGCAAGACGCGGGCGTCGATCGCCTGATCGTTGCGCCGTGGAAACGCTCGTCGGAAGCCGTGGGCGCACTGCGCGCGTTCGCAGACCGATTTCCGGTAGTGTGACGTTCGGCGTTGGCGCGCTGGGGAAGCTCTGCACAAGCGGCAGCGCCGTTTGGCTCTTGCGTAGAGTATGTAGCGTAGATCTTTGAGAGTCGGTGCCTCTCGCGCTCGCTGGCTCGCGCTCACCCCGCGCGACTCTTCTCCAAATGCGCCCAAGCCGCCGGCAGCGAGACGTCGCGATTCGGATGCTTCGGCGGAAAGTTGAGAATAGGCGGGGGCTGCCAGTTCATTGCTTTCATCGTCTCGCCGATGTGGGTCATGTTGAGCATGTCGTGGCTGTAGCAGAACAGTCCGTCGCCGACGTAGTAGAGGATGGACATACCGGCGACCATCCACGACGTACCGTCTTCTTTGTGCCCGAGCACCTGGTCCCACTGGCTGATCAGTCGATGCCCTGATGCCATGATCCAGTTCTCCGGCGTCGACCAGCCGTGGCCGGTCAGCCCCTCCATCGATTTGACGAAGAACTCACGAATCCCCTCACGCCCTTCAATGCGCCCCCACGCCGGATCGATATAAGCGGCATCCTCGGTAAAGAAATCGGCCAATACCGACCATGATTGTTCGCCGGCGTCGATTTCCTCACGTATCGCAACGAAACGCTCGTAGGTCTCAATGGCTTCTTTCTCGATGGCTTCTGACATGTTCCTCTCTCCTTCTCTCTGGTCACTTCGGCCACTGCCAGCAAGTGGTGATCGGATTCTTGCTCGCTGCATCACGTGAAGCCAGGCGGCCTGTCGCGGCGGGGTTCGCGGCGCTGGGGCGCGGCTTCAGCACAACGCCGAGGCGTGACCGCAGCGCAACGTAGCGCTAGTTGCTCGGTGGAAGCGGCGGACCGACGGCAGCGGCGAACAGTTCGGGTGCGCGGTCGAAGCCGAGTGTCAGCAGACGCGCGGCGTTGAGATCGCGTGTGTGGCTGGAACGGCTGCCCATGACGATGGCGATCACGCGCACGGAGTTGCGCCTGGCGGTCGCTGCGATCGAGAAGCCGGCACGGCGATAGTAGCCGGTTTTTAGGCCATCGCAGCCTTCGTAGGATTTCAGCAGCTCGTTGTGGCTGCGCAGATCGAATTTGCCGTCGCGGAACTCGCGGTGGAGCGTCGAACTGTAGTGCAAGGTAAGCGGGTCACGCACGACTGAGCGCGCGAGTTTTGCCACGTCACGTGCGGTGGTCACGTCGGCCGCTCCGCCGCGGCTGGGCGGTAGACCGTGCGGTGAAGTGAAATTCGTCTGGCGCATGCCGAGCGCCACGGCGCGCTCGTTCATCATGGCGACAAAGCCGGCCTTGGTGCCGCCGATATGCAGTGCGAGCGCCATCGCAGCGTCGTTCGCAGACTGGATCATGAGAGCGTAGAGCAGATCATCTACCGCGAAGACTTCGTTTTCGGCGAGATAGACCTGCGAGCCGCCCATACGGGCGGCCTCGGCCGTCGCCGTGACCTTGTCGTCGAGTGACAGTTCACCCGATTCGATCTTGTCGAGCACCACCCGCAAGGTCATCAGTTTCACGATGCTCGCAGGATAGACCGGCTTATCGGCGTTCTCGGCGTGCAACACCTGATTCGTGTCGGCCTCGATGACAATGGCGCTCGAATACGGATCACCGGACGCAGAAACGGAACTACCCGCCCACGAGGTGTTCGAAATTGTAAGTGTAATGCTGGCCAAAAACGCTCCCACGAGCGTCCTCACCACCAACGGTGCCGAACTCCGCACCAACCAAAGCCTCCTCATCCGCAACTGTCGGCGTTCAAAAAGAACGTCGACATGCTACCAGCGCGGATATCGGAGGGCTACTCAGCGGCAGTGATTTTATTTACTTTGATAGGTCATGTCGGTGGAATCCAGCTGACCGATCAGAGCCGGATTCAAATTCGCAAGCGCCGTGGCGTTGCCGCGAAGCGTCCAGTCAAAGAAGTTCTGCGCGAGATACATCGTCAGGTCTTGCGCGTAACGCCACGGGAGATGGCGCGGCTCGCAGCCCTCTTCGAAACCACCTACGAACCCAAGAAGCGCGGGCGGGACTTCGCAAAAACTCGAGTATGTGAAGTGACCGGCGTTGTTGTGGGTCACCAGACCCACGACAGAGGCCCCTGAAACCATGTTGTCGAAGGCGTACTGCTGGTGGGTATCGAAGGGCGTCGTTTCATCGAGGGTACCACCGACGATCATCGTCGGCACGGTGATCGCCGCGAAGAAGCTGGGATCAAAGAACGTCGCAGATGAAGCGGGCGCCTGCGGGAAAATCGAATCGATGCGCGTGTCGGTGAACGTTCCCAGCGCGAACGTGCCTCCGGCCAGTGCGAACGAGGTATAGCCGCCGAAGGAATGGCCGGACATACCGATGTTGGCCAAGTCGAAGGCGTTCTCGAAGAAGTTCCCCGAGTCGCTGTTCATAAAGGTTGCTTCGTCAATCAAGAAGCTCATGTCGAGCGGTCGGTTCGTCGCTGAGTCCGGGTCGTCTTCGGCTTCCGTGAGCGTATTACCATGGTGATCCGGGCTGATCACGATGAAGCCGTGGCTCGCGAGCACTGAGCCGAAAAAGAACGATTGGATGCGCGTGCCTTCGTTCCCGTGCGAGAACAGCACGATCGGGCGCGGTCCACCTGCGGCGAGCGGAACATCGCGGAACGCAGGGATGTCGAAGAGCGGAATGCCCAAGATCGAAGCCTCTTCTTCCGGCACGCCGACCGTGTCGGCCGCGTCGACCGGATAGTAGACTTCGGTCACAACCGGGCGCGGCCCGTCGCCTGCCACGTTCAATCTCGATGCGTCTTCAAGCTCTAGCGTCTTCAGACCGACCTTGAACACGCCGAGTTCACCTGTGGGTTCCGCGGTGCTGGGCGGATAGATACGCAACGCCCAGTGACGACCACGGATCACCGAGTAGTCAACGAAGTTTGCGATGCGCTCCTCGAGCGTTCCCCCTTCATAAAGATTGACGACATCGAAATCCGTCCCGCATTTCTTCAGAAGCGACGCCTCGGCTTTGGCCCGCGTCTTCGCGACCTTTGCGTCGCGCTTCGCCCGATCGCAGCCTTTGTCGAATTGCTCCTTAAGAGAGCATTTCTTACCGACCGCGATGGTGACGGTCTTCTGAACCTTCGTCATCCGCTTGTACATCTCGGATCGGCACTTCTGCTGGTCTTCGCTGAGACCACCTTGCGAGGTGTTGAAAACCGTCGCGTTCATCTCATACGCGAACAGATTGCAGCCGTCGGTAATCTGCGTATCGATATCTATACTGTCGCGGTAACCGAGCGCGCGCGCGTCGGTGAGCTGACATGTACTGAAGATCTTCGAGAGGTTCGAGAACGTGATGTTGATCAGCTGACCGGCAGCGGGCTCGATCTGCTCGGCCAGGAGCTTGGTGCCTTTGACCATGCACTTCACACCGAGCGAGCCGGAAATCTTGAGGCATTTCTGGATCGAATCGATCGCGTGGACTTGAGGAGCAAAAGCGAAACCGGCTACCAACAAAGACGCAAGAACACGCAGGCCAAAAGTCATGGGGAAACTCCTCGTCGCGGCAACGTCCAAACCGCCCCCCTCAGAGTAGCGGCGACCGTTGACCCCGGTAAAGGGTAAATATACGCGAGTTTGGAGCTGTTGCGAACAGGTTTAGTGAACTGCGCCGGTCATATATTCGGGCATGATCTCGAGCCCTGCGGCGCCGTCTTCGGCCGTGAGCACCGTGAATCCCAAGCCTTCCAGGTGCTCTCGCAGCAACGCGCGCATGTGAGAGTGATCGTCTATGACAAGAACTGCAGCCAAGTGTCGCCTCGGCTAGCCGGCGACGCGTTCGGGGGAATGCTCGGCGGTCGCGGCACTTTCAGGCCGCCCGTTGTCAGCGTGCACGATCCGCCCGCGAATCCACTCACCACCGTCCGGGTCCTTGCAGATCTCGCCGAGACCGCCGGGGTGAGCAATACCGATCGTGTAGCAACCGCCGCCCGCCAGCAGCTCATCGCCCGGTTTTTCCATCGCCGCCAAAGCGCGCTCGACTTCCTGAGCAGGAAACTTCAGCTGCGAATAGACGCTACGAGACGCTCCCACGATCGGGCACAGCGCCCGGTCCAAGTCGAGAAGGCGGTCGATCACATCGACAAGATCACCGCCGTCGTGGCGACGAAGCCACGCAGCCATCTCGCGGCGAATCGTCGTGAATGCGCGTTCGGGATCGCTGAGCAGCTCGACGTAAATCTCAGAGCGGCGCTCGTATACATCCATACGGTCCGAATCGTCGATACCATACTCGACCAACAGAGCACGCAGGATCTGGCGCAGCATGGCCGCAACGGGCACGCGCTCGGTGAGTGCCAAATAACGCGACGCGAGCGGTATGAGTTGGCCGCGCGCGAGCACGATGTAGGCGGTACTCAAGAAGTAGCCTTCCTCGCCTTCATCACGCGTGAAGGAATGGCACCCAACGACGTACTCACCCTTGGCCTTGCCGTAGCCGGCGACCGGAACGGTTTCTAGTCGGTACCGATCCCTGAGCTCGTAGAACTCTGTTCCCGGCAAGAGTGTATAGCCAAAAATGTTGATGTTCGGGAACACCGACAAGAGATGGTCGAGATTCTTCTCGAACTCGCCGAGATCGTCGCCGGGTAGCCCCCAGATCAATTCAGCGGCAACCGGAACCCCTTCTTCAGCCATGGCCTTGACGATAGGCTCGTAGTCGTTGGCCTTCATGTTCTTACGGTTGCTGAGGTCCAGCGCTTCGGGCGTAAGCGTCTGGAGCGCTAAATGGTAGTGCGACAGCAAGCCTTCACTGTGCAAGGACCGCACGATGCGCTGTACGCGATCGTTGTGGTACTTCGACCACGATGTGGCGAGCGTGTTCGGTAGCCCTGTCTTTCGGCGCAGATCAACTACAATCTCGGTCTTGGCTTCGTCTTCGCGTAGGGCACCGAAGTTTGAATCTGCCAGCCATATGTCGCGAATGCCGCCGGCTACCAGCTTCTCAAGATCGCTGCGGATTCGGTCGAGTGAGAACTGATACATCTTGGTACCGACCGCACCGGTACCCCATTCGCAAAACGCGCACTTGTAAGGACATCCGCGCGTACTCTCGTACGAGGCACTGGCGTAGAGCGGCTCGCCCTGTTCGTCGCGCAGCGGCACAAAATCTAAAGCCGACGGAAAAGTATCGAGGTCGCGACTGCGCGCACGCGGCTGGGTGCGTATGACTTCGTCGCCGCTGACGGTGGCGCAGCCCACAACGGAAGACCACTCGGAAGACGGGCGATCCATCAACTCAGTAAACGTCTCTTCGCCTTCGCCGAGCACGATAAGATCGATGGCCTCGTCGAAAAGAAAATCCTCGGGCCGCTGTACGTGCGGTCCACCGGCGATGATGCGCGCTTCGGGCACGGCTCGCCGAACGAGACGAGCGAGGTCTAGGAACTCGGCAACGTTCCAGGTGTAACAGCTGAATCCGAAAACGACTTCCGTGCCGTCGGCCACGGCGCGCTCGAGCGCCGGGCGTATGCGCTCGGGCCAATCATGGTCGAGCCAGCCATCCAGATCGGCGGCCTCGAGAAAATGTACCAGTTCGATCTCGGTATGGGCGCTGTTGCCCCCATAGGTTCGGAAATGTGCCAGCAAGGCGCCGTTCGTGGTCGGCGGAGCACGGAACTGCTCGGTATCCATACTAACAAGCCAAACTGAACGACGGGTTGGAATCACTGTAACGTGAACGGCCGAGCCGGCGGATGCGGTTTCGGGCGAGTCGTCTTGTTGCACTGGCGCTCCGACATTCCAAGCCCGGGGTCAATCCCCAATAGCCCGCAGTACAGGCCTCGCATCGCCTGGCGATTCCGGTGATGATGCCGACATCCACATCACCGCGCCGCAAAGCGAGTGAACAATGACCGACCGAAAACTAGAAGATCTGGACATCATCGGCCTCGATACCTTCGCAAAGAACGGCTACCCCCACGAAGACTGGGCGTATTTGCGCAAAAAGGACCCGGTACACTGGTGGGACCGCAACGTGAAAGTACCCTTCTGGGCGATCACTAAGCACGCCGACATCATCACGATCTCCAAGCAGCCGAAGAAGAACCTGAATGAGCCGCGGCTGGCCGTTTTTCCCGCCTTCGCTCCACCGGAGCCCGAAGAGCGCTCGGTGCGCCAGTTGCTCGTGATGGATCCGCCCGAGCACGGCGTGTATCGCCGGCTCGCGAGCAAGCATTTCACGCCGCGCGCCGTACAGCGCCTCGTCAGCCAGGTCGAGGTCATCGCGCGCGAAGTCATCGACGAACTCGCCGCCGAGGCGGCAGAGGGAGAGACCGATTTCGTCCAATCTATCGCCGCTAAATTGCCGCTCGCGGTTCTCGCCGACATGCTCGGCGTTCCGCGGTCGGACTGGAAGCTCATGTTCGATTGGACCAATGCTCTGGTCGGCGCCGAAGACCCGGAGTATGCGCAGCAGGCCAGCGCCGAAGGCGGCTTCGACGACGCCCAGACGCAACTTTTCACGTATTTCCACGAAATGGCCGAAGCCCGTCGCGGCGACCCAAAAGAAGACATCGTAAGCATACTGGCGAACGCCGAGATAGACGGTGAACCGATCAAGCCGCTCGAACTGCTATCGTACTGCCTGTTGCTGGTCGTAGCCGGCAACGAGACAACCCGCAACGCCACGAGCGGCGGCTTCCTCGCGTTCCTGGAAAATCCCGGAGAGTTCGAAAAGCTGCGCGCGAATCCGGAGCTGATCGATTCGGCCGTGGAAGAAGTCCTGCGCTGGTCGACTCCGGTCATCCAGTTCTGCCGAACGGCAAGCGAGGACTTCGAATTACGCGACAAGACGATTCGCGCGGGCGAAGCGATGTGTTTGCTCTACCCTTCGGCGAACCGTGACGAAGATATTTACGAAGACCCGTTCACGTTCCGGATCGACCGTGAAACCAACCCTCATCTCGCGTTCGGCGTCGGCGAACACTTCTGCTTGGGGGCACATCTGGCGCGTCTGGAGCTGCGAGCGGTGTTCCTGCAGCTCTCCCAGCGCCTCGACTATGCGGAGCTCACGGGACCCGTCAAGCGTTTACGATCGAGTTTTCTCGGTGGTGTAAAGCACGTGCCGATCCGATACCGGCTTCGCGACGCAGCCTGATCAGACGCCGAGACGTCGACGCGCTTCGATAACCGTGGCATCGAAGTGACTTTCGAGGGCAGCGTTCGTGCCGCGCAAGCCGGCGATCACGTTCTCGGCCCAAACGATGTAGTCGACCCGGCGCTCATCGGACCAGCCTGCCGGTGGAAACAACCCGACGTCTCGTACGTTGGAGATTTTGTCGGCGAGCTTCACCAGTTTGGCTTCGTGAGAGATATTCGGCGCACGTTCGACCTGCAGCCGTTTGCGCTCTTCTTTCAACAGAGTCTTGTCGTCGCTTACTTCTTCAACGATCGAGCGCACGCGTCTACCGAAACGCTTCTCGAGTTCTTCAGCCGTCGTGCCGGTATCTTCGATAGTATCGTGCAAAACGGCCGCACGCACGACGTCGAGATCATCGACCGCGCCAACCGAGACGAGAATATCGGCCACCGCAATCAGATGGTTTACATATGGAGATTCGTCGCTACCCTTGCGGCGTTGGTCACAATGGCACTCGGACGCAAAGCGCAGCGCATCAAAGACGTCGACGAGGATAGCTTGTTCGGATTTCACCGCTCTCGTCTTACCTGATACGCGGGCGCATGCCCACGCGACGCCGTCGCAGTTCGATCTGGGCCAAGTGAACACGGCCGACCGCGCGCTCGTCGCACACCACCGGCTCGTAGAAACTGATCACCACGCGGCGGCCCGTTCCGAGCGACGCATGGATGAGTCCCGCATAGGCTTCTCCGCTCGCCCCGAGCGTTGCCAAGTCGACGGCTACCGGATCGCTCCACGGGCCTTCGGGGCGACGTGCGCTGCGCATGAGAAAATGCGCTCCATCCGTACACAGACCGATCGTGCCGCTGACATAGGCACCGAGATAGTCGTTGTAGGCCACCGATCCGAGACCGCCCTCGACACCGTTGAGCACGGCACGGGCCGACGCAAGCGATTCGCTCCAGCCGACGCCGTCCCAGAAACGGTATGCGGTGCGCTCGCGCATCTCAGCAAGAGGGGCCCGCGCAAGAAACACATCAAGCGAACAGCTGGGTCCCGACGTTTCCCCAAACACATAGACCCACGCGCCCCGTTCATCGTTGACGCGCATCGCATGAAGAAACTTCGGCTCGCCGCGATCAAAGAGAAGAATCGGCTCGCCACCTGCGTCGGTCGTTCGCCGCGCGACGACGTCACCCGTAGCTACGGTGGCGGTACCGATCCCCAGCACATCAAAATCCCACGCGCCGGACCCTACCTTCACTTTTTCGTACAGACCGATGACCGTACCGGCGTCGGTCGGCAACGCCGCGCCGGGCCAAAGCGCGATTCGAGCGCTACAATCGACGCCCTCGGCGCATGCGCAGTATCGCCGCTCGGCAGAACAGCCCAAAGACTCTGCGCAGCATTCGGGTGGCTCGGCATGCGCCGCATTGTACGCGGCTTCGCGCGGAGAGTACGCGTAAAGCGCCAAGGGAACTCCAGCCTCGTCGAACGGCTCAAGGAGCTGCGTAGGATCGGCAAGCGTTGACCAGGCAGCGGTCGCGCTGAGCATGACGTCGTCGTTGGGGAATGTATCGCCGAATAGCCAGATGATCCGGTCACCGACGCGCGCAGAGAAGCCGGCGTCTCGACCGTGCGTTGATGCTGCGGTCGTAAACGACGGCAGCGCTACCGGCGGGCCGACCGTGAAGCGTGCAGCCGTCGTACCGAATGTCGAGCACGCCGGCGACGCGAACGCACAGACAACGGCAATCGCTGCGGCACCAGACCGACGCATTCGCTTAGTAGAACACCTCACCCTCTTCCGCGGTGCGTTCGAGTTCCTTGAGAATCGCATGTGACTCATCGGGCACACCGTTAGGGCCGATGACAATCCCCGGCGGAACCTCCTTGTGGAACAGCTCGGAGGGGAAATCCAAATCGCCGGTCAGACTTTCTTGAACCCTATTCAGCGCCTCTGCGCGATAGCCGATGCACTCACCCTCGCGCGCCGTGCAGAGGCCTTTGTCGCCACCACATACCTTAGTGGTAAAGCGCCGACAGTTGCCGCGCTGCTTTGACGTCGGATGCACCGACGCCTGAATCTCATAACTCGGGTGATCGCTTCGAGCAGCGAAATCGAACAGCGAGTAGCCGCACTGCATATCGGCCGGGCAATCATCGTCGAGAGAACAATATTCTCCCTCAGGCTCAACATCGGGCTTCCACACACTGCCGAGCGGCAAACACTTCGGGCGCCCCGAACAACCTCCGATTTTGGATTTCGACTTCCAGCAATGCCTGGCTCGCGTACACGGTAGATCGTCTAGTTCGCGCGTATTCTTACACGTGAAGTAACGCGCGTCTTTCGCAGGGAGCATCTCGCAAGCACATTCAGCATCTCTGATGGAATCGCAGGCACACATCGCCACGCCCTTTTCGAGGCCCGCACACGCTTGACCTTTGCGTAGGCCGTCCTTGCAGACACGTGCAACCATCATGCGCGGGTGAAAGAGCAATGTTGATTCACTTTGATCGACGATCCCGTCGAGCGTCAACGTATCTGCATCGGCGCCCTGTTTTGCGGGGAAAAAGTCGGTAACAGCCATCTCCTTCGTAGACTGAGAGGCGAATACCCCCAAGAATTCGGGACCGGGAATACGCACGGGACCGTCCTCCACATGGCCGGCGCTCGACAGAAACGTACTGCCGCGCACACGCCGCTTTACGAGCAGGTCGCCGGCATCGAGAATTTCCTGCCAGCTAAACTCCATCAGCACCGAGCGACAGGTCGGCGCGACGATGTACTCCAACGCGTCGGGCTCCCCTTTGCATTTCGCGGGATGTGTCGAGGCTCCCTGCCCCGGAAAGCAATGGTCGGCAAAGCTCGTACGCTTGCCGGCTCCAACGAAATGACAAACGCCGGGGTGAAGATCTACACGCTCGAGACCGCAGCGGTTGATCGCGTCGAAAAAGAGCTCGTCGATACAAATCAGCGGCCGAAAGTCCTCGTCGCGCGCCGTTGCGCGGCACGACTGCGCCAATTTCGCGAACGGGATCGGCTCGCCGGCGCGCGTCACGACGATGCGTGCGGGGCCGGCAATCACGGTGCGCCCATCCAACGATACGTTGGCAACATCGGGGTACTCAATACGCAGCCGAATGTCGCGACCGGGCGACGGCTCTGGGATCGACACGCCGCTGTTCGCGTGTACGCCCAGCAGTCGCACCCGCGAGGCAGCGTTCTCGGCCTGCTCACGGATGCGCTCGTGCAATTCGGGATTCGCCAAAACGATCGCCACGGCAGAATCATTCGGCCGTGCGGGCGACGGCGGGAACACGAGAGAAATGACGTAGTCATTCGCGGAAGCACTCTGCGAGGCTTCTGCGAGGCGCGGAGAGTTACACGCCGGATCGGCCCCAAGCGTGAGATATTCGGTCGGGAAGCCGCCTCTTTTCTTGGGAATCGCCGCTCTCACGATGGCCGAATCCACGCGGCCGATGACGCCTCTATAAGGAAAGGCCGCTTGAAGCTCGGTAGGCTCAACACCCAGGATCCGCGATGCGTCCGCCACCGAATGCCCCGCGGCAACGCAAATGCCCGGCAGCAGCGGGCTGAAAACCAGTGCGATGAGCATAGCCCACAGTGCCATGAAGGTCCGGGCACCGCCTCGCCTGCCGCTTCCTCTCGATAGGCTCGCCATCCCAGATATCCTAGCCTTGTTTCCAGCCCAGACCCACGCCCCGAGGCACGCAATTGCACCCACTCGGACGGGGGCGCCGATTGCGGCCGAGCATCGGGTCGGCCGCTGCGCCCGGACTCGATGCCTCGCACGGCTCTCGACCCGCGCGGACCATTGAACGGGGAGCGCGCTAACGTCCGAACCTGCCGATCGGCAAACGTGCCCGCCCGTATTGCGCAACCATGCGATAGCTCGTTTAATCACGGGTCATGGCGGCATCAGGTGATCCACAACTCCCGGACGATAGACCGGCATCCGGCGCGCGAATCCCGCCGGCGGTCTGGGTCGTCTTCACGCTCATCTATCTAATCATCGTCCCCTGGTACATGCCGCGCGATTGGATCGACCCCACCCTATGGGCTTTCCCTCGCTGGTCTCTCGTCACTATCGGTGCGTGCGCCGCGCTCGCAGCGTTTAACGCCTACGTCTTTCTGCGACTCTGGCCCAGCGGCGATGACGACGAACACAGCGATGCCGAACGCGAGGACGACGCGTGAATCTTTCGGGTGCGGCGCTGCTCGGTTTCACGGGCCTCTACATTCTCGTGATCGTCGGCGTCGCGCTGTACGCGTCTTCGCGTGAGCGCAGCCGGCTTACCCACCACGCCGACCCGCGCGAAGAGCACGAACTCGGCGGGCGCAATCTGGGCTTTCTCGTGCTGTTCGGCACGCTGTACGCAACACAGTACTCGGGAAACTCGTTCATCGGCTTCACCGGAAAAGCTGCACGCGAGGGATACGCATTTCTCGGCGGCCCTTTGTTCATGCAGTCGGTGATCGTCGGCTACCTGCTGTTCGCCCCCGCGCTGTTTCGACTCTCGCAGCGGCATCGATATCGCACCCCCGGCGATTTTTACCTGCATCGTTTTCAGCATCGCGGCCTACATCTGTTGGCCTCGGCGATCATGCTTTTCGCACTGCTCAACTTCGTGTTGTCGCAATTGGTCGCCATCGGTCAGCTCACGCTTGTGCTGGGACGCGGCAACGAGATCCACCCTGCATGGGGGATCATGACGTTGGCCGTGGTCATGGCGGCCTACGAGAACATCGGCGGCATGCGCGCCGTTGCTTGGACCGATCTGTTGCAGGGCGCGCTCTTGTTCTTGGGCGTGGCCGGTCTGTTCGTCATCATAGAGACCAGCTTCGGCGGCTTCGCGCTCGCACTCACCAACTTCCGTGAAGTATGGCCCGAGAAACTCCAGCCACCCGACGCGCGCGGACTCACCCAGTGGTTCGGCTCGATAATGCTCTTCCTCGGCGGCGCGGCCGTGTACCCCCAGGCAATCCAGCGCATCTACGCAGCCGATTCGGAACGTTCTCTGAAACGGTCGATGGCCATCATGGGCGTCATGCCGCTCTTGACGACACTGCCCCTGGTATTGGTCGGCATCTTCGCCCAGTCGCGTGCGGGCGCGACGGTTCTCGCGGGCGACAAAGCCATGCCGTTTCTGCTGGACCTACTCAGCGCCACGCCGCTGGGCGCGGTCGTTGCGCTGATGGTCCTCAGCGGCGCCGTAGCCGCGATGATGTCGACGGCGGACAGCGCACTTCTCACCACATCGTCGATCGTGAATCGCGACTGGCTAGAGCGCTACCTGCTCCCCGATCGCGAACCTGCATTCTATCTCCGCATCGCAAAGATCTGCACTTGGATGGTCGTGCTACCGCTTGGACTGTTCGCAACCTGGTCGGTCACCGCCGGGATCACGATATGGCAGATCTTGAGCATCAAACTCGAACTGCTGATGCAGATCGCTCCGGCTTTGTGGGTCGGCACTCGCAGCGCGAAGCTCACCGGCAATCGAGCGTTCATCGCCATGGCCGTGGGCAGCGTGATTACCCTCACCTGTTGGCTATTGAACCTGCACACCGAAACCGGCGCGCTCGCGTTGATGGTTCCGGCGGGCGAAGAAGTGCTGTGGACGACCGCACGTGCACCGCTCGGGCTTCAGGCAGGTGTTTGGGGCCTCGCCATCAACCTACTGATCTGCTTGACCGGCACCGTAGGGCAACCGCGCGACTAAGAACCCGAGTTCACGGTGCTCACCCATTCCTCTATCGCGAGTCGATCCTCCGTCGATAGTTCGGCCTCGGGATGAAGCGGCAGATAGTAGAAGAGCGGCATCTCTTTTTCTTCGATCGCTTCGAGGATTTCGTCGATCTTCTTGCGCTGCTTCTCGGGTGTATAACTTCCCCAGTCCGAGAAGTTCAAGTGTTTGCGCGCGTCTTCGACGTCGTGCACGACGAGGAACGACACCGGCGCGACCCAGGCATACCACGGCCACACCGTCTCGTGGCTGTGGCAGTCGTAGCAAGCACGTTCGAGAACGGCTACGACCTCGGCGGGCGCGTCGACGACCTCGCGCACGGGCGGATTGCTGCGGTCGAGCGGAATGAACTGCATGGCCAGGAAAAGTCCGACCACGATCAATGGGGCACGCTTCGGCATGCGCCCATAGTACCCCGAAGCAACCGAATCGCGAACGCGTGCCGACTCGACGATTGCACGCGCGCCGCCGCTTTCTTATCGTCGCACCATGTCCGCCCCAAGACGCGTGCTCACGGCCATGGCCGTATCTGCCATCGTATTGCTACCCTTTACCCCTACCCGCTCGTCGGCCGAGCTTGCACAACTTGCAAGAACTGGCACATGCGACGCCGACGACACTGTCGTGCGCCTGGCCTGCCGTGTTTCAAAGCGTGCCCAGCTGATGCAGGCCGTGGCCGCGTACAAGGCGGCTAACGGCGGATCGATCTACGACGCTTCACGCGAAGCGGCTGTCCTCGCTCGCGTTGAGACGACAGCGTCGGCCCCGCACAAGACGGCGACCATGTTGTTCGCTCAGATCCAAATGGACCTAGCGAAAACGCTCCAAGCAGCATGGCAGTCGCTCTGGAAGAAAACCGACAGCGCTGCTCAGGCGTCAGAGTCGCTCGATGCGTTGCGCGACGAACTCAATGGACTCGGCGACGCTATCGCGGCCGACCTTGTGTCGCTACGAAGCCGTAACAACTGCCCGGCCAACGAGCTGGAAACGGCGCTACGCGAATCACTCGATTCCTTGGAGGCACCGGTCGCGCAAGAGACGCTCGTTCGACACGCGCGCATGTTGGCGGCGGCCGCCTGTTCGTCGGCGGTGAAGAGATAGCGTGCAGCCCGCTGCCTCTATGGCCCGGGAGGGCATTGACCGCCCATGACATCCGCCGACGGCGTGCCCGTGAAGCAGCCCAGGATGTACGGGAAGGTCTCGGTCGCATGGTAGTGGTAATCGCCCAACGGGCCTACGTGCCCGTTGCACTCGTCTAGGAACTCGGTGCCCGCTTTCGCCGAGTACGCGTTGTTGTCCCACGCATAGTCCTTTGCCACACAGGCTAACTTCCTGACACCTGAGATCATCGCCAGCGCGCACTCATAGTCGGCGCTGCAGTCGAGACTCGAGGTGCAATCTACCGATTCATAGCCCGTGGCATCCCAGCTGCTCAGGTACTCGATGACGGTCGTACACACACCGTCATCGCAGCCGTACGGGCCGTACACCGGGAAGCCGTCGGAGGCGTACCCGACAATCGATGAAGCTACGTTAGAGGGCGGATCTGCGTTGAGCCACGGTTCCGCCACCAAGCCGCTTACCGATAGGCACTTCTGCAGCAGCGCGTGGTAGTGATAGTCCTCGTTGCCACCGGTATGGCCCATACATTCGTGGAGCGTGACGTTGGCGATCGGGTCACCATACGGATCCGGGATCGGACCTTCGTTCGGGCCGTAGGTCGGAATGCCGTTTATCGAGACGCCGATCGTACCCAGACACGGAATGTCGGTGGTCGATGCGGCGATCGTGGGTGTTCTGGTGAAGGTGAAAACGTGGCTCTGCGCCGACAACGGGTGCGGCGTGGTCGCAATGTAGGTGTAGTGCGGTATCCCGTTGCTGGTGACGATCACATCGGTGGCGGTGCATGAGACCGACAGCGTCGGATCGGGATACGTTCCGCCGGCTCCGGGCGCCGAAGCTACGTCGAGGAAGTCGCCTGTCGGACAGGCTGGATCGAGTGTCGTGGTGGTCGTTGACGTAGTAGTCGTCGTAGTCGTGACAGTTGAATCGCAAATCGTCGGCTCGGCACCGCAGGGGACAGCCGCGCAATCCTTGGCCTGAAACTTCGTGCTCTCGTCTTTCTTATTGCCGGTGCAGCGCATGCAGTAGCGCGTGCCCGCGCCGAACTGCACTTGCGTGTCGACGACGCCCTGTACGCCATTGTCGATGAGTGAATACGTCACCCCCGATTTTATCTTGACCCTGAGCTTACCGTCGCCGACCTGGGCCTTGTTCTTCGTCGTTCTGTTTTTGTACTTCCACTTCTTGCCGTTAGTCGACCAATCGGGGCCGGCAGGAAGAATCACGCAATAATCATCGGTGGCGCTATAGAGATGAACCGCGGCGCCCAAAAGGCTGGGATCGTCGGCTTCGGCCAAAGTGACGCCAACATCTTTCGACTGGACCTGAACTTGGCGCTTGGCCACGTTGGTGTTGTCCTTGATTAGGAGCTTCTTCGTCGTGATGTCCTCGGCCTCAGCCGAGTTGACGAAAGAGAAAGCAATCGCGATCGCTGTGATGCTAACCAGCCAAATTCTTGACATCGCTTCCCCTCCCGGAACGGGGCCGCACCCCGTATGAGAAAGGTTCGCCCAGTGACATGTGGAAACATTTGCCACCAATGCCGGCTTGGCGTCAACGCCCAAATGAGTTTTGTCCGGATTTTTACTCAAGTGAGTGGTCTGTAAACCGGTACGGTACCCGTTACCGTTGCAGTCGAGGGACTCTTTGCACTGGCCGCCCCGGCTGAGCAAAGTCGAAGTACTTGGACAGGATTGATTGCCTACGAAGCCGTGGCTACCAGTTCGATCTCTTAGGACGCAGCAGGAAAGACCCTTCATGACCGACCACAAGCCGCCGATCCTCATCGATGCCCTGCTCGACGACCCATACCGGGTGTGTCGGCTGGTCGACGAAAGGAGCCCCTACTTCCCAGTCCAGCGCTACTTTCGTAGCGAGGCCGAGTACCAGGCAAGTTCGGGGAAATCATCTGCCAGCGCACCCATGCTCATCGCTCCAGTCTTCCGAAGCGACTGGGCCTACGACAAGCCGGTGTTTCCCGAAGCCCGCTTCCTGTTCGAGAACGAATGCCTACGCGACGCTGCGGCCGAACTCTTCGGCAGTGATCTCGTTCGCCCGATGGCCTTGTTCACGAACATCACGTGGCAACTTCCCTTCGATCAGGGCGGCGGCCACACCGACATCCCCGCGTTCCGAGGCATCGAACGCCGCAAACATCCCATCTGGCTGCTCAGCATGATGGGCCACTCGAGGCTTTTTGAAAACGAGCGCGTCCAGATCGCGACAGCGGTCGCGTGGTTTTACGAAGGCACCGACGGCGGGTTCTCATATTGGCCCGACGGCCCGTCCGAAGCGCCGGTCGTCCACGAAGGCGACATCTTCAACACCGCGATCATGGGCGACAACGACAAGATGTTTCACCGCGTGCGTCCAGTCGGTGTTCCTTCGGATGGATTCGTCACCACGATGGACGTCGACACCGCGCTGGAACACGTCGAAGGCTCGCGCTGGAGAATTCGCAAGCGAGACGAGGTCCTTGCAGAGTTCGAAAGAGATGCACTGCGCATCAGCCTTTCTTACAAAGCTCAGGTTTTTCGCGACGCCAAGGAAGAGCGAATCGTAGAGTCGGGTGCCGAGGACCTATCGCTGACAACCGTCTTCGAACGCTTCTATACGGACCTTCGTGCTCGAGAGGTCGCGTTTGAGATTCCCACCGATCCCCTTACCGACGGAACCTTCATCACCACGCTAAGCGATACCTACGTTCGCGAGCCCACGGTTTTCGAGCCGGTGCCCTAGCCCCTCGGGTCGCTATATTTCCGCCCCTTTGCCCCCGTGCACGCCCCGGTGCCGGAAATCTCACCGATTGAATTGTATGAGTAATTACTCTAATAGTCTTCACTCATGAAATGTGACGTCACGGAGTTTTCCGCCCACACGGGCCTTTCGGTCGACACGATTCGCTACTACCAGTCTATCGGCATTCTGCCCCCACCGACCAAGGAAGGTCGTCGCGCGTTCTACGACCGATCGCATCTCGACCGCATCGACCGCATCAAGGCTTTGGCCGAGCGCGGATTTTCGCTCAAAGCCATACGAGCGGTCGTGGAGGCCGGCAGTGAGGAAGCCAGCGACCGGCTACTACTCGGCGCGATTGAACAGAGCGCCGAGTCGTCGCGCTACAACACGAGCGAACTCGCTCGCGAACTTCGAGTTCCCAAGACTTTGCTCAGCGCAGTGGAAAAGGCCGGCCTGGCGGAACCTGCGCCGGGTGTCGACGGCGCGCGCCGCTATACAAGTTCGGATCTGCGCGTTGCCGCCGGCGCAGCTAAACTCATCGGCTTCGGATTTCCCTTCACCAAGCTGCTCAAGCTCGCGGTACGCCACGACCGTGCAATGCGCAGCACCATCGACGACGCCATCGATCTTTTCGATGCGCACGTTCGCAAATCCGGCGACAGCAACGAAGACCCCGAAGCGGTGGCGGCTGCGTTCAAGGAACTGCTTCCCGCAGTCAGCACACTCGTCGCGCATCACTTCGAGCGTGTGTTGATCAATCGTGCGCTCAAGCGTTTGAAAAAAAGCGGCCAGCGTCGAGCATTCAAAGCCGCGCTCGAAGCAACATCGAAACGCACCGCCGACCAGAGGCGACCGAGCTGATGTTACCTTCCGGCACGGAAAAGCAGCGCTACGTCGAGCGTATGTTCGACGACATCGCTCCACGCTACGACTTCATGAACCGATTGATGACGTTCGGCATCGACCGCTCGTGGCGCAAAGCGACAATCAAAGCGGCCCGAATCGATCGCGACAGTGTCGTCGCCGACATCGGCTGTGGCAGCGGCGACCTCTGCGTCGACGCGGCCGATACGGGGGCCACGATGATCGGCATTGATCCGTCGCACGGCATGCTGGAACTCGCCCGACGTCGCGCGCCGGCGGCGCACCTGCTGCGCACGGTGGGCGAAGCACTTCCGCTCGGTGACGCAACGTGCACGGCGGTCGTCAGCGGCTTCGCGCTGCGCAACTGGTCGTCGGTACCTGCCGTGATCGCAGAAGCCCGGCGCGTGCTAAAACCCGGCGGTCGTATCGCGATCCTCGAGATCGACGTCCCCGAACGAGCGGCGCTGCGAGCGGGGTTCAACATTTACTTTCGTCGCATAGTCCCCTTGTTGGGCAGCGTTCTGTCGAGCACCAGTGCCTATCAATACCTGGCCGACTCACTCGCGTACTTACCTTCGAATGCGGAGTTGCACGCGATGCTCGACGAGTACGGATTCGAAGACATCAACAAAACACGGCTGTCGGGTGGAATCGCCCAACTGATCACCGCGACACGGAGCAAGTAGACGAAGTATGGTTAGCGAGACCAAGGACAAAACGGCCAAGAAGCCCAAGACCCCGACCATTCCCGTACGCGTACGGCTGGTGGAAACGCAGATCGACATGCTGTCGATCATGCGCGACCACGCGGACAAACCGTTGGTGTACTGGGAGCACCCCGACGGCGGCGAAGCGATGCTCGGCATTGGGGAAGCCATACGTATTGAAACCTCTGGCGAATCCCGTTTGCACGACGCCGCCACCGCCGTACGCGACGTGCTCGACAGACTCGATCTCGGCGGAGCGCCCGACGATGCGCCCGCACCGGTGGTGCTCGGCGGTTTCTCTTTCGGCGACTCGATCGCGGGCCACGCCTGGCGCGAGTTCGCTCCATGCCGATTCGTGCTCGCAGAGACGACCTATCTCTTTCGATTGGGCCGCGCCTGGTGCTTCGAAACCGATTACCGCGAGGAGTTTCACGCCGCCGAGGACAACGTCGAGGCAAATGGTGCGTCGTCTGAGCCGGCCGAAGAAAGCGACAAAAGCTGGGATTCGCGCGTTCGCCGCAGCTTGGCGCGCATCGATGCCGGCGATCTCGATAAAATCGTTCTGTCGCGCTCGGTTTCCCACCAGGATCCAGATTTCGACCTGCTCGCCGCGCTCGATCGAATGCGCACGAACCGAACGAGCTGTGCGACGTTCTGCGTGAAGCCGGCTGAAACCGCGTTCTTCGGCTCCACACCCGAGATGCTGCTTCATACAGAGGGCAATCAGCTCAAGACGCAGGCGATGGCCGGCACGATTGCACACGGCATCGATCCCGCCGATGAACGCGACCGCATGAACGCGCTGAGAACGTCGGCGAAAGATCGGCGCGAGCATCAAGCAGTCGTCGGCTTCTTGAAGAACACGCTCGAGGGCATCTGTACAGTGATGATCACCGACCCCGAACCGGCCGTCGTGCGATACCCGGAGGCCATGCACCTACGCACACGTATCCATTCGCGCCTGCGCGCGCCGGCCGAACCGCTGGAACTCGCCGCGCTGATTCACCCGACGCCGGCCGTCTGCGGCGTGCCGCAAGACCGTGCCTCGCAACTGCTCGCCGACGAAGAACGTGCACGCGGTTGGTACACCGGCTCGGTAGGGTGGATCGACGCCGACGGCACATCTTCGCTGAGTGTCGCACTGCGTTCGGCGCTTCTGTCGGACGGCGAAGTCACGATGTGGGCGGGAGCCGGCATCGTTTCCGGCTCCGATCCTGCAGCCGAGCGCGAAGAGGTGGAACTCAAGCTCAACGCCGTACGTGCCCATCTAACGGCCGCCGGTGACCAGGAGTGTAACGAAGCGTGAGCTCCGCCGTGCACAACGTGCGCGCAGCCGGCGCTCTACTCGACGCCCTCGCCGAGGCAGGGGTACGGTATGTCTGCATGGCGCCTGGCTCGCGCTCCTCGCCGCTCGTGCTGGCGGCCGACCGCCATCCCGACATCGTACTGCGCATGGTCACCGACGAACGTTCGGCGGCCTACTTTGCGCTGGGTCTCGCGAAGGCCTGCGGCAAACCGGTCGTCGTCGGCTGCACATCGGGAACAGCGATTGCGAATTTCGGACCCGCCGTTGTCGAAGCATCGTTGGCCCACGTGCCGCTCGTAGTGCTCACGGCCGACCGTCCGCCCGAACAACACGATCTCGCCGCCGCACAGACGATTCGACAGTCCGGCCTCTTCGCACACCACGCCGTTTGGAGCATCGACGCGCCGGTGCCCGACGCATCGTTCGACGTAGAGACGACGTTCCGAACACTGGGCGCCCGCTTGGCTTCGACCGCACAAGCGCGCCAAGGGCCGGTTCACGCCAACCTGCCCTTTCGCGAACCGCTGTGGGATGAAACGGTAGACGCGTTGCTCACCGAGACGCGCACGGGCGACCGGCCGACGGTGCGGGTTGCGGCAGCGACATCGCCCCCCGAACCACAAGCACTGGCGCAACTCGGCGCGCGCCTCGGCGACTGCAAACGCGGTCTGGTGATTGCCGGTCCCCGTGACATCGGCACGCTCGACACCGATGCGGCGGTTCGGATCGCCGAGCTGCTGGGCTGGCCCATTCTCGCCGACGGCCTGAGCGAGCTGCGTCCGCTCGTTGCGACGAACGAGTACATCTTCGACACACACGAAGTGCTGGCGCGCACCGAGAGCACGCGCAACGATCTTCGCCCGGATGCGATCATCCGGCTCGGCGGCGTACCCACATCAAAACTCCTGGGCCGATTGCTCGCCGACTGGCGTGTGGAACCACACGTACTGCTCACCGCGCGCTCCGATTGGCCCGACCCCAACCAGGTCGCCACCGATATAGTACGCGGCGATCCGAGCGTGAGCCTTCGTGCGCTCACCGATGCACAGGTTCCAGCCAGCGGTCGCGCGTGGATCGATGCGTGGCGCAGTGCTTCCGCACGAGCCCGCTCGGTACTCGACGAAGCAGCGCGCACGCAACGATTCGAAGGAGCGGTCGCGCACGCGGTGGTCTCGTCGCTCCAAGCCGGCGATCAGTTCGTGGTCGGCAACAGCATGCCGGTGCGTGACCTCGACCTGTTCGCGTCAGATCTTGCGCCCGGGGTTGTCACGCACGCCAACCGCGGTGCCAACGGCATCGATGGGGTCACGTCGATGGCACTCGGCGTTGCCGCAGCAACTGGTCGACAAACGGTCGCGCTGATCGGCGATCTCAGTTTCGCCCACGACCTGAGTGCGCTTCAAATTGCGAAGCGCCACGCCATCGATGTGACCATCGTCATCCCCAACAACGACGGCGGCGGTATATTCAATTTCCTGCCGAAACCAGCCGACGGGTTCGAACAACTGTTCGCTACCCCGCACGGTCTCGACCTCGGCGCGATTGTGCGCGCGCACGGCTTCGCCTTCGAAGAGGTCACCGACATTGACGACCTGTCGGCAACCTTGAGCGAGAGGCCCGGCGGCCTGCGCATCGTAGAAATCCGTATCGAGCGCGAACACAACGCCCAAGTGCGCACGGCCACGATCGCGGCCGCCGTTGCCGCTGTCGATGCGCAGTCGGAGGCCGCCGCATGAGCGACGGTGCTGTCGTACATACGGTCGAGCTCGAGCAGGGCTCGCTTGCCTATCGGCGCTGGGATCCTTCCGGCGGTACGTGCGAACAGCCCGCGTTGGTGCTTCTGCACGGCTTCACCGGATCGTCCGCATCGTGGCACGACGTCGCACCTCGTTTGACCAACGGTCGTGCCGTATACGCATTCGATCTTCCGGGCCACGGCCTCACGGAACTCGGCACCGGAGAACACCCCTGCGACATGGCGGCGTTCACCCGTGCGCTCGACGCGACGCTCACCGCGCTGGAGTTAGACGCCTACGATCTGCTCGGCTATTCGCTCGGCGGGCGCACGGGGCTGTTCTTCGCGCTACACTCGTCGCGCCCACCCGGACGACTCATCCTCGAAAGCGCGAGCGCCGGCCTCGAACACTCGGACGAATGCCTGGAGCGCCAACGCAGCGACGAGGCACTCGCGCAGTTCGCATTGAGCAAAGGCATCGAGGCGTTCGTCGACCGCTGGGAACAAACACCGATTCTGGCGGCACAAGCGCAGCTCGCCGCGCCTGTTTTCGAACGCCTGCGTGCGGGGCGCATGGCCTGCACGACGGCCGGGCTCGCGATGAGCCTGCGCGGCATGGGCACCGGTGCGCAGCCGTGGCTCGGAGACGATCTCGCGCAGGTCGCAACGGCGACACTGCTCGTGGTCGGCGCCCGCGACCGCAAATTTTGCGGTGTCGCCGACAATCTCTGCAGCCGGCTGCCCGATGCCCGCACGCAGATTATCGAGGACGCCGGACACAGCGTGCACCTCGATGCACCCACGAGCTATTTACAAACGATCAACACTTTTCTGGCTTCGCCCGGGCGGCGACGCAAAACCTCTCCGGCCGCGTAACGAAGCACCGCAGGCGCACCGACGACATACGAAGGACAAAGGACAGAGCCATGAGCATCGACTGGAAAATCGCCCACGAGTATGAAGACATCCGATACGAGAAGGCCGAAGGCATCGCGCGGGTCACCATCAACCGGCCTGAAAAGCGCAACGCGTTTCGGCCCCAAACGATCATCGACCTGATCAATGCCTTTTCGCGCATTCGCGAGGACCAAGAAGTCGGCGTCGCCATACTGACCGGCGAAGGCGAGAAAGCGTTCTGCAGCGGCGGCGACCAATCGGTACGCGGCACGCAAGGCTACGTAGGCGGTGACGGCATCCCTCGCCTCAACGTTCTCGACCTGCAAAAACTCATTCGCAGTCTGCCGAAGCCGGTCATCGCACAGGTTGCCGGTTACGCGATCGGCGGTGGCCACGTACTACACCTGGTCTGCGACATCACGATCGCCGCCGACAACGCCGTCTTCGGTCAGACCGGCCCCAAGGTCGGCAGCTTCGACGGCGGATTCGGCGCCAGCTACATGGCGCGCGTCGTCGGCCAGAAAAAGGCGCGAGAGATTTGGTATCTCTGCGATCAATACAACGCCGAGGAAGCACTGAACATGGGCTTGGTAAATACCGTCGTGCCGCTCGCCGACCTCGAAGCGACGACCGTAAAGTGGGCGAAGCGTATTATCGAACACAGCCCGATGGCGCTACGCTGCCTCAAGGCATCGTTTAACGCAGAGCTCGACGGCATGGCCGGTGTGCAAGAACTGGCCGGCAACACGACGCTGCTCTTCTACATGACCGAGGAAGCACAAGAGGGTCGCGATGCGTTCAAGGAGAAGCGTAAACCCGACTTCTCGCGCTTCCCGCGTGTGCCGTAACCGGTTGTGACCAACGCACTGCCCATCTGGAAAGTCTGGCTGCTCGCCATACGACCGCCGACCTTGGGCGCGAGCATCGTGCCGGTGGTCATTGGGCTGGCGCTTGCGGCGCGCGAAGTCGAAATTAATAGCGCCGTGGCCCTAGCCACGTTGCTGTGCTCGGTCGTGCTCCAAATATCTACCAACCTGGCCAACGACTACTACGATTTCGCCCGCGGCATCGACGACGACAGCCGGCTCGGGCCCGTGCGTGTAACCCAAGCAGGGCTGCTGACACCGTCCGCTGTGCGCGGCGGGCTGATAGCGACCCTAGCCGTTGCACTCGGTCTGGGCGCGTACCTGATCATGGTCGGCGGCGTGGTGATCGCCGCGATCGGCCTCGCCGCGATCATCGGAGCCTTGGCCTACAGCGCCGGCCCGTGGCCGCTGGCGTCGTACGGCTTCGGCGAACTGCTCGTTTTCATATTCTTCGGATTCGCCGCGGTGGCCGGCACCCATCACCTACAAGGAGCGACGTTCGGCGTGCCGGTCCTTTGGGCCGCGGCCGTGCCGGCCTGCCTGGCCGCAGCGCTCATCGTCGTCAACAACCTGCGCGACATCCCCACCGACACGAAAGCGAACAAACGCACGCTCGCCGTTCGCATGGGCCCCGAACGTACGCGCATCGAATATGGATGCCTAATCATCGGCGCGTTCGCCAGCGTAGCCGCACTCTCCGCGCTAACCACACCACTCGCGCTGCTCGGAATGATCGGCGTTCCAGCAGCGGCCATCGAACTCGATCATCTGTTCAAGCGTGACGGTGCCGAGCTAAACGCGAGCCTCGTCGGCACGGCCAAGGTGCACATGCTGGTGGGTCTGGCGACGGCGGTAGGGCTCTGCTTTTGAATGCCGGCCACCTGCATCTCCACAGCTACAACCTGCGACTGCGCCCGGGCGTGCGCTTGGGCTACGCCGAGTTGGAAAAGCGCTCGGGGGTCATTGTTGCGCTCACAAGCGGCGAACCGGCACATACCGGTTACGGCGAAGCCGCACCCGCATGGTGGGTAGGCGATGAACCCGTTGCCACCGCTCGCCAAGCGATCGCAGATGCCGGCGATTGGTTCGCGGCTAAACGCCCCGATCCGGCCGACCTCGACGCGACGCTGCGCGCGAACGAGTCACTTCCGACTGCGCTCGCGAAAGCGTTGGCACCGAGCCGCGCCGCCACCGCCGCGCTGGCAACCGCTCTGGCTGACCACCAGGCTCGCGTAAGCGGCCAATCGCTCGCCGAATACCTCGGTGGCGTGCTTGGTCCATGCGCCACCAATGCGCTGGTCGTCGCCGACGATGCCGGCGGCATCGCGGCCGACGTAGGGCGCGCAATCGCCGCCGACTATCGCACCGTGAAGCTCAAAGTGGGCAACTATCCTCCCGATACCGACATCGCGCGTATCCGAGCGGCATATGAGGCCGGTCGCGGAAGGGTGCGTCTGCGGCTCGATGCGAACCGCGCTTGGAACCTTGCCACCGCCACCAAGGTACTCACCGGATTCACGGAAAACGAGATCGAATACGTCGAAGAGCCGCTCGCCGATCCTACGCCCGATTCGCTTGCCGCGCTTCGTAGCCGATGCACCGTCGCGTTCGCACTCGACGAATCCATCAACCGTGACGATGACATCGACCGCTTCGCCGACTCCTGCGAGGTCATCGTTGCGAAACCGTGTCGCAGCAACGGCCCCTGGTCTCTTCTCGCAACCGCACGGCAGGCGAAAGCACTCGGGCTCGACGTCACACTGACCGATTCGCTCGAGAGCGCAGTGGGCCGCGCAACTTGCCTGCACCTAGCCCTGGCCATCGGTAACGCCGATCGCGCGACCGGCCTCGCCGGCGCCGCACTACTCGCAGAAGACCTGACGATAAATTCACAAGCGCTGCGCGGTGCGGTCATCGAACCGACCGGCCCCGGATTATTCCCCGCGCAGGCGCTGCGACCGGAGTTACGCGGATGACCGCTGTCGCGGCAGACCAGCTCTGGTTGCCGGCGCGCGCCGAGCTCTCGCCGGACGCAACCGCGGTACTCGACGATGACACGACGCTGAGTTGGCGCGCGCTGAGTGAGCGTTCTGAAATGATCGCCGGCGGCCTGTTCGGCCACCCTGTCTCACGCGGCGACCGGGTCGGGATTCTCTGTGCTCCCGGTTGTGACTTCGCCGCAGTCGTCCACGCCGTGCAATCGATCGGTGCGATATCGGTTCCGCTGCCGCTGCGCGCGACGGCGGTAGAACTTTCCGACATCATCGCCCGCCTCGGCATACGCACCATCGTCACTGACGAAGCGAACGAGTATCGGGCTGTCACAGGCACAGTGGGTATCGCGATCGACACGTTGCGTGATGCGGGTGCCCGGCGATCACATGCCGCGTACGATAGCCGCACAACGCATTCGATCCTGTTCACCTCGGGCACCGCGACCAAACCGAAGGGAGTGGTGCTCACGAACGACAACTTCTATCGTAGCGCTCTCGCGAGCTGCCATCGTCTCGACGTCGACGACCGCGACGTCTGGCTCGCCGCGATGCCGATGAACCATATCGGCGGCCTCTCGATCTTGCTGCGCTCGGCCATCGTAGGATTCAGCGTCGTGCTTCGTTCGACGTTCGACGCCCGGGATTTCGATCGCTGCGTGCGCGAACACGAGGTATCAATCGCATCGATGGTCCCCACCATGCTCGCACGTTGCCTCGAGCACGTGGAACGTAACGCCTACCCTTCAACATTTCGCTGCGCGCTGATCGGCGGCGCCGGCCTTGGCCCCACATTGCTCGAGCGTGCACAGCGCGCAGGGATTCCCATTGCCACGACCTACGGACTTACCGAAACGACGTCGCAGGTGACGACAAGCCAACCGGGAAGCGCCGCGCACACGGCGCGCGGCGTCGTACACGCCGGAGCGGCGCTCGACGGCACACTGGTATCGATCGCCGATACCGATGCGCACGGTGTCGGCGACATCGTCGTCGAGGGCCCACAGATAATGGCCGGATACTACGGCGACAACGCGGCGACGGCCTCCGTCATGCGCAATGCCACGCTGCGCACGGGAGATCGCGGACGAATAGATTCCGACGGCAACCTCGAGGTGCTCGGTCGCAGCGATGAGGTGATCATTACCGGCGGCGAGAACGTGTCACCGGCCGAGGTCGAAGAAGTTTTGATCGCGTACGCATCGGTGGTCGATGCCGGAGTCTATGGTGTCGAAGACGTCGAGTGGGGCCAGGCAGTCGTCGCGGCGGTGGTCGTCAACGACCAAGCCACCAAGCCGAACGATTTGAAAGACTGGTGCCGCGAACGCTTGGCGAGCCACAAGATCCCCAAACGCATTCACTTCGTCGAGGCCCTGCCTCGCACGGGCTCCGGGAAACTCCGCCGCAAACGGCTTGGTGAGCTTCCCGAAGCCCGTCGACAGGGCTTTGTGGCTTCGCCGCGAGGCGTTACCGAATCGTAGCCATGAAAATCGCGTCGGTCGCCGTACCACCGCTCAACCCGGCTTCGAATACGATCGTCTTCTTGCTCATCGAAGCCGCGTGAACTCGTACGACGACGGTTTCTGCTAAGGTGTTCGGCGTGCAATCGGACCCCCTAGAGAAAAAACTCGCGCTGATAATGGTCGGCCTTCCTGCACGAGGGAAAAGTTTCACGGCCAGAAAGTTGGCGCGGTATCTCACCTGGCTCGGCTACGACACCCGCGTCTTCAACCTCGGTCAGTACCGGCGTGAGCGGTTTCCCGGACACCAGCCGCATCAGTTCTTCGATCCAGACAACAGCGAAAGCCTCCACATGCGCGAGCAGTTGGCCGAAGATGCCCTCGGCGATCTGCTCGACTGGTTGGTCCTCGATGGAGACGTCGGCATCTACGATGCAACCAACACCACGCGTAAACGGCGGGCCTTCATCACACAACGCTGCGAAGCCGCCGGCGTTCACGCACTCTTCGTCGAGAGCGTTTGTGACGACCACACGATCATCGAAGACAACATCCGGGCCACGAAGGTCGATTCACCCGATTACGCAGGCCAAGACCCGGACACAGCTGTAGAAGACTTCCGCCAACGAATCCTGCACTACGCGCGTTCCTATGAGCCGGTGGCCGACAACGAAGGCTCCTTCATACGCCTGATCGATGTTGGGCGCCTCGTCGTGATGCATGACATCGAGGGCTACCTAACAAGTCGCGTCGTGTCGTTCTTGATGAACCTTCATCACTCCAACCCGCCGATCTGGCTCACGCGTCACGGCGAAAGTATCTCAAACGTGCAGGGCAATATCGGCGGCGACTCCGATCTCGCACCACGCGGCCACCGCTACGCGCGATCGTTGGCGGGCTATCTCCTGCGCAGCGTACCGGAATTCGAAGAGATGCGTGTGTGGACCAGCTCGCTACGTCGCACCATCGAAACAGTATCGGTTATCGAATTGCCCAGCTCGCAATGGCGCGCACTCGATGAAATCGACGCGGGCATGTGCGACGGGATGAGTTATCGCGAGATCAAAGCGGCGATGCCCGATGAATATTTTGCGCGCGGAAAGGACAAGTTCCGCTATCGCTACCCGCGCGGCGAATCTTACCAGGATGTCATCCAGAGGCTCGCACCGGTGATCATCGAGATGGAGAGGAGTCGACGACCGCTACTCATCGTCGCGCATCAAGCTGTTGTGCGACTTCTGTACGCGTACATCATGGGCATCCCACCCGAGAAGGCACCATACCTGAAAGTGCCGTTGCACACGCTCATCCAACTAACGCCGCACGCCTACGGCTGCAACGAAGCCCGCACTCCGCTGGCGCCTACCGTACCAAAGGATCAGCCATCCAGCTGAGCTCGTTCAGATCAATGACGCGCACTCGGACCTACGCGCATCCGAGAACGCGAATCGCATCCTCGGCCGCTCCCATATAAAGGAAGCGGATGACCCCGATCACCCTCTACCAATTCGAACTCTGCCCGTTCTGCCACAAGACCAAAGCAGCGATGGACCTCAAGCACCTTCCGTACCGCAAAGTCGAGGTGAATCCGTACTCAAAGAAGGAGCTTCCCGAGCTACCGGAAGGCACGCCACGCAAGGTCCCGGTCGTCCAGTTCGAAGGCGATACGGTGCAGGATTCCACCGACATCCTCGCCTTCCTCGAAGAACGCTTCAACGACTCTCAGACGCTGCTCCCCGAAGATCCGACCACGCGCCAGCGAGCGCAAGAGATCGAGGACTGGGTCGACACCGACCTGACGCAGGTATTGCCGACGGTGATCTACGGCACCTGGGGCGAGGCCGCGAAAGCCGCCCAAGTAACCGCCAAAACGTCGAACTTCGGTCCGCTAGCCAACGTGATGGTACGTGCAGGTGGATCGCTCATCATGCATCAGATCGCCAAGCGCATCGTGAAGAAGCGCGGTGGCGGCAATCCTCATGAAATGCTTAGCGCGGAACTCGACCGTCTCGAAGGATGGCTCGGCGAGAATGACTTCGTTTGCGGCGATTCGATTTCGCTCGGCGACGCCGCCGCTCATGGCGCACTTACGTGTATCAAGGAATTTCCCGCGTTTGCGCGCATCACCGAACGACCGCGACTGGCAGCCTGGTACGACCGAGTGGCCGACGTTCGCGCTCATGGCACTACTGCAGCAGCGGCAGCCTAGAACATCAACGGTACCTGCTCGCTCCTAACCAGGAGAAACAAACCGCAATGGCAGATTCCCACCTCAGTGCCGCTCGCGAACTACATTCGTTCATCGACAAACACGCGGTCGACAACGATGGACCGACAATCGCCGAACCGGTTATCCGCGCACTGGCCGACGCCGGGCTGCACGGTGTGATGACACCGCAAGCGGTCGGTGGTTCTGAACTGACGATCACCGAGATACTAGACGTCTATGCAGAAATAGCGCGTGCCGATGGTTCGACGGGTTGGTGCTTGATGGCAAGTGCAGGCGTCACGGCCTATTTCGGCGCCTATTCGCCCGACGACTTCACCGACGAGATGTTCGCCGACGGCGTACCGCTGGCAGCCGGTCAGTTCGCGCCCAACGGGCTCGGCACACCGGTGGACGGCGGTTTCAGCCTTACCGGCGATTATTCCTTCGGGAGTGGTATCGCGCACGCATCGTGGGTTGGCGCCGGTATGTTCACGGTGGTCCCCGAAGGCCAGGACGGCAATCCTCAGCTTCTTTTTTGCGTCACCCCGGCGGCAAACGCCCAGCGCAAGGGCAACTGGGACGTGCTCGGACTACAGACGACGGCGAGCGAAGACTATACGCTCGACGATGTTTTCATTCCGACCGGCGCGACTTTCGATTTCTTCGCACCGACCCGCTACCGCGGCGGGCCGCTCTTCGACCTCGGCGTGCTTGCACTCACTGCGATCGGCCACGCGGGCTTCGCGATAGGAGTTGCACGACGCGCGCTCGACGAACTGGCCTCGATCGCTAAGACGAAACAACGCATGGGCGCGGTGACGAGTCTCGCCGACAGCGAATCGTTCTTGCTCGACCTCGGACAGCTCGAGTCGCGCTATTATTCGGCCTGTGCGTGGGTCTACGAAGCAGCGTGCGCCGCCGAGGCGGCCGCACTCGCGGGCAAACCCGCGAACAACGAAATCAATGCCGTTCGGCAAGCGACCGTACACGTCACGCGTGAGGCAGCCGATGTCGTTCGCGGCGCCTATCTAGCGGCAGGTTCTTCCTCGCTGCGACGCGGGCCGATCGAGCGCTGCTTCCGCGACATCCACGCCGGCACGCAACATTTCTTCGCAGGCAATGCAGGCACTCTGGATTTCGCGCGCGACGTATTGACGAATGCGTCGGGGCAGGCGCTAGAAAACAGCTAGTTCTTCGGCGGAGAGAATCGCCATACGGCCACCGCACCCGCCTCATCGCCAGACGCAATAGATTCGCCCGACCAGGCTAGCGCCGTTATCGCCGCACGATGAAACTTCATCGCCAGACCGGGTCGCAGCGCGGGAACCGTAAACAATTGGAGCCCGCCTTTCGAATCACCGGTCAGCAAACGTCGGCCAGTGTGGTCTGCGGCGATACGCAGTTGCGGCTCGAGCTTGAGACGCTCGCCAACCTGGCCGCCCGTGGTCGCATGCCATACACGCACGACACCGTCTTTCGAGGCGGCCGCGAGATAGTCCCCCGCGAACACAAGCGACGCGATTCGCGCGAGCCGTGTCGACATTTCGACTCCCGACCGATCGTCCGCTGCCTCGAATACCTTCACGACACCGCTCTCGTCGGCGACGGCAACCCGCGCGCCGTCGAAGCTTACCGTGAACGCCGATATGTTCGACGCCATGCTTGCAAACGCAGTCGTTGCATCGTCGTCTTCGCCGATGCGGACCAGCTGTTTTCGGTACGACACGGAGGCGAGGAGCGGTTGTACGGCAGCGGGTCGCTGTGCATCCATGACCAACCCATCGGCCGCAGCGAGTTCTCCGAGCAGTCGACCGTTATCGACGGCGTACCGTAAGAAACGATTCTCGAGAACGACGACCGCAGTCAGGCCGTCGGGTGGAATCGACACGATCGCGTTGGGAGCATCGGCATGCTCGTGGTGCCCAGGCGCCGGCGGAACGTCGGGTGCGGGCTTGAACTGCGAGAGCCGCTTTCCGTCGGGTAACGCCCAAGCGGTCACGGGTAGATCGACGGGTGCAACCGCGAAGTAATCGCCCTTCGGACTAAGCGCCAGCGCAGCCACCGCGCGGCCGAAGTCCATGAAACACCAGGGCTTGCTGACCGCGTAGTAGTTGGGGTTCTGCTCGGAGTCGCAACGCTTCGGCATCACCGGTTTGCGACGCGCCGCACGTTCGAGAGGAAGCAAGAACTCGATGTTGATGATGTCGTCGCCGCGGACTAGATCGAACTCGACGAGAACTTCGGCCGCTTCGAACTCATCGAAACGGGTGCCAAGCGCCGGACCGGTGTTGGTCGACATGCGGCCCATCGCACGCACCACGGCCTTGTCACCGTCATGCAGGGTGGCCTTTCCGAAGAAGCCGCGAAGCGGGAGTGGTCGGCGCGAAAAGTCACTGACGTAGGCGCGCACGACACCGTCTCGTGACGCGACCGCTTCGACATGGAAGTTGCCAACCATGCCGACGAAGCCGCCATGATGCGGGTTGTGGTGGTGACCGAATTTCTCTTCACTCTCGCCCGCACCCATGTTCCGCCGAGCGGGCAGAGGCCAGATGCCGGTCAGCTCGAACCCCTCATCCGCCTCGCGGGCCGCGAAGCCCACGCGCTGCTGGGCCGCGACTAGCTGCAAGTCGCGTCGGCCGACATAGACGAACGCCATCCGGGTCACCGGCCCGCCCCGGACGGCATCGCGATCAATAATAATGCGCGCCTGGGAGGGATCTACACTCGCGATCGTGCCGGTATATGTAGCCGGGGACGGCTGTAAGAGCCCGATTATTAAAAAGAAAAGAGCAAGGTAAGGAAAGAATTGGTGCATGAATGGCAACTTTGAACCGACGCCGTCGAGACGGCTGATTTAACGCTACAGCAGCAGGGGTTCCCTAACGGGGTGACAATGGTGCAACTGACCTCTGGCTTAGTGCCTGCGCCCTGTGTTAACGTCAGGCATTACTTTACTGCTTTTCCCGCGCCGTTCCTACGTGTTGGAGCAGTCAGTCGCAAGGATACCTGATGAAAATAGTTCGCGCGTTCGTAACCGTCTCTGCATTCCTTCTCGCCCTAGGCACGGTCGGCACGGCCTCGGCCGACTGCCCGCCGAGTTGTCCCTTGACCGGCGGTGGCGATGAGACAACCGATTGCCACAGCGAGCTGGCATCAACGGCCATGTCGCTCAACTCCCCGTTCTTCAACCCTATCAAAATGAAACCGGCCAAAGAGCATCGCTGTTTCGACGGTGACCCCGGCTGCGATCTCGACGGCACGGCCAACGGCGCTTGTGAATTCGATATCGACGTCTGCTTTCGCAACGCCGATCCCGCGCTGCCCTCGTGCACACCCGCCGATGTGACGGCATTCGATGTGAAGGGCGAAAAGAAGTTCGCCGGCCTTTTGGCGCTCGAGACCGCCGGCGGAGCACTACTGCCGGCGACCAGCAACGTTTGCACGAGCGGTCAGAGCGTAACGCTCGCGCTGAAGTCCACATCGAAAGGCCTGCTGAAGCGTTCGAAGATGAAGTTATCAACCTCGACGACCACCGCCACCGGCATCGACAAAGACAAAGTAAAGCTGAGCTGCGTGCCCACGCGCTGGGCCAAGCACGGTTTCGACCACCGCAACACGCGCAACAACCCGCTCGAAACGAAGTTGACGCCGGCGAACGCGGCCGGGCTGGTGCAGAAGTGGCAGTTCCATCTTAGCGACTCCCTCAGCAGTGCGGTTACGAGCACTCCGACGGTGGGCCGCAAGCTCATCTACATCACTTCTTGGGACGGCAAGCTCTACGCCCTCGACCGCAAGAATGGCAAAGAGAAATGGTCCTACGACACGCAGTCGATAAATCCGGGCTACGACATCGACGGCGTGCAGACCTCGGCGACCTTGACCGCCGACGGCCGCCTGCTCGTGGGAGACGCGAACGCGGACGTGCACTGCCTCGATGCTAAGAAGGGCACGCTGTTGTGGAAAAGCAGCATCGGTGATCCCGACGAAACTACCGGTGACGGCGCACACGCGTGGGCATCGGCTACCGTTGCAAACAACCGCGTTTTCGTCGGCCGTGCCTCGCACTTGGATACACCGTGCACGCAGGGCGGCATATACGCGTTCGATCTCGATAGCGGCGCGGATCTGTGGCACTTCAACACCGTGCCCGACAACATCTGTACCGACGACACGAATATTGAGTGCACGACGAACGCGGACTGCGGCGGCGGCACCTGCATCCCCGGACTCGGCGGAGGCGTAACGGCGGCGGCCACCACGAGCGATGACGGAGAAACCGTATTCTTGAGCGTCATCGGTTGCTACACCTACCCATCGATCGGCAACTCCGATGCCATCATCTCGCTGGACGCTGCGACCGGTGCTATGAACTGGGCGTTCCGCACGCGTACCGTCGAGCAATTCACCGGCGCGCCCTACCACGATTATGGTTTCATCAACGGCCCCATCCTGATGGACATCCCCGACGGCGGCGGCACACAGCGAGTCGTCGTTGCAGGTAGCAAAGACGGTACACTGTACGCCGTCGATGCGACCACCGGCACCGAAGTGTGGACGCGCGAGGTCCAACCCGCTACTGATTTCGTATACTACGGTCTGTTCAACGCCGCGATGGGCGCAGCGGACGGCAGAATCTACGCAACACTGTACGACCTGGAGGACTTCCCGACCACGCCCGAATCACTGGATCGGCTGCATGCGTTTGACGCCGAGACGGGCGCCACAGACTGGTCGGCTCAAACCGACAGATTCAGCTGGTCGGACGTTGGGCTGGCCGGCGGCCTGCTCTTCGCCGGCGACAAAACGATCCCGGGCACCGGTGAGTTCCCGGCGTTCAACGTTTATAATGCTGCCACAGGCGCCCTGCTGAGGTCGCTAGGTCCCCTCGACGGTATCCAGAGCCCCGCGGTCGGTGGCCCCGTCGTCGTCGATGGCACTCTCTATGTCCCCTACGGCCTCAACGGGCAAGGCGGCGTCACCGCGTTCGAAGTCCCGGACTGATCCGCCACACCATAGCGCCTGCTTTGCCGCGTGAAAGGAAGAGCTTCAGCCACACCGCGTCGAAGTAGCCCACGTCGTCCATAGCTCGCTGGACCTCATCAGACCTTCGCTACCGAGTTGCGACGAGACATCGATCCACCCGCGGGTGCGAGTGACGTCAACGTCGAAATCGGCGCGGTCGAGGCCAACAGCGAAACAGCGCTGACCGGCAAGAAGCACGTGCTGCTCATCGACGACGAACCCCGAATGCTCCGCGTGATGCGCGAGATTCTGGAGACCGCCGATCACACCGTGTTCGATGCACTCAATGGAGAGGCGGGTCTCGATGTCGTACTCGAACAGCCGGTGGATCTCGTCATCACGGACATCATCATGCCCGAAAAGGAAGGCATCGAGGCGATCGCGGAGATCAAGGTCGAGCACCCATACTTGCCGATCATCGCGATCTCGGGCGGAAGCTTGAAGGGTGTAGGGTCGTACTTGGAAACCGCGGCCGTGTTGGGCGCCTGCATGACTTTGGCAAAGCCCTTTCATTCCTCCGAGCTGCTCGAATTCGTCGACGGCGCACTTGCTCTGAATCGTGCCACATCGCCGTTCGAGGGCGACGCCCGAGCCTTCCCTCCCGACCCCCCTCGTCTCGCCCGGTCGCAACGAACGCGCGAACCATACGCTGGCAGGCTAATTGCTTGATAAGGGAGGGTCAGCGATGATGTTTCTATGGCCGGTGTTCCTTGTCTATTGCGAAGGCGACGGCGGACATACTCGTCCTCAACCCGGCCTATGATTTCACGCGTGCTCAAAAGTATCCGGCAAGCAATCCGACCGTCCACCGCCTCCTGCGGGAGAGCGACTGCAGCGGCATTGCTCATGGCGTGTACGGCGATTGCCCTAGCGCCGGCGGCTGCGCAGGCCGGCGAAGGCGACTGTGGCCAGCCGATCTCAACCGGACCGACTCCTACCGCCACCGATGCGCTGGCGACACTTCAGGCCGCCGTCGGTCTCATATCCTGTGACCTCAGTCTCTGCGACGTCGACGGGAACTGTGTCGTAGCTGCATCCGATGCGCTCAGGGTGCTCAGAGTTGCGGTGGGCGAAGATCTTTCGCTGCTGTGTAGCTGCGACGCCAGCAACCATGCCCCCGTCATCGACGCGCCGCCGCCATTGCGATTGTACCCCGGCTACGCGATGGCATTACCCATCGTCGCTAACGATCCCGACGACGATACGCTCACGTATTCTGTAACCAACGCTCCAGAGGGTTGCGCAATCGATCCCGACACCGGCCTGCTCGAATGGACCCCGGACCCGGATCAACTCGGGCCGTTCTACATACAAGCGACCGTGGAAGACGACGGCGATCCTGCGCTAAGCGCCGATGTCCTGATCGGTATACAGGTCTCGGTTCCCGATAGTTGTAACCAACCAACCTGCGACCCGGCCACCGGCTGTACCGCCGTGCTGCCCGATATCGCGACCGATTGCTGTGGCGCGGAGCCTACGGAGCGCGTCGGCGAGATAATCGCCGGCTGCCCCGATGGACTGATAACATTCGCCGGCCGAAACACCATCAGCTTCGGTCGTATTCAGAATTGCGACCGACTGCGGGTCGTGGCTTTCGGTCAGGGCGGCTTCAACTTGAGCCTGAACGTCGAAGCGCGCTGCCTCAACCTGGACGAACCGGTAGACATTCGGGTGCGTGTTGAAAACGCCCAGCGCTTGCTTGTCGATCGCAACATATCGATCGCACTGCAGCCGCGCAGCGACGGTTTCGCCCAGCGCCTCTCGCTCTTTTACGGCCTACCCAACAGCACCGACGTAGAAGACATAGAAGGTGTAGAGGCCGACCTTCTCGTCACGGTCACCGATGCCGATAACGTCGAGATCTCCGAGCATCTGCGCGTCGTACTCACCCTCGACGAACTCGATGACCTGCCCAACCCGGACGTCGATGAGGTAGAACCATCGGAAGCCGGTTGTATCGGTTGCCACCGACCGCTTGGCGAGGGGGGCGTACGCGTGGGCATCGAAGACGCGCACCCCGCGGCCGCGCTCTCGTGTACCGGCTGCCACGGCGGTGATCCGGGCGCTTCGACCCGCGCCGAAGCACACGTCGACCCCGGCTCCGGTGAAACCTACGTTCGTGACCTGAGTTCCGATGAACTCGACGCGGTCGACCCCGCCTATCTGCGTTTCATCAACCCGGGCGACTTGCGCGTCGCCGATCAGACCTGTGGGGTTGGTGGTTGTCACCCGGAACACGTCGCAAACGTAAAACTGTCGACGATGGCGACGTACGGTGGGCACTATACGCTTCCTCGTTACCTGGCCGGCGTGCAGTCACGCGCTGCCGAAGTCGCTGCGGTCGACATTCTCGATCCCGACTTCGATCTTATGACCGCGCCCGAAGGCGCCATCGAATCGCTCTCGGCCCTGCGCGAGCCCGACCCCTCGGCGCTGCCTGGTTCAATGGAAGCGATGATCGACACTTATCTGCCCAAGTCGTGCCCGACATGTCACCTCACCGCGTTCGGTCGCAACCAAGCACCGGGCACCTACCGATCCTCGGGCTGCACGGCCTGCCACATGGTCTACAACGACGACGGCCTGTCGCAATCAGAAGACCCCGTGATCACAGAGAACTTTCCGCCCCACCCCGTGCGCCACGAACTCACCACGGCGATTCCGACCGAACAGTGCGCGCATTGCCATTTCCAGGGCGGGCGCATCGGCTTGGCCTACCGCGGTATCAGAGAAGGCGGTTTCGATGCAGCACACACTCCACCGAACGCCGTACCGCTCGATGCACCGTTGTACGGTCACGATGCCGGCTTCTACTTCACCGATGAAGACAGCACGAACGAGATTGACGAAACGCCGCCCGATCTACACTACAGCGCAGGAATGGCGTGTATCGACTGCCATGTCGGCGGCGACGTTCACGGCGACGGCAACCTATATTCCGCCGAACGCTACCAGGTCGGAATACGCTGCGAAGATTGCCACGGGAGCGTGCGCGCAGAGATCGCGGAAGACGGAATCGACGGCTTGTTCAAAAATTCGGCCGGATTCCCTCTGCGACAGCTCACTCGTGAACCCGACGATCGCATAATGCTCACGCGGGCAATGGACAGCGGTCAGCTGGAAGTGCCGCAGATAAAACGCATCCTCGATGCGGGCACTAACCCACTCATGAACACGGCTATGGGGATCTACGCAAACGATTTCTCACACACGGAAGTACTCGAGTGCTATAGCTGCCACACCGGCTGGCGCCAGAACTGTTTCGGGTGCCACGTTACCGTCGATGACTCACGTAGCGCACGCAACGAAACCACTGGAGAAACAACCACCGGTGCGTTCACGGCGTCGCGTGACGACTACAGTCTCGATTTCTTTGCGCTCGGGCAGGGTCGCAACGGGCTATTGGCACCGCTGTGTAGCTCGATGAGTATTCTCATGAGCTACATCGACGGTAGCGGCACGCTCGTTACGGAAGATAGGATTCGAATCAGTAGCGACGGCCGCAAAGGATTCGGATGGAACCCCTTCCACCACCACACCGTCTCCCGCGTACCGCGCAACTGCGACACCTGTCATCCGGCCGCACCCGCGACGGGTATCGACAACAGCGCAACACTCGACGAGACGTACGGCTTCGGAAACGGTCAGATGATGGTCACCGACGGGCTCGGCGCGGCGCATGACCTCTCGAGCTTTCTCGACGACGAGGGGAATCTCATCGCGGACTTCCCCCACCCCGACACCGGCCCGGTTCCGGCTGACCAGCGCAACCGTGCACTCGCGATCGAAGTCATTCCGCAACCGCGCTGACTAGAGCGGCTAAATAAATTCGTAATCGTCGGGGTCCGGTGCCCGCGTCCAGTCCCAATAGTCGAGC